>Ga0326597_10000986_pt1 | contig 47617 bp, 58 predicted proteins | sample RVTome_12_FD_203789 | JGI IMG/M metagenome (GOLD analysis project Ga0326597, IMG submission 203789) | Soil microbial communities from uranium-contaminated site in the Upper Colorado River Basin, Wyoming, United States - RVT100D185 | ecosystem: Environmental > Terrestrial > Soil > Contaminated >...
ACGATTCGTCGTGACTTGTGCACTACTTGTGCGAGACTATCGAGCCGGGACCAGGATTATTGGGTTGCATCTTCGAGCACGCTGCCCATAACAGCTTGGTTTTCAGCACGTGGAGGTCCGTGGAGCTGTATGGTCCTGGCCGTTCCCACTACTTAAAATCCCCTGAGGCAACCCCTCGTGCGGGTTCGAGTCCCGCCCCCGGCACCAGGTAAGTTGCTGAGCGTGATGCGGGGTCGATGCTATAAATCGAGTCCTTAGGAAGAGCCTGCGACTTGTGCTGAACTTGTGCCGTGCCCAGGACCGTTTCTTGAGGAATTTGCTGGAAGAACTTCATCGTCGGGCGGCTCGTCTCTGCACCTGTGCGGCACATTTCAGAAGTTTGCGGTCCAAGGGGCCCCAAAGGATGGTTCACCAAGGGAAGAGGTTTCAAGCGTCATAGATGAAGTAACTCGTGAAATGATCTTGGGTACCGGATGGTTGGATTGTCAACGACGGCGCCCCTGACTTCGAGGGTCGCTACTGGAGACAAACGCTCACCCGACTCGCTCTTCGTCTTCGCCGCCCTTGGGATGGCGACGGATACGGGAGGCCGGCGCTGAGCTACGACTCGAACGCAGTATTTTCGTTGATGGCTTTGAGGAGCTCCGCCGGGTTCGTCTTCGACGGGTCAGGCTTCGCCCAGGCCCGTCCTTTTCTCTAGTCAGCCTTCGCTTCCTCACACCCTTCCGCCTTCAACAACGCGGCACGGACCGCCGGGACGCATCGCGTTCACGTCATGCCGCGGACTTCGGGCTCGACCTCCTCGTCTTCCGCGGCACGGACGACGGGCCTCCGGGAGAAAGACCAAGAGCATCACTAAAACAAGAAAACGTTCTTTTTCGTCATGGGTCTTATCCTTCCGCCATGCGAGCCAACGGCTCCTTCAGTGGCTCTTCCGGTTGAAGTTCTTTCTGAATCTGCCGGATCGCTCGATTCACGTCGCCGAGGCAGCACCTGCCCGAGGGATTCTTGACCTCACAGGAACAGTGACCTGCCTGGACCTCCTCGGTGATCCTCTCGGGCACGGTCGAGCGGCCCCGGGCCACGATCTCCTCCCGGACGGACTCCGCAGTGTGGCGAAAGCAATAGCAGAGCAGGATGGGAGACTCCGTCTCTTTCAAGCTCACCCGCACGGTGAGGTTGTCCTTGTGGAAATAGGAGTTGGCTTCGTTGGAGAAGTAAACCACGTCGCACTCGGGCGTGTGATCGAAATAGTAGGGCTGGTCTAGAAGACGCTCTAGAGCGTCCGGCTTCAAGAGACTCTCCATCGTTTGGCGGAGCACCCTGCGTCCTTTCTCGCCACACCGCCGGCATCGGTCGTCCGCCCTCATGGCCGCTTGGGATAGGTCGCAACAATACCTCATCGCTTCCTCCCGCTTCTTAGGGCGCGTCCGGCATCGAGGCCTGGTAGCCGGTGGCGTTCACGGCCCGGATCATTTGCTCGAAGGTCACTTTCCCCGCCTGATAGCTAACGAGGACCTTCTGCTCCGACGAGCTCGCTTTGGCCTCGACCACGCCGTCGAGTTCTCCGAGCGCTTTCTCGATGCCCCACTCGCAGGTAACGCAGGACATGCCTTTCACGGGCAGAACGACCTGCGCGAGCTCACCATGCGGGCCGGAGCTCGCCTGTCTGACGTCACGAGCCTTGGACCCCAGTCCCAGGGCGCTCGCGACGTTGAGGCCGCCGAAGCCAACCACGGCGGCCGTCGCTACGGCGAGTAGCGCCGGCACCACCCAGGCACGGCGGATCCAAGAGCCCCGGGCTCGAAGCCTTGACCGCTCTCTCAGGAACACGACCCACGCGGCAGCGAGAAGCGCCGCGCCTGCGCCCGTGAAATACCAGTGATATGTCCCGAGGAAGCTCCCGAGACCCAAACTCCCGAGACCGACCGCCAGCAACAGCAGAGGCAGTCCACAGCACGCCGACGCCAAGATCGCGGACAAGCCTCCCAGCATGCCAGCCGTGGAACGCTCCCCATCCAGGACGCAACAAGAATCGCTGCCGTTCTCCACGATTTCCTCCGACATCGAATCCTTCCTTTCCCTCCCTGGAGTTACGCTACAGCCTGTACCCGAGTAACGAGTCAAGCCCTTTTTCAAGCTTTTTGCTATTCACGAGGGCGGGAAACCTCCAGAATGATCGGACAGGCCTCGCCTTCCGCGAGCGCCTCTGCGCACCGGTTTCGGTAGCGAGCGAGCTGCCGGTGGAAGTGCTGCATCTCCCGGACCCGTTCGGCCAATTCCTCCATCTTTCCGTCGAGCATGCTCATCACCCGATTGCAGCTACGAGGATTCTCCGGTTTCATCGTGAGGAGGTCGCGGACTTCTTCCAGCGAGAACCCGAACGCCTGCGCCCGCTTGATGAAGAGCAGCCGTGCCGCCGATTCCCGGTCGTAGACACGGTAACCCGAAGCTGTCCGCCGGGCCGGCCTGAGAAGGCCCCTGCGTTCGTAGTAGCGAAGGGTCTCGCGGTTTACGCCGGCCTGCTCCGCGAGCTCCCCGATGAGTAACTGGTCCTCGTCTCGCACGATCCCTCCTTCACCAAGGATAAACCCTGGACTCGACTCCAAGGTCAACCCCACCAGCTTCCTTCTGAATTTCTACCGGAGATCCTGCAGAAGATCGCCGAGGTGAGCTGCCCCGTCACGGGAGAGACCATCCGGCTGAAAGTACATCCCAACGAGATCGAGACCGTCGACCCTGCGGATAGGGTCATGTCCTTTCCGCGGGCCGATCGCATGGAGATCGGAGAGGACGTCGTGACGAACTTTTGTCACTTCGGCGCGGTAGCGAAGGGATCCGAAACCCGCTTCAACGACCAAAGACCTGGACCCGGTCGTTTCCGAAGTCGACCACGTAGACGTTTCCCTCGTCTTCGACGGCCACGTCAGTGGGCCTGTCGAGTTGAGCCGGAGCGCTGCCGTGGTCCCCGAACGCAACGAGGAACTGACCATCAGCGGTGAACTTTTGGATCCGATGGTTGAAAAAGTCGGCCACATTGATTGGCGACAATTAAGACTCCACGGGAAAAATAGTTGACGCCAGACAGGATCTGGCAGTTCGGAGTCGAAGTCCATCCCGTGTTCCTGGTGCTGCAGGGTGAGACCGTGTACGGAGCTGGCGTGACTCCGGCGGTACGGCGATTCTTCCATCCGCTGGGGAGGGTCATGCCGAGCTTCATGATAGGACTGGGAGTGCTTGCCACGACGAAGCGGATTCCCAGGGGCGAGGCGAGCTTCAATTTCACCCCTCAAGCGGGCGTTGGAATTCATTATTTCCTGGGCCCTCACCGAGCGGTGGTCGCCGAGTATCGCTTTCACCACATATCGAACGCAGGGTAGACCGCGAGAAATCCGAGCATCAACTCCAGCGTTCTGGTCGTGGGCTATAGTGTGTTCCGGTAATTGGATTCACCGGTCGGGCGCCGCTCAGACTTTTGCGAGGGTGGCGAGCTTCTTTTTTGCCTCGCGGCGCACGCATTCGATCAATGGCAAAGACGCCTTGAAATCCAGCAATCCCACCGGCTCGTCGTAGCAAGGTTCGAGACCCCAAAGCTCCGCCTTGCCCCTGGCGAGCTCCACGGACATGGCGAGCTGGCGCTCCAGAAGGATCTGAAGGGCGCGGCTTACCAGATCCCGCGCTCCAGAAACCGGACCTCCGCGAAGCTTGGTGCAGCGCACTGCAATCGCCCGGGAGGCCCCTCTTTCGATCGCGACATCGAGAGGCAAGTGATGGCTCAAGGAGCCGTCCATGAGCAAGCGGCCATCGAGCTCGACGGGGGGAAAGAGGCCTGGGATGGCGGAGGAGGCGAGTAGAGCTGGCAGAAGCTCCCCTCTGTCCAGGACCACTCCTTTTCCAGAGTAAGTGTCCGTAGCCACCACGGCAAGCTGGGTGGCGAGGTCTTCGAACCTTTTCACGGGCAGATGGAGCTCGAGCAGTTTCGCCAAAGGCGAAGGGTCTAGCAAGGCCGGGCTTCGAGCGCCCTTCCACAACAGGTCTCGTCGGGGCCGAAGCGACCACTTCTCGCTCACGCAAGCCCACAGGTCGGACAGCTTCCTGGCATCCAGGCCGGAGGCAATAAAACCTCCAACGATCGCTCCCACCGATGAGCCCACAACGAGATCGATCGGGACTTTGAGCTCCTGAAGGGCTGAGTAGAGTCCAACCTCCGCGGCGCCGCGGGCGCCTCCGCCACAAAGCACCAGCGCCGTGCAGGGCGTCGAGGGACGCGCGCCGAGATCTCTGGACAAGTCTCCCAGAGAATGGGCCAGTCGCTCGATCGCGTCTTTGCAAGCGTCCTGCTTCGAGCAGACCGAGGCGAGGATGGCGGCGCGGCTGGCGAGGAAGTTCAAGACTCGCCGCACGTCGGAGACGAGCCTCTGTCGCTCTTCCCTGTCGGTTTCCAGCGACGTTCTGCTCACTGTGAAACTCAGTGTCCGGACAGATGGTCGGGCTGTAGTTAGCTCAAGACAAGCGGCGGCACGGGCCGTCGCGGGGTTGATCTAGGGAAACCCTGAGGTACCCTAGGGACGTCGAGCGAATCATGCCCCGCCGGGCCGGCTGCCGTTTGAGGCGCCGCCCCAAAAACCGCAGCCTTTCGGTCCGGTCAAGCCGGTCAAGAATCTCGTTGAGGAGCCAGCTTCTCTCTGGAACGCCGCCTCGATGCACTACACGGCCATCGATCGCGACGGCGGGTGTCTTCCACGCGCCGCTCATGAGTGCTTTGAACGGGTGGTCCAGCCAGGGATGCACCTCAAGACGGATAGGTGCCTCGGCGAGATCCCGGTCGACAATGCGCTCGAGTAGCCGTTCGGTAATCTCGCATTCGGGATAACAGCTACGAAGCTTCTCGACACGACATCGGTCCCGTACGTACAGAGTCAGCTTCAGTTGCGTACCGTGTGGCGCTGGCCTGGCGCCGGTTTGAACTGCTGATCTTCTGGATTCGTTCATGGCAGTCCTCCGCAAAAAGTGAACTCCTATGGTCTGAAACGTGGAGGAGGCGGGGCCGGTTATCTGTTCTCGTGACCTGTTGCGAGCAAGCTAGAGCCGGCTGGCAGTGCCAACACGCGGCGGTGTCAACGCGGGAACCCTAACCGCGAGGGGGTGAAATACGTTCTAGTGCTTGGGGCGGGCAGCCTGAGCTTGGTCGCTGCGGCAGCCGCCCGAGGTTGAATATGAAAACGGTAGCCGCATTGGCTTTCTCTCTGGCGGCCTCTGTCGCGGTGGTGCCAGGCCGCGCCGCGGACGGAGACAAGGGGCCTACGGCGGTTCTTTGCAGGATCCGATCCGCCGCTCCGGAGATCTTCGTCGATGCGACGTCGCGCCTTGGCCTTGGGGATGCGAGACGGGACGCGGCGCTTGAAAGCCTCTCTAACGATCAGCGTGCGCCGGAGTTGGGGTTCGAGGCGTCGGGCTCACGAGGAAGCGAGAGCGGCCCCACCAATGCCCAGGATGAGACGGACCGGGAGATCGCCTGTCAGATCGCCGAAAGGCTTCGCCGCTATGTCTTCTACACGATTCACGATGACGTCAAGACCGCCGTGGAGAAAGGTGTGGTGGAACTAGGTGGCTGGGCTACATCGCCGCTGAAGGCCCAGCAGATCGCGGAGATGGCGGCCTCCGTGCCGGGAGTTCTGGGCGTCCGGAACAGCATCGAGGTCCTTCCCGGCTCGTCCGATCGAAGTCGAAGTCGGATGCGGGGCGAGATCGCGGCCGGGATCTACACGGATAAACAATTGAGGAGCTACGCTTTTAGCGAGGAGCCTATTCGCATCATCGTCCAAGACGCCTCCTGGGTCATTCTCAGAGGCGTCGTGCGGAGCGGGGAGGACAAGCGAAGGGCGGAACGTATTGCGCGGTCTGTTTTCGGAGTGCTTTGGGTTGTGAATGACCTGCGCGTCGAACCCATCGAACCTAACTCGACGGGCCCGTCGTGTCGCTAGCATATCCCGTCGAGGACAAGTTCTTTCGCGGGAGATTCCGGAACCGGATGAACGCACTAGGGTCTACGTTTCCCGACCTCTTGATGGCCGATGTCCAGAGCGAGGTTGTACTCCTGAGGTAGCCAGGACTGACGGCTCGAGTCTCTCAGGTGCCTGCTCGCACCTCATGTTCCGCGAGAGGTTGGTTAGGAGGCTCATCGGGCTTGCTCCTCCAAAAACCTGTGGATGAATCGAACGGGTATACCGAAGCGCGCCCCCGCAAATTGCTCCATTCCCGCATAGTTCAACGCAATCACCTCCCCCGCGGCGTTCAGAACCGGCCCGCCGCTGCTTCCCTCCGTGGTGGCTGCGTCATAGACGACGTTGTTGAGGACGTCGCCAACGTGCCCGACGGTCACCAGGGGAGTGATGAGCCGTTCGTCGGCCAGCGCGCGCGCCAGCGCCGGCCAATCCTCCCCAGCGCCGTCCATGATTCGCTGCGCGACGGCGCGGTCGGCTTTGGCTAGAAGGACGCTCAATCCAGCCGGATAGGCCACGACGGCGATCAGGTCGCCAGGACGGACAATCCGCTCGGGAGGCGCGAGGGTGAGGGGCGACAGGTTCGTCGGGACGCCCGTCTCCATCACGGCAACGTCCGCCTCGTCGGAGCGCTTCGCCGCCCGGAGTTCCACCGGTCGGCGCAGGTTCGGAAAATACGCGAGCATGACCGTGTGGCGTGGCTCGAAGCCGCGCTCGATGGCTGCTTCGACGGAAGGGTCCTGCCACCACGGCTCCACGACGTGCCGGTTGGTCACGAGCCGGCTTGGCGTAACCAAAAACCCGCTTCCCGTTACGTAGGACGTCACGACAGGCCCGGAGCCCTCGATGGAGGTCGGATAGCCCCCGCTTTCGTCGGGCTCGGGCGTTCCGTTCACGTTCACTCGGTCGAAGCGAAGGGGCTTGCCGCTCGCCTTTTCGAAGAGGGCGTAGCCTACCAGCACGAAAGCCACGGAACGCCGCGCGGACTCAATCGAGGCGCGCAGCTCCGGCGGTCCCTCCTCGATCCGCGCCAATCGTCGAGCGGCTGCCTCGATCTGACGCGCGAGCTCGTCCGATCGCGCCTTTTCCAGCTCGCGCAGTCTCGCAATCTCTCCTCGAGTCGACGCCGCGAGGCGACCCCGGCAGCGACTTCCTCGCTTACGGCGACGAGTTTTCGATCGGAGGCCGCCCTGGATTGAAGCAGGCCCAAGCCGACCAGGACCAAACCGCTTACCACGAGCGCACAAGTACCGAGGCATGCAAGCTTCACTCGGCGGGTGGCGTCGCAGGCCGTGCAGTGACAGACGTCTCGCAGGAAGAAGAGCCCTCGTCGGATCCGTCCCGCTTCCAGCGTCGCGGCGGCCTCCAGGCTTCCCCGCACGATGTCTCGCACGGGCTTGCAGGCCTCGCCACTCTCAGGAACGACGCCGAAACGAAATTTGTACGTGCCGGCAATCCGGATCACGTCTCCATCTCCCAGGACGGTCTCCTGGATAGGGAGGCCATTCACGGCTAGGGATGCCTGTGCGTGCCGTGCCGTAATCCGGTACAGCGCGCCTTCCCTTTCAATTGTGGCCAGGACGCCTGTCGTCGAGAGGTCCGGCAGATGAACGGTGTGAGAGGGATCGCCGCCGATGGTGATCTCGCGCTCACTCAGAATCAACCGACGGCCATGGTTCGGGCCCGAGAGAAAGGTGATCCTTGCCCTCATGCGGGTACGCTCCAGGGTGTAGGGAGCCGGAGCTTCTTGCGCAGGACGTCTCGAGGGGTCGCCCAGTGTCGCCCCCATGTCAGCGTGCCGTGAAGCACGTGGCACTTCATGTCGGTTTCGCGAACCGAGCGCCGGGAGCTGCACCTCGTGCTGGGATGGAAGGATCGCGACGCCGGGGAAGGCAATGGTTCGCTCTCGTCGTCATGGGTTTTCCTCCCAGCGGCGCTCCGGACAATCGTCTTCCGCAAACAGCGCCCGGCCTTGAAACGATGGCAACGAGGAGCGGGTTAGGTAGACGCGGTTGAAGGGAAGGGAGCTCGGCTCGGCGAACCAAGGGCCGAATCTGGCGCACGCGGCGCCGGCGAGTGTTCTCGGCCACTTCAGGATTCGAGAGTCAGCACTGGACCTGAGTCCCCGTCGGGGCAGAACATGCTTTTCTCAGTCGCCAGTTCCAGACCGATGCTGCCACGAGCCCCGCGATCCCCGCCCAGAGCAGGGGCTGCACGTAGACAAGGAAAGTGAACGTGAGGAGGACTGCAGCGCTGACGACGTGGAGGATGAGCGCCTTTGGCGATCCATGACGCCGAAAAGAGGCGCGCAGTCCGGCGGCTCCAACGATCAAGAAAACGATGAGGAGGGGAAGAAGCACCGCATCGTGCACCAGAAAACCCGCTCCTATCGCGGTCAGAAGCGCGATCAGCGGAGCAAGACCGAGGCAGCAGAGGATCGCGAAAACGGACCCGACTAACCCGATTTTCTCGAGCTGCAGCTTTTCAGCGTTCATAGCAAGCCTCCCATCGTTTGACCCTATTTCCAGAAGCTCCCGCTCCTTCATACACCCTGTACGCGGGTCCATGGTCAAGGTTTTCTTTTCGAGAACGGCGCTCCCGAATCGAATTGCGAGAGTTCCCAAGCATCGAGCGGCGAGGGAGTCGCGGCGCGTGGAGCGCACCCGCTTCCCATAAGGGCGCTGTCGAAGGACGGACATGGCTGTATCCTAACTCTTCCGCAGACGAGAGCGTTTTCATGTTGGGGACAGGAGCCGGAAGAGACGGGTAGAATGCGCTGGCGGTCTGAGTTATCGCAACTCTCCATGCCTCCGGCCGCAAAAACCGAGGTTGTCTTATGTCGGGAGTTCTCGAACCGATTCCGGCCGCTGTCCTGCGCGTCTTTGACGTTGACGTTACCGCCCGCAAAAAAGTCGCCGCCGCATGTGAAAGGCGGGTGCGATGGGGCCGGGTTCTATGAAGATGGAGGGGATCCGATTTTGTCATTCATAGAGCCAAAAGGGACACCTTCCCACCTGAGGGTTCTTCTCGATGCAAGCCCAGACGGGGTGGCGATCTTCGGCCCCGCCGGCCGGCTCCTCGATGCCAACGGACGCTTCGGGGAAATCTACGGCCTGTCCGGGAAGGATGTCGCGGCGCTGAGCTTCGACCAGTACCGCCGCTATGTGCTGGACCGTGTGGCCGACCACGCGTGGCCGGCCGTGGAAGCCGCGCTCGGCCAGCTCGCTCCCGACCGCCCATCCAAGCTGGAAATCGAGCTCGAGCTCGTTCGGCCCGAGACCCGGTTCGTGCGGCTGTGGGCGGCGCCGGTGACGGACAGCGACGGGCGGTGTCTTGGCCAAGTGAGCTTCCACCGCGACATGACGGATCAGCGCCGGTTCGAGCAAGAGCTGGGGCTACGCGCCGATTTGCCGGACATCAACCCGTTTCCCGTTCTCAAGTGCGACGCCGAGGGGCACGTGCGCTTCACGAATCTCGCCGCGGAAAAGCTGCTCGCGAACCTGGGGCTGCCCTGCGAAAGGGTCACCGAAATCTTGCCTTCTGATTACCGAAAGCACCTCCGAGCCGTCGTCGAGCGCTGGTCGGGACCGCTCCGCTTGCTTCACGAATATGGTGACCGGTGGCTGTCGCTTACCGTCAGCGCGGACCCACAGCGAGCCGAGTGCATGGTCGTGGTGGAAGACGTGACCGAGCACCGTCTGGCCGACGAAAAGATAAAACGCTACGCATCCGAGCTCGAGGTGGCCAATCGCCGAATTCGTGAGGCGCAGGCGGCCCTGGTCCAGTCGGAGAAGATGGCCAGCCTAGGAAATCTCGTCGCCGGGATAGCGCATGAGATCAACACGCCCGTTGGCTCGATCAACGCCAACAGCGATGTGACGATCCGCGCTCTGGCGAAGCTGCGAACGCTGCTGGCCTCGTCCCCGCGAGAAGGAACGGAGAGCCCCGACGTCGAGCGGATGATCACCATGCTCGAGGAGCTTGGCCAGGTCAGCAAGAGCGCCTGCGAGCGCATCGTGAACATCGTGCGGAGCCTCCGAAACTTCGCTCGCCTGGACGAGGCCGACCGGAAGAAAGCTGACTTGCACGAGGGGCTCGAGAGCACTCTCACGCTCGTGAACCATCTGCTGAAGGACCGCGTTCAGGTCATACGTGACTACGGCAACATCCCCGAGATCGAATGCTATCCAAGCCAGCTCAACCAGGTCTTCACGAACATCCTGGTCAACGCGGCACAGGCCATAAAGGGGAAAGGAACGATCACCATCGTCACCCGCAGCGATGGCCGCAAGATCACGGTGGTCATCAACGATACCGGCACCGGCATCAGGCCCGAGCACGTGGCCAAGATCTTCGATCCGGGCTTCACCACGAAGGGGGTGGGCGTTGGGGCCGGCCTTGGTCTGGCCATTAGCTACAAGATCGTGACCGATCATGGAGGGCACGTCGACGTGGACACGGAGGCCGGCCGAGGGACGACCTTCACCATCACTCTACCCGTTAGTTGACGCGGGTGTCGATGTGAGCGGAAAGCCCAGGACGCCGAGATAAGGGAGATGAAAGGCACGAAAGCAAGCAGCATCGTGCTCGTCGATGACGAGGAGATGATACTCACGAGCATCAAGAACCTTCTCATCCTCGAGACCGACTACCGGCTGGCGGCCTTCAGCTCGCCGCGCGAGGCATTGGAGTTCATCGGCGCTCATGCTGTCGACCTTGTCATCTCTGACTATCTGATGCCGGAGATGGATGGCATCGAGTTCCTCGCCCGCGTGAAGGAGATGCAGCCGCACGCGGTCCGTGTCTTGCTGACCGGCTACGCCGACAAGGAGAACGCCATCAAGGCGATCAACGACGTCGGCCTCTTTCAGTACATCGAGAAACCGTGGGAGAACGAGGACCTGAGGCTCATCATCCGCAACGGCCTGGAAAAGAGGTCGCTGCTTAGGCGGCTGGAAGAAAAGATCGCGGAAGTCGAAAGGGCACACGCGGAGCTACACGACGTACACAGAGAAATCCTGAAGGCTTTCGCCTGACGTCTCGAAAAGAAGCGGAGCGGGCGGCCGACTGCTGAGAGTGGCGTATCTCGTCTTCTGTCTGGGTCTGATTGAACCTAACCAGTGCCTGCTGGAGGGCGTTCTGTAGTTTGGCACGAAGCTGAGACCCAAGAACGGCTCGCCAACGGAATTGCCCCTGTCGAACCGGCGATCGGGCCTCTTGGCCTCAGAGCCATGAAGGATGACCGATGTCCTGTTGCTTTCTTGAGCCAGGGGAGACGACTGTTCATGACGACGGTTCCGCTCGGGCTAGGGCCGAGCCTGTGAGACGACCCTTTCGAAAGCTCCTGGGAGGCTTCCTCGTGATCAGTGGCATGTTGGCATGCCCGTGTCACCTGCCGGTGACGCTTCCGCTGCTGGCGGGCACCGCTCTCGGCGCCTATGCTTTGGGGCACGTTCCACTGGTCGTTGCCGTTCTGGCCATCTACTTCCTGGTCGCATTCTCTCTCGGCTTCCGCCTGCTCGGAGGAGAAGCGAGAGACGAGAGGAGAAATTTTAGGACGCGATGATTCGCATTCGGGAAGCAACAGGATCCCGCGGGGGGGAAGAGCCGGGTGCGGTCTCTAGTGTCGCTGGCCCGGTTTTCCCCGCAAGTGCGTCAACGGCCCCAACGGAGCTGTCACAGAGGTTCGGTGCGGCGGGTCCGGCCGTTTTGGGCGATCGCCTCGAACAGGCGTTTTCGCAGTTCCGCCGGCGGGTCCACGCCCTCGCAACGGCTCAGACATCGCCAGACTAGTTCATTCGCCCCCCACTCGAATCGGCAGCCCTGGCAAAAGGAGAGGTGCCGCTCCACGGCGGCGCGGCCTTCTTCGTCCAGCTCGCCCGCTACCAGAGCAGTCAACTCGACGCGGATATCGCAACAGACCTTTGGATCCTCCATTTCACCGTTCCACCGGTGACGTTTTTGCCATTGCGTCGACGACGGGTGTTCCAGCTTTGGCATTGGTTGAAACGCGCGCGGCTTGGTGGCCACGCGACGATGCCTAGCAACGGAGTCGCGTCACGACTGGAGGCTCTTGCCCCGCTGCCCCTCCCCCTGCTGTCGGGTCCTGGCTCCAAGGGGAGGCCGCCAGTCGAGACCTTTCGAAACGACCGCCACATGGATTGAAACGCCTCTGGCTCGCTGCTGGTTAGGGTCCTCCTCCGATGCGTTCGGAGGCGGCGAACACCGACCAAGCCGTGTCACCGGAAGAAGCTATCCCCCCCCATTCATGCACCTTTACGCGTCACAAGGTGTGCCACAGACTGACGCATTTGAGCGACGGTTTGAAAGTGGTTCCTTTCCTGCAAGGGATTCAAAGCGTCGCGTTGACTCCTCGCCCAAAACCTAACCGCACCCTCCGCCGAATCGTTTATACGAGCGGTGTCAGTGATCTCAGCGGTGAGAGCCAGGGGATTGACGATGACGGCGCCTCTAGCGGTGCAACAAGGGGTTTACGCGCTGGATCTTCGGCTGAGCGGCCGACATAAGCGGCACCCAGGACGAGAGGGCGGCGCGCAGTGCATTCTCACAATCCTACTTTGAAGTCGAGTCAAAACCGAGGTCCGCCGGGGGGCCAGCGCACGGTTTTCCCTTTTTCATTCGGAAGTCATTTTCACAAAACGATGGAGGCGACAATGGAGAAAGGTACGAAACCAATAATTGCAGCAGCCGTCATGGCTATCACTATCAGCTTGGGGACAACCGTTTTGGCGGCGGAGCGCGTGGATACAGCTTCGAACAAGGGCTTCAAGCAGACCGTCGAGGCCGTCGAAAAAGCAGTGAAGGCCAGGGGTATGATGGTCGTGGGAAAGATCGACCATCAAAACATGCTCACCATGGTGGGGGGCCAGATCGGCGGAAGCGTGACGATTGAGTTCGGCAAGCCGGACATGGGAAAGATGGTCTTGACCATGGCGCCCGAGGCTGGACTGGAGATGCCAGGAAAGATTTACATCTTTGAGAAGGCCGGCAAGACTGTCGTCAGTTACTCCAAGACCAGTTTCGGCGCGTACAATCCGGAGTTCAACAAGGTCGATGAGATGATGGGAATGACGGTTGCCGAGATTGTCAAGGAGGCCACGAAGTAAAGGAGGCAAGCAATGCTGGGGACATTGATAACTCCCCTGGATCTCCTCTTCCCGTCAGCCGGCATCCTGGCGACAGCAATGGCTCTGAAACGAAAGGCCGAGCCGAGGCAGGAGGTCCTCCCTCCTGCCTCTCTCGCGGAACGCGTCGCCACTGTGGTGGCACTGGTCTCGGTGGCTGTCGGGCCGAACATCCTTGTCGTTGCGCTCACGCCCGGTATGCCCGAAATGCACCTGCTCGCCAGATACGCCCTGGTCCCATCCCTGGTCATTCTGCTGGTGATCGGTCTGGCGTCTCGCTCGCTCGGATGGCGCCGCCTTGCCAACCGGCTTTGGACGGGCGCGTGGGTGGGCGCCGCAGCCACGGGCACCCTCGACGCGGTGCGCTTGACAGGGTTTTCCATGGGCCTGATGCCCGGAAACATGCCACGGATGTTTGGAGTCTTGATCTTGAACACCATGGCCACGGGGCCCACGGTCTTGTCCGATATCATCGGCTATCTCTACCACTACTGGGTAGGTGCGTGCTTCGGGCTCACCCTGACTCTGTTGTTCGGTAAGGTTCGCTGGTGGGCGGGCCTCGTGTGGGCTTTGATCATCGAGCTGGGCATGATGACAACGCCACCCATGGTTGTTGCGATGGACACCGGCTATTTTGGTCTCAAACACGGTCCTGGGCTGCTGACCGTCAGTATGACCGCCCATATTGTTTTTGGCGTATTCTTGGGGCTGCTACTTGAAAGGTACACCGCACACCGCGGACATCTTCTGCAGTCAAATTAATCTCCACGAGGGTCCCGGAGAGCACCCTGACCCCTCCGCACCATAAGCTCAAGGTATGGAAAGTCCCGGAGATCGAGTGCCAGCCCGACCAGGTGTTCATGAACGTCCTGATGAACGCGGCGCAAGCCATCCCGGAAAAGGGGAACATCACCATTGGCACGCGAAGCGACGGCAAGAAGGTCACGGCGGCTTCACCGACGCCGGCAAGGGGATCAGACGGTAAGTCGCGATCTCGTTGTAGGGCACCTGAGCGCGCGATTTCCACCGATGGACCGTCAGTTTTCTCGCCGACGGGAGGTTCCACGTCGCTCCAGCGGGGATACTCCTGCCGGGTAGGAACGCCTCCGGTATCCTTGCGCAGGTAGTTCCAGTAGTTGGGGCGAATCGAGGCAAGAAGCTCGGTCCTCGTCTTGACGGCAATGGGCCTGCCACGGTAGAGCCTGCCCATCCGCTGCATCCACCGCTCGGGGAGAGCACCGCAGAAGTTCATCATCGCCCACGTAAAATTTCTGCCATTGGTTCTTCGAAGCCGGAACGCCCACAGACTCAGGCCTCCGAGGCGGAAGAGCATCGGGCCCCACCAGCTATGGAGGCCCGGTCGAAAGTTGAATTTCCAGCACTTCATGATGAGCTGCCATTGGAGCGAGCTCAGACCGCGGGTCTCGGTGACGCCTTTGTCGCGCTCCATTCGCGTTCCCTCGAGGAGCGTGAAGATGTAGGGCACGAGAAAACCCCACAGGCCCCGTCGCTCGATCTCGTACACCAGATCCAGCGTTTCCATGACGTCTTGGTCGGGTCTCGCCCGGATTGTCGACCATCAGCGTCATCATGGGAAACCAGTTGTTTCGATTGAGGATCTCGAGCCCTCGAATGATGACGCTCGGCCAGTCCTCGATCCGAAAAGGCACCGCCTTACTTGGCATCATCTTCTTCGCCATCCGGACCGAGCCTGTTTCCAGACCGATCAGTGGGATGAGCGCTTTGCTCAGCGGGTGCGTGCTGATGCCGGGAAGGTGCATCGGGCTCTTGTCGAGAAGGAGCTCGGACAGCCTGCGAATGAGCTCCGGATCGACGACGGCGGGCGCCATGGTGCAGTGACTTAGCACGATCTGTTCCACGCCGGGGCACCTGGCGACGTCCGAATAGAGATTGAGGAGGGCCTCGCGGTTCGGATAGAAGAAAGGCGTCTCGGTGCGGACCTGTCCCCAGATGAACATGTCTTCGGTCGCGAGGGATATTCGCGAGTTCCCATGGCTCGCGTCGGCGCTGCCGGGATGCGCCGCTACGATTCCGTCGGCAATGTCTCACCCCGGAGGGCTCTCCGGAAAAGTTCGATGCATTCCGGCGATTCACTCCTCCCTTCCACGACGCAATCCACTCCCAGCTCTTCACCGGCACCCGTTTGCAAAACCTGCCACCCGCCGGATCCCCCCACGATGACTTTGAAGTTACGTCGATACGGGCTTTCCTTGATGCGTGCGAACATCGCTTCTGCGTAAGCAGCGTTGATGGGGCGCTTGGAGCTTCCAAAGATCGAATTTCGACTTCTGCACGAAGGGCCTCCGCTTCGTGTCGCGATTATGCTGGTGACATCTGCAAGCTGAACGCGGGCACTTCCTTTCCTGCCTCAATGTCGTGGCGCGTACATGATCGTTAGCACTCCCAAGATGCAGAAGCCCGCACCGATCCAGTCGAACCGGTCGGGAACGTTTCCGTCGACGAGCCATCCCCACAAAAGCGAGAGAACAACGAACACACCTCCGTAAGATAGCCGCCGCCGATCTCACAGAGGCCAGCGACCACGAAAAGCACAGCCGACTTGAGGATGACTACCGCTGGCATCCTTTCGGCTCCTTTTCAGCAGGGCGCTTGAGAATCCTCGACTCCGCAGAACGCCTCGAGAAAAAGGCCGCGAAACGCAGTCGCCCCATTCAGTCGGCCAGATCTTTCTTCATTTCCAGGAATTCTTCCTTGCTGATCTCGCCTTGCGCATACCGCCTCTTGAGGATCTCCGTCGCCGATTCCCTCGTCTCTGCGCCTCCGGCGCGAGGGCTTCCCCTCGGTTGACCGACGTTACCTTGCCGGACAATCAGGTATGTAACCCAGACGACAGCCGCAAGGAGTAGAATGGGGAATAGCCACATGCCACCCCACCAGAAGTGTGGATGTTCCATGGGTCCCATTGCGGATTCTCCTTTCTTTATTCGCGAGGCTCCTCTTGCGACGGTTTCATCATTCCTTTCATCATCGGGCACTCCATGGCCTGCTCGTTTCCTTCCATCATGCCCATCCGCATGTGCTGCATCATGTGCTGCATCATTTGAGTCTGCGAGGTCATCATCTTGGTCATCATTTGATTCCGCTGGGACGCGAGCAACGCCACCAGCTCGGCGATGGCGTCTACTTTGGCCGCGCCCTCCGCGGCTTTCATTTGTGCAACCAACTCGTCCAGCTCCGCCTCCATGGAGGCCATTTCGGACTCCATGGCCTTTTTAGACGCCATCATGGCTTTACATTGATCGATCATTTGGCCGTGCATTGTCTTGCCGCCCTGCTCCGACGGCTTTTCCTGAGACCCTTGAGCCGCCGGCGTGGAAGCTGTCGCGACAGCCAAGAGTCCCGCAAGAACGAAAGACAATAGAGTAGCAGGATGTTTCTTTCTGAACATGGACTCTCTCCTTTCTGGTTCCTTCTTCATGGGCCGATTGCCAGGTCAGTCGTTACCCTCGTATTTCCTTTCCGTTTTCGCAGGGCAATGGGTCGAGTCATAGACTACTAGAAGTCCAATCGGACTGCGACGAACACGTTGTCGTTCGCGTCCAGCTGGCCCAAGAACGTTGTTCGATTTTCGCCCGCAAATATGTTCGCTCCTACTGTGAAGCTCAGACGATCCGTAATCGCGTGCCAGACTTCTGGGATTAGCAAGAAATCTCGATCGGAAGGGCCATAGAAGCTGAAGAGCGAGAGCTTCCACGTCTGGTACTTGAGAAACTGTGTAAGACGTACGGTGAGCAGATGGCGGACGCGATCCTGCGCCGAGAGCTGCGGCGGCAGTCCGTTCAAGTATTCGGCATAGTTCTCGAGGATCTCGGCATAATACTGCGCCCCAAGGCTCAACTCGCTGGCGAGCTGCCGCTGGTACCCCGCGAGAAGTCGATACTGCGAGTTCGGAACGACGGGATCGACGCCCTCGGGGTCATCGCGCGAGTCATAGTATCCAGCCTCGACGTTGAGTACCGCAGCTCCCAGGCTCCTCTGAACGGTCACACCGTAGGTGTTGAGCCGTGCGTAGAAACCGCCCAGTCGCGTGGGTACGGGCAGCTCGTCCGGACGAAAGGACGGCTGACGCCAATAGCCCCGATAGGCATAGAAGGAGACATCGCTGTTCAGGACTCGTCCGTAGAGGCGTAGGGCTAGCTCGGTATTGCCCGCTGTCGTAGCGGGCTCTTCGAGCACCCTGGTGCGAATGGTGGCAAAGGGATCAAAGAAGAAGAAGCGTTCCGCGCCCGGAAGGTTGTCCGGCTCGAAGAAAGGGATAACCACTATCTCCGCGTTCAAGGCCCTGGTGTCGATGTGAGCCTTTGCCGCATCGACACCGACTTTGAGGTACTCCAATGGCCGTCCTGAAAAGAAGGCCGCCCAGTCTTTGGGAAAGACGTCATTGATGAAGAGAAGATCGCCCACGCCCCATGTGACAATCTGCCGCCCGACGCGAAGATCGAGCCAACCTCGCGATACATCCGCATACGCCTCTCGCACCAGGCCGTGGGCGTCATCGGAGACACCGTCATAGAACAAGTCCCCCTTGAAGAGGAACGAAAGACTTCCGCCGCCGGTGTCACCTGAAGCTTCCAGCCGGAGACGCCCATCCGCCAAGATGAAACGACCCCCTTCCTCGCCGGTAGGATGGTCGCTGCCCGTTCGAGCGGCAACGTTTCCAAGAAAAAACCCGTGCAAGCGAATGGGGAATTCCTTGTCTTCCTGTGCCTCGATGGGCGGTGAAAAAAGTGTACCGAGGACAAAGACTATGGCAGCTCCGCAGAAACGATATGACGCGACTGGGCTCACTTCCGAGAAGCTCCTCGCTCACCTCACCCAGCGAGCGGGTGGGTTGCTGAGATAGCGTTCCGAGAAAAGGCTATCTTCGAGCCCGACGTCGTAGTCGACAGCGAGCAATGTGACTTCGGTCCGGTGGCCGTTCTCGACGTTTTTCATCGTGCGCCGCACGGCGGTCCAGTGAGTCTGGACTTCCTTCACTTCGTCGGCAGTGAAGATCTTGTAGATCTCGTCTCGCTTGTCGTAGTACTCCTCCCGCCAGAGGACGAAACTCTCCTTGTCGATCCAGGAGTGCTTGTACGCGAACTCGGAGCCCTTCTCATCCTTCGGCGCGCTGCGGATGACGAACGTCTCTCGCCCGTCCAGCGTCTCCTCCTTCATCAAGCTGTGACTGTCCTCTTCTACCTCTCGCCCGGAGACGTCCTCATAACTGAAGTCGGAGCCCACGAAGCTCGAGCGCTTGTCGTTTGCGGCGATTCGGCGTACGAGTTTGATGGCGGGGACGAAGAGCCACCTTTCGTCGTCGCGTCCGGGATGCTTCCACACCATGAACGTCATGTCGCGCACGTCGCCAGGCTGGTGGAAGTACAAGAAGTATTTCTGCTCGCCCGCCTCACCTACGTTCAGACGGAGCATCGTCATCTCGCGCGTTCGTTCCTTGCCCGCTTTGTTAATGAGCTGCATCAAGACGCGTGCCTTCATATCGTGCCCGGAATAGTGCGCAATCTGGTACGCGCGTGTGACGATGGCCTCGGGGGTGAGTTCTTGCTGCGCCGGAGCCCTCGTTGGAAGGGTGGTGAAGGCTACCGTCAAGAATCCAAGAATGGCTGCCTTTTTGTTCATACTCTTTCTCCAGAAAGGATTTTGCGCCCCCACAGGTGCATCAAAGCTGGTAGCACCAACAGCGTGCTCAACGCGCTGAACGCCATGAGTGTGGCGAAGAAGACGCCTACGGTCACATACGGTGTAAGAGTTGCGAGCACCAGCGGTAGAAACCCGAGGCTGATGACGAGGGCGTTGCGAGCAATCGCGCGCGCGGGAGAGCCGAAGATCCACTCGCTCGTCTCCATCAAGTTGGCGCCAGCTTCGTATTTTTCCTTGAACCGCTGGAGAAAATGAATCGCATAGTCGATCGCCAGCCCCAAGGCGAGGGACGCGCATACAGCAACAGGCATGTCGTAGTCCTTGCCGATAAAGCCAAGAAGCGCGTAGCTGAAGACGATCGCGGCGGTCAAAGGCACCATCGACACCAGCGCGAGGCGGAGCGACCGGAAGAGCAAGGTCATGAGCAAGAAAACGACGACCCAGCTCGACAGGAAGCCGTTCAGCATCCCCACCACCATGATTCCTTGCCAGACCTTGTTGATGTAAGTCAGGCCGGACCACCGCAGATCGATGCCGTCGGGGGGTGGATTGTGCCCCATGAAATCCTGTACCGCCTCCTCGACCTGCTCCATGTGTTTGTTCTCGCCGCTCTTCATCTGGACCCAGATATTGCTCTTACGGGCATCCCACGTGAGAAAGTTGTCGAGCTCGTCAGGTTCGCCCGACATCTGGAACAAGAACAAGTACTGTCCGATCTCTTCCTGCGTGTGCGGTACGACCGCGGTGTCCGGCGCGCCATCGTGCAATACGTAGTTGACACGTTTGACGATGTCGGCGACAGAAGAGGTCTTGCCGACGACCGGCATCGCCTCGAGCCGTTTCTGGAGAGTCTCCGCATAAACAAGGACCTCGGGCCGCTTCAGATCGTCAGGATTCCTGCCCTCGAGCGTCAGATAAGCCATATAGGTGCCGCCGAAATGTGCATTCATGACGCGGTCGGCAACGCGGATCTTGTGGGACGGCCTGAACCAGTTCACCGGATTGTCATTGACCTCGATCCGGCTCATCCCCCAACCGGCCAGCACGAGGGCGCCAATCCCTCCAAAGACGATGGGTTTGCGCCACGAAAACGTGAGCTGGCCTAGCTTGCGAAGAAAGCGCGTGAGCAACGTCTGCTCCGACGCCAAAGTAGCGAGCCGGCGTTTCAGCCCTTCTTCGCTCAACAAGCTCAAGTACGCCGGGAGAAATGTCACGGTGAGAGCCCACGCCGCCAGCACGCCGAAGGCGACGAAGGCGCCAAAGACCTGAACCGGGGGGATGCGCGCGAGCACCAGACCGCCAAATCCCGCCGCTGTCGTCAAAGACGTGTAGAGGCAAGGTGTGAAGAGCTCGTCGTAGACGGCCAGGATCGTGCGTCTCTTGTCCCGAAGCGCGGGAAACTTGTCGTAGAACTCGCTCAAAATGTGAACCGAGTCCAGCACCGCAATGGGCATGAGAAACACCGGGATCATCGAGCTCATGATGTGAACCGTGAATCCGAGCCCGATGAGCAGTCCCATCGTCCAGATTACGGCCAGCATGGCCATGAGCATGGACGGCACGATGAGCGTCACGCGACGAAAAAGGAGAAAGAGCAGAAAGAAAATGAACGCCATGGCGATCGGTGCCGTCACCGCCATCTGGACGAACATCTCGTGCCCGAACGTGTCCTCGGCGACGGGCAAACCGGCGAGATAAAATTGCTGCCCCGACCGGAGCTCGCGGTGAGCCAGCGCCTCCACTTCTTGCGCAATCCGGTAGCTTTCGTCCTTTCGCTCGATGGGGATGTAGATGGCCAGAGCGCGACCGTCGGACGACGCGAGTTTGTCGGCAAGGAGCGGGTTTTCCAGCACCGCGTCCCGCACGCGGTTGGCTTCCTCCACGGTCGAGGGTACGTCTTCCATGATCCGACGGATCTGCAGAAACCCGCCTTCCGAGCTGACGTCGTCGGACGTCGTGAGGCTCAACACGTCGGACGTAACCACTCCCTTGATTCCCAGGATCCCATCGATCAGCCGAGAGGTGGCAGCAAGAGTTTCGGGCCGAAACACTCCCTCGTCGTCGACGATGCCCAGGACGATCAAGTCGTAGATCCCGAACTCCTCCTTCACTTCGCGGTAGTAAACTCGGTCTGGCTGGTCCTCTTCGAGCATGTTCTCCGGATCCGTATCGATCACGATCTTCGGAAACGCCAGCGCAAACAAAACGGTTAGTGCAATCGTCAGGAGCATGACGAGCCAGGGACGGTCTATCGAAAAACGAACGAGTGTTCTCATGGAAACTGCCTCAGCAAGAGTTTCGGCGTGATTCTCCCAGCGCCCGAGCGAGGTTCGGTGGCTGACTGCGGGCTCAGAACCATTGGCGCAGCCATCGCTTCTCGAACAGGACCTTTCCCCAATGCCAGCGGCGCCCTACGTTCTTGAGCTTCACATCCGGGAGAGGCTCGGCGTAAAAGTTGCCCCGGCCGAAGCCGGCTTTTCCATCCCCCGTCTCGATGAAACACTCGCCGTAGCCGTCGAACGTCGCGGGCTTGCCCTTTCCGGTGATCGCTCGGACGATATTCCTCGCCACGACCTCGGCCTCGCCGTGGGCGAACACGCCCGCCTTGGGCAAGGGCTTTCCCAGCTTGAGCGGGATCCCGGTCACATCGCCGATGGCGTAGACGCGCTCGAAGCGCGTCTCGAGCGTGTGGCGGTCCACGGGAACCCAGCCACTCTCACCGACGAGCTCCGCATCGCGCACGACCTGGGGCGCTCGGTGCGGGGGCACATAGGCGAGGAGGTCGAACTCGGCGCTCGCCCCATTGGCAAAGGACAGCTGTCGAGCTTTCGGATCCACCTCGATCACCTGGTGCTCGGGGTGGTAGCCGATGCCCTTCTGCTCGACCATCTGGCGGACACCCGCCGACACCTCCGGACCTGCGACCCCCATGGGACCCGGCTCGGCAGCGTAGAGATCGATCTGCACGGTGTCTCGGACCTTTCGCTTCCGGCAGTCGTACGCGAGCAGCATGGCCGCCTCGTACGGAGCGGCCGGACACTTGTAAGCGGGCGCTGCGGTGAGGACAACGAGCCGGCCGGAGCGAAACGTCTCGAGGGCGTCCCTCAAAGATTCCGCACCGGAAAGGGAATAGAGATCGTGGCCAGCTTCGGCAAGACCCGGGATCGACTCGGCCCCCAGCTCGGCCCCGAGCGAAACGATCAGGTAGTCCCCGCCAAGGGTCATCCCGCTGACGGCAACTTGCCGCCTTGTGGGATCGATCCTCTCGATCTCTCCGCGAACGACTTCGATGCCCTTCCTCTTCAAGCGCTCGAGCGGCCGGGAAATCTTGTCAGCCCTCCGCAACCCGGTCATCAGCCACAGTAACGAAGGGGCAAAGAGGTGTCGATCTTCGCGATCCACGAGTACGATGCGGTGCTGCTGGGGAAGCTTCTTCCGGAGCTCGACCGCGGCAACGAGCCCTCCGACACCGCCGCCGAGCACGAGAATGGTTTGACTGCTGCTGTTCATGACCTCCCTCCGTTTTCCTCTCCCTGGTCCAGGAGCTTTTCTGCGGCGACGGCAACGAAAGCCGCACCGAGGGTAGTGAGGTGGCGGGGCCACGGGTCGAGCGGCGCGAGGCACCGCACGGCTGAAGCGATGGGCGGGTAATAGATGGCACCCTCGACGCGCTCGATGACGAGCCCCGCCGCTGTGAGGAGCTTCGAGAGCTCGAACGCGCTAGGGAACCGCGCCATTTTCCAGGTGTTTCCGCCAAGCGAGCTTCGTACACGCCTCCTCAGAGCCCACAAGCTCCACCGGCCCAGCTCGCCGACCACGACTCGGCCCCCGGGCCTGAGCACCCGACGCATCTCGCGGATCACGCGGGCGGCATCCTCGATGAAGCAGAGAACCGTGACCGCCAGAACCACGTCGAACGTGCCGTCGGCGAAGGGGAGCGATCCCGCGTCAGCTGCTTCGAGTGCCACGCGCGCGCCCCGCTCTTTCGCTCTCCTCCGGGCCGCCTCGAGCATTTCCGTTGAACGGTCGACACCCGTCGCCTCTGCGCCGGCCTCGGCGGCGGCGAGCAAGTAGGTCCCGTCGCCACAACCGATATCGAGAACGCGCCGGTCTTCGAGCGGCCCCGCCATCTCCAGAATCAACTCGCGCTCGATTCGCTCGGTGATCTCCCCCAGAGGTGTTTGCCGCCACTGGGCGTAGCTCGAGGGCAATACGACGTCCATCGAGTCCTCGTCAGAACACCAGCACCTGATCGGCCGCCACCGTCCAGGTGGTGAGCTCTTCCATGCTGCTTCGGTGGCTGCCGTCGACGAGCTCGTCATCACCCATGCCACGCGCGTCCATACAGGACCCACACACGCCGATCTCCGCACCTCGCCTCGCTATCGAGCCGAGCATGACCTCGAGGGTGTAGTAGCCCTTCGGCAGCTTTTGGTTCTTCTTCGCGCAGCCCACGGCGTCTCCCATCAGAAACACGCGAACCTTCGTGCTCTCGTCGCGAGCGAGCGACCCGGCGAGCCGCAGTCCATTGTAGCTCCGCTCGGTGCCGTACGGTGGGTCATTCAGAATAATCAGACACTGTGTCACTTTGGACTTCTCCTTCACCGGCGCGATCAGGGAGTCTCCGCGACCTCCCGCTCACGAAAGGATCGCCCTCGGCGAGGTCGCGCAAAGGAGTAGCTTCCGATATCGCCGACGAACGGCAGCACCAGCATGCGGGCGAGACCCAGACGGGGATCCCTGAACTGCCGAAGGCCGATGGTCATCTCCTCGTGCCCGGCGCGGGGCTGGTCCCTGTAGGTTCCGAGCAGGCGATCCCACCAGGGGAGGTTGAAGCCGAAGTTGCTGTTCGTCTCGAACGCCAGAATCGAATGGTGGACCCGATGCATATCCGGAGTCACGACGAACCATCGCAGAACACGGTCGACGGCACGCGGAATGCGGACGTTCGCGTGATTGAACATCGCCGTCGTGTTCAGCAACACTTCGAAGGCGAGGACGGCCACCGCGGGCGGTCCGAGGGAGGCGACCGCGGCCGTCTTGATGAGCATCGAAAAAACGATCTCGAGTGGATGGAAACGATTGCCCGTGGTGAGATCGAAGTCGAGATCCGCGTGGTGCACCATGTGCAGGCGCCAGAGAGCGGGAACGGCGTGGAAGATCACGTGCTGCAGATAGATCAACAAGTCGAGGGCCACGACCGATGCTGCGGCCTTCAGCCAGTAGTAGGGTAAGGAGACGTTATTGAGGAGACCCCAGCTCCGTTCCTCGGCGACCCACGCCATACCCACGGCGGCGGCGGGAAACAGCAGCCGGAGCACCACCGTATTGAGGAGGACGATGGTGAGGTTGCGAAACCAACGTTGTGATTTCCCTGTGCGCAGCAGGCGCCGGGGAGAGACCAGCTCCCAGCTCGCCATCAGCAAGAAAACCCCCGCGAAAAAAGCCGGCCGAACGTAGCTCTCGTAGCTTAGCGCCGAATCCGTCATTGTCGAAATTGCTTCCCAGCTTCTACCGCGCGAATCTCTGCCGACACGCTCACGCCCCCTTCTCGACCTCGTGGCCTCGGGCTCGCCAGTCGGACACGCTTTCGTCGAGGCGCGTCGCTTTGAAACCGCGGGCCCGGAGTCGCTCGACCGCCTCGACCGCCAGCATGCAGTACGGGCCCCGGCAATAGGCAACGATCTCCTGCTCCCGGGGGAGCTCTTGGAGCCGAGCTTCGAGCTCGTTCAAGGGCACGGAGCGGGCTCCGGGGATGTGCCCCGCTTGGTATTCCACGGTTGGCCGTACATCGAGCACAACGACCTCGCCATGTTGCACGCGCTCGAGCAACCCTTCTCGATCGACCGGTTCCATACCCTCCCGACCTTCCAGATAATCCCGCGTCACGCGCTCGATCTCCGCGAGCCTTGATTCGGCAAGCAACCGCAGGACTCGAAAAAAGTCACATACGGATTGGTCGGCCAGACGGTAGGTGACGAACAGGCCGTTCTTGTCGCTCTCGACGAGCCGCGCCGCGCGGAGGATCTGCAGATGCTGCGACGTGTTGCCGACACTTTGATTGGCCTCCTTTGCCAGTGCTTCGACGGTGCGTGGCGCCTGGCACAGCAGGTCCAGGAGCTCCAAGCGTCTGGGGCTTGAGACAGCCTTCCCAATCCGTGCAAGCTGTTCGTAGATAGCGTCTTTGAATCTCCGGTTAGAGCTCAAGGGGCAGATCTCCATGTATTCTAGTGTTCCATCAATTACTATAATAGAGTGCCGCCCCCAGATCAAGAAGTCGGGGCGATTCGAGGCCGATGCCGGGCTGCGAGCCGAAGGTCTTCCTCGAAGGTGACATCGCCAACGTGAAAGCCCCTCGTAGCCCTCCAACTAGGGAGGGCGCTCAAGGTTCCCAAGCGAAGCGCCACGGGCCAGCAATGGGCCTACTCTCAAGCTCGTAGCCCTGTGGAGACGACGTCGTAAGCGAGAGCTTTTGGATTTCGAGAACAGCCCCATCGAGCAACGCACGTCTCAATGTCGCTCCGACAGGGCAGAGCTTTCTCTATGCCCTTCCTGGTCCTTTTCTTCGATCTGAGGATGGCCGTAGGAGAACACTCATGGTCAAGAAACCGCGGTGCAGGAGACTCGGTGGACTCAAACTGCCACGCTCGTCACGGCGAGTCTCTGCGGATCCGAAGAACCGCCGGTATCAGGAGGGGGCCGACGCACGCTCCCGCCAGGTTACCCAGAACCGCTCCCAGTAGCGAACCGAGGGATAGGGCAGTTACCGCTCCCGCCGTGAAGCGCACGCATTCCACGAGGATTCCCGGTGCCAGCAGCAGGAGGAACATCGCGGATGGCAGCACCACGTAGCTCATCTGGCTGCACCGGGAGCGGGCGCAGAGAAACGAAGCGCAAATCAGCATGGGTAGGAGCGCATAAGCAGCGCCCGCGAAGAAGAGCACCGTGGGCTGGCCTACCGAGAGGGCGCCAGTGGCCGTCTGGGCAAGAGTGGGCACAGGCATGAAAACACTCGCGAGCAGGTAAAGTCCCATGGCTCCGAGCCCGCAGAGGCTCAGGTGCGAAAGGCGGAAGCCGCCCCACGTCTTCTCGCTCTCTCGGGAAAGCGCAGCGTAGTAGAACGCGGTGAAGAGGCTGGCCCAGCTCGCTCCGCAGGCGATCGCCACCCAGAGGGGCATGGCCGGCAACCCACTTCGTACGTGCAGGGCGAGGGATGCGAGCACCGTGGTCAGGATTCCGAGGGCTACGGAAACGGGGCCGGGTGCCCTGGTCGGAGGCTGGCTGTCGCCGGCGAGACGGGCGAGGGTGGCTCTCTTGAGCCACTCCGGCGGCTCCTCCTCGGGCAGAGCCCGTTCGAGAAGCTCGCGAACTCGGCGAACGTCGTCGATGGCTGACGCGCAGCGGTTGCACGGTGCGAGATGCTCCTCGAGAGCGAGGGTCTCGCTCCTCGGCAACATCCCGCCCAGATAGTCCATGGCCTGTTGCTCGAGTCGCGCACAGGCTGGTCCTCGCCGCATCAATTCGAGCCCCCCTCCAGGATCTTGCCCAGTGAGCGCATGGCCTCGAAAGCCCGCTGCTTGACGGCGTTGACGGAAATGTGAAGCGCCTTCCCAATCTCGGGATAGCTCATTTCGCCGTAACGGCTGAGAAGAATGACCACGCGCTGACCCGGGGGGAGCTGCTGAACGGCCCCTCGAACCCTTTCCGCCATCTCTTTTCTCTCGATACGCGTCACCTGGTTGGCTTGACAGGCCAGGCGATCGGCCGGGCTGGCCCCTTCGGCGGGCTCCAGGGCAACTTCCCGCCTTCGCCGGCTACGGCGGAACTCATCTCGCGCCACGTTCCGTGCCACGGTGAAGAGCCAGGACGAGAAGCGGCCGGAGGGTCGATATCTCCGCCGGTGGCGATGCAGGGAAAGGAATACCATCTGAAACAGATCTTGCGCGCGGGCGCGATCCCCCGCCAGGTGCAGCAGGAAGTTGTAGATGCGACGGTGATAACGGTCGTACAGCCGATCGAACGCTTCTTCATCACCACCCTGATAAGAGAGCATCAACTCCTCATCGGAAGGCTCCGGTTTCTGCAGAGCGCTCTGTTCCATAACGGCCTGAGGAAGCTTCTGGTTAGGTGGGCTCATTACAATCCCCCTTGCTGGGATCGGGCGCTGTGCCTTCCCCGAACCGGAGCAAGCCGCCTTCGCGTCCTACCGGCCCCGCCGGCGACGTCCGCCGAGCCTGAGCACGCCCGCAGGCCCGGAACCAGCAGCGGTACCGTAGTCCCTGGACTCAGGTACAAGGTCAAGTGGAAAAAATGCGCGCTGACCGATGGGACGCCTCGCTCAAGAAACGGGGGCCTCAGCGGCGACCATCGACATGCGGGCCGAGTGCTGGAACTTCTCATGATGCGTACTCGCACGAAATTCGAACTTCGGAGTCTAACCATCAAACGCGGTCGGTCGTTTCAACAGGACGGAAGGAGTGAGCCCGGCCCGGCGGATTACCTTGAGGAGGGCGTAGACAACTTATCGCGCCAGGCTTGAGGCCGCTCTCTCCGCCAAGCGGCTGTGGGTTCGTCGCCTACGGCCTGGTCTTTCTTTTGGAGTGAGATAAGGAGACGACTCGATGCAAAACGCGCTGCCGAGCGGAGCTGAGGGAAACAAGGCGACGGTGGAACCGTTTCGAATCGATGTGAGGCTTCACGAAATCCTCATGCGCCCGGAAGAAGGCGCGCATGCAGGTGGATCAGCTCCCGACAACCAGAAACTGGCACTCCCCGAGCCCTCTTACCCGTGGCGCGCATACTCAGAGGAGTCGGATCCCAGCGTCACCGAGTACCAGAGGATGAACGCCCGGCGGGCGTGGAACGCGTGGGGCAAGTCGTATTTCGCCTCACGCTCGCCCAAGAACCGCAAGCAACTGCGACCGCTCATCGCGTACCTGTTCACGGACTACAAATGCAATCTCGACTGTCACTACTGCTGGGCCTATAACAATGCAGTCAGGGGGCTGGACGAGGACACGGCTCGGCGCTCCATCGACTGGCTCCACTCCATCGGGAACCGGGTACTGGCCCTCATGGGTGGGGAGCCGCTCCTACGACCCGACTTCGTTCACAAGGTCGTGAACTACGCGGCCCGGAAGGGATTCTTCGTTTATCTTCCGACGAACGGAAGGCTCATGCGGCCCGACGTGATCGATCGGCTGGGGGACGCCGGCCTGGCAACGGTCAACCTGGCCATCGACAGCATCCGCGTCAAGTCGTCCCTCCCCAAGGCGCTCGATCCCATCCGTGACAACTTCGAGTACTTACTGAGACGACAGCGCCGGTACGGTTACACCGTGGCGATCAACACGAATATTTGCCGCAACAACATGGACGACGTGCGCGCCCTCACCGAGCTTGCCCTGGAGCGCAATATCTCCATCGACTTCCACATCAACGAGGCGCCCATGATCGAGCAGGACCATTTCAAGCACTACGAGGAGAACGCGACCTATATCCGGCCTCAGGACTACGAGAAGGTAGACGCCCTCCTCGACTGGATCATCGAGCGGCACAAGGGCGGCCAGCGTATCGTGAATCCCCTCTCCCACCTTCGAGAGATGAAGAACCTCATGCGAGGCGAGGTCAAAGAGCGCTGCAACTGCCGCGCCGGCCGCAACATGCTCATCATCCGGGTGGACGGAACGCTCGCCCCGTGCTTTCCGATGTACTCGGCCAGCCACGATTGGGGCGCCGTCGGAAGCCCGAAGTTCGACCACGAGCAACTCCACGAGATGAAAAAGGAATGCACGAAGCACTGTTTGTCGACGTGCAACTACATCCTGGGCTTCTGCTACAACACCAAGCGCGTCGTGTCCTGGGGCTTGAAACAAGCGCTCCGCGGATTCAAGGGCGTGAGCGGGAGTTTTTGAACGCCGCCCCGTCGCCCGGAAACGTCTCTGCCGAGCCGCCGGTTTCACGATGACGGTTTACCAAAGTCCGGCTCGATGACGAGGCTGACCGACGGCAACGACGGCCAGGCGTTCGGGAGCCCGGGGATGCCGCCGCGGTGGACGTCGAGCTCGAAGGAAGGCGTGGGCACGGCCTATTCCACTTCCAGTCGCGTCTGGTTTACCTTGTCCCACGGGATTCTCAACGAGATTTACTTTCCGACCGTCGATCGGCCGCAGGTCCGGGATTTTCAATTCCTGATCACGGACGGGGAGAGCTTCCTTTACGAAGAAAAACGGGATCTGGAAAGCGAGATCGAGTACATCGAGACCCACACGCTGGGCTATCGGATCACGAGCGCTGACCCGGAAGGACGTTATCTCCTCCTCAAGGAGATTCTTTGCGATCCCCACCAAGCGTCGGTGCTGATCCATGCGCGCCTCGAAGTTGCCGAGGGCTGGTCGGGCCGGCTGCGCGTGTACGCCCTTCTGGCTCCCCATCTGGACGTGGGCGGATGGGGGAACTCGGCACGATGCCTTCGTGCGGCGGGGCGAGACGTCTTGCTGGCGTGGAAAGGCCGCACGCACCTGGCGATGGGAGCCGACGTCGGCTTTCGCGAAACGTCCTGCGGGTTCGTGGGGGCAAGCGACGGCTGGCAGGATCTCAACAAGCATCGCCGTATGGACTGGCACTTCGACCGAGCGGAGGATGGTAACGTCGCCGTCATCGGTCAGATCGACCTCAGCGCAAGCCAGGAGTTCAAACTGGGGCTGGCCTTCGGTGATGGGCCCCATGCCGCGGTCACCACCCTTATGCAATCGCTAAGTGTGCCCTTCGCCGAACATCGCAAGAAATACATCGAGCAATGGCATCGGGTCTGCTGCAACATACCGAACCTGGGCGAATTCTCCGGCGACGGTGGACGGCTCTATCGAATCAGCCACAGCATCCTGCTCGCCCATGAAGACAAGACCTTCGGGGGCGCTTTCATCGCCTCGGCCAGCATCCCTTGGGGAGAGGCCAAGGGGGATGAAGACCTGGGGGGCTATCATCTCGTCTGGACCCGCGACATGGTCCATAGCGCCACCGGGCTCCTGGCCTGCGGAGACAGCATCACGCCGCGGCGGGCACTCGTATACTTGGCCTGCTCGCAGAACCCGGACGGCGGTTTTCCGCAAAACTTCTGGATCGACGGCACGCCGTACTGGAGCGGCATCCAGCTCGATGAGGTCGCGTTCCCGCTGCTGCTCGCCTGGCGACTCTGGAAAGCCGAAGCCCTGGGGACGTTCGACCCCTATCCGATGGTCAAGGCGGCGGCCGGCTTCCTGATTCGCCAGGGACCCATGACCGAGCAGGAGCGGTGGGAGGAGAACAGTGGCTACTCGCCGTCGACGCTCGCCGCGGAGATCGCCGCTCTCGTCTGCGCCGCGGACCTGGCGACGGCCCGCGGAGATACGGAGTCTTCCCAGTACCTTCTCGAGTACGCCGACTTTCTCGAGTCGCACGTTGAAGCCTGGACGGTGACGACCGATGGGAGCTTGCTCCCGGAGGTTTCGCGACACTACATCCGCATCCATCCCACGGACATCAATGACCCCGCGCCGGACGAGGACCCCAACCGCGGCGTTCTCGCCATTCGCAACCGGCCTCCTGGAGAGCGTTGGGAATTTCCAGCGAAGGACGTCGTAGACGCGGGCTTTCTCGAGCTCGTGCGCTATGGCATCCGCAGGCCCGGGGACCCCCTCGTCGAGGATTCGCTTCGGGTGGTGGATGCCGTGCTGAAGGCTCACACGCCCTTCGGGCCTTGCTGGCGTCGTTACCATCACGACGGATATGGCGCGCGTCCCGACGGGGGCCCCTTTTCGGGGTGGGGGAAGGGGAGAGCCTGGCCGCTTCTCAGCGGTGAGCGAGGGCATTACGAGCTTGCGGCCGGACGCGATGCGAAACCCTACATCCGCGCCATGGAGGGCTTCGCTTCGAGGGGCGGGATGCTCCCCGAGCAGGTCTGGGACGAGCCCGACCGCCTCGACGTCGGCGCGTACCGGGGCCGGCCCGCCGGGTCGGCGATGCCGTTGATGTGGGCGCACGCGGAGTACATCAAACTCCTCCGGTCGGTTGCCGACGGACAAGTCTTCGATCTGCTCCCACCTGTCGCCGAGCGCTATCTTTCCGGTCGCGGCCGAAAGGACCTCGAGGTGTGGAAGCCCGTACGGCAGGTACGACAAGTGGCCCCGGGGCAGGTGCTGCGCGTGCAGGCGCCGTCGCCTTTCCGTCTGCGCTGGACCGTCGACGAGTGGGAGACTCACCGGGACTCCCAGTCGAGAGCGAGCGGGCTGGGTATCCATTTCGTGGACGTTCCCGTCACCCGGTCGCAGAAAGCACCGGTCCGGTTCGCGTTTTTCTGGACCGACGATGGACGCTGGGACGACCGGGATCACGAAGTCCGTGTGCGCTGACGCCAGAAGGTTCCTTTGCTCGGAGGCGGCCGTCGTTTTGAAGGGAGAGCCCGGGGGCGATCGAATGCAACTCATCCTGCGTTTCGAATGGATGAACGATGCTTCGATGGGAGACTTCACGGAGGCCCCGCCGCGAAGTTGGTCCGTTGTCGATCTCCGCGGAGGATGGACTAACCGCGACGCATCGCCTAGCGTTTGAAGGAGCGGGGGGCGGGCACAGTGATGCCCCACGGCGAAGAAACACGATGAAGATCGAGCTCGAAAAGTCGTTTCCCTCGGACTGGACGGAGCTCCGATGCGCTCTCGATGAATTAGCCGTATTGGCTCACCGCGTCGGCTTGCCGGACGAGGACGCGGAGGCATTCTTCATCGCCCTGTGGGAAGCCGTCGCCAACGCGGTCAAGCACGGCAACCGCGGGCGGGCGGACAGGCAGGTCTGGCTGCGGTGCGGGCTCGAGCCCGATCGGCTCTGGGCTCGCGTGCGGACGGCTCTTCCTCTCCCACCGTTCGGAAAGTGAACCGCGCCCAGGAGCGACTATCGGGGGGAGCGCGGCCGCCCATGAGCGTGAGCGTAAGTCCAGCAAGGCGGAAGATCGACTGCTCCTCGGGCTCTTAGCCGAACCCATCGCCTTTAGGCGATGGAGCGCGCCGCTCAGTACAAGGCAAGGAGAACGAATTCTTGCTGGCCGGTGGTCGGATGGCCCGACCCTCGAATTAGACCATCAGGGAAGATAATCGACTGCGGACCTCGTCCCTTCGACCGCTCGCAGGAAACCGAGAAGTTCCTCACCACGACAGTACGCTCTCACGTGGGAGGCGCAGAGCCGATAAACGGTAGCCTCCCCCAGCGCCGACGCGTACTCGAGCCGGGTGCTAGCCTTCTCCGAGAGCCAGGTTGCCGAAAAGCTCTCCGGGGCTCAAGATGCCCACCGTCATTTCGCGGCCGTCGAGAGTTACGAGGGATAGCTTGATATGACCGGAGGCGACGGCAAAAACTTCACACACGCTATCGCCTCCCATGAAGAGAAACTCGCCGCCGACCAGGCGGTGAACGACGGCAAGTGAAGCGACTCTTCTGAGGTCTTCCGCCCGCATCGAAGAAAAAGCCGGGACTTTCCCTAAAAAGCCCTCCCGCTTTCTCGCATCGTGACTAGGAGCGAGGCTCGCAGGACGGGTCGCGGTGTTGAAGTGGAGCATGTTTCCTCGTGTCTACGGGGAGGCGTGGCCGGCGTCGATGGGGCGCTTCTTCAAGATGGCCCGCTCTAGCTGCTCTCGGGGTGGCCAGCCCCGAGGCTTTCCATGAACGCTGTAGAGCCGACACCGAAGGGAATACTCGCCGCCCGGATCTGCGCCGCCCTCGATGTCCTCACCGTTGATGCGGATGGTAGGCGAACCGAGAAAACGCCAGAGCTGAGCTTCCTGTTGCGTGGAAACGCGTATGAGATTTAGCTCGGCATCGATGCTTCTCTCGGAGAGAATCGAGCGGATCGCCTCCACCGCCGGACGGTACGACGGGCAACCGTCAAAGTAGAGAACCTGTATGAGCATCTCTGTTTTCCAGTACGGCCATTAGGCTCGATATTCCTCTCTGCATTGAAACGATGGGAGCCGGCGGGAGGTTAGGAAAGCCTTGGGACAGAGCGGCCGAAGGCGGCTGGTACAGGGTTAGGGGCTCTTCTTAGTTCCTCGGGCGCTCGCCGGGCTCGATTTGGACGATGGAGACGGAACGGTCGGCCACCGCAAGCCGAAACTTCACGTCCATGCCGACTTCGAGGCCATCCACCAATGACGGGTCCTTCAGCTCGAAGCTCATGGTCATGGCGTCCATGAAGCCTTCGATCGAGTCGTGCTCGATGCGAACGTGGTTCCCTCGATGGCGGCGATCGTTCCGGTACCCTCGTAGTACGTCACATCGGAGGAGACGTCGGGGGCGTGCTCGCCGTGAGGCGGCCTTCCGCGCCGCAGGCGATGACAAGACCGAGGGAACCGAGCGCGGCGAGTAGAGTCCGCATGAGAACTTCTCCTTCAGAGCATGTAGGGCATGTCGGAAGCAACCGTCGGATAGGCGAAGATCATCTTCTTGATGTCGCGAGGCTTCAATCCGGTGTGCATCGCCATCGCAAAGAGATTGACCACCTCTCCCGCGTCGGGGCCGAGGAGATGGGCTCCCAAGATTCGGTCGGTGTCTTCCTCGATCAAGACCTTGTAGCCGGACCACGCCTCGCCGATCCGGCGGGAGGAGTACCACTGAGAGGTGTCGCCGAATTGGGTCTGGAATTTCAGGCCCTTCTCGCGAGCTTCGCGCTCGAGCATCCCCACTCGGGCGAGCGGCGGCAGGGTGAATACGACGCTCGGGATGGGTGGATACTGCGCTTTACGATGGTTGCCTTCGAGTATGTTGGAGGCAACGATGTGACCCTCGTAAGCCGCCACCGGCGTGAGGGGATCCCCCGCCGTCGCCGCGGCATCCCCGGCGGCGTAGACAGCAGCGTTGGAGACGCTCTGGAGGTACTCGTTCACCACGACGCCTCCTTGGGAGCGATCGACCCCGGCTTTGTCGAGATCCATGTCGTCGATATCGGGGACGCGTCCGGCGCCGTGGACAACCCCATCGGTCTCGAAGGAAACTTCCTCACCGCCCCGGGAAGCCCGCACCGTGAGGGCTCCCGAGCCCTTCTCGATGGCGCGGACCTCGGTCTCGAGATGGACCTCGATACCGAGCTTTCGGGTGCGCTCGACCAGTCGGTCCGCGAGGTCGGGGTCGAAGCCTTTGAGGGGGCGTGAACGGTGCACGAGAGTGACCTTCGCGCCGGCCCGCGCTGCGACATGTGCGAACTCGAAGGAGATGTAGCCACCGCCTACGAACAGCAGACGCTTTGGGAGTTCCTCGAGCTCGAGAAATTGGGTGCTCGTCGTGAGGTGCTCGCTCCCCAGGATCCCGAGCTCCACGGGTTTGGCGCCGGCTCCGATATGTACGTAGCGCGCGTCCAAGGTCTCGCCGTTGACCTCGATGGTGCTCGAGCCGACGAAGCGCGCGCGGCCGTGAAACACGTCGATGCCGGCTCGGGTGAAGCTCTTCTCTCGGCTGGCGGGAACGGGCTCCGTGAAGCTGCGCTTGAAGCGCATGAGCTCGCGCCAGTCGATCGTCGCCCCCGCCGATCGGACCCCCTTTCCCGCGAGACGCTCCATCCAGTCGAGCGCTTCCGTGGCCCCCACCAGCACTTTCTTGGGATCGCAGCCCCGGACGGCACAGGTTCCACCTAGAGGTTGCGAATCGATGAGGGCCACACTCCACCCGGCCTTCCGGCATTTCATGGCCACGCCGGAGGCTGCGGCACCGCTTCCAATCGCTACGAGATCAAAGGATTTGGACATCCCGGCTGCCCTCCACGGCTAATAGACGAGATACACGGCAGGCTTGGACAGAAGATCGACCATGGCCTTCAGTCCCAAGGGCGTCAGCGCGCGGTCGATATCCTCGGGGTCGATCTGATACAGCAACGCCATCGTGGTGTTGTAATAGATGGAAGCGCCCTTCTCCTTCAGGAATCGAAGGTAGGCGCCGTAGTCTTGCGGAACCGTCTCTATCGGCACGCCGAACTGTTCCGCCAAAGAGCGCCGCTCCCGCTCCGGGAGCGGCGCTCGATCCATCGGGGTACTGGTGGAACCGAGCCATCCCCGCCAACCATGACCCCGAGCCACGGACGTCACCGCGCTGCCGTCGAAGAGGACGGTCACCGGGTGTCCGGCCTCGAGCGCCGCCCAGGCGACGTTAGGCACGACACAAATCTGAGCGTCGTCGATGCTCAGGGACGTCTTGACGTGGATGAGGAACGGCACAGCTTCCTGATCGATTCCGGGCTTCAGATCCACCTCTTGACCGAAGGCGCGGAAATGGATCAGAGCTACAGCGGCAACGGTGCCGATGAGTCGGATGGCTGGGGCTCGCATGACTTCCCTCCCCTCTTTGTGCCGCCTATGACGTAGTCAAGGAGCGCGCGGCGTGAGGGCCCAGACCAGGATTGACGCCGTTGCCGTCCGCGCTCTCTTGACTCTAGCAGCACGATATGGGATCGATTCGGAATGACGGTTTTTTCGAAACTTCGTTCTTTTTCTTCTCGGTCTTCTCGGGTAGCTTGGCCTCGAACGCAGTGTTCTCGTTGATGGCGTCGACGAGCTTTTCCGGCGAGGACTTACTCGGATCGTACTCTGCCCATGCCCAGCCTTTGGCGAAGTCCGCTTTGGCTTCAGCCACTTCTTCGACGTTCATCAACGCGCGGCGGACCGCCGCGGCGCATCCCGTTCACGTCATGCCGCGGACTTCGAGCTCGACCTCCTGGTGTTCCGCGGCCCGGACCACGAGACTCAGGGAGAAAGCCAAAAGCATCACCAGGAACAAGAAAACGTTCTTCTTCGTCATGGGTCTTATCCTTCCGCCATGCGAGCCACCGGCTCTTCCAGTAGCTCTTCCGGCTGAAGCTCTTTCTGAATCTGCCGGATCGCTCGATTCACGTCGCCAAGGCAGCACCTGCCCGAAGGGTTCTTGACCTCGCAGGAACAGTTACCCGCCTGAACTTCGGCGGTGATCCTCTCGGCAACCGTCGAGCGACCTGTGGCCACCATCTCCTCCCGCGCGGACTCCGCGGTGTGGCCAAAGCAATAGCACAGCGGGGTGGGAGACTCCGTCTCTTTCAGGCCCACACGCACGCTGAGCTCGTCCTTGTGGAAATAGGACTGGGCTCCATTGGAGAAGTAAACCGTCGCACTCAGGCGTGCGATCGAAATAGTAGGGCTGGTCCATAAGACGCTCTCGAGCTTCCGGCTTCAACAGACTCTCCATCGTCTCGCGGAGCACCCCGCGTCCTTTCTCGCCACACCGCCGGCATCGGTCGTCCGCCGCCGCGGCCGGTGCGGGTAGCTTGCAGCAATCACTCATCGTTCCCTCCGCCTCTTAGGGCGCGTCCGGCGTCGAGGCCTTGTACCCCGTGGAGTTGACGGCCTCGATCATTTGTTCGAAAGTCACATTCCCAGGCTCATAGCGGACCAGCACTTTTTGTTCGGAGGAGCTCGCCTTGGCCTCGATAACGCCCTCGAGCTTGCCGAGCGCTTTCTCGATGCTCCACTCGCAGGTGACGCAGGTCATGCCTTCCACCGGTAGAACCACCTGCGCGAGCTCGCCATACGGGCCGGAGCTCGCCTTTCCGACCTCACCAGCCTTGGACCCCAGTCCCAGTGCACTCGCGACGTTGAGGCCGCCGAAGCCCACCACGGCGGCCGTCGCCACGGCGAGAAGCACCGGCATCAGCCGGGCATGGCGGATCTCGGACCCGGCGGCCCGAAGCCTGGCTTTCTCTCTCAAGAAGACGAACCACGCACCGGCGAGGAACGCGATTCCCGCCCCCGTGAAATACCAGTGGTACGTCCCGAGGAAGCTCCCGAGGCCCAAACCCCCGAGACCGACCGCCAGCAACAGCAGAGGCAGTCCACAGCACGCTGACGCCAAGACCGCGGACAACGTTCCCAGGGTGCCAGCCGTCGAACGCTCCCCGTCTAGGGTGCAGCAAGAATCGCTGCCGTTTTCCACGACTTTCTCTGACATCGAATCCTTCCTTTCGCTCCCGGAAGTTACGCTACACCCTGTACCCGAGTACCGAGTCAAGCCCTTTTTCAAGCTTTTTCGCCTTCACCAGGGCGGGAAACCTCCAAAATGACCGGACAGGCCTCGCCCTCCGCGAGTGCCTCTCCACATTGCTTTCGGTAGCGAGCAAGCTGACGGTGGAAGCGCTGCATCTCCCGGATACGTTCGGCCAGTTCCTCGATCTTTCCGTCGAGCAGGCTCATCACCCGGTTGCAGCTCCGTGGATTCTCCGGTTTCATCGTGAGTAGGTGGCGGACTTCTTCCAGCGAGAACCCGAACGCCTGCGCCCGCTTGATGAAGAGCAGCCGTGCCGCCGATTCTCGGTCGTAGACACGGTAACCCGAAGCTGTCCGCCGTACCGGCTTCAGAAGCCCACGTCGCTCGTAGTAGCGAAGGGTCTCGCGGTTGACCCCCGCCTGCTCCGCGAGCTCCCCGATGAGAAACCGATCCTCGTCTTGCATGAGCCCTCCGTCCCTGAGGATAAACCCTGGACTCGGGTCCAATGTCAAACACGAAGATTGTTTCTGAATCGTCTTGACGTTGAGCCGACATCGACGCCCAAGCGGCTCGATTCTTGGAATGCGCGCCCCCTTGGAGCCGGAAGAAACGGACGAGATGCTTGTTGGGCCGAGCGATGCGGAAGAGCGCGCGAGTCAAAAACCCGAGAGGGTACATGAGCTCGGCCTCATGAGCATCGCCCAGTCTCGCTGGGGCTAATCGTCCCGTGAGCCTTAGGAATTTCCGGCGCGTTCACATATTTCGTTCCACGAAGAGTCGAGCTCCTCGGCCACGAGTCTCTCAGCTACCGCCCGAAGCTTAGCTTCCCGCACCGCTCTCTTCACCAGCTTCCTCGGGAGGCCAAACTCTCGTGCACAGCGCTTCAGGAGCTCGTCTCTCGCGGCTTTGTTCTTGGCGTATTTTCTTGTCATCAGCTCTTAACTTTCCTTTCGTTTTCGAGAATCTCCTGCTCGGCCTGGAGCCAATCGTCGAGATCGCGGCCGTCGTCATGACCTCGCTCGAGATAAATCTCAAAGGCACGTTGCGCGATGCGCTCCGTGAGGTCGGTTTGTCCTTCGGGACGCGCGGCGCGCACTTGCCGCGCGGGTCGTTTTTTCTGCCTCTTCATCCTTGCCTCCATTTGTGAACGCCGCCTGATGCGGCCTCCTATTTTGGATGATTCATTCTCTCGTCAGGTCACCGGCGCAACTTGTCGGGCGGGGACCCGACCCATCCACCCATGGAGCGAACCACTGGCGGGCCGCACGCGAGATGCGGGACGGGCGCCATCCGTGCCTCTCAAGACCTTGAACAGGACCGCGGGCTCGAATCGCGTGGTGCGCGGCTTTCGCGAACGCGCGCCCGCTGCAGCTGCGGCGAGCTCGTCGAGAGTCTCCAAAACCGGAGGTTGGTGCTAGTGCTGCCCGCAGCCACTCTGCCAGCTCCGTCCGTCGCGCCCGAGGAGCGCGTCGGCCGCCCTCGGGCCCCAGCTTCCGCGGTCATAGATCTCGAGCGGAGGCGCATCGTTCCCGTTCCAACCCGCGAGGATCGGATCGATGAGCTTCCAGGAAAGCTCGATGCCGTCGCTTCGAGCGAAAAGCGATGCATCGCCCTGCAGTGCGTCGAGAAGAAGTCTCTCATACGCTTCGGGGATGGCGATGTCTTCGAAGTCCTCCGCGTAGTGGAACTCCATGTCCACCGAACGGAGCTCGGCGAGCGTGTCCGGAACCTTGGTCTCGAAACGAAGGTGCATGCCCTCATCAGGTTGCACGCAGATAGCGAGATAGTTGTTCCGGATCCGAGCGCCAGTGGGGAGAGGGAACATGATGTGCGGCGGGCAGCGAAATTGAATCAGAATCTCCGACACCTTTCGGTTCAAGGTCTTCCCCGATCGCAAATAAAACGGCACCCCCTGCCAACGCCAGTTGTCGATGTTGAGTTTCAGTGCGGCGTAGGTGGGCGTGTCGGAGCCGGAAGCCACGCCGTCGGTTTCGCGATAGCCGCGGTATTGCCCGCGCACCGTCGCGTCCGCGATGTTCTCGGGCGCGAGCGGCGGCATCGCCGAGAGCACCTTGGCTTTTTCGTTCCGGACCGCGTCGGCGTCGAACGAGGCCGGAGGTTCCATGGCGACGAGGGTCAGGAGCTGCAACAAGTGGTTTTGGAACATGTCCCGGAGCACACCGGTTGCGTCGTAGAAAGCCGCGCGGTGTCCGACATCAACCGTTTCGGCAACGGTCACTTGGACGTGGTCGACGTAGTTGCGGTTCCAGAGAGGCTCGAACACCGTGTTGCCGAAGCGGAAGAACAGGATGTTCTGGGCGGTCTCCTTTCCGAGATAGTGGTCGATGCGATAGACCTGACTCTCGTGAAAGACCGCGTGTACCGCGTCGTTCAGCTCTCGGGCGGTCTCGAGATTCGTTCCCGAACGGCTTCTCGATGATCACACGCCGGTATCCCCGGTCCTCACCGGCCATGCCGGCATTTCCAAGGTGATCGACGCTCGATTCGTAGTACCGGGGCGCCACGGAAAGATAGTAGAGACGATTGCCCGCGCCCCCCTCCAGGCTCCGCAAGGTCCGGTCGAGGGACACAAAGTCCTCGCGACGATCGAGGTCCCCGCGGACGTAGTGGAGACCGCGGGCGAACTCCTCCCATGTGGAAGCGTCGAAGTCGTGACCGGCGAACTCCTGAAGCGCCTCTTTCATCAGCTCCCGGAAGCTGTCGTCGGAATAATCCCGGCGGGCGAAACCGACGATGTGGAATGGATCCGGGAGCCGCTTTTTCCGATAAAGCTTGAAAAGGCCGGGGACGAGCTTGCGGGCGGTGAGATCGCCCGAAGCGCCGAAGATGACGACGCTGGTGGTCACGGGTTGTCACTTTCGACCGCGTGGCCTCCGAACTGGTTTCGCATCGCGGCGAGGAGCTTTGCGCCATAGCTCTCCTCCTGCCGGCTCACGAAGCGCATCATCAATGAGGCCGTGATGACGGGAGCGGGAACGTCGAGATCGATGGCTTCCGCGACGGTCCAGCGGCCCTCGCCGCTGTCGGCCACCCAGCCTTTGATGTCGGGGAGATCCTGGTTCACCTCCAACGCGTTCGCGGTTAGCTCCAGAAGCCAGGAGCGCACTACGCTCCCGTATTGCCAGATCTCCGCAATTTGGTCGAGCGCGAACCTCTCTTTCTTGTGAAGGACCGCGAACCCCTCGGCGTACGCCTGCATCATCCCGTACTCGATCCCGTTATGGACCATCTTGACGAAGTGGCCGGCGCCGACGGGGCCCACCCGGCCCCATCCCTTGTCTGCCGCGGGGGCCAGAGATTCCAGGATCGGCGCGAGTCGATCAACGGCCACTTTGGAACCTCCGACCATCATGCTGTAGCCTTCCGTGAGGCCCCACACCCCACCGCTGGTACCGACGTCGACGAAATGAATGCCCTTGGCCTCGAGCTCGGCCCCGCGGTGCATCGTATCCTTGTAGTTGCTGTTGCCGCCGTCCACGATGAGATCGCCGGCGGACAAGAGCCCCGAAAGCTCGTTCACCACGCTTTCCGTCGGATCCCCAGCCGGCACCATGATCCAAATGGCGCGCGGCACACCGAGCTTGTCGACGAGTTCCGGGAGTGAGGCGGCGCCGGTCGCGCCGCCGTCGACCGCCGCCTGAACGGCGTCCGCGTTGCGGTCGGTGGCGACGATCCGATGGCCGCTCTTCGTGAGACGCGCCGTCATGTTGCCGCCCATTTTTCCCAGACCAATCATTCCCAGTTCCATTCTCAACCTCCGTGTGTGTCGCGCTGATGCGCGAGAAGCCGCTCCCACATCACATTGGGGAGCTCCGCCGGTTCGTCCACGACGAAGCGACGGCCCACAAGATCGCTCTGGCGGAACTTCTCGCGCGTAAAAGGCGTCGTTACCGCGATCACGTCCATGCCCGCGCTCGTTGCCGCTTCGACGCCCGCCGGTGAGTCCTCGATAACCAAACATTCGTGAGGAGGGACATCGAGCTCCGAAGCCACGAGCAAGTAGATCTCGGGATGCGGTTTGGCATGCTCGACGTCGTCGCGGGTCGCCACGAAGTCGAAGTCGTCGGTAAAACCGAGGATCTCGAGCACCCGCGTCGCCTGCTTGCAGTGGGACATCGTGGCGAGACCCACGCGACATTGGTTCTTTCGGACTCGCTTCAACAGCTCGACGTTGTGCGGCCACTGATTCGATCGAAGGATTTCCGGATCGTCGAGCATTCGATCGTAGATGGAAAGCCGCATGCGCGCCAGGACCTGCCAGGTACGATCGACTCCGAACTCCGCGAGCCGGGAGCGCGTCTTCTTCTCGAGTCCGAATCGGGACACGAGATGCGTCGAGACTTCCTGGCGGGATCGACCGACGACGTCCTTGAAGGCCTCTACCACGTCGCTTTCCGAGACACGCCCGCCGGCGAGCTCGGCGACGGCTTTGGCGTAGGAGATAGCTTTCAGCTTTTCCGTCTGAACCAGGGTTCCGTCCAGGTCGAAAATCACGGCGCGGTACATGATCCCTTGCGAATCGGCTTCAGCAGACTTCGTCACCGAGCGTGACCAGTCGGGCGGCGCCGAACAAGGCACACTTGTCGTTTCGAATCACCCGGACTGGCACGCGCTCGAGAAGGGCCTTCATGCGACCTTTGTCGACGAACGCCTCCATGAAGCCGCCCTCGGTCAGCGCCGGAAGGATCTTGGGAGCGATGCCGCCCCCGACGAAGACTCCGCCCGTCGCGAGGAGTTTGAGGGCGAGATTCCCTGTTTCGGCACCGTAGATGGAGACGAACATCTGGAGAGCGCGAACACAGAGATCGGACTCTCCGCGCAGGGCGCAACGTGAAACCACCGCGGGCGGATCCAAATCACTTAGCTCATGGGCGAGCCATCGCGGCTCATCCCCGCGTTTCGTGTCCCGCAAGAATCGATAGATGTTGAAGAGGCCGGGACCCGAAAGGACGCGCTCGTAGCTCACGTGGCCGAGCTCTCCCTTGAGAAACAGTAGAAGCTCCGCTTCCGTCTCGTTCCGGGGGGCGAAGTCCGCATGGCCGCCTTCGGACGCGAACGGCCGGTGACAGGCGCCCTCCCAATGAAGGCCGGCCTCGCCGAGACCGGTCCCAGCCGCGATCAGAGCTTCGTTGCCGTCCGCGCGAGCGTCGCCCTCGTTCAGCGTCGTGAAGTCCTCCCACGCGAGCGAGGCGATGCCGTAGGCATTGACCTCGAGATCGTTCGCGAGGAGGACGCGCCCGATACCGAGAATGGATGCCAAACGGCGGGAGTCGACTTCCCAATCGAGATTCGAGACCTTGGCGCGGCCGTCCGAAACAGGCCCGGCGACCCCGAAGGCCGCCCTCTCGATCGAATGAGATTCCGCGCCCATGAACGCCTCCACGATGGCGGCCAGGCTTGGGTAGCGGCGGCTCGAGTACACTTCGAGCTTCGCGATCACCAGGCCATCGGTCTCGACGTCGAAGTAGGCCAGCCGAGTATGGGTGCCGCCGATATCGCCCGCGAGGATCACGATCTTGCTCAGGAGAGCGCCTTCCGGATCATTTGCCGCAGTTGGAGAAAGTCACGCTCGACGTCCGACCCAAGGTGGACCCGAAGCGCCCGCCGGCCTCGGTCGGCAAGCACCTCGAAATCTCCCCGCGCCTGCGCCGCTTTCACCGCTCCGAAGGTGAACTTCCGTGTGGGCACGGGCAAGTCGGTCTCCTCGCGGCACGTCACCTGGATGAAAACGCCACTGTTCGGACCACCCTTGTACGCCTGTCCGGTGGAGTGCAGGAATCGAGGCCCGAACCCGACGCACGCCGCGACGTGCTTTCGGTCGCGCACGGCGTGACGGATCGACTGAAGAAGCGTCTCATGAGACCCGTTCATTTCTATGTAAGCGAGGATGGCAAGGTAGTCGCGCTCCTGGAGACGATCGAGATGCGCGCGCAAGTAGTCGACGAGAGACTTGTGTCGCCCGACGACACCGTTGAGGGCGGCGGTATTGGATGCGTCCGCGTAAAGCTCGATGCCGTTTTCTTCGAAAAAAGGAACTTCTTCGGGGAAGCGTCCGGTTTCCTCGTACTGGCCGGTGAGCGAGCGGGTCGCGACTTTGCTCGCTTCCACGTCGGGTTGATCGAAAGGGTTGATTCCCATGATCGCGCCGGCGACCGCCGTCGCGATCTCCCAGCGGAAGAACTCCTGACCCAGGTCTTTGACGTCGGCGATCGGGATCTGGACGACAGGATGGCCGGCCTCGACGAGCTTTCGAATGGCGTCGTCTTGGGAGGGCTCCGGTTCGGTGTCGAGCCTCATGTAGACGAACAAGCGGTCGTCGCCGTAAACTTCGGGAGGGCCGAGCGACTCTCGGTCCACGGGAATGATGCCCGTTCCGTGTTTCCCCGTGGATTCGGCGATGAGCTGCTCGATCCAGGCGCCCAGGCCGTAAATGCGCGGGGACATGACGAGCGTGAGCTTGTCGCGGCCCATCGCCGCGGCGGCTCCGAGCACGCACCCGAGCTCCGCTCCGGGGTTATCGTCGATGGGCACGCAGGAAGAAGTGGCGACGGCCATGCGATCGGCGCGCTCGAGAAAATCCCCGACATCGATGCCCATCGCCGCCGCGGGCACCATACCGAAGTTGGAAAAAGCGGAGTAACGTCCACCGACGCTCTTGATTCCAGGCAGGATGGCGGCGAAGCCTTCTTTTTTCGCTGCGACCTCCAGAGACGAGCCCGGGTCGGTGATGGCGATGAACTGTTTCCCCGCGTCCGATGAGCCTCGATCCTCCCGCACCCTCCCGTAGAAATAATCCTTGAAGATGTTGGGCTCTAGGGTCGAGCCGGATTTGCTGGAAACAATAAAAAAAGTCCGCTTTAGGTCGATGCGGTTCTCCAACGCGCGGATTTGGGCGGGATCGGTCGAGTCGAGCACGTGAAGCTCCGGAAACCCCTTGACGGTGCCGAACGTCATGCGAAGCACTTCGGGACAGAGACTCGATCCGCCCATGCCGAGAACCACGACGTGATCGAATCGTCCGGAGCGAACTGGGCCCATGAACGGACGATAGCTTTCGGCCCGCTGCGCGTGGTCGTCAGTAAGCCCGAGCCAACCGAGCCACTGGGACTCTCCATCGTCGGTCCACAACGTCGGGTCCCCCGACCAAAGCCGCCGCATCTTCCCCGTGAGCGCCCAATCGGTCATATGGGACGTCACTTCCTTCTCGAGAGCCGGTGGAAGATCGAAGCGGGAGCGGTCCGGTGAGGGCGCGGCGTCGGACCGGCACTTCGTATCCACCGCATTCAGCAGCTTGTCGAACGCCTCCGTGAACGAGCGCAACCCGTCGGCCAACAGGCTCTTGGTGACGTTATCGAGGTCGATGCCGAGGTCGGAAAGCTCGGCGAGCGTCTGCTCGGCTTCGCTCATACGCTCTTCGAGCCGCGCCCGAGGCTCGCCGTGGTCCCGGTAGGCGTTGAGGGTCGGCATGGGAAGCGTGTTGACGGTCTCGGAACCGATCAGCGCGTCGACGTAAATCGTGTCCGGATAGCTCGGGTTCTTGGTGCTGGTGCTCGCCCAGAGCAGCCGCTGCTTCTGCGCACCCTTGGCCTCGAGCTTCTGCCAGCGCTCGCCGCGGAAGTGGCGCCGAAAACTACGATAGGCGAGCTTCGCGTTGGCGATGGCAACGCGCCCCATCAACGCTTGGAGGCGTCGTCGCTCGGCGTCGTCGCGGGCGAATCGGAGCCGGTCGGACAGCAGTCGGTCGATCGCGGCGTCGATGCGGCTCACGAAGAAACTCGCCACGCTGGCGACGCCTCTCAGATCCCCTCCGGCAGTGGCTCTCTTCTCGAGGCCGGTCAAGTAAGCGTCGGCAACCTTGTCGTAGACCGGGCGAGAAAACAGCAGCGTGACGTTGACGTTGAGGCCCTCGGCGATGAGCTTCTCGACGGCGGCGATACCCGCGTCGTTGGCCGGTACCTTGATCATCAGATTGGCGCGGTCGACGGCATCCCAGAGTCTCCTGGCTTCCCTGACGGTGCGCTCCGCGTCGTTGGCAAGATAAGGAGAGACCTCGAGGCTCACGTAGCCGTCGCGCCCGGCCGTCTCTTCGTACACGAGCCTGAGGACGTCCGCCGCGCCTTGGATGTCTTTCACGGCGAGTCGTTCATAGAGCTCCGACGGGCTGAGATCCTCGGCGCGAAGCTCGTCGAGCCAATCGGCGTAGTCCGAGCTTCCGGTGATGGCTTTCTCGAAGATGGCGGGGTTCGAGGTGACGCCCTTGAGGCCATCGTCGTCCACGAGAGCCTCAAGCTCACCGCTCGTTATCAGGCTTCTACGAATGTAGTCGAGCCACGGGGACTGACCAAGCTCGCCAAGCTGTTTCAAGGGGTTGCTCATGATTTAGAGGCCTTCCGGAGCTGTTCCTTGGCTGCCGCCACGATGCGCTCGGGCGTGAACCCAAACTTCTCTTGGAGAACCGCAAGTGGCGCTGACGCTCCGAAGGTTTCCATGGCGATGATGGAACCTTCGGGCCCGACGTAACGCTCCCACCCCAGCGCCGAGGCCTGCTCGATCGCGACGCGGGCACGAATCGACGGCGGGATGACCATCTCACGATAGCTGATGGGCTGACGTTCGAAGAGCTCCCACGACGGCATGCTAACGACACGCGTTGGAACGCCGTCCCGCTCCAGCTCCTCGCGCGCGAGCAGCGCCAGCGAGACTTCGCTCCCGCTCGCCATCAGGACCACGTCGGGTGCGCCTTCGTCGGGATCGGCGAGCACATAAGCGCCTTTCGCCACGCCGGAGGCTGGCCGGTAGCGCGAGCGATCGAGCGTGGGAAGGGCCTGCCTCGAGAGCACGAGCGCGGCCGGCTCCCGCCGGCTCTCCACAATCACACGCCAGGCTTCGACGACTTCGTTGGCGTCGGCGGGCCGCAACGTAATCAAGCCCAGGATGGAGCGCAGTGACGCGAGCTGTTCCACGGGCTGGTGCGTCGGGCCGTCTTCACCGACCCCGATGGAATCGTGCGTAAATACGTGTATCACAGGAAGCTCCATCAGCGCGCTCAACCGGATGGCGGGCTTCGCATAGTCGCTGAAGATCAGAAATCCCGATCCGTAGGGGCGTATTTTGGCGAGCGACAGACCGTTCAGGATCGCCCCCATCGCGTGCTCCCGCACCCCGAAATGGAAGTTGCGGCCTCCGTAGCTCGCCGCCCGAAACTCACCCGCTCCGTCGAACGTCAGACGGGTCTTGGTCGACGGGGCGAGATCCGCCGAGCCGCCCACAAGCCAGGGTAATTTTTGCGCGATCGCGTTCAAGACTTTGGCCGACGCGTCGCGTCCGGAAACACCCTCGGTGTCCGGACCGAACTCGGGAAGCTCTTCGTCCCAGCCGTCGGGGAGTTCCCGGTGCTGCATTTGGTAGAGCTGGCGCGCAAGATCCGGATGGGCTCTCTCGTAGGCTTCGTATCGCTTCATCCAGGCGTCGCGGGCCTCGCGGCCGCGACGGCCAAGGCCATCTCGAAAATGCTCCCGTACGCCGTCCGGTACGAAGAAGTGCTCGTCCTCGGGCCATCCGTAGTTCCGCTTGGTCAACCGAATCTCTTCCTCGCCGAGCGGTGCCCCGTGTGCGGCCTCGGTGTCCTGCTTGTTGGGGGAGCCGTATGCGATATGAGAGTCGACGATGATGAGCGTCGGGCGGTCGGGCGTTCGTAGAAACGTCTCGAATGCTCGGGTGAGCATGTCCAGATCGTTGGCATCGCCTACGCGAGTCACGTTCCAGCCGTAGGCGATGAAGCGCGTCGCCACATCATCGCTGAAGGCCCAGTCGGTGTGCCCCTCGATAGTGATGCGGTTGTTGTCATAAATCCAGCAAAGGTTCGAAAGCTTCAAGTGCCCAGCGAGCGATGCCGCTTCCGAGCTCACGCCCTCCATCATGCAGCCATCGCCGCAGAGGGCGTAAACGTTGTAATCGAACATCTCGAAGTCGGTCCGGTTGAAGTAATCGCCCATCCATCGGGAGCCGATCGCCATCCCGACGCTCGTCGCGACGCCCTGGCCGAGCGGCCCAGTGGTCGTTTCCACGCCCGAGGTCCATCGATACTCGGGATGGCCGGGACACCGGCTCCCGAGCTGGCGAAATCGCCGGATGTCATCCAGGGGGACGGAGAGCGCACCGAGCCGCTCGTACTTCGGGTTGACGGCCCGAACTCCGGAAAGATGCAAGAGCGCGTAGAGCAACATGGAGGCGTGCCCGATGGAGAGGACGAACCGGTCGCGATTCGGCCAGATCGGGTCCTCCGGATCGAAGCGCAGAAATCTCTGCCACAAACAGTAGGCGACGGGCGCCATTGCCATCGCCGTGCCGGGATGGCCCGAGCTCGCCTCCTGAACGGCATCCATGGCCAGTGTGCGGATGGTGTTGATCGACAGCTCGTCCATGTGCGATGTCGCGGGAGCGTTCGCGGTCTTCATCGCCATGACGTCATCTCGTCCAGGCGAGCCATCGCTCGAAGATACGTTTGACCGTCGGCGTCAACCGGCTGCGGTTGAGGGCGTCGCCGGCCTTCTTGATCGCCTCCGCCTGGGTGGGGTAAGGATGGATCGTGCTCGCGATGGCGCCGAGACCGGCGCCCGCGTTCATGGCGAGCGTCAGCTCGCTGATCATATCGCCGGCGTGGGCCGCTACGATGGTAGCGCCGAGTATCTCGTCGGTGCCTTCTTTGACGTGGACCTTGACGAAACCCTCATCTTCACCGTC
>Ga0326597_10000987_pt1 | contig 47608 bp, 65 predicted proteins | sample RVTome_12_FD_203789 | JGI IMG/M metagenome (GOLD analysis project Ga0326597, IMG submission 203789) | Soil microbial communities from uranium-contaminated site in the Upper Colorado River Basin, Wyoming, United States - RVT100D185 | ecosystem: Environmental > Terrestrial > Soil > Contaminated >...
GGGGGCGGCGTGAGGCGGGCACGGCTGCTGACGGGAGACGTGCTGGAGCGGCTCGGTGAGCTGGAGGCCGGGACGTTCGATGCCGTGCTTACCGATCCGCCGTACGGGCTCTCGTTCATGGGGCGCGCCTGGGATCACTCCGTCCCCTCGGCGGTCGTCTGGCGGGAGGTGCTGCGGGTGCTCAAGCCGGGCGCGCCGCTGCTCGCCTTCGGAGGCACGCGGACCTACCACCGGCTCGCCTGCGCGATCGAGGACGCCGGCTTCGAGATCCGGGACTCGCTGCTCGCGGGGGCCTGGGTGACGGCGCAGGGGTTTCCTAAGGCTTTGGCGATTGATAAGGCTATCGACAAGGCGGCAGGCTTGAAGCGCGAGATTGTGGGAGAGCGGCCGACGTATCCCGATGGGACGCGGGGCGGTCGGCCGCGCCCACAACAGGGGCGCGACGCAACCGGGCTCGGCTCCGGTTTCATCAACCCGGGAGGTCTAACGCCGGTCACCGCCCCCGTCAGCGCTCAGGCCGCCCGATGGGAGGGATATGCGTCGAGTCTCAAGCCCGCATTCGAGCCCGTCGTGCTTGCCATGAAGCCGCTCGCCGGCACCTTCGCCGCCAACGCCATCGCTCACGGAGTGGCCGGGCTCAACATCGATGGGGGGCGGATCGGGGCGGCCGGCGACAAGCTCGGCGGCGGGCGGGTGTCGTCACGGTCCGACGGGTGGGATCGCCCCTGGAAGGACGACCCCGAAGCGGTGGCGGCTGCCCACGAACGTGGGGCGGCGAACGTAGACCGCGCGGAGCAGTTCGGCCGCTGGCCGTCCAACCTGCTCCTGACGCACCACCCCTCCTGCCGGGAGGTGGGGACGCGGAAGGTGCCGCGCTCGACCGGCAGGCGGGCGAGCTGCAGTCCGGAACGATGCGAGCCGGAACGCGGCGTAGCCAGGGAGGCGGGTACCGCGGCGGATTCCCCGGCGAGGCGACGAGGACGGACACGCCCGGCGACTCCGGCGGCGCCTCCCGCTTCTACTTCCAGGCCGCCTTCGAGGAGGCCGACTTCCTGATCTACCGCGCGAAGGCCGACCGGTCCGAGCGGGAGATCGGCATGGCGGCCGGAGAGCGGTGCCAGCACCCGACGTTGAAGCCGATCTCGCTCGCCGCCTACCTCGCCAAGCTGATCCTGCCGCCGCCCCGCGACGGCGATCCGCGCCGCCTGCTGGTCCCCTTCGCCGGGGCCGGGAGCGAGATCATCGGCGCCCTGCGGGCCGGCTGGGAAGAGGTGGTCGGGATCGAGCTCGAGCCGGAGCACGTCGAGTGGGCCGAGGCGCGGGTCCGGGGCGACGCGCCGCTGCTCAACACGGTCGAGGTCGAGCCGCCCTAGAGCCTCGGCACCGCCACCCCGCCCGCCTACACCCCCCGCACGCGTAGCCGCACCACGGCATCCTCGGCCGGCTGATCCGGGACCGCCGTCACCGTCGCCCGCAGCAGCTCCCCGCCGCCGAGGTGTAGGTCGGTCGGGGAGGCGGTGACGCGCAGCTCCGCGGCGTCGAAGGCGATCGACAGCGACGCCCACGCCGTCCAGACGCCGGCGACCAGCCGCTCGAGGTCCACGTCGACGGAGCCCGAGGCGGCGGTCGGATCGATGGCGCCGACGCGGAGCTCGACGCTGCCGGGGTCGACCAGGCAGGCGCGCCCCCCGGGCAGGACCAGCACGTCGGCGGCGCCCACGGCGAGCACGCCCGGCAGGCGCAGCGCCAGCTCGCCGCCGAGCAGCGGCCGCAGGTCGACGATGTTGGAGGCGTCGCCGGCGCCGTCCACGTCCGCCGAGTAGAGCGGCAGGGCGCCGAGGGTGTCCGGCGTCGCGGTCTCCGTCGCCTCGGCAATCCCGGACGGCGGCAGCCACCACCACCAAGAGCCCTCCGCGAGCGGCAGCACCTGCTCGCCGGACTGGCGCATCAGCGCGCCGTCGACGACTACGGTGTCGGCGCCGAGGGTGAGCGAGCCCGTCGCCCACCGGGCGCCCCAGCGGCCGAGCCCGTGCACGTCGTCCACGTCACCGCCGGCCAACGCGACGCCCTCCGTCTTGGTGACGAGCGCCAACTGCAGGGCGCCCACCGTCGCGGCTGGCGCCGTCGGCGTCGTGGCGCCGTCGCCCTTGACGAGACCCGGGCCGCTCGCCGTCACCTCCAGCCGGGCGAGGTAGGACTCGCCGGCCGCGAGCGCGCCGTCGGCGGCGGTGTCGTCGACGGTCTCTGTGTAGGCGTCCCAGGCGACCGGCTCGCCGTCGAGGATGCCGCCGCCGGCCCCGACGTCGAGGTCCGTGGCGCCAGCGCCCGGGGCGGCGCCGTCGTAGTAGAGGAGCCGGGAGTAGCGGTGATCGCCGAGGCCGAGCGGCAGGCCGGCGGGCGTGATCGCAGGATCGCCGAGCGTCTCGACGCCGGCATCGATCACCTCGAAGCGGACCTCGTAGTCGCCGAGGTCGAGCGAGCCCGGCAGCTCGTACCACAGCTCGACCCGCACGCCCTCCGTCGAGGCGATCGGCGGCAGGGTGAGCGAGCGCCCGGTGCCGAGCTGCTGCGTCGGTCCCTCGTCCTCCTCCAGGCCGCCGAGCCCGGAGACGACTCGGCCGCGGATGATCCGGCGGTCGAGCACCGGCAGGCCGTCGGCCTCGAACACGTCCTCGCCGACGATGCGAGCGAGGATCAGCAAGCGGGGGGCCCGTGCGGCCGTGGCGCCCTCGCCGTCCTTGTCGTTGTAGACGTCGACCTGGTAGGGGTCGGTAACGGCGCCCTGTGCGGCGGTCACGGAGTCGGCGGTCAGCAGCTCGCCGGTGAGGGGGTCGTAGACCTGGAGCCTGGGCATGGGCGTCTCCTGTGGGCCGGATCAGTCTCGCGGGAGCATCGCGACGGGCGCGCCTTCCGGCCCGGCATCAACCGCGGTGAGGTAGAGGGTGCACTCTTCACCGATCGGGCCGACCGGCAGGCGGACGATGCTGCCGCTGCCGAGCAGCGCCACGTACTCGGCGCCGGACGGCGACGGCGCGACGGCCGCGATGCTGCCGAGCGTCGCGCTCCAGGCATCCGGCGTCCATCGGGTGTAGACGCCCGCCCCGGACAGCACGCCGAGGCCGACCATCGCGGCGCCGTCGCCGTCCGCGTCCGAGCCGATGAGCGCGCCGCCGGAGACCAGGCGGCCGCCGACCGGATTGGTCCCGGCGCCGGGGCTGCCGGTCGTCGGCAGAAACTCCTCCGGCACGTCCGGGACGTCCGACTGCCCGAGCCCGAACCACTCACTGCGGGCGGGGTCCACGCCCTCCCAGTGGAAACCGCCGAACAGCGCCAGCGGGCTGGCCGCAGTCACCAAGAGCGGGCCGTGGAACCCCTCGAAGACGTCGTAGGCGACGCCGGCCTCGAAGAGTCCGGCGAAAGTCGCGGCCGAAATGTTGGTGGCGAGCGAAAAGCGGAACCACTCCAGTCCGTAGTCACCCGAGTCGGTTCCTGATGCCGCCAGCGCCTCGGTGTCGCTGATGGGGACGGGGTTGAAGGTGTAGGCGTGCGTTGGCGTGTCCGTCTCTGCCGTCCAATGGGTGCCCGCCGCGGGGTCCCAGGTGATGATGCGATCTACAACGGCGGCACTCGCCGCCCGCGCGGTGAACAGGAGACGATCGCCCGCCACCCGCCAGAACACCGCGTCCTCCGGAATGGAGTGCCACAGCCCCGTGTAGGCGAGCGAGCCGAGCGTCGACTGATAGGCGCCATCCGCGTAGAGGTACGCGTATACGACCTTGGCGCCGTGGTCGACGTACACGCCGAGGTAGCTGTGGCCGGTGCCATCGTCGGGGCATGCGCTCGGCTCCGGCAGCGGCGCTCCCGGCTGTTCGATGACGCGCTGGTAGTCGGCGACGGAGCCTCGCCCGCCCGGCGGGCCGTGGACGATCACCGCCGGTTGACCGGGCTGCGACGGCTTGGCGAGCATCACCGGAGTGCCCGGCTTGTAGGTCTGCGTCCCCGCCACCTCGACCTGCCCGTGCGCGGTCTCGACCAGGTGCCGGCCGTGGCCGGGGCGCGGCCCGACGTACAGCGCGCGCACGATGTTGTCCTCCAGGTCGCGGCGGCGGTCCAGCATGCGGCGGACCCGGGAGAGGGAGTCGGAGGGCACGCCCGCGAGTCTACCGCAAGGGTCACAGCTCGAAGGCGTCGAACCGCAGCGCGGTGACGAGCCCGTCGCTCCCGGCCTTGTGCTCCGCCTCCTGAACCAGGCACCGGCCGACGACGCTCTCGACGGTCAGCCAGCGGCCGACCTCATGGCGCAGGACCGGCCCGGCCGGCGCGGTGAGCGACCCGGAGCGCGCCTGCCGCAGCCGTAGCTCGCGGCTGCCCCAGCGCCGCGCCTCCTCGGCGGTCACCGCCGCGATCGAAGCCTCCTCGGTCGAGCCGCCGGAACCGCGCGTCACGGTCAGCTCGACCTCGCGAACTTCCGTCGTCGACTCGGTCGTGGCGAGAGTCACGGCACCCGGTAAATACCCGGCAATTACCGGGCCGACGTGGAAGCCGGCGAAGCCGCCGACCGAGTTGGTGGCGGTGCGCAGCACCTGGTGGCTCGCCATGTTGAGCGGCCTGTTGTGGACGGCCTCGACCGACAAGAGCTGCAGCACCTCGGCCACGTCGGCGTAGGTCTGGCCGTCGTCGTAGAGGTACTCGGTCCCCGGCTCGGCGTGGAGCGTGTCCCGCTGGTTCTGTTGGCTGATCTCGAAGCCGACGCCGTCCCGGTTGTAGAGCACCACCCGCCGCTCGAGGAGGCGCCAGCGCTCCGGCCCGTCGACGGCCTTGAGCGGCCCCAGCACCTGCGCCGCCCCTTGCGCGCTGCCGGTGTCCGGCCGGCGGTAGGGGATCGCCTCCCAGGTCGTTGCCGAAAGTTCCCCGGGCTCCCGCCACTTGAGGGCGGCGCGGGCAAGCTTCCATCCCCAGGTCTCGAAGGCCGACGCCTGGAGCTCGCCGCCGACGAAGCGGTGTGCCTCCAAGACCTCGGTCGCCAAGACGTACCGATCGGTCAGGTACAGGTAGCCGAGCGCGGCGTCGTCGAGGACGGCGGCGGGGTCGAGCAGCCAGACGAGCGCGTACTTGAAGGCCGGCTCGACGGCGTAGTCGAGCAGGTACCGCGGCGCCAGCGGGTAGAGCCACGCCCAGGCCCGGGTGCGCCGGAAGATGATCTCCCCGTGCTCGCGGACGGTGTAGACCTGCGTCCGCGAAATCTCCGTTTCCTGCTCGCTCACCCCGCCGGCCAGGGTGTCCGTCACCGTGGCGCTGTCGAAGAACACCGTACCGACGCCGGAGGGGACCTGCACGCGCGGCGCGACGATCCGAGTGTGCAGCCCGTCGATCGCTTGCGGCGCCTCGTCTTCGATGACGCGCTCGCCGCCGGCCGTGGCTCCCACGATGGCCGGCAGCTCGGCCGTCACCTGTAGGGTCGTCGGACCGTCGCGGGTCTCCACCTCGACGCCGCTGTCTGCCAGTGCGGTCAGCTCGACCTCGGCCGCAATGCCCACCGAGTCGCTCCCGCGGTAAGCGAGGTCCACGAGCTGCGCCCGCCCGAGCCGGTCGAAGCGCAGCGTCTGGTGCTCCACCTCCAGGATGCGGCGGGCGAGCGTCAGGGCGGGCTCGTCGGCGGCCTCGACCGTGGTCCCAAGATCCCCGGTCGACCCGATGACGGAGCCGGAGTAGCCGGCGCGCTGGAGCACGTCGCGCACCACGTCGAGCCGGCGGCGGAACAGGTCCGGCGTCCACGTCGCGGTCACCCGGTGCCGGTCAAGGTCCGCCGAGCGGTCGAGCCCCGACACCTGAGCGATGCGGCCGTCCTTGGTCTGGCGGTGGCGGATGCCGATCACCCGGCCGAGCGTCAAGAGCGGCACCACCTGCTGCTGGCCGGGCGGGCCGTAGACGGCGGTGACCCCGACGTCGACGCGCGGCGGCCGGTCTTGCTGCGCGTATGGCCAGTCCTCCAGAGGCACCGCGGCCGACCAGGACGTGCCCTCCTGCGACTCCGACACGCTCAGCCCCTCGCCGGCGAGGTCCGCGGCCCACCACGAGTGGGGCCCGATGGTGAGTCGGACGCCGACGAGTGGCAGGGCGCCGCCCTCGCCCACGGACGGCGGCGCTATCACCGAGAGGACGGCGTGGGGCTGTGGGGCGTCGAAGCCGGGGCCAAAGTCACCGCCGAAGGCCCCGGTGATCGTCAGCCGCTGGACCGACTCGCCCTGCTCCCCCGTGACGCGGAGGTGCTGCGTCCAGGCGATCCCCACGACCTACTCCTGTTCGATCCACAGCTCGGCGTAGACCTCGTCCTCGCCGGTGGAGCTGGGCACGCCGAGTCCCTGGGTGGCGATGGCCACCTCGGTGTAGTGCTGGAGCTCCACGACCGTGACACCCGCCAGAGTCACCCGTGCCTGGAGTGTCGCGCCGCTGGCCGTGCCGCCGGCCTGCGAGACGTATTCGTTGGCGCCGAGCGCCAAGGTGGCCGTGTTGGTGATATCGCGCAGTCGCAGCTTATGGCGTCCGGCCTGGTAGCCTGGCGCCCTGGCTCGGATGCGGTAGCTGCCGGCCGGAAGGGTTACTTGGTTGGTCGACAGCGAGGCGCCGGCGATGCCGTTCTCGACCACGCTGTTCAGCGTTCGGACGTTCCAGGTCGCCGCCACGCTCGCACCGGCGGCGTTGCCGGAGGTCTTCGCGTCGCGCACGTAGAGCAGCGGCGCCGCGCCGCCGGAGCCGCCCTGCTGCACCCAGCCGCTCGCGCCCTCGCAGACTAGGAACTGCTCGCCGGTGGGGGCGTCGGTGTCGACGTGGACACGGCCCGCCTCCGCGGCGTCGTCGCAGTCGGTGCCGGTCGGCGCGGTCGAGTTGGGTAGCTCCACCAGGGCGCCGGACAGGTCCCAGGTTGAGGTGACCGTCTCGTCTCCATAGTCGGCGGTCAAGGTGGTGAAGCTCGCCGACCCCGCGGGCGCCCACCGGATCAGGCCGGCGGTGAGATCCCACTTGAGAAGGTCTCCGTCTGCGGGCGTGTCGGCGGTGTCGAAGGCGCTGTTCTGGGCATCGTCGATCGTGCCGGCGAGTTGCGGATCGGCGAGCGCGCCGGAGAGTCCCGCGACGCTCAGCTCGTCACCCCCGGCGTTCTCGTGGCTCGCGGCGTGCGCGGTGGGCGTCCGGGCATCGTCGAGCCGCGCGTCGTCAGCCTGCACCACCTCCCCCGCCGTCCCCTCGCCGCTGGTCGACAACACCACCGCCCCCTGCGTCGTCGTCGTGGCTGCCGGCAGGCGGGCGGCGTCGAAGGTGCCGGTCGTGGTATCCCCCGCGTCGAGGCCGGCGATGGTCGTGGGGCCGTGCGCGTGGCTGTCGTCGGTGACGGTCGGCGAGGGATAGGTGCCGGCGAGATCGCCGGACGCCGTGCCTGTCGGCGACCGTTCGTCGGTCATGGTCGGGCCGATCTCCTGGAGCGCCGCCTCGACCTCCACGCCGGCGAAGAATCCACCGGCATCGGTGATCGGCACCTCGGCGGCGACCTGGTTGTCATCCCCTCCACCACCTCCGTCACCGAGCAGCGTCCAGGTGTCCACGGCGGTGCAGCCGTAGAGGTTGAGCCCCGCGGTGGTATCGGTGTCGAAGCACAGGGCCGGTGTCGCGGGGTCACAGGTCGCCGGGCAGGTGGTGCCGTAGTAGGTAGGCGCCCAGGCGCTGCACACCTCGGCGAGGGAGGCTGCCATGCCGTCGAACTCGGCGGCGTCGTAGATGGCGTCCGGTCGGCCGGCGAGGTAGGCCACGGACCAGGCGTCGTAGGAAACGCCCGCCAAGATGGACGGCGCGCCGGCGTAGCCGCCGAGCGGCACCTGGTAGGGACAGCTCCCGGCGGTGGCGGCCGGCGGTTGGCCGAGGACGGAGACGGCGCAGCAGCCGAAGCCGAGCAGAAAGCCGAGCAGAAGGAGGACGAGTCGTCGCATGGGTGAGCGCTCCTCAGCTCGCCTCGGCGAAGGTCACCGAAACGAGCCTGTCGTTGTGCTGGACGTGGTCGGCGGTGACGGTGAGGTAGCCGACCAGGCGCGGCAAGTAGAGCACGACCAGGGCCGTGCCGCCGAGGTCCGTGGCCGTGGTGAGCGTCGATCCGCTGTCCGGGATGACGATCTCCCCGGCGCCGGGTACGCCCGAGTCGAGCACCGTCAGCGGCACCCCGTCGAGCCAGGCCAAGGGCGGCGCCAGCTCGCGGACGGCCGGCAGGTCCGCGACGAGGCTCCCGTAGCCGAGCGCGCGAGTCAGCGTCCAACTGCCGCCGCCGAGACCGGCCGTCGGTAGGACGGCGCCGACTCGCACCGGCAGGACGGCGGCGACCAGGCCGGACGCTTGCGCCCGCAGGATCGCCACGTAGTCGTCGACGTCAGCGACGGTCAGCGACCACGACAGCGTCAGCGCCGGCACCGGAACGGCGCCATGGCTCGCCGCCGGCTCCCACACTTGGCGCCTCGGCGGGCCGGCCAGCATCGGCACCGAGACTCCCGGCGGCGGCACCTCCTCGCTCATGCCGCTCCAGTAGCTGCCGAGAGTCACGCTGGCGAGGCGCACCGGTAGGGCCTGGACGGTGTCGATCATCTAGAGCTCCCCCGCGAGGCGCAAGGCGTTGTCCCGGTTGGATGGGGCCTCGACGGCGCGGCGCACTCGGTCGAGGCCGTCGACGATGGCTGCGCCGTCGGGAGACAGGGCGGTCGAGGACCCCGTCGTTTTGCCGCCGGGGCCGAAGGTCGGATCTTGCCCGGGCCTGACGACGCCGAGCAGCCCCGAACTGTGCCGCTCACCAACGGTGGCGCCCGTGGCCGGCCTGGTGGTGGCGCCTCGGGGGCGCGGGGATCCCTGTTGCGGCCCGCCGCCGCTGCCCGTGCCGCTGCGCTCCGGCCACGGCGAGGGCGCCTCCGGGTCCGGGTAGAAGTGCCCGCCGAGCCACCACCCCGGCACCTCCCTGGGTGCCCGCAGCCCCTGCGGCATCAGGTAGACACCGGCCTGCCCGTACTCCAAGAGCGTCCCGTAGAGCTGCGGCGGGCCTCCGGTGATGGAATTGATCCATCCGTACTGGACCGTGCGGGACTTCCCGGTTCCCGAGCTTCCACCCCCCCCACCACCGCCGCCTGTCGAGACGGTAGCGGCCGCGGAGAAACGTGGCGGCGCGCTGGCCGTGCCGCGGCCAGCCGGCGGCAGAGTGAAGGACGCAGCGTCGCTCACTCGCGCCACCGCGTCCTCGACGCCGCGCGCGGCCGCCTCGGCTCGGCCCGGCAGGCTGTCGAGCACCGCCGCCACGTCGCGCAGCGTCGAGAGGAGGCCCATCAGCTTGCCGCCTCGGTCAGCTCGCCGAGCGTCTCAGCCAGCTCCGACAGGTCCACGCCGGCAATGTCGCTCAGGATGGAGCGAACCTGCTCCAGCTCGCCCCGGAGGCGCGACGCCTGGTCCGCCACGGCGCCGACGCCGGTGGCCGCCTCGGCGACGCCCGCCCGGGCGTCCGCGGAACCCAGCGCCGCCAGGTTCTGCCGCGCCCCGTCGAGCTGCTCGCCGGCATCCGCGCCAGCGCGGCCGAGGTCGTCTACGGGCTGCTGCGCCTCGCCGCTCGCGCGTGCCAGGTCACCAGCTCCGGCCGCCGCGCCGCGGATGCCGGACTCCAACCGCTCGGCGCCCTCGCCCGCGCTTCGCGTCGTGGTCGCCACGTCACCGGCCGACTCGCTCAGGCGGATGAACTCGTCGCCCACGCGGACGATGTTGCCGCTCAGGTTCTTGAAGGTCGAGTAGACCGACTCGCCCTCGCGCTGCACGTCAGAAAGCTTGATCCGCGTGTTCTCGGTCAGCGGCGTCAGCGTGATCCACTCCCCGCCCAGTTCCTTGGCCGCGGCGGCGGCGTCGCGCAGCACCTGCGGCGTCACGAGATCCTGCCAGGCAGCCGACAGCGTCTCGGTCTCACCCCGCAGCTTGCCCACCAGGCGGTCCAGCTCCTCCGTGTCCTGCCCAGCGCCGCTGAAGACGCTGCGCACCGCCGAGGCCACCTCCTCGAGCTGGCTGACCGTGGCCTCCTGGCGATTGTAGAGGCGGCCGTAGGTCGAGATGACGTTGCCGAGCGCGTCCTGCGCCGAGGCGGGGAGCTGCTGCACCGCCTCCCGGAAGCTGTCCGAGCCGGTCACGAGATCCTTGAGGATCGCCGCCACCGATCCCGCCGCCTCCGTGACGGCGCCGTAGCCGACCGGTGCGGCCGCCTCCAGCTCCCGCACCGCGGCCGTCGCGCCCTGGATCAGAGACGGGATCTCGTCGAGCCGGTCCCGCTGCTCGTCGGTCAGGACGGCGCCGCCGAACTCCAGATCGCGCAGCCCGCCCTCCTCGGCGCGAAGAGCGGCGAGGGCCTGCTGAGCTTCTTCGATGCTCCGAGCCTGCGCTGCGGCCGCCTCCTCGGTCCGGCCGGCGGCGGCGTCGCGCGCCTGCCGGAAGGCCGCGGTGATCTCGTCGGCGGCGGTCTTCATGGCCTCGACGGTCGCCGCGGCCAGCTCCTTCATCTTCTCCGCGGCCTCGGTCGTCAGCGAGGCGTACTCGGCGCGCACCCGCTGGAGCTGCTCGACCTGGCCGTCCGCCGCCTCCCGCTGCTGCGTCGGCAGCTCGCGGACCTGAGCCAGTACGCCATCGATCGCCTTGACGATCAGGTCGGCTTGCTCGGTCGTCACCTCCTGCGCGTAGCGGGTGCCGTCCGGCAGGGTGGTGCTCAGCGCGGCCCCCAACTCGGTCAGGAGGTCGAGCTGCTGCTGGACGGCCTTCTGCCCCGCCCCGCCGAGCTGCTCCCACAGCTCGCCGTAGGTGTCGGGATTGAGCCGCTCGACCTCCTCGCGCACCTTGGCCAGCTCCGCCCGCAGCTTGCTATCGAGTTGGGACCCCAGCCGGTCGGCCTGCTCACCCAGCTCGCGCAGCTTGTCCTCGTACTGCTGGAGCAGCTCCGGGTCCCGCTGAAGATCGGTCCGCAGGACGCGCCAGACCTCGGTCAGCCGGCGCACCTCGTCGGCCACGCCCTTGGCCGAGAAGCCGCGCAGCTTGTCCAGCTCCTCCCGCGAGCGCCCCATGGCCTCGACCTGCCGACGCGCAGCGTCGGATACCTGGTCCATCGCGAACCGGATGCCCGCCTCGCTGTTGGTGAAGTCGATGCCCTTGGCGATCAAGAACTGCCGGGCGTTGGCGAGGTACTCGGCCTCGCGCGCGGCGTCGGCGACGCTGGATGCCCAGCCCTGTACGGCGTCGAAGAACTCGCGGAACGGCTCGTCAAGATCGAGACCGGTCAGCTCCTTGACCTTGTCGACAAACTCCCGCGTCGCCGTGTAGCTGGCGCTGAAGGCCCCGATGGCGGCGACGCTGCCGCCGACGACCTTGCTCAGGCGCGGGAACTGGAACGTCAGCTGCTCGACGGCATCCCGGAGGTCGAAGAATCCCGTCTGGCTTGCCCGCAGGTCTACCTCGATGGCGGTCATCTCGCGCTCCAGCTCGACGACGCGCTTCTTGCCGGTCTGGAAGGTGGCATTGAACTGCCGCTCGAGCCGCAACAGCTCCCGGCGCAGGACGGGCGAGGTGTCGTCTGTGGCGGTGGTGAGCTGGTCCCGCAGCTCCCGGATCGCCTGCCGGCCCTTGGCCGCGTTGTCGGCGAAGCTGCCGAGGCCCTCGCCGCTTTCCTCGCCGAGCCGCTTGGTGACGTTGGCGAGCTGAGCGAGCAGCACGACTCCCCGCTCGGCTTCGGTGTTGGCGGCGGTCAGGTTCTCGGCCGGCGACTGGCCAAGGTCTTCCAGCAGGCCCTCGGCGATCCGGGCCGAGTCGCCGAAGTCCTCGAGCCGCCGCGAGGCGTTTTCGAAGGCGGTGGCGATCCGCTTCGCGGCCTCGCTGCCCTGCTCGCCGGCCCGCTTGGTTTCGTCGCTCAGCTCGGCGGCAAACTTGGCGGCGCGGGACAGGCCCTTGCCGGCGGCGTCGGCCTCCTTCGGCAGCTGCTCGAGGCCCCGCGCCCGGCCCACCTTGTCGAGCGCCTGCCGCACGTCCTCGACCTCGGCGTCGAGCTGACGCACGGCTCCGGCCGCGGACTCGCCGTTGCGCTCGAGCCCCTGGAGCGTGGTGCGCTGCTTGGTCTCCAGCTCGCCGAATCGCTTGGTCGCCTGGTCGAGCGCTCCGGTGAGGATCTTCGCCTGCTGCGTCGACTCGTCCCAATCGCCGGCGCGGGCGGCCTCGGTCGCGGCCTCGGCGAGCTGGAGGAGCTGCGCCTTGGTGGCGTCGAGCTCGCGCTGGAGTTGGTCGCGCTCGGCCCGCAGCTCGATGACGAGTTGCTCGCGCTCACCGGGGGGCATGCGTCGTAGAGTAGCACCGGAGGACGGGATTGACGCGGAGCGATGCACGGTGTATCATGGACCCGTGCTCGGCTCCCATGAAATCGAAATCACGTCTCCCGCTCCGGTCTCGTCGTCGGCCGGTAGGGGCTGCCTGCTGCTGCCTGTTGCCGAGCACAGCCGGCGGCGGGGCCGGGGCGGGGCGTGGTGTGGGAGGACGCGATGAACAGGGAAGAGGCAGTCGCCTTCCTGGAGTCGCTCGGCCGCGAGCTGAAGACTCAGGACGGCATGGACACCCCGCAAGGGCCGACGCACGCGACCGCGTGGCCGGTCTACATGGTCGAAGAGAAGAAGCGCGTCTACGGTATCGACCCGAACTTCGTCGACCCGGACGGCTACGACCCCGACCTCGACGACGCCGAGCCGAGCACTTGGCCCGACGAACGCGGCTACCCCTATATGGAGGAGCGGCGGTTCGTCCAGGGCGCCGTGTCGCTGACCCGCTCCGGTATCGAAGCGTACATCGCGGCCAACAACCACAACATGCGGGAGCCGCGGGTCTACGTCGCCAGCGCGAACCGGGTGCAGTCAATGCGCCTTCTAATCACCGCCCTGCACGCTCTTGCCGCCCCCGCCGCCGCTCCCTCCGAGGGAGGTGAGCGGTGAGCGCGCGCGTGGACCTTCGCCCGGCAACACAAGAGGAGGCGGAGCGGTGCTGGCCGGGCGGGATTCCTGACGGCTGCGTCGGCATGATCGCCGCCGATCTTGACTTCTGCCTCGCTGACGCGCGCGGAAAGCGGTGCCGGTTCACCGTGGGTCCGCGGAACAAGAACTGCCAGCGGCCCGCCGTGGCTACCTTGCGACGGGGACGGGCGGGTAGGTGGGGCTACTGTGCTGACCACCTGTACGGCCGATGGATAGAAGACGGGCAGGTCGTCGGCTTCGTGATCCGTCGCCCCGCTCCCTCCGGGGAGGCGCCGCACGGCGCGGGAGGCAACGATGCTCGTTAAAGAGCTGCGTTCCGCGATCCGCAAGGCGAGTAGCCTGCACGAATCGCTCGCCGACAGCCATCCATCCCTTCGCCGGGGTCAGGTGTGGTGCCGCTCCTGCGGGGCAACCTTGAAGGTCGACTCTGCCGAGTGCCTGCGCTCCGGCTGGCCGAAGTGCTGCGGCGAAACCATGACCATCGACGAGCCCGCCGAGGCCGCCGGGGGTGCGCCATGAGCGCCGCCCACCGTGAGGTGCAGGGTATCGTCGGTGGCGATCATCTTGAGGAGGCGGTGCGGCACTACTTCTCGCGTGTCTCGGCAGACCGCCTGCTGGCGCGCTGCATCCGGGCGCTCGAGTATCGGGTGGTCGTGCTGGAGGAGCGCGCCGGGTCCGCGCCCCCGCTGGCCGAGCCGCGGGACGGGGAGCCGGGCGGCGTGGCGGAGCTGGTGGCGGCCTACCGGGACCTTGATCGCAAGCTGACGAAGCACTGCCCGGTACTACCTCCCGAGGAGTACCGGCCGATCCAGGATGCACGCAACCGGGTGGCGTCGCTGCTGCACAAGCTCCGTCCCGTCGCCCCCTCCCCCGCCGCCCCGGAAGCCCCGGCCGGCGAGCCGGAGACGGAGGGGCGGGAGGTAGTCCAGGTCGGCGACCACCTCTTCATCGCCGCCGAACGCAAGGACCGCATCGAAGACGAGTCGCGAGGCGGGTTTGCGAAGACGCCCGGCCGCTGGTACCCGCAGGCCGTCGCCGACCGGCTGGAGTGTGAGGCGGGGGAGGCGGGGGAGCTGCGGGGAGCGGTGAGGCGCTACGTGGACGTGTACGACGACATGATCGCGGGGCGGCCGGACCTCGCCGAGCGCGCCGTGGATACTGCGTGGAATGAGATGTTCTCCGCGCTGGAGTGTGCTGAGCGGGTAATGGCGCAGGCCCCCACCGCCCCCGCCCCGGCGCCAGACGGCGGCGAGGAAGGAGGGAGCGATGGTGACTGAGCGCACCTGCGGCGAGTGCCGCGAGCCGTTCCCCGAGCACCTCTTCGCGCCGGTCACCACCAGCGCCGGCACCAAGACCGTCTGCCCGCTGTGCGCCTGGATGGCGGTGTGCTCGGCGCACGGCGTCCCGCCACCGGAGCTGCTGCCGCAGGGTGAGCAGGCCAGCCGGATGGTCCACGAGGCCGCGCGCATCGTCCGTAGCCGAGGCACCGCAACCAATCATCCGGCCCGCGAGCTGCTGGACGCTCTGCCGGGCCGTCGCCGTCGGAGGAGACGCCGCATGATCCGCACCGCCGCCCTCGCCGCCACTGAGGAGACCCCATGAGCAGATTCCGATGGCAGAACCTGACGCAGGAGGAAGAGCGCACGAGCCGCCGCCGCTGGCCGCGACACGGTCGCTGCTGGTGGTGGCTGGGAGAGTACTCCGTCGGCTTCGAATGGGTGCTCTTCAAGCGAGGCTGCGCGGCGAGCGCACAGCTCGACCCAAGCGAAGGCGAACTCACGTTCGGCCTGTCGCCGCTTTTCGCTTCCTTCTACCTCACGCTGCCGATGCCGCGGTGGCTGGAGAGTCGGCTGCCGCGGCAGGAAGGCACGTCCCGCGCCATGGACGGCAAGGCATTCAGCTATCCGCTCCCCCGCCGCGTCTCCCTGTCGTTGCACGATGGCCTCGTGTCCTGGTGCTTGTGGCGCGACGACGGAAGCTGGAGCCCCAACGACTGGCGGCAGAACACGTTCAACTGGAAGCGGTTCGTCTTTGGTAAGACGCTCTATTCCGACGAGACCCTCGACGAGCGTGACGTGGTGGTGCCGATGCCGGAAGGCCCGTACCCCGGCAAGGCGCGTCTCTACGTTTCGACGTGGCAGCGAGCGGGCTGGCCGTGGTGGCCGCTCACCCGCCGCATGACGCGGTGCGGAATCGAGGTCGAGGCCGGCATCCCAGTGCCCGGCAAGGGTGAGAACTCGTGGGACTGCGACGACGATGCGATGTTCTCGGTGACGGCTCCGGCACGGACCATCGAGGAGGGAGTCGCGGCGGTGGTCGGGCACGCGCTGCAAAAGCGCCAGCGCTACGGGGGCAACCGCTGGAAGCCGCGCGTGGTCGCCGCCCTCGCCGCCCTCCTCCTCATCGCCGCCCCGGCCGCCGCCGAGGTGGGGATCGTGCCGGGGCAGTCCCCGGCCATCCCGTCGGAGCGCTTCGCGTGGTGCGGGCGCGTCCCCACCGCCGCCGGCTGGTCTGCCAAGCCGCTGACCATCGACCTCGCTGCCTCCGGTGGCGACTGGGTGGCGGCGCAGATTGCCGCCGCCGAGCGCGTCGGCGCTCCGGCCGGCGTCATTCCCGTCGCGGGAGTGATCGGCGCCGAGCTGCGCCAGTCGCTCAAGGGGTGGGCGGACGAGCTGTGTCGGGCTGGCAAGCTCGGGCCCTGGCAGGCTCCCGTATGGCACAATCCGCAGGCTCCGGCTCCGTGGTCGTGCTCGGCCACCTCCCGCGAGACAGAGATCATGGGCGGGTTCCCGGCGAGCTGTGCTGGAGTCAACCCGGTGCGGGTGCTGTGGATGAGCCTCTTCGGGCCGTCCGTGCCGGAGCGCGCCCTTCGCTCCGATCAGCCCCACGAGCCTTGTGGTCTTCGGCGCGTCGGGTCGGTCTTCGGGGATCAGGAGTGGCAGGTCAACGAGTCGCCCCTGTGCGGGCAAGTGCGCCCGCCGACCGTCTTGGCGCCGCCCTACTTCGCGGGGCCGGTGCCGGAGGAGGTGCGCACGAGGCCGGGGGCGCAGCGGATCGCTTCGCGGCCAGCATCATGGCCGCCCGCCGCGTGCTACTACGACTCGCGGGGTGGGTTCGGATCGGGCGTGGTGCTGTGGGTAGACGTGCCGGCCTGCCGCGGCGAGGTGCCGCCGGTCGACCCGCCCGATCCGCCGAGGGTCTGCGATGGAGACTGGAAATGCGAGCCGGACGAGGGGGAGACGGGCGAGAACTGCGCCGACTGCGTGCTGCCGCCGGTCGAGCCCCCGCCGTCGCCGTCCGAGTGCGACCTCGCGCCGGTGCTGAACGAGTTGGAGGCGGTCCGGGCCGAGCTACAGGCGCTGCGCACCGCCATGGAGGCCGCGGAGGTGGCGGCGGACGCTCGCCGGGATGCGCTGCTCAAGACCCTCGGCGGCCACCACAGCACGCTGTACACGCACACCTCGACGGTGTGCAGGGTGCGGCCATGAGCGAGCGCTGCGGTGAGTGCCGCGAGACCTTCCCGAGCCACCTCTTCGCGCCGGTCATCACGAGCGTTGGCACGAAGGCTATCGGCACGAAAACGGTCTGTCCACTGTGTGCGTGGACGATCGTGTGCTCGGCGCACGGCATGCCGCCGTCCGAGCTACTGCCGCGGGGCGAGCAGGCGCGGGCGATGGTGGAGGAGGCGGCCGGCATCATGCGGGGTCGAGGACGCGCCGAGGGCCATCCGGCGAAGGCGCTGCTGGAGGCGCTGGAGGAGGCTTCGACGAGACGGCCCCCGATGCCTGAGCGCCCCACCTTCGACGCCTCGGCGGCGAGGCCATGGATTCGCCGCTGGCCGCGCCCGCTGGTGCGCGTGGCGGTGGCGCTCGTGCTGCCGCTCGCGGTGCTGTGGGCGGTGGCGGAGGTGGTGTGGGAGGCGCGGCGGGACCTGTGGGATGAGCTGGCGGACGCTGTTGCCCTGGTCGTCGGGAGGTGGGAGCCATGACCGCCACCCGCCTAGTGCTCCCGCCCACCGAGTCCGCCCGCCTGGCCGCCGCCGCACCGGGTGAGGTGGTCGAGGTGCGGTGCGGGGAGCCGCTGCCGAGGCCAGCCAAGGGTTTGAAGTGGCTCGTCTCTGAGTCAGGCAGGATGTTCGTGGTCGACGCCGACAGGAATACCGCTCCGTTCTCGGCGCAACCGTCAGCCGTCCACCCCGCCCCCGCCGTGGGGGCCGAGGTGTGGGTGCCGAATCCGATATGGACTCGTCTCGGCGCCTATCACAGCTTGGTGAAGGAGACCGCTGACGCCGAGGAGCTTGCCGACGCCGACGCCTATTGCTCCAAGTGTGAGTGGGTAGGCGTCGCTGACGGTAACCCGTACTGCCCGCTGTGCGATTCGGAAGTCTTCGACGTAGACGCCCTCACCGAATCCGACCTCGCCGACCTGCGCGCCACGGTGACCGCCGTCGGGGCGGCGCAGTGGTGTCCGGCGTGCGGGGGGCGTGGCTTCGAAGAGGATGAGGCCGATACCTGTTACAAGTGCGACGGTGAAGGGCGGAAGATGGCCTGTCCCGACGATCTCTGCCGCGGTGCGGGCGAATGCATCCACGCTGACGGGTACGTTTCTTGCCGGGCCTGCAAGGGGCTCGGCGAGATTTACGATCCCTGTCCGACCTGCCAGGGCACCCCGCCCTGGTGGCCGACGGTCAGCCTGAGGAGGGAGCCATGAGCCGACCGCTGGTGGTCCGCCTGCCCGGCGTACAAAGCGACTTACGCCAGTACCTTGAGACGGAAGAGGACATCGTCAGCTCGTGGCCTCCGGAGCTACTGGCGGTTGCCGAGCTGGGACGCTGGTGCTCTGAACCCGAAACGAAGGCCGTGGAGCGCGTCGTGCGGGCGGCCGAAGCGTGGGCCGACAAGTGCTGGCCCGCCGACGACTCTGCTGAGGGGCGAGAGTTGCTTCGAGCCGTCCGCGCCCTGCGCGAGCTGCGAGGGGAGCCATGAGCGCGAAGCTGGAGCGCTGCCATTGGTGCGGTAAGAAGAACCGGACGCCGAGCGCGTGGGAGCAGAAGAACTTGTCCGGCGAGTGGCACCGGCTCTGTGTCCGATGCGCGAACGTGCGGCTCGACAATCCGTGGAACGCCCTGCTGGGAATGAGGGAAGCCGTGGATCACCCAGCCGAAGAAAGGAAGCCATGAGCCTGCCCAACAACCACGCCGAGACATGGGAAGCGTACCGCCTGCACTGCTACCACCTCGGCATCGAGCCGGTCGAGGCGCCGAACATGTACCCGCGCGCCGCCGCCACGACGCCGAACCAGGCCGCGCTATGGGAGGCCGACAACCTGTGGACGAACGGCGCCCGCGCGCTGCCTGACGTCCACGCCTTCCTCGACAAGATGGAGCGCGGCCACATGGACCGCGAGCAGGGCGGCTACCGGGGGCTGTGGGAGGTGGCCTTCCTGTCGCTCCTGCGGCCAGCCCTCGCGGTGGGCCAAGAGGCGCTCGTCCGCCGGGTCCATGAGCTGCTGTCCCGCCACGCATCCTACGCCGCCCTGTGCGACCCCGGAGACCGCGTGAGCCGCATCCCCGGTCCCCGCCTCGGCGATGAGTTCGGCCGCGACGGGGAGCGCGACGCGGTGCGGGATGCCGTCGAGTTCGGCCGTACATACGGGCACACCCTGTTGACACCGCTCGACGAAGACGCGGCGGTCAAGATGGCGCGCGACCTGGTGCGCTCCGGCGAGCTGCCACGCCTGCCCGTTGGCCCCCGCTACCTGCCAAGCCTCGTCTCGCCGCTCATCGTCGAGGTGTACACCCGCGGGCGCCGTGCGTGGGTGCCGCAGTTCGAGGATCGCGTCCAGGGCGGGCCGGTGTGGGGAGTCGCCTCAGACGCTGGCGGCCGGGGCATCCTCGTGCCGGGCCGGCAGGAGTCGGTGACGTGGCGTGACGTTACGGGCGGCGACGACTGGGAGGCGGCGAAGCGGTGGCGCGGGCGCACCAAGACCATGCCCGCCCCGCTGCCGCAGTGGAGTATGGGCGAACTGGTCGAGACCTGGGAGCTGGGGCCGGACGGCGCGCGGAGGGTCGACACGAGCCAGCCTCCCGTCGAGCCGAAGCCCCCGAAGCCCCGCCGGCCGCGGAAGCCGAAGCCGACGCCGCCGATCGACTCCTCCGGGCAGTGGATCAACGGGGACCACGAGTGGGAGCACCTGGAAGGCGGCCGGCCCAAGCAGTGCCGCTGGTGCTACCACGGCCGGGACAAGCACCCGATGCCGGGGCGCGTGCCTCGGCGGGTGACTGACGACATGGGCAAGAGGCCGCCGGGGAGGAGGACGTAATGGGCGTCGAGGCATACGTCACGCTCTACGACGAGGAGAGGGTCCGCGAGGAGTACCAGCGTCTTTGGGGCGACCTGGGCTACCGGCTGGAGGAGGATTGGACCTATCCGTCATGGGGCGACGACGGGGACGACCATCAGCGCATTCGCCTGCGCGTCGCCGGCAAGTGGTATCTCGCCGACTACCGAGACACGGAAGGCCACCACGACGGCGCGGGGAACCCGTTCTGGTTCGCTTCTCTGCCGTACGTTGACGATCTGGGTGGCGACCCCGCTGTGGCTGAGCAGCAGTGGCGGGAGGTCGATGACCGCCTTGGTGATGGGGTGCCGTGGGAATGCTGTTCGCGAAACCGAAACAGGGAACTGTTCGGCCCCTGCCCGGCTCAGGCTCGTGTGCTGGCTGCTCTTGCCGAGGCCGGCGAGGTGGCGTGTACCGAGGTGTGGACGTGATGGCCTCGCCGACTCTCACCGGAGCCCGGCCGTGAGGCTGCCGCTCCCCGCCTCGTCCGGTAACTGCTCGCGGCCGGAGTGCTCCAACCCCGCGCGCTGGCTCTTCGACGACGACCAGTCCGCCTACTGCTCCGAAGCGTGCTACCTCGCCGCCCGCCGGTCCGCTGCTGAGGCGGCGGCCTACCAGCGGGGGTTCCAGGCCGGCGTCGAGCGCGGGGAGGATCTAGCGCGCGTCCGCGACTGGCTGCTTTCCTACCCAGCCGGCGCGGAGCGGGTGGCGGCCTGGCTGGGGCTGCTTGAGGAGATGGAGACGGAGGCGGCCCGGTGATCCACGCCGTCATCAACCGCGCCGGCCGCCCCGTCCACGACTACTGCGCCGAGCCGGACGAGACGCGCCGGGAGATGGTTTTCCCGACGCGGTGCGGGCGCTGCCGCCGCCGGCTGACGGACACTCCAGGCGTCCCCCGGCCCCGGATCGAAGCCCTTCCTGGTCACCGCTACCGACTGATCGAGGAGTGGCACTACGTCTGGTACCTCGACGACGGCAAGCGCCGCGAGCTCATCATCGAGAAGGGCTTCGTCTTCGACGCCAGCGTCCCCCGCATCGCCTGGGGCCTAATCGACCCGCGGGACTTGGAGGACGGCGGCGTCCCGCACGATCTCGTCTACTACTACGCCGAGCAGCCGCTCCCCGAAGGCACCTACCTCGTCGACGGGGAGCCGGAGCTGGAGCCGTGGACCCGTCAGCAAGCCGACCGCCTCTTCGGCCGCGTGCTGCGGGAGTGGACGTTCTTCGAGGGCGAGGTGCGGCCCCCGGTGAAGCGGTGGAAGCGGCGCGTCGCTTACCGCATGGTGAGGTTGGCCGGCTGGCGGGCGTGGCAGCGGAACGCGGCGGCGCGGCGCGAAGAGCTGGCGGAGGCCGCCGAGTGACCCGCCTCCCCGCCGCCCTCCTGCTGCTGGCCGTCGCCCTCCCCGCCGCCGGGCAGGTGGTCGACCCCTTCGCCGGGATGACGTTCGACGACCGGCTCGAGTTCCAGGTGGAGGCGGGGCCGGAGCCCTCGCACCCGCGCATCGTGGCCGCCGTCTGGTGCGTGGCTCAGGGCAGCCCAGCGGCGCCGGTCGAGGACGGCGAAGAGGAGGTCGGGCCGGAAGAGGTGGGCTGCGATTTCGGGGCTGGAGCCGAGGCGGTGGGCCACAGCTTCCGGCAAGGCCGTCTCTCGGCCGTGGTCGTCGGCGGCGTCAAGAGCTTCGGCGTCGGCGTCTCCTGGGCGTGGCTGGAGTGGGACCGGCCCGTTGCGGTCGGCGTCCTGCTGGTAGCGCCCTACGACTCACAGGGCATCTACGCGGACGGCGCTGCTGTCGCCCTGGCGGCGACGGTGGGGCTGTTCGGGGGAGGCGGGGGACCGTGACGCCCTACTACCAGGACGGGGCGGTGACGCTTTACCACGGGGATTGCCTGGAGATGGCCGGCGATCTTCCCTTGTGCGATGTCCTGATCGCAGACCCCCCTTTTTTCATGCCAGCCCAGCACTACGCGGCGCGCTCCGAATGGGCGCGGGCGTGGGGTGACACGGCGATTCTGGCGCGGTGGTGGGCGGGCGCGATGGACGCGCTGCTGCCGAGGCTCTGTGGCACGGGTAGCGCCTTCGTGTTCTGCGATGACGAAAGCTACCCGGTTTTCTACCCGGTGATGTACACCCGCCTGCCAGCGCTCTCCGCCCTGATATGGAGTAAGGGGCGCATCGGCATGGGTTCGCCCTGGCGACACTCGCACGAGTTCATCTTGCACGGGCGACGCTCTGAGGCGAAATGGCGCGGAAGCGGCGGCGAGAGCGACGTGCTGGCGTTTGCTCCTGTGCCCTCGGCGCAGCGTGCGCACCCTGTCGACAAGCCGACGGCCCTGCTAACCAAGTTGCTCGCGGTCACGACCGACGAAGGCGATGTCGTGCTCGACCCGTTTGCCGGAGGCGGATCAACGCTTGAGGCTGCCAAACTGTCGGGGCGCCGCGCCGTCGGAATCGAGATCGAAGAGCACTACTGCGAAATCGCTGCGCAGCGCCTCAGCCAGGGCGTGCTGTGGGAGCCGACCGAGGCGACCGCATGACCGCCAAGGCCGACCACCCCACCCCCGAAGCCTACGCGTCGCCACACCAAGAGGAGGAGTCCATGAGCACCGATCCATCGCCGGCCGACTGGCTGGCACTCTGCCTCATCACCGAGAGCAACCAGGCCCACGAGTGGCCTTTCATCGCTTGGACCGTGCGCAACCGGATGGCGTCGAAGAAGTACCCGAGAACCGTCGAGGGCGTGGTTCTTGCGCCGAAGCAGTTCAGCCACTTCAACGCCTTTATCGGCTTCGTCGGCAGCAAGGCAGAGCTGCTTGAGGCGGTGCTGGCGGGGAAGGCGACGGTTGGCAGGGTCAAGCCGCTGTCGCGGTCGCTCTACAATCTGGCGATAGGCGCGGCGGTGGACCTCCTAGAGGAGCCGGTCTGGCGCCGCCCCTTCGGCCCGACAGTGTGCCACTACTGGAGCCCGATCAGCATGCGGCCTCGCAACGGCAGGCCGGCGTGGGCTCCACAGGCGAAGCGACTGTTCACGCCGAGCGGCATCGACCCGGAGCGTTTCGTCTACGCGGACGGGGTGCCATGACCCGCGCCGCGCCTAGCGGATCACCACCACCTCCCCGCCGCTGCGGTGGTAAACTGCCGCCCGTGCGCCGCGCCTCTATCCTCGCCCTGCTGCTGACGCTGGCACTGCCGGCCGCCGCGGAGCGCGTCCCCTGCCCCCTCGGCACCGCCGGCCTCGCGCTCGAGGACGTGAGCGTGGCACTGGTCGAGGAGTCCGCCACGCCGCCCGCCGAGGTGGCGCTGCCCGGCGGCGCGGCCTTGGTCGAGACGGCTGCCGGCCACTACACCCTGATCGGCCTGCCGGACGTCGAGCCCGAGGCGGACACCTGGTACTCGCTCACGATCTCTGCCGGCGCGGTCGAGTGCCTGGCGACGTGGCCGACCCGGACGCTCACGCCCTCGGAGCTCGTCGCCGCCCCGCTGGTGACGCAGCTTGTCGGAGGCGCCGGCCAGCGCGACATGGTGGCGGGCGACACTGCCCCGGACGTCGAGCTCCAGGTCTTTGGCCTGAGCGCAGACCCGGACGGCGCCTCGGTCGACTGGGAGCTCTTCTCCTGGACCGGCACTCCGCTGGCGACGACCGGGACCGCCTCCGTGACCGGCACCGCGCTGGACGATGGTTCCTGGATGGCCTCGCTCGTCTACCGCTGGGCGGCGGCCGACACCGCGGACCGCGCCGGCGAACTGCTGTGGGGCCGCTTCGCCCTGACTCTGCCCGGCGGCGAGGTGCTGACTCGACCGGCGGCGCCGCGGACGATCAGCGTCAAGGTCCACCCGTGACCTATCAGGGGCTCCCGGTCCGCTCCCACGCGGACCGCATCGTCCACCGGGTCGCTGACCTCCTGCGCACCTCGCCGCACGGGCTCTCCGAGTGGTGCGGCGGGCGCATCGTGGTGCTCGCCGACCTCTACACCATCCCCGACCTACCGTGGCCGTACATCACCGTCGCCACCGACCACAGCACCTGGACGCTCAAGATCGGGGCGCGGGCGGAGCGCCGCGGCGGCGTCGTCATCCGCCTGCGCTGGGACGAGCAGCTCATGCTCCTGGCGCCTGGCGAGTCGAGCAGCATGGCGCTCTACGAGGCGGTGCTGCGCACCCTCGCGGCGGACGGCGCCCGCGTGCTGCTGCCGGTTGCGCCCGAGCCCGGGGCGAAGGCGTGGGGTATCCTGCGGGAAGTCACGCCGCTCTACTGGTCGTCCGTCGTGGTCGAGCAGCAGCAGGGCGACGAGGAGCCGCCGGTCGTCGTGACGGACACCGGCAGGGAGTTGGCCATCGAGGTGGCCTACGACTACGACGTCGACCTCGACACCGGGCACCCGCCCGGACTCACGGACGATCTATAGGAGGTCCACCTCATGCACGCCACGATCAAGGCCGACAAGCCGATGCAGCTCAAGGTCGGCACCCGCAAGCTCCAGCTCGATCCCGGCTCGCCGGTGGAGCTGGAGATCGACAACCGCGAGCGGCGGGCCCTCGAGGAACTGGGCGGGGTGACCGTCGCCATCAAGGGCGCCGCCGGCCGCAAGGCCGCCAAGAAGGCAGCGAAGGCCGGTGACGGCGAGGAGACCACCTGATGCCCTTCGACGCCTCGAACCTCTACATCCTCCACGCCCTGCAGGACGGGCCGGTCGTCTCCGGCTACGACGGCGTGGTCCCGCTGACCGGCTTCGTCCCCATGGTGGTGGATGGGGAGAACCTGACCCCGACGCACCAGGTGATCGAGACCGCCGAGATCCTGCCCTCCGGGACGCGCGCGGCGGACCTGCGCGGCAAGAAGGGAACCTCCGGCAAGTCCCTGAACATCCCGTGGACTCCGGACAACCACGCCCACATCCTCGCCGACTGCCACGGCGACATCGCCTCGGCGCTGATCGGCGCCAGCCTGACCGCCTACCGGCACACCCTCGGCGCGGGCGACCCCCGGCGCCGCACCTACCGCGTCTGGCGCGACGACGGCCGGCCGACCACGCTGGTCGATGTCATGGTGACGCAGTACACCATGAGCGTCACCGGAGGCGCCGCGCTCGCCGGCACGGTGCAGGTGAGCTACGGCGAGTACTACCGCTTCGACCACGCGGTGATCGAGGCGGCCGGCGCCGGCATCGCGCCGCGCATCCGCGGTCTCGCGGGTTCGGCGCTCCTCGCCGACGGCGGGCCTGTCTACGTCAAGGCCATCAGCATCGACCCGGGCGTCTCGGTCACGGTCGAGGTGGCGCTGTCGGCGCAGGTCTACGCTGGCACCGCGACGCTCGAGATCCCGATCGCCGCCTGGACGGCGCTGCGCAATCACCAGGCGGCCGGCTCGCCGCGGCTCGGCGCCGTCGAGAGCGAGGTCGAGCTGTACGTCGAGGACGACACCGACTACCTGGCGAACGACGAGTGGAGCTTCGACCTCTTCGCCCCGCTGCCGGTGACCTCGGTGCCGACCTACACCCGCATCCCCGGGCCGCGCTGCTTCATCACGGCCGCGGGCGTGCGCCGGCAGGTGGACTCGATCGAGTGCACCTACGAGCGGCCGGTCCGCCAGCCCGAGAACCCGGGCGGCGTCTTCAGCCGGCAGCTCATCGCCACCGGCACGCCGACGGGCTCGGTGTCCATCCAGCGCGAGCTCGTGGACGCCGAGTTCATCGACTACCTGGAGAGCGGCGGTTCGTTCGACGTCGAGATCCTCGGCTACGCGGCCGCGGCGGCGATCGATCCTGCCGTCGACGACCGGGAGACGATCCCCTCGATCACCTGGACGGCGACCGGCTGCACCATGTCGGGAGACGAGCCGGGAATCCAGTCGGCGGAGCAGCGGCAGGAGACCATCGCGGCGCGCGCCGAGTCGGTCGAGGTCGAGGTGGTCAACGCCTCGGCGACGATCTAGCGGGAGGGGGAACAGCGGGTCGAGGTCTGAGGCCCCGGGCGGGGAACGGCTCGTCCGGGGCCTCCGTGCGTCGTGGCGGCGTGAGTCACGGAGGGGGCGCAGGGGTGGGCCTTGGCGTGGATTGCGGCGGCGTGCTACGCTTCGGGTTGCGCGGGTAGAGCAGCGGTCAGCTCGCCAGGCCCATAACCTGGAGGTCGCGGGTTCGAATCCCGCCCCCGCAACCATGCCTCCGCACCCTCACCGTCCTTCGTAGTCCTTCCCCACCCCGCCGATCTTGTGGCTGTTCGTCCGCTGGAAGTAGGTGGCCGCCACCATCGCCGCCATCGCGGCCATTGCCCCGAGCGAAGAGGTCAGGATCGCCGCCAGTACGGCCAGCACGCCGGGGGCCTCCACGAGACTCTCCCACCCCTGCACCAGCACCCAACTGATGGCGATCACGATGAAGATGTGGGCGGCCATGAACCCGGCGACCGCGATCATCGCGAGCCGCATCTGGGTGTGCTCGTACACCAGGCTCGTGGCCCGCTGCCCCTCCGTCCGCAGGGCCGTCTCCGACTCGCCGGCAACCCGCGACCGGCGAACCCCGCGCGCAGTCCTGCTCGCCTCCGACCTCTCCTCCCTGGTCTTTGGCTTGGCCGGCTCGACCACGAGCGCCGGAGCCTCGATGGTGGGAGGCGAGGCGGGGGCGTCCTCCGCGTCCGGCGGGCGCTTGCTCACGGGTCAGCGAGCGCCCATGCGCCGGAGCATGGCAGCGGCTCCGGCCTCGGCTTCCGCCTCTTCGGCCAGCCGCTTCGTCTTCGTCACCGGCGAGACGAGGTTCCAAATCCACGCGCCCCCGGCGATCACCACCGGCGTCGCCAGCATCGCGAAGCTCTGCACCGCGTCGCGCTGCTCCGGCGTCAGCGTCCCGCCGAAGGACGCGTAGAGGTTCATGCCGGCCACCACGAGTGCCAGGATGATGGCTACCGGCTGCTCCTTGATCCGCTGCCAGGGCGCCGGGGGCGGGGCGGGCATCACGCCTGACCGTAGAGCCGGTGCATGAGCTTCATCCAGCGCTCGGATGCCCCGGAGCGCTTCGCCACGGCCAGCGCCTGCCGGCGCATCGCTAAGATCGCCTCCACCTCGGCGCGCGCCAGTTCGTAGAGCGCTTCGTCGGCTTCCGCCGGGTTCGCGGGCGGGTCCAGGATCAGCCCGCGGAGCGTGTTGCCCATTGCGGACGAGCTCTGGTTCTCTTCGTTGATGATGACCTTGCACGGGGCGCACATTTCCTTAGTTCCCTCCGGGGTCGATTGGCGGTGTCTCGAAGCCTTGATCCTTCAGCCGCTCCCGCGTAGTCAACATCCAAGCGGTCTGCGTCTGGAGGCGGGTTTCCATCGCGTCGAGGCGACTCTCGAGACCGCTGACGGCGGCCTTGGTTTCCGCGACGGTGGACTGCATCTGCATGAGGGCGTTAATGCTGCCCTGCATGGTGGCGATTTGGGTGTTGAGGGCATCCATCTTCTCGGCGAGGACCGTCGTGCTGGCAGCCTTGTCGTTCGTCTTGACCACCCAGGTTGTCGCGGTCACCACGCCGCCGAACAACGCCATAAACACCACCAGAACGACTCCGATAGGAAGCCATAGCGTTCGTGCGTCCGTGCGAACACTCTGAACCGCGTCTTTGATCTCGGCCATGGTCGGGAGCGCTCGTGTCGGTCGCGTCGTCTCTAGCGTCGTCATGAGGCCACCTCACCGGGCGGCGGCGGGTACCTTCCGGCGGCAGGTGAAGTCGATCCCGTCATGCAAGACCGTGTCCGCGCACGGCAGGCCGGCGGCGTGCGCCAGCGCGTGTCCGCTCTCGTGCTCCAGACCGCCGCCGTCGCACCAGACGTGCAGCCGGCCGCGGCTGCCGAAGCGCTCGAAGCAGGCCGCCTCGCCGTCGCACCGCTGCGCCGAGGCTGCCGGGGTCCGAGCGTGAATCTCGAAGCCGGCCAGCGGGGCGCCGGCGAAGAGACCGGGCCGCTGGCGGCGGGCGATCCTCGTCGTGGTGTTCACCTCCCGCACCATCCGGTCGAGGTCCGGCTCGCAGCCGTAGGCCACGACGGCCAGCGCGCCGGCCTCAGTCTGGATCACCACTGCCGGCACCGGCGGGGTGCTCGGCCGGGACGAACCTCCCCCGCCGCACGCCGCTGCCAGGCAGGCGGCCACGATGGCCAGCAGCGGAACTGCGGGGGCGAACCTCACGGGGCGGCCTCCAGCTCCGGGGCCGGCTTCACAGGTCTCATGGCTCCTCCAGCTCGTCGACGGCGACGGGGACGGGTGCGGCCTGCTCAGCCTGCCAGGCGTTGTACTCCGTCTCCCACTGGATCAGGTCCAGCTTGAATTCCGCGCTGAAAGCGTTGGCGAGCTGAGCGGCGGTGAGGCCCTCAGTTTCGATTCCGCGGGCGTCAAGGTAGGGAATGATCAACGCCTCGCCGAGCGACCGATCCATCGTCCACTTCGCCTCGGTTCGGGTGCCGCCCCCGCACTGCGCCGAGCTGGGGATCAGCATCACGTCCAGCGCGGTTTCGAGCGTCACCCTCCAGACGATGTGGTAGCCGGAGGTCTTCCAACGCAGCACCTCGCCGAGACGGTCCATGCGGGCTGGGGCGCCGCAGTAGTAGACGGTGAACGTGGTCGCCGTCGCGCGCCATGCGGCCTCGGCCTGGACGGTCGGCAGCAGCAGCAGGGCGGCGGCGAGGGTGAGGACGATCTTGCGCATAGTCGGCTCCTTAGATATCGGCCCGCGCCCGCTCGCGCCACTCGCTGGCGGTCAGGTTGTAGCGCAGGGTAAGCGAGTCCCCTACGCCGGGGGTCCAGGCGGCCGAGAGGTTCTGCGTTCCGGGGGTGTCGGCGAGGGTTACGACGCCACCGGCCGTGGCGACCAGCTCCAGCTCTAGGAGCTGCCCGTCCGAGGCGCTGGTTTCGCTCAGGGTCAGGGTGCAGCCGTCCGGGTCCGACGACGTGACGTAGAGGTTCGTGGCGCCGGATACCGTGACGGTCAGCGCGCCCGGCGAGCCGTCCCCGCTGTCGGCGCAGGTCCGGGAGGCGGGGGTGTTGACTAGAGCACCAGAGACGGCCAACGCGCCCGCAGCGGCGCGGGTCAAGATAATGTCGGGAGACATGCTGTCCGCGTTGCCGCTGTTCCAGCCGATTGAGGCGCCGGAGCCCAAACTCAGCCCGGTGCCCCGCAGAATCGCAACCGAAGCTCCAGCCCCAGGAGCCCGGTGATAGTTCGCCATCACGCCGAAGTTGGCGGCGCTGAGGAATTCCGCCGCGAAGCCGCCGCCAGCTCCGATGGTGAGACGGTTCCCGGTGGACTGGTATATGCCGGTGTCCGGGTCTCCAGCGAACGCGATCGACGGCGTGCCCATACTGCCCACGGGGACCGAAAGCACCCCACCAAGCGTCACGTCTGCCCCGCCAGTGACGCTCGACCCGGTGACCGCCCCGAAGGTCGTGGCGTCGGAGCGGTATTGCAACTCGGAGCCGGAGCCGGCCGGGTTGGCGCCGCCGCCCGCCGCATCCTCGAAGGTCGGCGGTGCCCCCGCTCCAGCGCTCGTGAGCACCTGCCCGGAAGTGCCCGTCGCCACCGCCGCCGCCTCTCCCGATGCGTCCCAGGTCAGCAGGTTGCCCGCCGTCCCGTCGGCCAGCTCCGTCGCGGCGATGGACTCGTCATCGACCGTCACCACCCCGCCGGAGACGGACACGTCCCCGAGGTCGCCGTCGGCCAGGGAGTCCGCGTCTACCGAGTCGTCGGTCGGGGCGCGGGCGTCCGTCAGCCGGGAGTCGCCTTCCAGGATCGCAGCCGCAGCGCTTGGCGCCCACGCTCCGGCGCCGTCGCTCACCAGCGCCTCGCCAGCCCCGGCGCCCGTCTCGTCTACGTCCAGCAGGTCGCCGATTTGGTTGTCGCTGAGGTCGTCAAGCGTGTCTGTCCCGGCGTCGTCGGCGGTGCAGCCCGTGGCGTTGCCCGCCGCGTCGGTCCCTCGGGCGTAGAGCCCCGCCCCGCAGTCCGTGCCGTCCCCGTGGCCGGCCACGTAGCCGCTGTGGTCAACCGCCGGGTCCGCGGCGGGGACGAACGCCCCGCCGCCGCCGGCGAGCTCCACCCAGGCCGCGCCGTTGCACAGGTGCGCGGTCCCGGCGTCGAGCGCTACCCGGACGTGGCCGAGCGCCGCAGCGTCGCAGGCCGGCAGCGCCGCGCTCGAGGCGACAGCCTCTCGCCACTGGACGGCGCCGACTCCCTCGGCCCGCAGGCGCACCGACACCTGCGCGGTCCCCTCGCCGAGCGCCGCCACCGCCGCAAGCAGGACCGCCGCCGCCATGCCGGAGTAGCGCATGCGCTGGAGTCTAGCACTGCCGCGCCCTCAGCTCTTCGGCGGCGCCGGCAGCGACCTGCCAAGCGTCGCAGCGGTGAGCACCGCCGTCGCGTAGGTCCGGATGCCGGGACCGATCGACGCATGGGGCCGCAGCGGGATGCGGAGGCCCCGCCGCAGCGTCTCGTCCTTGAGCGCCACGCCGTGCTCCCGCAGGATCTTCCACCACAGCGCGTAGCGACGTGCGCCGGTGCGGTGCTCGGCGCCCTTGGCGAGCTTCCAGGGCGTCTCCTGCGCCTCGTAGCTGATCCGCGCGGCCGTGCCGTCCTTGCGCTCGCGCACAGTCAGCGGGCCGAGCCCGCCGCGGTGAAGACTCAGCCGCGGAAAGCCCTGGACGCCGACGCGCGCCTCCTGCGGCCCCACGTCCTCGATGCCGCCGGAGCCTCCCCGCCAGGCCGCCAGGTAGTCGGAGCCGAAGACGGGATTCTTCGCCGGCCGGCGGCCGAAGGCGTGCGGCGCCGGCCACGCCTCCTTGCGACCCTGCGGCGTCAGCCAGTAGCGCCCGCGCAGCTCGCCGACCACCTGGTCGCGGAAGGCGGCGATGATGATCCGCCAGGCCGGCGAGTAGTCGCGGATGCGCGCCTGGAAGTCGTCGGCCCAGGTAGACCGCAAGAGCTGGGAGACGTCGATCTGGAGGACTTGGCTGTCGCGGCCCGGCATCAGGTAGGCCAGAGACGCCCAAGGGTCGGCTCGGCGTCACCGACGAAGCCGAGGGCCGAGTGGGCGGAGGAGCTGCGACCGACGCCGAGGTCGGCTCCGGTCGAGATCTCTTTGAGGCGCCGCACGGCGTCCTGCTGGTGCTTGAGGGTGATCCTGCCGGCGCCCGCCCGCCCGGCGGTCAGCTCGCCGTGGGCGAGCTTGCGGGCGATGGAGACCAGCTCGGCATAGAGGAGCTGCTGAGCAGCCGATCCCGCTGCCCAGGTCGAGAGGTCCGAGGGTACGTCCCACCGCCGCGGGCTGGACCGCAGCGCCGACAGGATGCGCGACTCGGCCACCAGGATGGCGTCATCGGCGCGCGGGTCGGCGCTGTACGGCTGGTCCAGCTCCGCAGCGGTGAGCAGGGGCATGGCCGGCCCCTACTGGAGGAGGCGCTTGCGCGTCTCCGGGCTGATGGCCTTGATCGCGGCCCGCAGCTTGTCCGGCGGCACGCCGGTCGACCGCAGCTCGCGGGCCATCGCCGCGTCGATGTTGGCCGGGTGCGCGGCGTCCATCTTCGGCTCGGCCTCGAGCTCGGCCCTGGACGCCTTGTACTCCTTGCCGGCCGGGATCTTCACCCGCTGGCCGTCCTTGTCCACGACGGTCAGCGTGTGGGCGAGGGTGATGGTCCGGGCGCCGGCCTTCCAGTCCTCCGGCGCCGGGCTGTCCTTGGTGTCGCTCATGGTGTCCTCCCCCCTTACCCGGTCGAGACGTTGGTGATGGCGCCGGAGGCCGACGACTGGATGTTGCGGAGGCTCCGGTCCCACAGGAACTCGTAGACGTCGGTCCGGATGCGGCGCTCGGTGTAGCCGGGAGCCGCGCCGCCGTCGTTGTACGCCCAGGTGACGCCGGCCTGCGCGCCGCCGAAGCGGTCCGCGCCGCCGTCGGTGATCTGGTTGACCCAGGCGTAGACCTGGTCGCTCCAGAACTCGGCCCGGCTGCCGGAGCGGTAGCCGTAGCCGTCGAAGACGATGACCTCCTTGACGCCGAGCATGGACTTCAGGGCCTCGGCGCGGGCCGAGCTCGCGCCCGGTGCTACGACGAAGACGCCCATGCCGGCGCGCCGCTGGATGTCGAGGTCGCGGAAGGCCACCTCCAGCGCCAGCTCGGTGATGCCGAGCGAGACCGCCGCCTTGGTCACGCCGGCGTTGAGCGCGACGTTCTTTACCAGCGCCTCGAGGTCGGCGAAGGCCGCGCCGCCCGCCGCGTTGTTGGCGTGGTCCCACTCGGACCCCGCCGCCAGGGTGTCCACGTAGTCGTGCGTGGCGCCGACGGTGGTGTCCTCGAGCAGGGTGCGCGCCTCGTAGATGAAGGCGTTGCGCATCATCGCCTCCGGCAGCGCGAGCACCTGCGCGAGGTAGGGCGCGCCGAGCTGCCCCGCCTTGGCGCGCTCCTCGGCGGTCAGCCAGGTGCCGAGGCCGTGGGCCTCGAAGCTGTCGGTGACGAACGCCGGCTTCGTCTTGACGAACTCGACCGGCGAGGCCTCCGGCAGCCGGGTGTCCGGCGGCTCCTTCCAGTGGTCGTCGTTCATCACGGCGTACTGGAAGGTCGTCCCCGGCACGACGTCGGCGCCCCCCTGCCCCATCGGGGCGACGCGGGGGAAGCGCTTGTAGACCCAGTCCCACGGCAGCGTGGGGTGCCCCAGGATCATGGTCGTGAGCAGCGGGTCGATCGGCACCCGGTAGTCCGACCCGGCGCGGACCTTGAGGTCCGACGCGGTCAGGGTGTAGAACTCGCGGCCCTGGTGGAGGATGCCCGGCACCTTGCCGCCGTCCGGGCTGCGCGCGTCGATCGGCTGGTAGCCGGCGGCGCGGAGGAGGTTCTGCAGGGCCTCGGGGTCGAGACCCGCCTTGGTCTTGGTGGCGGACATGATGCCCCCCTTACGCCGAGGCCGGCTGGCGGCCGGTGTTGAGGTGCGCGCGGACGAGCCCGGCGGCGCCGAGGTCCTCGCGAGCGATGGCGACGACGACGTCGCCGACGCCGGCCGCGGTGAGGATGCCGGTCGTCGCGGAGACGGCGAGCGGATCGCCGGAGGTCACCGCGGCGTCGACCTCGACGAGCTGGGGCGGACCCTCGGTCAGCATGGTGCCGGCGTCACCGTCGGCCACGTCGCCGTAGAGCACGCCGTCCATCGGCCCGCCGGCCGCGGCGTAGTCGACCGACTCGTCCTGGACGCCGTCGTAGAGGACGGCGCGGTGAGCGGCGAGGTCGCCGCCGGAGGCGTTGACCACCCGGACCGTCTGGTCCTGCCCGGGCTTCGGGGTGTAGACGCTCATGCCGCTCCCTCCTTACGCATGCGGTCGTACTCGTCCGCGAGCTGGCGGTGGCTGACCGGACCCTCGTGGCCGCGCTCGCGCAGGCGAGTCTCGGCGCGGTTGACGATGGCGAGGCCGTGGAGGTCCACCTCGCCGCCGCCGGCCCGGAAGCGGGCGTCGTGCGGGTCGACGCGGACGGTGGCGTCCTCGCCGACCTGCACTTCGATCGGGCGCACCTTCTGCCCGACGGCGATGGCGCGGACCGCGGGCAGGGCGGAGCGCGGCACGCCCTTGAGGGCGGTCGCGACGGCGGCGGCCTTGACCGGCAGGATGAAGCCGGCGCGGACGGCGGCGTCGACCGCTTCCTCGACCTCCTTCTCCTCGTCGGCGGTCAGCTTCTCCGCCTCCGCGTCGTCCTTCGCCTTGTCGTCGCCGGCCCGCTCCTTGGTGTCGTCCGGCTCCTTCGGTGCGAGCTGCGCCCGCAGCTCGGTGACCGCGGCGGTGTTGGCCGCCACGGCGGTGGCCACCGACTCGAGCGCCTTGGCGAGCGCGTCGTCGCCGGCGCGGGTCTTGCCGTCCGGCTCGGTGGGGGTCTTCGTGTCGTCCGGCGGCGGGTCCCCGGAGGGCGTGCCTTCGCCGGCTCGCATCTTCAGTCGCTGCATGAGTGCCTCCCGGGCCTTGACCCGATTGAGGAGATCCGACCGCGCAGCGGCCAGCATCTCCGGCGTCTGTTCGTCTCCGCCCTCGGCCTCGCCGGGCCATCCCAGATCCGCGAGGGCGGCCATCCCGAAACCCTGTTCGTCGAGCGGTGGAAGAGCGGCCACGCGGGGGAAGCCGCTCTCGCTCACCATGGCGACGTGGATCAACTGCGCCAGCGGTCCGTCGTCTCCGCGCACCTCCTCAGACTCCGGATGGAGGCCGATGGAGAGCCCGGTGTATCCCTCGTCGACAAGAGCGTCCATCCGGGACAGCTTTGCGTCGTCGTCGACGCGCGACTGCACCAGCGTCCACAAATGGAGGCCATCGAAGTCGACGTCGAGCACGCGGCCCATCGGCGGCAGGTCGGTCGAGCCGTAGTGCGGATCGGTGTACGGCCCACCCTCCGGCATCGCACCCGCGACGACCGAGACCCGGCGGACGGCCGAACGGAACGTCAAGGCCGCCTGCGCCAGCTCTTCGGGGCTCAGCCACTCGCGCTCCGGCATCCCGCTGCCGGCGTCCTCGACCCGTGAGCAGCACACCCAGCGGGGAGCCGGCCACCCCGCGCGGGAGGCGTCCGGCTCCCGATCCGGCAGGATCGGCAGCAGCTCCAGGCCGCTGGCGATCAGGTCCGTCAGCTCGTCGAGCTGCACTTCCTCGACCACCGCCAGCGCCGCCTCGGCTCCCGCCTGCGCGTAGTCCCGCGGACGCCCGCCCCCGGCGAGGCCGGCGCGGACCGCCGCGTAGTACGCTCGATAGGGCTCCCAGCGGGTCGTCATTGGCGGTCAGGGTACCACAGGTAGTGGGCTCGGCATCCTACAGCCCCACCACGTAGGACTCCTTGGGGAAGCCGTCGTCCCAGCCGCCGAGGGATCGGAAGCGGGCGAGCGCCTCCGTCCCGCGCGGGAACTCTCCCCGCCAGCCGAGCCGCGCCGCCTGGCTCGCGCTCACCTCGATGACGCGGCAGAAGCAGTTGTAGCCGTTCGGCGGCTGGATGTAGGGCACCACCGGCGAGTCCGCCCGCACGGCGAAGCCCTCGAGCGCCTCGTGGTTGGGCCGCGTGTTGATGTTGCGGATCACGTACATGACGTAGGGATAGACCGCGCGGGTCTCCCGCTGGCGGCGGTAGTCGGCCAGCGCGCGCTCGAAGCCCTCCGCCTCGAGTGCGCCCTCGGCCAGCTCCTGCGCCGCGCGGCCGGATTCGATCCGGTCCTCGACGGCATCCTGGAGCGAGCGCAGCAGCGCCGCCCCGGACTCGCCGGAGTCGAGGCTGGCCCGGTGGGCGGTCGTGAAGATCCGCAGCAGGTCCGCCGTCATCCGCTCGAGCAGCTCGGCGGGCGCCAGCGTCGGGGTGCCCAGCAGGGCGCGGATCGCGGAGAGGAGGTCCGGCTGCGGCACGCCCTGCTCCCACAGCGCGGCGCGCAGCTTCGGCGCCGCGGCACGCAGCTCGGCGGGCGGCTCTTGGCCGACGGTCCGCCACAACACCTGTTCGGGCTCGCCGGACACGGCTCCGGCGGCGCGGGCCGCGGACCACTCCCGGCGCAGCATCGCCAGGCCGTAGGACAGGCCGGCGGCGTAGAGGCGGGTGCGTCCCTCATGGAGGCCGGCGAGCAGCTCGTCGGGCGCCGCCGGGAGCGCGACGTTCTCCGGCACCACCTGGAGCCCGGGACCGGCGGCAGCGCGGTAGGCGCGCAGAACCTGCGCCGCGTACTGGCGGTAGGGGCTGTCGAGGGTGGCCGCCGCCGCCTTGGCCCCGCTCGCCCGGTAGCGGTCCTGGAGGTCGCGGCCCTCGCCGATGGCGGCCGGCACCTCCAGCGCGCGCAGGGCGAGACGCCGGGCGCCGGCGCGCGTGTCCTCCTCGTCGGCGAGGTCCTCGGCCACCTCGGTCGTCTCGTCGTCGGCCGGCGGGGAGCCGAAGCCGAAACCGGGCGGGATCGCCGGCGGGGCCTGCTGCTTGAGCGGCGCTTCGCCGACGACGACGCCGTTCAGGCCCAGCAGCGTCTCGGTGCGCTGCGCGTCGAGGCTGGCGCCCATGTCGAAGAGCGTGCGCAGGGCCTCGGCGTTGGCCGCCTGGTGGATCAGCGAGCGCACCCGCGGCAGGTCGGCCGGGTCCGGCTCGGCGTCGAGGTTGACCCGGATGTAGTTGTGGACCAGGTCCGTCAGCGCCTCGTCGGCGGTGGCCGAGACGAGCGCCGCAGCGTAGGAGAGCTCGCCCTGCCAGTGGACCTTCGCCATCGCGTAGGAGCCGGTGCCGTCAGCCGACTGCTCGCTGGTCAGCGTCGTGCCGGAGACCAGCGTCCGGACCCGGCGCTCGATCGCCTCGAGGAGCGCGTTGCCGGCATCGATGAAGGTGCGCGAGTCCTGCGTGCGGGTGGCGAGCCCGGGCGCCAAGGCCATCGCGTTGGCGGCGGTCATCACTTCCCGGAGCTTCTTCGCCTTCTCGAGGAGGTCGTCGAGGGCGTCTTCGTCTCGCTCAAGGGCGCCGACCGGCAGCTCGAGGACGAGCTGGCCGAACTCCCTGTCGATGCCGGCGTAGTAGGCCCGCTGCACGGCCATCAGCACCTGCACCAGCTTCCACAGGGCGGAGAAGACGCCGAGCCCGTGCGGGTCGTCGAGCGTCCCCCACGACGGCGTGAGCCAGCCGATGCGCTGCTCGTCGGCATCGTACGCGGCCACCTGACCGACCGGGGTGGCCCCGCCGGAGGGGAAGCGGTAGAGGTCCGCCCGGAAGATCAGCCGCCGCTCGCTGCGCGCCGCCCGCTCCCAGGCAAAGGCGTGCGGCGGCTTGTCGACCAGGTACTCGGGCATCCAGGTGCGCACCCGCGAGCCGCTCGGCGCCGACCAGATCCGATCCGTCCACAGCACCTGCATCGGGCGCCAGCCCCACCACGCCGCCGGCAGGAGCTGCTCGACGACGGTGTCCATCCGCCGAATGCCGCGGATCAGCGAGTCGCCGAAGCTCGCCAACAGCTCCTGCGCCGGCGAGCTGCCCGCCGCCTGGATCTCCATCGGGTACTGGAGCACCCGGTTGCGCAGCCGGCGGGTGCAGTCGTAGACGATCGGCTCGCGGCCGACGACGTCGACGTACTCGCGCAGGTTGTGGTGGCGGCGCAGCTCAGGCGCGGGGTTGGAGGAGGTGAAGACGGGATCGCGCAGCGGCTCGAGCTGGATCGCCTCGCCGCCGACGGTGACGGATGCCACGCTGTCGGCCCACAGGGCGATCTCCTGCGTCCGCACCTCGACAGGGTCGCCGCCGAGCAGACGCTGGAGCCGCGGGTCTCCGGCGCGCTGGACGGTCAGGTGGTCCATGCGGCGGAGTGTAGCAGGATCGGCGAGGGGAAAAAGGCCGGGCCGGCGTCAACCGGCCCGGGCTGCAGGAGGGCGATGGACCGACCGCTGTGGGCCGTTCCAGTGAGGGCGGGGCCGACCACGGACCCGGCGGAGGAGAGACCAGCGCGTCCGACTCCCCGCCCTCGCTGCAACGGCCTACCCGGCGATCCTCTCCATCAGCGCGCGGATCTCCCGCAGTTCGGCGACGATCTCCTGGAGGGCGGGGTCCGCCTCGCACTCGAGCAGCTCTCCCACCTCCACCGCTGGACGCTCCAGCAGCTTGCGGATGGCCTGCAACTCATCGAGCACCGCCTCCATCCGCACGTCGGCGGCGGTGACCTCGTGGTGCGCGCTCACGCCGCCGCCCTCTCGCTCTGGTACCACGACTGGAGCGCCTCGACCAGCTTGGCCGGGACGCCATGGATCGCCGCCGCGTCTCCGCGCATGGCCGCCTCGATGGAGGCCACCACGTCGCGCGTCGCTACGCCCTGGTGCGGCTGGTAGCTGGCCTCCTCGCCCCGCAGCGAGGCGCAGGCCGCGAGGGCGAGCACCTCGGCCACCGGGGCCGGCGGCAGCGGCAGCGGGTTGCGGGCGATCCACGCCTCCAGCACCTTGAGCAGTTTGTTCCGCTCGCTCAGGGTCTCGACCTCGAAGACCTGGCCGGCGAAGCTGACCTCGCGCTTGCTCTTCAACTCGCTGCTCCTCTCTGGTTAGATGGCGGGGGCGGGCCGACCTGATCCCCGCCCCCGCTGCCAATGGCTCGCCCTGCGATGATACACGATCCATCGCCGGGGCCGCAAGGCTCGGTCACGGCGAGACCTCGGTGGGGCGCTTGCGAAGGGAGCGCGCCTTCTTGCGCAGCCGCTCGCCGTCTTCGGCGGTCAGGGTCACCTCGCCGTGGCCGGGGCTCGAAATCGAGATGCTGGCGAAGCCGCTATCCGGCCCCGGCGCTAGGTTCGCCAGGGAGTTGACGAAGGCGGCGTCCAGCGGCAAGCGAGCCTGCGCCCGGTCACCGTCGCGGTAGAGGTTGGCCTCGTCCTCCAGCGCGGCGAGGGCGTCCACGACGTGCGGCGGCAGCACCGGCGCCTCGATGTCGGACTCCGAGTAGGGAGCCACCGGCAGGTGGGGCGTGACGAGATTCAGCGGCGCCCGTGCTGTCTCCAGCGACTTGGAGGCGATGATCGTGGCGCCCATGACCCCGTCGTCGCTGTAGGAGAGCGACACGCCGCTGACGCTCATGCCGCGTCGGTAGTCCTCCGGCAGCTCGCAGATCTCCAGGACGCCCGGCACCAGATCGGCCAGTCGCTCCCGCAGCTCGGGCCGCGGGTCGTCGGCGCTCGTCAGGGTGCGCTCGTCGCGGGGGGTGGTGTCGCCCTCCTCCCATGCGAGGTGCACCTTCGTTCCCTTGTCGGTCAGCTTGATCTTGGTGTAGCGGATGGTGGTCATGCCCATATGATACACCATACATCGCCCGTGCGCTAGACTCTGGCGGTGCACGCCGCCGAGTTGATCCGCCGACTGGACCCGCCGCCGCCCCCGATCTTCGAGGACGGCGACCCGGTAGTAGACCACGCGGACGGCGCGGAGCCCGGCTTCTGGCTGGGCCTCGGCTGGCCGGACGGGCGGACCTGTTGGCGGGCGCTCATCGCCGCCTCTTCCGAGGATGGCGCACGCGAGCCCTGCGACTGCGAGGGCAAGGGCTGCGCGGACTGCGACGGGGCCGGCTGGACCTGGCGCCGCGAGCCGGTCGTCAGCTACCACGACTGGGACGCCGTGCTGCGCGCCGAGCAGCGGCGGCGGGCGCGGTACCTTCTGCGGCTCTACCGCCAGCGCGAGCAGCTCCTGGTCGCCGACGCCGCCGCCTGCGGCCGAGTGGAGCTCCACTGGCTCGACCACTACGGCGTGGTCCAGGACCCCCACTTCCGCGACCCCGGCCTGCTCGACCTGCCGCTCGTCACCTTCCCGGACCAGCGGGCGCTCTACCTGTGGATGCACCGGCTGCTCGACGGCGAAGAGGCCCGTTCGCTCATCACCAACAAAGGCCGGTCCCGCGGCTGGAGCTGGACGCTGCTCAACCTCGCGACGGAGCACCTGCTACTGCGGCCCGGCTTCCTCGTCGAGGTCAACAGCCGCAAGATGGACGACGTCGACCGCGGCGCCGGCGACACCAAGGCCCTGCTCGGCAAGGTGCGCTACATCCTCGAGCGCCTGCCGGCCCACCTGTCCCCCGACGTGCAGGCCAGCGAGGTGCAGCAGCGCGACGGCGAGGGGCTGCGGACGATCCAGAGCCTGATCGTCAACCGGTGGACCGGCGGGCGCATCAGCGGCTCGGCGACGACGGCGGACTCGGGCCGCGGCGACCGCGTGCGCCTCAAACTGTGGGACGAGTTCGCGCGGATCGATCCTCACATCCAGGAGCAGGCCCGCGGCGCCGCCGAGACCGTCGCGCACGTCGACCTGGTGGGCTCGACGCCGTCGGAGCCTGGCACCCGCTTCCACTACGAGTGGCAGCATGCGCAGGACGACTCCAAGCTCTTCATGCCCTGGTACGGCGACCCGCGGCGTGCGGCGCGCTGGTGGCGGGAACGGCTGATCGAAGAGGGCGGCCACCTCACCCGCAGCGAGCGCGACCGGGAGCACGGCGGCGTGTTCCTGCACCTCGAATCGATCCAGATCTGGCGGCCGACCGAGGCCGTCGCCTACCTCGACGAGGCGCTGCCGGTCGAGTGGCGGCGGCGCTCCAAGGCCATCGCGGCGATGGACTTCGGGACCGGCCCGAGCGCCACCACCTTCCTGCTCGGGCTGCCCGAGTGGGACCGCGTCGAGGTGGACGGCAAGGCGCGCTACCGGCTCGCCCGCCTGTGGCTCGACTGGAGCACCGAGTGGCACCGCACCCGCGAGGCCGAGATCGCCCGCGAGGTCGACGAACGCTGGGGCGCCGACTATTCCGGCTCGCTCGCGGTCTACGGCGACCACGCCGGCATCGCCACCGGGGCCGGCCAGCGCTCGGTCATCGGCGAGCTGGCCGCCGCCGGCTTGCACGTCATCCCGGCCCCGGTGCACTACATGAGCCAGGAGCACAAGGACCACGTGATCCGCGTCGTCCAGGACTGGCTCGACGCCGGCATACTGCGCATCCACGGCGAGCGGGCGCAGCCGGTGCTCCGCGCCGTCGAGTCCTGGGAGTGGCAGGTGCCCCGCGGGCTGCGCATCGCCGAGGTGAGCCGCGAGCACATCAAGCCCCGCAAGGACAGCCACAGCCACCACGGCGACGCGCTCATCATCTTGGCGAGCTGCCTGCTCGACGGCATCGGCCGGCCGCGGGTGCCGGTCAAGGAGGACCGGCGGGCGCCCCGGCCCGGCGGGTCGAGCCTGTCGCGGCTTCTCGGTTGACCGCACGGTTTATGCTTGACGGGTCGCGCGGTCTGTGGTAGATTGTCTCCAGTGAGAGAGACCAGTCCACCAACCCACGGAGGAACCGACCATGACGACCACGACCTACCCCACCTACCGCTACCGCGGCGACTACGCCGCCTGGAAGATCCGCAGCCGCAAGCATGACGACAGCCTCGCCGCTTTCGCCCGCAGCGCCGGCCTGACCTACGGTGACGCCGGATGGACCGGCACGACCGGCCAGTGGGACGACTGGCTCTTCGTCGTCGAGGGCGAGCTGCGGCGCATCGCGCATTACGGCGACAAGGTGAGCCGGCAGATGAAGGACGCCTGGCCGGCCGAGATCGGCAACGTCAAGGCGATACTCGCCGCCGAGGCCAGCCGATGACCGCCCCGGCCTACGCCTGCCAGTACTGTGGTGCCCCCGCCGACTACAGCGGCTTCACGTGCGCCGAGTGCCACGACGCCACCGTGCGCTCGCTGCTCGCGTCGCCCGGCTGGTGCGCCAACGCCGCCACCCGCACCGGGGACCACCCGGGAGAGACCATGCTCGACACGATGCGCCGCGAGGTGAACCGATGAACTGGACTGACGGCCCCCCGCCCGGCGAAGGGGCGTGGTGGATCTACTGGCACCCGCTGAATGGTCCAGCGCGCGTGACACTGGCCGATATCAGCCCACCGCTGTTCAATCCCGCCGGCTGCCTGCTTGTGAAACTCTTCGACAGCGCGGCGTTCCCCTTCGCCTCATGCTCGCACCAAATCAGTCACCACGCGCTATTTAAGGCACCGCAACCGCCCGCGGAGGAGGAGACGATGAGCGCCATGCGCGAGGCCCTGCGCGTGGCCGAGTCCGCGCTCGCGCTCAAGGCGTCGCTGCGGGCGCCCGAGCAGCGCAGGGTGCAGGCTGCGCTCGATACCGTCCGCGCCGCCCTCGCCAGCGCACGAGAGGAGGTCCGATGAGCACCACCGCCAGAGTGTTCGCGATCTTGTTCCTTGCGCTATCGGTGGCGAACTACACCACCGGCGAGCCGCTGTGGGCCGCTGCCTACCTGGTGTGCGCCAACGCCTACATCGCCGCCGCCATGGTGATCGCCAGCGCACGAGGGGAGCGCCCGGACACCAACCGCAGGGAGGGATCATGAGCTGGCACGAAGGAGTCACCGTGGAGTGCGACCACTGGACCACCCCCTCGCCCTGGGAGACGAGCTATGAATCACAGAACAGCCGAGCTGCGGAAGGCCGTTGTCTCCGCCATGCACGAGCGCTGGTGCGGCACGCCGCCAAGCTGCGGTGAGCCGGCTCACCGGCCGTGCGATGCATGCTCCATCGACCGAGAGGAGGTCAACGCCGTCGTCAACGCCGCGAAGGCCCACTACGCCCGCCTCGCCCTGGGGCGGGGAGAGGCGGAGTGATGGCCCCCGCCTGGCTCCGCCGCCTGCGCCTCGCCTGGAACGCCGAGCAGCTGCGCATCCCGGGGGTGCACCGCGCCGCCGGCCGCGGGCCGTCCTTCGAGGGCCGCATGCTGCGGGACGCGCCGCCGGACTTCACCGGCTCCTCCTGGGCTGCCGGGCCGGAGCCGGAGGCCGCCGGCATCGCGTGTCGCGACGTCTCGGCCACGGAGGAGGAGAGGCGGGTTCGATGGGTGTGAACCCCGGCCGCCTGTCGCCCACGCAGGAGGCGGTCTGCCTGCTGCTCGCCGACGGCTGGCGGCTCTACGAGTCTCGTAAGAGCCGGCGGCTGTGGCTCGGCGGCAAGGCGGGTTTGCGCTCGCCGATCAGCCAGCAGACCTTCGGCGCCCTCCGGCGACGGGGGCTGCTCAGGATGGACTACTCGGACCCTCGCAAGGTGCGCTACGCGCTGTCCGAAGAGGGATGGAAGGAGGCCAAGAAGTGACGATCAAGTGCCTGTCCTGTGGTGCCCCAGCGGATGCCGTGGCGGAGCGCGGCGAGCCCGCCTGCCGGCCCTGCTGGGGGCTGTGGTTCAACGCGCTGTCCGCCAAGCTCGCGGGCGACCTCGCGCGGAAGCTCGAGCGGGACCGCCGCCACCGCGAACTGCGTGAGGTGCGCGACAACAGCCGCGACGGCGCCGCGCTGGTGGCTTCGGCGGCCTGGTGGTGCGTCCGCCGGCCTCGCCGCCGCCGGGCGGAGGTGCCCCGGTGAGCGCCCGCCCCTACACGAGCATCCCGGTCGCCGTGAGCACCCGGGACACCCTCGACGGCCTGGTGGCGATCGCCGCCGACCGCGGCGTCACCCTGTCGCGCGCCGAGCTGGTCCGCGGCCTCGCCGCCGTCTACGGGCAGGCGTACGTCGAGAGGATCACGGCTCCGGCTCCTCCGTCACCTTGAGCCCCCCGCGCCGGCGAGACAGACCGAGGATCTTCACCGCCTCCTCGGTCGTCAGTTCGTCGGCGCGGCGCATCGCCAGACGAACCGGGTTGTTGCTGCTGTCCGTGACCTCCTGGATGTTGGTGTACTTGCCGCCGACCTCCTTGGCGGCCTGCTCCAGGATCGCCAGCCGGAGCACGGGGTTCCGGTTCCCCTCGTGCTCAAGCGTGCGCTGGAGGATCGCCAGCCGGAACGGGCGGTGGAACAGCGGTTGCTCCTCCTCCTCCTTGAGGAAGCGGGCTCGCTCGGCGGCGGCGACCTCCAACCACTTGGCGCTGCATCGCGCGTTCGCCGGGTTGTAGCGGTCCGTCTCCCGGCGGTCCACCGGGCGGCCCCATGCCTCGCTGACGGCTTCCGCCACCTGCGACGGAGTGTAGAAGCGGCCGAAGAGCCGCGCCATCGTCGCCTTCTCTTGCTCGCTGAACCGCGCCACCTACGCCCCCGTGTCTGCGCGAGTCCGCATTCAGGCCGCCATCCGAAGGCAGGTTCCGCAGGCCCCGGCGACGCGTGCGGCCGCCACCTCCGGCCGGCCGCCAGCCGCGGCGACCAGCTCGGCCACGCCGCCCGCGGCGGCGCCCGCACCGTAACGGCGGACCACGCCGACGAACTCCTCGGCGTCATGGCCACGAAGGGCGAAGACGGGGAGGCCGCTGTCCCGGTGGAACCGTGGGGCGCCGAACTCGTCGCGGGCTTGGCCGCAGTGGTAGAGCTCGTGTTCGACGAGTGCGCACCAGGAGGCGTCGTCCAGCTCCGCCGCGAGCGGCGCATGGAAGGTCAGCACGAAGTCCGGCAGGGCCTCGTGCGGGGCGCGGCCGGCCCACCGGCGCAGCAAGTCCTCGTGCCGCCCCTTCGTCCAGCCGCCGCCGAGCGGTCGCGGAACTTCGGCGGTGGCGAGCACGGTTCGCATGTGCCGGCTGTTGTCCTCCCAGGTCCAGATGGCCAAGAGGCCGGCGCCGGCGAGGTGCGCGTGGTCGGGGTTGTGGATCGACCCGCCTGCGTCGATCACCGCGCCGCGCGCCCAGGCAACGACCTCCGGGGCCGGCAGGTAGAGCGTGCTGTCCGGTGCGGGTGGCGGGTGCGGGCGTCCCATCGCGCCGAGCCTACCACCGTTGCCGGCGCGTGGTGCACCGTGTATCATCGGGCGCGAACCCCGACCACGGAGGATGCCTCGCGCGTGCCGATCCGACCCGAGAACCGCGCCCGCTACCCGGCCGACTGGAAGCTCCGCAGCCACTTCGTCCGCTTTGTCCGCGCCGGCGGACGGTGCGAGTGGTGCGATGCCGAGCACGGCAAGCCGCACCCGATCACCGGCTCGACGGTGGTGCTCACCGCCGCGCACGTCCACGACCACCGGCCGGAGGCGGCGTCACTGCTGAACCTCGCCGCCCTGTGCCAGCGCTGCCACAACCGCCACGACGCGGCGGCCCGCGCCGCCGGGCGCCGCGCTCGTCGCGACGCAGGCCAACGGCTCCTGTTCGCGGAATCGTGAGTCACGCCGCCTTGACTTGGGCGTGGGGCGTCGCCGGCGCCTCCCGCCTGCCGCCCTCGCAGCGCCTGGTGCTCCTCGCCTACGCCACCGTCGCCGACGGGCAGGGCTGCGGCGCCCGCCTCAAGCGGAAGACCCTGATGGACCTGACCGGCCTGTCGCGCTCGGCCATCGCCGCGGCCCGCGCCGCGCTCGAGCGGCAGCGCTTCCTCCGTCGCCGCGCCGAGACCTCCTCCGGCGTCGCCATCTACGACCTGCCGGTGACGCCGGTTTCCGACCAGCTCGCACTTGAGCTATGGGGAGAGGCTGCGGAAAGGTTGTGGAAAGCCTGTGGGGAACCTGTGGAAAACCTGCGGATTCAGTGAAGGGTAGGGGGCCAGAATTTGGCCCCCCCGGGGCCAGAATCTGGCCCCCCTGACTATATATAGGGTTTTGAAGTTGAAGGGTGAAGGAACTACCAACAGCAGTAACAGCCGACGACGGCGACGGCACGACGAAAAACAAGGAAGACCGGGACCACCCCTTGACGGCCCGGTGATGCACGGTGTATCATCCCTGGCAGTGACTCACCGACCACGGAGGAGAAGACCCATGGATGACCCGACCATCAAGGCGTTCGCCCGGCGCTGGACCGGCGAAGGGCCGCCACTCACGACCGAGGAGCGAGCGCTGCTCCAGCAGGCGGTCGCCGAAGACAACCTTTTCGCGCTCGAGCAGGAGTGCGACGACCTGGACGACGACCTGCGCTGGCTGGCCTGGCACCGGGCGCGCACCATCGCCGACCTCGCCAGCAACGCCGTCAACGCGCTGCGCCGGCAGGCCGAGGGCTTCGAGCCGGAGGCCGAGCCCGCCGCCGCGCTGGTGGAAGCGGAGCCGAGCCTGCGGGACCGCGTGCTCGCCGGCTGGCGGGCGATGACGGGCGGAGGTGCCGCTTGAGCGCCACGGAGGCGATGGAGCGCGAGGAGCACACGGCCCCGGCCGCCATGGTGCTCGCCGCCCGCCCCGACCCCGGCGTCTACGCCCTGGCGGCGATGCCCGAGGCGGACTTCGAGCAGCGGCTGGAGCTGTTCGTCACCGCCCGCAAGCGCGTGCAAAAGGTCCAAAAGGCGCTCATGACCGAGGACGTGCACTTCGGCACGATCCCCGGGACCAAGAAGCCGACCCTGATGAAGAGTGGCGCCGAGGTTCTGTGCAACGCCTTCGGCCTGGTGCCGACCTACGAGACGACCATCGACTACGGCGACGGGGTGTCCGCGCCGCACATCACCGTCACCGCCAAGGCGCTGGTTCACCTGGGCGAGTCGCTGGGGCCGGTGGTCGCCGAGGGTATGGGCGCCTGCAACTCCTGGGAGAAGCACTACCGGTACCGCACCGCGCAGCTTCAGTGCCCGGCCTGTGGTCAGGAGACGCTCTTCAAGTCGAAGAAGGACCCGGAGTTCTTTTGCTGGTCAAAGAAGGGCGGCTGCGGCGCCACCTTCCCGCTGACCGACGAGCGGATCAGCAAGCAGGAGCGGGGGCAGGTCGAGAACCCGGACCCCTTTGAGCTGTTGAACACGATCCTCAAGATGGCGAAGAAGCGGGCGAAGGTCGACGCCACGCTGGAGGCGACGGCGACCTCGGACCTCTTCACCCAGGATCTCGAGGAAAGCCTGTCCGCCGACCCCTCGCCGCCGACCCCGCCCCCGCAGCGGTCCGCCCCCCCCCGGTCGAACGGCAAAGCCACCCCGCGGCAGAAGGCCTTCCGCGACGCGGTAGACGCAGCTCGCATGCAAATGACTAAGCCGCTGATCCAAGCCGCGTCTGAGCTCGGAAGGGCCATGTTCCACGCCGCCCCCGAAGACCTCACCGACGACCAGTACGATGTCATTCTCGTTTGGCTGCGCAACGGCTGCGAGTTTCCGGCCGAGTATCCCGACAACGATGTCGTGATGCCGCCGGACGTGCGGGGCGGGGTGCTCGACTGGATGGCGAAACACCAGGCCGACGCCGGGCAAGGGGAGGCGGCGGCGTGGCAAGGGGACCTGGAGTGATCCGCCGCCTGTTCGCCCGCCTGCGCGCCCGGTACGGCAGCCACGATCCGGCGCTGCACCTCCCGCCGGACCCGCGGGATGTCGCCCGCGAGAAGGCGGCCTGGTCCTGCCCCGCCGTGGTCCACGGCTCCCGGTGCGGCCTCCCGAAGGCGCCGGAGAACGCGACGTGCGGGCGCCCGAAGTGCCGGGCCTGGGGCCGCCGGCAAGAGCGGTCCCGCGAGATCGGAGCGCGGGTGCTGCCCATGGCGGGACGGAAGGGGGCCGGCGATGCCTGAGTGCGCCTACTGCCGCGAGCCCATGATCGGCGAGCACGAGGTCGCCTACTTCCACCGGGACGGCCGGCGGTGGGCGCACCGTGGCTGTTTCGGCCGCTCGGTCGCGGAGGCGCCGCGGCGGGAGGAGACGCGGCCGCGCTTTGCCGAGGCCCCGCCGGGCTACGGCCCGGACGAGCTTGACCGCCCCGACCTGGAGCGCTGGTCGTGATGCGGCGCACGCCCCTGCGCGCCGGCAAGCCGATGTGCCGGGCCAACCCGGAGCGCCAGCGCGCCCGCGCCGAGCAGGTCTACGGGCCGGGCGGCGCCGCTGGCGACTACGCCGTCATCCTGCGCGCCCGGCCCTGCGACACCTGCGGGCGCGGGCGCAGCCTCTCGCTACCGAGCTGGGAGGACGTCGAGCGGCTGCGCCTGTCGCCGCAATCGGAGCTGAGCCACGTCGTCGCCGGCCGCTCGCGGCGCTGGTGGCAGCAGGTGTCGCAGTGCACCGCCTGCCACACCGCCGGCCCCGGAGCGGTGCACGGGCTGAACTCCGTCGGCTGGGGGTGCTGCCGCGAGCTGGCTCTACGGCTGGCCGCTGCCCTCGCGTGGGCGGCGCTGGATGGCGGAGCCGTGCCGCCCGACCAGGAGCCCGGCGTGGAGCGACCGCCGCTCACCGTCGCCGAGTACCGCGAAGCGCTGCTCGCGTGCTGGCCTCACCGCGACGAGCCGGACGAGGAGCCCGCCAATGCCGGCTGATTCCGCGCAGGGCGCCGCTGGCGGCGTGAGTCACGGAGGGGCCGTGGGTGAGGCCGCGGCGGAGCCGAAGCCGTGCGCCCTCGACGGCTGCGAGCGCATCCCGAAGAGGGGCCGGCAGGGCAAGCGAAACAAGTACTGCTGCGACCTCCACCGCTGGCGGGCGGCGGCGCAGCGCAAGCGCGACCTCCTCGAGGTGCTGAGCGGCGAGGTAGGCCGCGAGGCGGTCGTGGCCTGGCTGGTGGCCGCGGGGCCGGACGCGCTGCGCTCGGTCGTCGGCGAGGTGCGCCGGCAGCAGGCGGTGGCGGGCTGGGTGCCGGCGGTGCGCCCGGCGTGGCGCGACAAGCGGCGGGACGTGTACGTGCCGGACCGGCTGTGGTACCGGGTGCGCGAGCGGGCGCGGCGGCAGGGCATCGCGTTCAGCGAGGTCGTGCGGCAGGCGCTGGAGGCGCTGTTCCGGGCGGAGGGCGGGTGAGGCTGCGGGAGGGGGCGGCGTGAGGCGGGCACGGCTGCTGACGGGAGACGTGCTGGAGCGGCTCGGTGAGCTGGAGGCCGGGACGTTCGATGCCGTGCTTACCGATCCGCCGTACGGGCTCTCGTTCATGGGGCGCG
>Ga0326597_10000988_pt1 | contig 47608 bp, 44 predicted proteins | sample RVTome_12_FD_203789 | JGI IMG/M metagenome (GOLD analysis project Ga0326597, IMG submission 203789) | Soil microbial communities from uranium-contaminated site in the Upper Colorado River Basin, Wyoming, United States - RVT100D185 | ecosystem: Environmental > Terrestrial > Soil > Contaminated >...
GGACCCGCAACCCCGACGGCACGTGGCGGGTCGGTGGGATCTTGGACGGGTACGGGCCGCTGGGCCCCGACGCGATGGCCAGGCTGCTGTGCGACGCCGACATCTGCCGGATCGTCCGTCGTGGGCCCTCCGAGATCCTCGACGTCGGCCGTGCCACCAAACGCTGGCCCACCGCCACCCGACGAGCCATCGTGGCCCGCGACCGACACTGCCGATTCCCCGGCTGCGATCGCCCTGCCGCCTGGTGTCAGGCCCACCACGTGCAATTCTGGGACCGCGACGACGGCGACACCATCGTGCCCAACGGTGTCCTGCTGTGCAGCTACCACCACCACCTCGTGCACGAAGGCGGCTGGACACTGTCCATCGACCCTGCCACCGCCAAAGTCACCGTCACCGACCCCACCGGCGCGCTGAGACTGACGTCGCACACCGACCGCGACCCACGCGGACCCGCCCCACCCCCACGACGACAGCAACCACCCCGCCCCGCATGACGGACCCGAACCGGTCCGGGCGTCAGCCATGCCACCAACCGGTAATCAACACCCGGTCTGACCGCAACCGCTCCTTGAGAACTGAACAGAGAACCGCAGATGAACCGAGGCGATCAGCCCTCGGCGATGACGATCAGCCCTCCGCGGATTGGAATCGGCCGCCCGGGATTGCGCTCAGCCTTCGGATGGGGCTGTCTGCCCCTCCCCCGCATCGGTCTGTTCGGAACCGGGCCCGGCCTCGGCATTGGCCTCGGCAGCCGGCGTGGCCGCCTCGGCCAGGCCGAGACGTGACCGGAGTTCGGACAGCCGTTGCTGGGCCTCGACGTTGCGGGACGCCTGCTCGACTTCGAGCATCCGTGACTCGACGGTGGACCCCTCGAGCTCCGAGCGGCCCTGCGCCTTGGCCATGCGCCGCTCGATCTTGTCCCTGACCTCGTCGAAGCTCGGGCTGTCGCGACCGACGGTCTCGGACAGCGAGGCCAACGCCTCGTTCATCTGCTCGGCCATCTTGGCCTGGTCGAGTTGGCTCAGCAGCTTCTGCTTCTCGGACAGCTTCTGCTGCAACATCGCCGAGTTCTGGGCGACGGCGTTCTTGGCCTGCTCGGTCGCCTTGGCGGAGTTGAGATGCAGGGACTTGAGTTCCTCGACCTCGTGCTCGACGGCGATCAGACGCGTGGCGATCGTCTCGGCGGTCCGCTCGTAGTCGGAGGCCTTGGCCTCGTCACCGCCCTGGCGTGCCTCGTCGGCCATCAACAGGGCCTGCTGGGCGTTGGCGTTGAGCTTCTCCAACTCCTCCATCGCCCGGTCGAGCTTGAGCTCGGTCTGCTTCTGGTTGGCAATGACGTTGGCGGCCTGCTCCTTGAGCCGGCGGTGCTGTTCCTGCGCCTCCATGATCGCCTGCTCGAGCTGGACCTTGGGATCCGCGAGTTCGTTGAACTTCCCGGTCAACGCGGCCTGCAGGTACTTCCAGATCCGAGTGACGATGTTGGCCATGATGGTGCTCCCTTGGGGGGCAGGCTGTCGGTGTTCGTTTCTAGCAGGTCGTCAACGGGTCGTGGAGGTCGCCGGGCCAGCCGTCTCGTCCAGCGCCAGACGCAGCGACTCCATCTCGGTGACGATGCTGGCCACGTCGCTGCCGAGGCCGGCCACGTCGCTCGGGTCGGAGGCCCGCAACGACAGCTCGACCGCGCGGGCGACGGCCTCGTCAAGCCGGGCATCGAGGACGCGCAGGCGGTCGCGCGTCTCGCGCGCGACCTTGGCGATGCGCTCGGTCGATGCGATCTGCGACCGCAGTGCCTCGACCAGTTCACCGAGATGGCGGTCGTCGCCGACACCGTCCGATCCGAGTTCCTGCTCGGCATGCTGCAACCGGGCACGGACCTCGCCGAGCGGTTCGAGTTCGCGAAGCGCGTCCTCGAGCGCCTGACCGTGCCGGGCGATCCTCCACGTCTCCTCGACACCGGTGCCGATCTGCTCGCCGATCCCCTGTAATCGGTCCCGCAGCGGCCCCGAGCGCGCCGTGCCGACAGCCCGTGCGAAGCGTTCGTCGGCGTCCAGGGCCTCGGTCACGAAGGTGCGCCAGGGATCGCGGAGGGCATGAGGCCGAATCTCGGGGCGCGGCATGCTGCGAGGAATCCTCGCGGCCACGACGCCCGCGTACGCAGCTGCGCCGACCAGCGCAGCAACGGCCCCGACAGCCCCGACGGCGATGGCTCCAGCGGCAACCGCCCCAGCGGCGAGGATCGCACCGGGCGACGTGATGGCCCGTGCCCCGGCGGGCGTCAGGATCCGGTCGCGCAGCGTCGGCATCAGAAGTTGGCGATGACCGCGGTGAAGACCCGGTTGATCGAGGTCGGGTCGGAGGCGTCGTACGCCCGCGCGTTGGTCGCTTCCGCGATCCGTTCGAGCGTCGAAAAGTCGGCGTCCTCGCCGTAGGCGATCGTGAACACCCTGACGGGTTGGGACTGCCGGCCCTCGCTGCCCTCCTGCAGGCGAGTCAGCAACCCGTCGAGGTCGTTGTTGACGTCCTCGTTGCGGCCGTCGGTCAACACCACGAGGGCGTTGATGGCAACCGGGTCGTAGTCAGCGACCAACTGGTCGTAGGACGCCTGCGCGACCGTGTAGAGCGGAGTGCCCTGCTGCGGGATCAGCGCCCGGATCCGGGTCCGAAGCGCTTCGGCTGACTGGCCGATGGGCTCGATCGGCACGACATCGACCCACTCGGGATGATCGGACGGGCCGATCTCGGTCGAGAAGATCCGCAGTCCGACCGAGTCCTGCGGCGCGAACTGGTCGAGCGCCGCGATCGCCGCTTCCTTGGCGAGGTCGAGCTTGGTCGTCTGCTCGCCGGGGACCGCTGGGTCACCCATCGACCCGGAGACGTCAATGACCAACAGGACGCGTGCAGCCTTGCGCTGGATCTCCCACCGGTCGAGCAGTTCGACGAGCACCTCCGGCGCAGGGACCTCCAGCGTGGTCTGCGGCTGGTCGGGATCCACCCCGTTGTCCAGCGAGATCGGCTCGGTGATCGGGACCTCGATGTTGCCTGGCCGGAAGCCGAACTCGAGGACCCGCTGCTGGTTCTCGGGGCGCTGGACGAACTCCTCGAACAGGGCGGCGGCATCACGCTGTTCGTCCGACACCCATTCCGCCTCGAGGATGAACAGCGGGTTGTCGCTGAACAGCGTCCCTTCCTTGGGGTAGATCGCGACCAGCGGGTCGCGCGGGGGTTCGGGGACCTCGCCGGGCTGCAGGACGCCGTCCGGGTTGCCACGGTTGTACTGGACGATCGAGACCTCCTCGACCGCAGCAGCGGACGTGTAGGTCAGGGCCGTGCCCCGCCGGTCGTTGCGATACCAGTTGTTCAGGAAGGTCAGGGTCGTGTCGCCGTAGTGGACGACGGCGGACTCGATCTCGCGGGCGAACTCATCGACCTCAGGGCGGTTGAGGTCCTCGAGGGTCAGCCCGCGCACCTTCCCGACCGCTGCATAGTTCTGGGCGATCAGGGCGGACATGCCGCTGGTCGAGAAGTTGGGGTGGGTCTTGCCGAGGCGGAACGGTCCCCACTCGGGGTGGCCGTACGCGGCCCAGCCCTCCTCGGACCGGGCGAGTTCCAGGATGTCGGACCAACCGATCTCGGCGTCGGGCCAGCCGAGCGCTTCCGCCATCGGCTCGGGCATGGCGATGACCAACGGGGTCTGCATGAATGGCCGGGCCTCGCCGACGATCGCAGGCTCACCCCGCTCGGCAAGCCGCTGGTTCACGATCTGACCCCAGGCGGCGGACGCCGGCGACCAGATGACCGGACGCGGTCCCTCGGCGTTCTCGTCCCAGGTCGACGACAGCAGTTGGGCGGCGCCGCCGGATGCCTTCGACTGCGCCCGGGCGAAGATGCACCGGTCCCCGAGCGTCGCCTCGTCCGAGCCGTTGAACTCCTGCGCGAGGTCGCGCATCAGGTCGATCTTCTCGCTCGAGACGGCGAGGTCGACCACGATGCAGTCGCCCGGGTCCTCGACCACCTCGCCACCGGTCTGATCGGGAAAGACGACGTCGTCCTGCCCAATGCTGCAAGCGCCGAGCAGCAGCGCCGCAACCATCCCGATCCACAGACCCCGTACCCGCCGTGTGTTCACGCCCACTCCTCGCACCCCGACCCGTGCAGGTGCACGCCGCCGATCGCACGGGGCATCGTAGGTCGACGGCCCCGGCTCGTTAGCGCACGCGCTCCCAGCGCAGTCGCAGGGCCTCGAGCAACCCGCCGTCGAAGGTGATTGCCCCGTTGACGATCGCGGGGCTGTCGGGCAGTAATGCCGGAGGCGTCGCGGGGTCAGGTCGCCACCCGACCTCGACCAGTGCCTGGCGGACGGCGTCGACGAGCGCGGTCGGTGCCGTGCTGCCCCGGGGCGTGGCGACGACGACCTCGACCAGAACTGGCGGGATCGACGGCAGGACCGTGACGGCGCCGCCCCGCGTCCCGGCCAGCGCCAGGATCTCCGCAGCCTCGGCCTCGGTGGTGCCGACGATGTCCACGGTGGCTGGACCGAACTGCACCATCCGGGTCAGGAACGAGCCGGCCGTCCCCGTGAACGTGGGCATCGCGTCCTCGAGGATGCCGAACCAGCGCTGGAACTCGGGGGTGTCGAGGTCGCGTGCCGAGAATGGATCTCCCCCGAAACGGTCCGCGGCTGCCTGCGCCAGGACGAGCAGCCCTATGCCGCTGCGGTCCGGGGGCGCGTGTGCGGGTTTCAGTCCGCCCCAGGCGGCGTCCCCGCCGGCCGCCTCCCATGGCTCCTCGGCCAGGGTCCCGATGCAGGCCCAGCTGGCAGGATCGCAGGCCCCGGTCAGGACGGCGGCGCGGTCGTCCCACGCCGTCAGGACCAGCGGCGACACCGCAAGGGCGTCGCTCGTCTGCAGCAGGGGCTGCGCTCCGCTGCGGTCCCTCGCGTCCTCGACGACGTCCACCAACGTCCGGACCGTGATCCAGAGCGGGGCGTCCCCGGCTTCCACGAGCCCGTCCGCAGTCGTCACGCCGTCCTCGGTCCGGAGGGTCACGCCGTCGAGGATCGCAGCGAGGTCGAGGTGGTCGCAGATCCGCAGTTCGGCGGCACAGACCACCTCGGTCGGGTTGGTCGTCGGGGCCGCGGTCACGTCGGTGGCCGACGGGTCGGGTGACGGGCTTGCCGAGGTGCGCGCGTCTCGCCAGACGTAGGCGCCGACGACGAGCAGGATCGCCACCACGACGGCGGTCAGGCGTGCGACGACGGCCCCGATGCTCACGCGGCGTCCTCGCGCCGCGGAATGTCATCAGGGAGCAGCACCACAAGATCGTGGTCAGAGGGGTCGTCGACCTCGACGAGGCGGCTGGCCTGATGGGCGACGGCCGCCTCGAACAGGTTCCGGGCAAGCCGACCGTTGCCGAAACCGCGGCCGCGCGGTTCGACCGCGAAGCGGTCGTGCAGCACGACGCGGGTGTCCTCGGCGACCTCGTAGTGGTGCTTGCCGGCGATGATCTCGAAGATGGCGACGAGTTCGTCGGCGGCGTAGTCGGGGAAGTGCAGCGTCTTTGGGAACCGCGACTCGAGCCCAGGATTCGCGGCGATCAGCATGGCCATCTCGTCCGGGTAGCCCGCCGCGATCACGATCAGGCGCTTGCGGTGGTCCTCCATCATCTTGACCAGGGTGTCGATGGCTTCACGGCCGAAGTCGTTCTCGTTGCCGCGTGCCAAGGCGTAGGCCTCGTCGATCAGCAGGACCCCGTCGAGCGCGGATTCGATGACCTCCCTGGTGCGTGTGGCGGTCTGGCCGACGTAGCCGGCAACCATGGCCGAGCGATCGGTCTCGACGAGGTGGCCGCGGCTGACCACACCGAGGCTGCGGTAGATATCGGCCAGCAGGCGGGCCACCGTGGTCTTGCCGGTGCCCGGATTGCCGGTGAACACCAGGTGCCGGGACCCGGTCATGACCGGCAGACCACGCTCCTCGCGGAGGCGCTGGATCACCAGCAGGTTGGTCAGCAGCCGGACCTCGGCCTTGACCGGTTCCATGCCGACGAGCTCGTCCAACTCGGCGAGCAGTTCCTCGACGGGCCGGGCCGCAGGCAGTTCGGCAGGTTCGGCTGTGGCGGCATCGGCTGTCGTGGCATCGGCCTTGGCCGAATCGCCAACGTCAGGCGCCGCAGGCGCGGGTTCGGCTGGCGCGAGGCCCGTCGGCGCCCGACCGCTGCCGTGGACGCGGCGCTGGGCCTCGGCGAGGGCGGCGGGGTCGAGGCCGAAGAACCCGGGGCCGGGACGCTCGATGCCGGCTGCCTCCAGAGCACCGAGCAGGCATCGACGGAAGCGCGAGATGGCGTCCAGCTCGGCCTGCGAGGTATGGACGTCGAGGGAGGCGACCGCATGGGCGAGGTCCATGGCCACGCGGAAGTAGGACCAAGCCCTGGTGCCCTTCTGGTCGGCCCGGTCGGCGTCCACGAGCAGTTGGAACAGTGGGCTCGGTCGTTCCAACCACGAGCGCCGACCGGCGAACAGTCCGGAGCGGCGCAGGTCCTCGGGGTCGGTGGCGGCCACCGACCGATCGTGGCTGCCGATGGCATGCACGTAGGCACGGACCTCGCCGTGCGTGTGGACGCCGTCGGCATCGATGAACGCGCCGAGCAGCTCGGCTGCCTCGGTGAGGACGTCGCGGGCCAGTGCATCCGCGTCGCGGTCGTCGCCCAGGCCAGTCAGCGCGGGCGTCACCGTCGCCAGGAACTGCTCCAGCGGACGCAGCAACGCATCACTGTCGCTCACACCGCCTCCGGCTAGTTCTCGGCGAGGTCCTCGATCGGTGGGCAGGCGCACACCAGATGACGGTCACCGTAGGCGTTGTCGATGCGGCTGACGGGCACCCAGTACTTGTCGTCACGCAGCGAGGCGACCGGGTAGGCGGCTTCTTGTTGGGAGTAGGCGTGGGACCACTCGCCGTCGAGCAGGTCGACGGCCGGGTGCGGGGCGTTGACCAGCGGGTTGTCGTCAGCCGGCCATTCACCGGACGCGACCCTGTCGATCTCGGCCCGGATGGCCTTCATGGCAGCAACGAACCGGTCGAGTTCGGCCTTGCTCTCGGACTCGGTCGGCTCGATCATCAGCGTGCCAGGCACGGGGAACGACATCGTCGGTGCATGGAAGCCGTAGTCGATCAGGCGTTTCGCGATGTCCTCGTTGTCGATCCCGGTCGAGGCCGCGAGTTGCCGGATGTCGATGATGCATTCGTGTGCGACCCGGCCATGCTCGCCCGCGTACAGCACCGGGTAGTCGCCGGCCATGGCCGCCGCCAGGTAGTTGGCGTGCAGGATCGCCGCCTCGGTCGCGGCCCGCATCCCCGGCGCGCCCATCAGGCGGATGTAGGCCCACGAGATCTGCAGGACCCCGGCGCTGCCCCACGGGGCGGCCGCGACAGGTCCGGGGCCGGTGGCCGGACCGGCCTCGGGCACGAGCGGATGGTTGGGCAGGAACGGCTTCAGGTGCTCACGGACCCCGATGGGGCCGACACCTGGCCCCCCGCCCCCGTGCGGGATGCAGAAGGTCTTGTGCAGGTTCAGGTGGGACACGTCGGATCCGAACCTGCCGGGGCGTGCCAGTCCGACCAGCGCATTGAGGTTGGCACCGTCGAGGTAGACCTGCCCCCCGTGGTCGTGCACGAGGCCACAGATCTCGCGGATCGCCTCCTCGAACACGCCGTGCGTCGAAGGGTAGGTGACCATGAGCGCCGACAGCCGGTCGGCGTGCTCGTCGACCAGGCGACGCAGGTCCTCGACGTCGACGTTGCCGTCCTCGTCGCACTTCACCACGATGACCCGCATGCCGGCCATCACGGCGCTGGCGGCGTTGGTGCCGTGTGCGGACGCCGGGATGAGGCAGACGTCGCGCTGGTCGTCACCGCGGGACCGGTGGTAGCCGGTGATGGCCAGCAGCCCGGCGTACTCGCCCTGCGAGCCGGCGTTGGGCTGCATGGACACGGCCTCGTACCCGGTGACCTCGGCGAGCCACCGTTCGAGGTCGGCGATCAACTCGAGCGTCCCACCGGCCTGGTCGAGCGGGGCGAACGGGTGGAGGTCGGCGAACTCCGGCCAGGTCACCGACGCCATTTCGACGGCGGCGTTGAGCTTCATCGTGCACGACCCGAGCGGGATCATCGACCGGTCGAGCGCGACGTCCTTGTGGGCCAGTTTCCGCAGGTACCGCATCATCTCGGTCTCGGACCGGTACCGGTGGAAGACCGGATGCTCCAGGAACGTCGACGTGCGCTCGAGATCGGCAGGAATGCCGACCATGGCCGCGGACTCCAGCCCGGCACGGTCGGAGGCATCGGCGCCGAAGACCTCGAGGAGTGCCGCAACATCAGCGAACGTGACGGTCTCGTCCAGGCTCACACCGAGCGTGTCATCGTCGACGCGCCGAAGGTTGTAACCGGCCTGGACCGCCGCATCCGCGAGCTGCCCGGCCCGGCCGGGAACCGCCAGCGTGAGGGTGTCGAAGAAGCTGGTGTTGGTCACCTCCACGCCCGCTTGCTGCAGACCAGCCGCCAGGATCCCGGTCAACCGGTTGACCCGTTGGGCGATCCGGGTCAGCCCCTCGGGGCCGTGGTAGGTCGCGTACAGCCCGGCCATGACCGCGAGCAGCACCTGCGAGGTGCAGATGTTCGAGGTCGCCTTCTCGCGGCGGATGTGCTGCTCGCGGGTCTGCAGCGCCAGCCGGTACGCCGGCCGCCCGGCACGGTCGACGGACACGCCGACCAGGCGGCCGGGCAGCCCACGCTTGGCGGCCTCGTCCGTGGCGATGTAGCCGGCGTGCGGGCCACCGAACATCATCGGGACGCCGAACCGTTGCGTCGACCCGACGACGACGTCGGCGCCCATCTCGCCTGGCGGCGTCACCAGGGTCAGGGCGAGCAGATCTGCAGCGACGACGACCATGGCGCCGGCGTCATGGACCCTCGTGATCAGGTCGCGGTCGTCGTGCACGACCCCTGACGACGACGGCTGCTGCAACAGCACGCCGAAGGTGCCCTCAGGGAGGTCTTCCGTGCGCGGGTCAGCGACGACGACATGCAGACCGAGCGGCTGTGCCCGGGTCTTGACCACGGCGATGGTCTGCGGATGACAGTCCTCGGAGACCAGGAACACGTCTCCGCTGTCGCGGAGGCTGCGCTTGCACAGCGTCATGGCCTCGGCGGCCGCGGTCGCCTCGTCGAGCAGTGACGCGTTGGCCAGTTCCATGCCGGTCAGGTCGCTGACCACGGTCTGGAAGTTCAGCAGCGCCTCGAGGCGTCCCTGCGAGATCTCGGGTTGATACGGCGTGTAGGCCGTGTACCAACCGGGGTTCTCGAGCACGTTGCGTTGCAGCACCTGCGGCGTGATCGTGCCGTAGTAGCCGATGCCGATCAGCGACTTGACCAGGCGGTTGCGGTCCGCCAGTCGCCGCAGGTCGGCGAGCACCTCGGTCTCGGTGGCCGCCAGCGGAAGCGACAGTTCGTCATGGTCCCTGATGCCCGCCGGGACTGCCTGGTCGAGCAGTTCCGCGGTCGACGCCACGCCGATCGTGGCCAGCATCTGCGCACGTGTGGCGTCGTCCGATCCGATGTGACGCCGCACGAATGCGCCGCGGTCCTCGAGTTCGTCAAGGGTCGGTTGATTAGCCACGGAAGGATCCTCGTCACAGAACGGATGCAGGGGTGCCGAGGCAGAAGCCTTGGCCGTGGGGCGCATGCAACCACCCGTGTGAGGTTCGGGCCAACGAGGGCGCACGCGAGCGCGGTAACCGCCCGCCGCAGTGTCTAGCCTCGACCAGGACCGACGAACTCGACGACGAGGTGTGCACCGTGCGGATCGGCGTCCACGTGCCTGGCGACGACCCACTCGCCGAGGCGGAGGCCCGCGGGGCCGATGCCGTCCAGATCTTCTTGACGCCGCCCCAGTCGTGGAGGAAACCGCCGGTGCGTGACGACGAGGACGCCTTGCGCGCCTCCCCGCTGCCGGTCTACGTGCACGCCCCGTACCTGATCAACGTGGCGAGCGCCAGCAACCGGATCCGCCACCCGTCCCGGCAGAACCTGCAGAACACGATGGAGGGTGCTGCCAGGATCGGCGCCGCCGGGGTGATCGTGCACGGCGGCCATGTCGGCGACGACGACGACCCCACGATCGGCATGGGTCACTGGCGCACGACTCTCGAACGCCTCGAGACCGACGTATCGATCCTGATCGAGAACACCGCTGGCGGCGAGAACGCCATGGCACGCCAGATCGATCGGATCGAACAGTTGTGGGAGGCCATTGCGGGCGTGGACGTGCCGGTCGGACTGTGCCTGGACACCTGCCATCTGCATGCGGCGGGCGAGGACTTGCTCGACGGGGTGAAGCGACTCGCGGCCCTGCCGGGCGGCATCAGCCTCGTCCACCTCAACGATTCGAAGGATCCAGCCGGTTCGGGACGCGACCGGCACCAGAACCTAGGTAATGGTCAAGTCGAGGTAGAGACTTTGGTCGAGGTCGTCCGCATCGCTGACGCCGACGTCATCTGCGAGACCCCTGGGGACGTCGCCGATCATCGGGCCGACCTGGCATGGATCCGCGACCGGCTGTCCGGTGAACAGGCCTAGGAACCGGGTCTCAGGTCGCGGTGGCCTGCGAGGCCGGTGCGGGGACCTGCAGCGTGACCGGTTCGGCACGTTCGGTCGGGAAGGCGGTCACCTCGCCGCGAAGTTCCTCGACGACCGGTCCGAGTGCGATCGCGAACACGCCCTGACCGCGCCGCAACAGGTCGATCACCTGGGCGTTGTCGTCGAGCATGAACACCGACGAGCCGTCGGAGACCAGCGTGACATCGGCGATGGTCCGGCCGCGTCGGCCGACCTCCTCGATCGCCAGACGCACGCGTCGGAGCGATACGCCGGTGTCCAGGAGCCGTTTCACGACCCGTAGTCGCACGATGTCGTCGAACGAGTACAGCCGCTGCGTGCCACTGCCCTCGGCCTCCTGCACGGAGGGCGTGACGAGCCCGGTCCGCGCCCAGTAGTCCATCTGGCGGTAGGTGATCCCGACGATCTTGCAGACCGTGGGACCCCGATAGCCAACTGCAGTCAGGTCGTCGCCGACGTCCAGCCGTAGCTGGCCCGTTGGCGCCGAGTGATCGGCGGCCATGTCAGACCTCGTCTCGTCGAGCGTTCGCCGAACCCGTCTGGGGTTCCCCGGCAGTTCCGGGGTTCACCGGTCCTCGACGTCTGCCAACGTCGCCCGGTCGGCCTGCCAGCCTTCCGGAGTCGTCCCGGCTCACATCCTTGGAACTACAGCGAGCACCCTACGCCTTCGCGGGGCGGGGGTCAACGATCAGTGGAGCCGAACCGGACCTGACCCTCCACCTGACCACGAGACTTTCGCGGCGAATGGCCGCTACTGACTGAAATCCTCGGGCGTCACGCTGTCGAGGAATTCGCGGAACTGGCGCACCTCTTCCTCAGGATCGCCGCCCTCGCCGGACTCGTCGTCCGCCTCGATCTCGATTCCGGCCTCGTCGAGCACCTCCTCGGCGCCGAAGATCGCCACGCCGTCGAGCCGGCAGGCGATCGCGATGGCGTCCGACGGACGCGCCGAGACGATGACCGTCTCGCCGGCCTGTTCGAGGTGCAGTTCCGCGTAGAAGGTGCCCTCGCTCAGTTCGGTGACGTGGACGGCCTGCAGGGTGACGTCGAGTTCGGCGAGGATGTCGACCATCAGGTCGTGGGTCAGCGGCCGGGCGGTCTCGACGCCCTGCAGCGCAAAGGCGATCGCCGTCGCTTCGACCGCGCCGATCCAGATCGGCAGGTAGCGGGTGCCGGTGCGCTCCTTGAGCAGCACGATGGGCTGATTGGCCGGCAGCTCGACCCGAACGCCGACGAGCTCGAGTTCGATCACGCGTCCTCCCTGTTCCAGCCGCGACCGAGGCTAGCGGCCGGCCGGTGCTCCCGCAGACCACAACCCGGCGCGATGCGCAGCCCGCATCGATCGGTACATGGCGTCGGTCAAGGTCGCCCCCAGCGAGCCCGTCCCGGCCGGGATCGGTGTCTCGGGTGGGATCACGTCCGCGCCCCACTGTCCGACAGGGTGTCCCTGCCATGTGGCGGTCACGGTCGACGGGTCCGTCGGATCGATCGGGACCGCGACCTCGATGGTCCCAGGTTCCTCGGCGGGGAACCACACGCGCGGCACGGGCAGGACGTGGTCGACGAACCCTCCCGCAGTGCGCAGCCGCAGTTCGACCGGGCCGGCCGCAGGGACGTGATCGAGAAATCCGAAGTCGAGCAGGCGCTCCGCGTCGGTGAACCGGTCCTCGTCGGTCCTTGCGTCGAGGATCACGGCGATCAGTTCCCGGCCGTCGCGTTGGGCCGAGCCGATCAGACACCAACCCGCGAGATCGGTGTAGCCGGTCTTGACGCCGGTCGCACCCGCGTAGCGGGCCAGCAGGAGATTGCGGGTCTCGACCGATCCAAGGGACGGTAGGTCGACCAGCGGGGCTTGCGAGATCCTCCGGAACCGGTCGTCGCCCAACGCCGCCCGCGTGATGACCGCGAGGTCCCGCGCGGACAGCCGGTTGCTGTCGTCGAGCCCACTCGGGTCCTCGATGACCGGCGCCCGCAGGCCGAGCGCGTCCGCCTTGGCCCGCATCATCCTCACGAAGCCATCGATGGATCCCCCGACGTGGACGGCGAGGGCGCGTGCGGCGTCATTGCCCGAGCGGGCAACAACGGCTTCGAGAAGGTCCTCGACCAGCCACTGCTCGCCGGGATCCAGTCCGACCCCCGCGCCGCCGACCTGGACCTCGGCGCCGACCGTGATGAGCGTGTCAGGCGCGACGTGGTCGAGTGCCGTCAGGACCGTCAGGACCTTGACCGTCGACGCGACCACCAGTCGCAGGTCGGGTTGTCGCTCCGCGAGGATCTGACCGGTCTCCGCGTCCATCAACACGTAGGCGGTGGCGGTCACCGGTCCCGGTGTCCCCCATGTCCGCGGCAGCTCCTCCCAGTGGACCGCGGCGTCGGCAGCGGTTCGCGCCTCGGCCTGAACCTGGGCCTGGGCGGTCGGCATCGCGAGCGACAGCGCGAGGGCGACGGCGAGCACGGCACCGGACACGCTCGCCGTCCGGGGACGGCCTGCCGCGATCACGGATGCAGGATCTTGCGGAGCCGCTGACCGAGCAACAGGCGGTGCAGGGCAACACCGCGCTCACCGAGCCTTTCCGCGCGATCCCGTGCGCTGCGCCGGGCTTCGGGATTGCGCTGGCGCAGCAGCGGCACGACGAGCTGTTCGACAAAGGCCGACTGCCGGTCGGCGAACTGGACGAACATCCGCAGGTGGCGTGGTTCCAGTCCGGCCTCGAGCAGATCAGCGGCGACGCGTGCGAGTCGCAGCGCATCGCCGTCGTACCGGTCCCCCACCAGGACGCCGTGGTCCTCGAGCGCTCGGATGTCGGAGACCTGCAGACCGGCCGCTTCGGCCAGTTCGGCGGCGGTCAACTGGATCTCGGTCGCCGGTGCCGCCAGCAGAGCCGGTCCCTGGTCAGCGGACGACACGGTCTCCTCGCGCAGCACCGCGACCTCGACAGGATCGGGGTCCACGTTGGACGGCTGCACGGGCAGGCCGGCGTCGATCCGCTGCAGCTCGTCCTTGATGACCTTCAGCGGCAGATAGCGATCCCGTTGCGAGCGCAGGACGTATCGGAGTCGCTCGACGTCGCCGTCCGTGAACTGCCGGTACCCCGACTCGGTCCGGTCCGGCTGGATCAGCCCCTCCGCCTCGAGGAAGCGGATCTTGCTGATGGTGATGTCCTCGAACTCGTCCTTCAGACGGTTGAGGACCTCACCGATCGAATGCGTGCTCACGTCGTGGCGGCTCCGACGAAGATCAGCTTGAAGCGACCGATCTGGACCTCGTCGCCGGTGACCAGACGGTGCTCGTCGACGCGTTCGCCACTGACATACGTGCCGTTCATCGACCCGGCGTCGCGCAGGACCATGCCATCGGGGGTGCGCACGACCTCGGCGTGGTTGCGTGACACGGTGACGTCGTCGAGCAGTAGGTCGGCCTCGGCGTGGCGACCGATCGTGGTGACGGCGTGATCGAGCAGGAACCGGGCGCCGACGCTCGGGCCCCGTACCACCACCAGCACACCGGTCCCTGGTTCGAGTTCGGGCAGGTCGTCGAGCCCTTCGTAGGGCTCCTGGCCGAGCGGCTCGAAGGCGGTCGTGGTGGCTGCCAGTCCGACCGGACCGCTCCGCGGCGTCCCGCACTGCGGGCAGAACCTCGCCTCCTCGGGCAGCGCGACACCGCAGTTGGTGCAGAACATCGGTCCCTCCGGCTCCAGTCGGTGACAAGTGATCGCTTCGGCCTGCCCGTCACAGGTCGACCGGAGCGCCCTCGACGTCAGGTCGAGGTGAAGCCGCAGGGTAGACGGAATCCACGAACTCCGGGCGGGCTCAGTCCCCGACCGTCTGGCGGTAGCCGTCGGCGTCGAGCAGGTCGCCGAGTTCGTCGGCGTCACCGGTCTCGATGACGACCATCCAGCCCTCGCCGTACGGGTCCTCGTTGATCACCTCGGGCCGCTCCTCGAGCGCCTCGTTGCGTTCGCGAATGACCCCGGAGACGGGCGCGAACAGATCCGACACCGACTTGGTCGATTCCACCTCGCCGAAGACCTGGCCGCGGGCGACCTCGGCACCCACCGCCGGAAGGTCGACGTAGACGACGTCGCCGAGCTGCTCCTGCGCGTAGGCCGTGATCCCGACCCGCACCTGGCCGTCCTCGTTCCTGACCCATTCGTGCTCGGTCGTGTAGTGAAGATCAGGAGGGATGTCGGACACGGGCAGTGCTCCGGGGCTCGGGGACCGTGGGTGCATGAGCCTAGTCCGGCTGGGCCGGCGGGCTGGGTTCGATCCTGTCCCTGCGAATCGTGCGGAGATAGTCGCCCGCCGTCAACCAGTACAGCACGACGTTGACGGTCAGCACCAGCATCCCGGCCCACCACCAGACCGGCTGGGGGTCCGCCGGTTCACCGACGATGCCGGCGACGAGCAACAACGGGAACGCCCACATCAGCCCGAACGTGGCCGTCTTGCCCAGTCGGGTGACGGCCGGCGGCTCGACGCCACGCAGCAGCATGCCGGTTCCGATGGTCAGCATCAGCACGTCCCGCAGGCCGATGACGATGACGACCCACAGGGGCAGCAGCCCGACGACGACCATGGCGATCACGACGGTCAGGATGAACAGCCGGTCCGAGATCGGGTCGAGGAGTTTGCCCAGCTTGGTGATCTGGTTGAAACGTCGCGCGACGTAGCCGTCGACCCAGTCGGTCATGGCGAAGATGAACCCGATGACGAGCCCTCGCAGCAATCCCTCCGCGGTCCCGTCGGCCACCGTGAGATACAGCCACGGCAGGATCGCGAGGCGGGCGAACGAGAGCGCGTTGGGGACGGTGAGGATTCGATTGCTGACGACCTCGGGACCTTCGCCGCCACCGATGTCGTAGACGCGCACCGTGCTCCTCGATCCGTTCCGGTCGGGCTGGCCGGACTTGAACCGGCGACCCCTCGACCCCCAGTCGAGTGCGCTACCTGACTGCGCCACAGCCCGGAGCGGCCCATGGGCCGCGAGTGGCGCACGCTACCCCATCCGGGCAGGCACTGACCAACGGGCCCCAGAACGCGTCGTTCGCCGCCGTCGGCGCCGCCACGCCACGTTCAGCGCCGACGACGAGCGGCGGACCGGCGGTCCTCGATCGCCAGCGGAACGCCGACGAACCCGTATCGGGTACGCAGTTCCCGCTCGAGGTAGCGCCGGTACGAAGGTGGGACCGGCCCGTTGGCGAACACGAGGAACCGGGGCGGCGAAGCCTGGACCTGCGTCACGTACTTGATCCGCAGCGTCCGCCCCGACTGCGGCGGTGGCGGGGTCTTGTCGGTGACCTCCTGGATCAACGCGTTCAACTCGCGCGTCGGTATCCGGCGCCGGTACTGCTCGTAGACCTCACGCAGCGCGGGTAGCAGACGCCGCATTCCACGGCCGGTCAGCGCCGACACGTTGATCCTGGGCGCCCATGACGCGAACGACAGCAGCCGGTCGAGTTCCTTCTCGAGGTCGTGACGCCGCTCCTCGTCGACCCGATCCCACTTGTTGACGACCAGGACGATGCCGCGGCCGGAATCGCGCAACATCGCCGCGAGCCGCTGCTCCTGCTCGCCGATCGGCTCGCTGCCGTCGATGACGAACAGGGCAAGGTCGGCGCTCTCGATCGCGTCACGTGTCCGATCGACGCTGAAGAGCTCGGTGTCCTCACCGCGGCGGTAGTGACGACGCATGCCCGCCGTGTCGACGAAGACCCACGGTTCGTCGTCCAGCATCACCAGCGTGTCGACGGCGTCGCGGGTGGTGTGCGGCACGGGATCGACGATCACGCGGTCCTCGCCCAGCAGCCGGTTGAAGATCGACGATTTGCCGACGTTCGGCCGTCCGATGATCGCGGCGCGCGGGATCGCTTCGTCCTCGCGGAACGCAGCGAACGGTGGTGGCAGCGCATCCACCGCGAGGTCGAGGAGGTCGCCGATCGAGCGGCCGTGCCGTGCCGACACCGCGATCGGGTCGCCGAGGCCGAGTCCGTACAGCTCGTGGGCGAGCAGTTCGGACTTGGGGTTGTCGGCCTTGTTCCCGACGAGGATCACGGGGACGGCGGCGCGGCGAAGCAGCTTCGCGTACCGCTCGTCGTCCTCGAGGGCCCCGACGGTCACATCGACCACGAACAGGACGAGATCGCTCGAGGCGATCGCGACCTCGGCCTGAGCGCCGATGCGTGCCGCCATCCCTTCGGCGCCGTGCTCCCAACCGCCGGTGTCGACGACCAGGAAGTCCCGGTCGCGCCAGCGGGCCCGGTGCTCGGTCCGGTCCCGCGTGACGCCCGGCTTCTCTTCGACGATGGTCACCCGCCGGCCGATGATGCGATTCACCAGGGTCGATTTGCCCACATTCGGACGTCCAACGACCGCGATCCGGGGCAGGAGTCGGCGCGCCGCCGTGGGATCGGCGGCGATGCGGGCCTGTTCGGCGATCCGGTCGACGACCTCGTCGATCGGCAGCTCGGTCGTGTCCAACTCCCAGGCGTCCGGTGCACGCGTCAGCGGGGCGACCGCGCGCATCGTGTCCGCCTCGTCACGACGACGAATGTCGTCGACCAGTTCGTCGGTGACCTCAACATCGAGTTGTGCCGCCCGGCGTCTCGCGCGCTCGTCGGGCGACGCAGTGAGGAAGACCTTCACGTCGGCGTCCGGCAGCACGACCGTGCCGATGTCGCGGCCCTCGACGACCCCTCCCCCAGCGGCCGCGGCGCGCTGCATCGGGGTCATCGCCTCGCGGACGGACGCGAGCGCCGCGACGCGCGACACCGCAGCGGTGACCGCATCCCCGCGGATCTCGTCCTCGACGTCCTCGCCATCGAGGAAAGTGCGACCGTCCTCGCGGGACACGACGACCGCCGCTGCGATCTCGCCGCAGACGGCAGGGTCATCGAGGTCGACGCCTGCCCGCAGGCATGCCAGTGTCACGGTGCGGTACAGCGCGCCGGTGTCCACGTGCGGCACACCGAGAGCCAACGCGACCCGGTCGGCGATCGTCGACTTGCCGGACCCTGCAGGTCCATCGATCGCCACGACTGGTCCACGTCCGCTCATCGCACGCGCTCCTCGTCGTGGGTCCAAATGATCTCGACATGGCCTCCGAGCCGTTCGAGGTCGGGGAGGAAGCCGGGATAGGACGTCGGGACAGACCCGAACCCCGTGATCGTCACCGGGTCACGGCTGACCGTGGCCGCGATCGCAGCCGTCATGGCGATGCGGTGGTCTCCGCGGGCGTCCACCGTGCCGCCACCGGCGGGCACCTGACCACCGGGCACGGTGAAGCCGTCGGGACGTGTCTGGATCTGCAATCCGATGGCGTCGAAGGCCCTGGCAAGCGCATCGATCCGATCCGACTCCTTGACACGGAGTTCGGCCGCGTCATCGACCTTCAGGCCGCCGCCGCTGAAGGCCCCGGCCAACGCGAGGACCGGCAGTTCGTCGATGCTGTCGACCACCTGCCGTCCGCTCACGGCACACGCGCCGTCGAGGTCCCCGGCGGCACGGATGGCGATGGAGGCGACGGGTTCCCCGCACAGGGTGCGCTCGCCCGACCGTTCGACCGTGGCGCCGAGTGCTGTCAGCACCGCGAGGTACCCGATGCGGCCGGGGTTCGTGCAGACATCCTGGACCGCGACGTCCGTGGCGGCGATGGCGCCGGCGACCAGCCAGAACGCCGCGCTCGACGGATCCCCGACGACGTGCAGTGGACGAGCCGTCAACGGCCCGGGCTGCAACTGGACGATCTCGCCCCCGTCGTCCCCCTCGGTCGAGCGCACGTCGACACCGAGGAAGCGCAACAGTCGCTCGGTGTGGTCCCGGCTGGGCAACGGGGATCGGACGATGGTTTTGCCGTCCGCCCTCAGTCCTGCAAGGAGCACGCAGGACTTGACCTGGGCCGATGAGACAGGGCTGGTGTAGTCGATCCCGTGCAGGCCGCCGCCACGGATCGTCAGCGGTGGAAGGACGCGCTCGCCCCCGCCGGTCACCTCGGCGCCCATCTGGCGCAGCGGGATCGCGATACGGTCCATCGGCCGCTGCGACAGCGAGTCGTCGCCGGTCAGGACCGTGGTGCCTGGCAGACCGGCGACGACGCCGGCCAGCAGTCGCATGCCAGTCCCGGCGTTGCCACAGTCGAGCGCCATGTCCGTCGGGCGCAGCGTCCCGGCGATCGTTCCCGCAAGGCTGCCGTCCTCGGCCGGGTCGAGCATGACCTCGGCGCCAAGGGCCCGCAGGCAGTCGGCCGTCGACCGGACGTCGTCCGCCGGGGACACGCCCGTCACCTCGACGTTCCCGTCGCTGAGCGCGCCGAGCAGCAGCGCACGGTGCGACAGGGACTTGTCCCCCGGCGCAACGACCGACCCACCCAGCGGCCCAGGGTGGACGATGACGGCCGTCGGACGGCCAGGGTGTGAGGTCATTCCGGCAGGTCCGTGCGCAACTGTCTGGCGTTGTGGAGGTAGACGTGGCGCAGTTCGTGCTTGTCGCGTGTCGTGTAGGCGTGCACGAGGACCCGGATGCAGCGCTCGATGCCGCCGACGATCTCGAGTTCGCGCGCGCACAGCAGCGGCGTGTGGACGAATCCAGCCTCGCGGGCGGCTTCGGCGGGGTAGGCGGAGTCGATGTCGGCCGTCGCGGTGAACACGACGCTGACCAGGTCCTCCTCCACGAGGTCGTTGCGTTCGAACACGGCGTGGATCAGTTCCTGGGTGCGCTCGATCAGGTGGTCGCGATCGTCGCGGTCCAGCGTCGTCGCACCGCGGATGGCCCGGACCCGGTCGCTCATCGTGATCCCCCCTGGTTGCGTCGGCGGGCGGTGCGTTCCTCGCGGCTCGTCCGGCGACTCGGCGGCGCCCCGCTACGCCCTTCGACCGCGGCGTGCAGGAGGCCGACCTCATTCTGGGTCAGGTGCCGCCACTTGCCCTGACGAAGTTCGCCCAGTTCGACGCCGGCGTACGCCACCCTGGCCAGCCGTTCGACGGGCAGTCCGACCGCTGCCAGCATCCTGCGGACCTCGCGCTTGCGTCCTTCGGTCATGACCAGTTGGACGAGGGCGCGGCCACGGGCCTCCTCGAGCGTCATGACCTCCTTGACCCTGGCCACGCCGTCGTCGAGGGTCACGCCATCGCGGAGTTGGCCCAGTTGCTCGTTCTTGACCGGGGCGGGCACCAGGGCCACGTAGGTCCGTGGGACCTGGTAGGACGGATGCATCAGCTTGTGGGCCAACTCACCGTCGTTGGTCAACAGCACGAGACCTTCGGTGTCCTGGTCCAGCCGGCCGACCGGGAACAGGCGGACGGACAGCCTCACCATGTCGACCACCGTCGGGCGGCCTTCGGGGTCATCGGCGGTCGTGATGACCCCCTGGGGCTTGTTGAGCACGACATAGGCGAGGGCCGGGTCGGCGTTCACGCGTTCGCCGTCGACCCTGATGTCGTCGGCGGCCGGGTCGACCTTGCGTCCGAGGGTTGCGACTTCGCCGTTCACGGTGACCCGGCCCTGCGCGATCAGCTCCTCGCTGGCCCGCCGCGAAGCGATGCCGGCTGCTGCCATGACCTTCTGCAACCGCTGCGGCTCACTCATCGGCGGTGGCCTCCGGCTCGGCCGGCTGCGGGCTGCCGTCCTGGTCGGATTCGTCCGCGTCATCGCCGTCGTCCTGAGCCTCGACGGCGACGCGCAACTGGGCCATGGCGTTCTTCGCAGCCCGCTCGAGCGCTCCCGTGAGGGCCTCCATCTCGTCCTCCTGCTCGCGCCGGCGCCGGATCTCGTCGGCACGTCGCGAGGTCCCGGATTCGTCCGCTGGCTCGATCTGGGACTCGTCCTCGGGGTCGTCGGTGTCATCCCCAGCCATCGTGGCCGAGGCTGGGGCGCCATCGGGGTCCCAGCGCGCGCGGCCGGTGGCGGGCAGCCCTTCCCCGTCCTGCAATCGGCGGCGTGCCTGCTTCAGCATCGAGGGTGCCGGTTCGTCGGGGGCGTCGTCGGCGAGATAGTCGGTCAGTTCGGGCAGGTCGTCGACGCTGTCGAGGCCGATCTTCTCCAGGAACTCGGTCGTCGTGCCGTACAGAACGGCCTGACCGGGCCCGTCGTCGCGGCCAACCTCCTCGACCAGCCCACGGGCGACGAGCGAACGGACCGCGCCGTCGGCGTTCACGCCGCGGATGTCGCCGATCTCGGTCCGCGAGATGGGCTGCTTGTAGGCGATGACGGCGAGCGTCTCGAGCGCGGCCTGTGAGAGGCGGCCGCTGCGTCCGGCCAGCAGGTGCCGTTCGACAAACTCGGCGCCGCCGTCGCCGGCGTACAGCCGCCAGCCTCCCGCGACGTTGCGCAGGACCAGCCCTGACTGCCGTTCGGACAGCCGTGACCGCAGTTCGCTCAGCAGTTCGTCGACCTCGGTCGTGCCGGCTTCGAGAGCCAGGGACAGCGCCCGGACCGTGACGGGTTCCGCGGTGAGAAAGAGGATGGATTCCAGCGCCTGCAGGCGCGCAACATCACTACTCAACTGGGGCCTCCACTGGGCCGTCGAGGGGCAGTTCGAGGTCAGGGTCGTCGTTCGACTCGTCGATCGCGCGATCAAGCTCCGAGAGCACGCTGAGGTCGCCAATCGACTCCGTTCGGGACACCGTCAGATCGGCGTGATGGTCGGGCTGTTCGAGCTCGAGGTGCCCGAGTTTGTACAGCTCGAGCAGCGCCAGGAAGAAGACGACCGCATCGCCGCGGGTCCTGCCCGTGATCAGCCGTGAGAACACGGAGCTGCCCCCTGGAGCCCCCAGCCGGTCGAGCACCGACGTCGCCGCATCCTGGATGCTGATGAAGGTGCGTCGGATGTGGCCGAACTCGACGACCGGCTCCGGCCGTGGCCGCGTTGCGAGTGCCGCCATCCGCGCGAGGTCATCGACCGACAGGTCAAGGGGTGCGTCGGGGACCAGTGACCGCCACGGGGCGTCCAGGGGCGCGTCCCTGCCGAGGTAGATCGCGTGCTGCTCGAGCCGGGTTGCCACCAGGTCCGCGAGCTGACGGAACGCACGGTATTCCAGCAGCCGTGCGTACAGCAGGTCGCGTGTCTCGCCGAGCAAGTCCTCGAGTTCGTCCCGCTCGTCACGCGGCAGCAGCCGGGCAGCCTTGAGCTCGATCAGGGTGGCGGCGATCACAAGAAACCGTGTCGCCGTCTCGAGGTCGAGGTCGGCCAGGTCGCCGAGCGATGCGAGGAAGTCGGACGTGATGTCGGCGAGGTCGACCTCGGTGATGTCCAACTTCCGCTTTGCGATCAGTTGGAGAAGGAGGTCGAACGGCCCCTCGAAGACCTCGAGATGCACCTGGTAGCTCATCCGACAAAGCCTGATGTGGTCGGCTGCTTCGGGTTCCGATGGGACGGGGCCCGGATCGCGCAGCCTACAGCGATCCAACCGAATCCCTGGACCACAGCCACCCAGTCACGTCGTGATCGGCGAGGCCCGACATCCTGCGTTGATAGGCGGCAGCGACGCACAGCAGGTAATCAACGCCCGACATCCCGGCTGGGGCCGGCGGATGGACGTGGCCGGCCACGGCGGCGGCGATCTGCCGGGCGAGCTGATCGGCCTGGGCCGGCGCGAGACTCGGGGCCCGCACGAGCAGGGACCGGACCGCGACGTAGTCGTCCTCGGTCATCGCACCGACGTCCAACCGGGCCATCAGCGACTCGGTACCGCGCGGCGGCGTGAAGCGCAGCGCGACGTTGCCGTCCCGTCCGGCACGTTCCCTGATCACCACCGTGCCGGCGGCGATGTCCCCGAGGCGCTGACCCCGCGGCGACAGGAACGCCGAGAGGGTGGCGACACCTCCGAGTGTGATGTGGATGTCGATGATCGCGAGGGCCGCGCGAGCGGCGGCGTGACGCAACTGGACCGGTGCGCCCTCGATCGTCACGACGCGCAGGCCGACGGCCATCTTCCCCGGCGTCCTGCCTCGCAGGCCGGTCTCGAACGCGACCGGATAGACGAACAGAATCGAGAACACGAACAGTAGGACGGCGACGGTCCCAACCCATCCGACCGGGCCGGTGTTCACCGCCCCGGCGACGAACGCGAACAGGATCAGGCTGCCGAACTGGATCGTGAGATCGAGCATCGCCGCGGCGGCCCGCGAGCCGAGCCCTGCGACCGGCAGGTCGAGAACCACGGCCTCGGGGGTGACCAGGCCAGGGCTGTTGCTCACGCGCGCTCACCATCCGTCGTACGCTCGCGCACGCTACCGGGGAGGACGGCCGTGGATCGCGACACCTTCGTGGCCCGCAACGGTCGCGACTGGAACCGCCTCGAGGAACTGTCCCGCAAGGGGCGGTTGTCGGCCGACGAGACCGACGAACTCGTCCGGCTGTACCTGCGGGCATCCAGCCACCTCGCGACCGCTGGGCGCCGGTACCGGGACGTGAACCTGCTGCTGTACCTGAACGGCGTCGTCGCCAGGGCGAACTCGGTCGTCTACGGCACACGGGTCCGGTCGTCGCGCCGGATCATGCACGCGGTCACGCACACCTTTCCCGCTGCGGTCTGGCACGCCAGGAGGGCGATCCTCGTCTCTACCGCCGTGTTCATGGTCGCGTTCGCGCTCGCCGCGGTCTGGATCGCGACCACCCCCGCGGCCGCCGACGTCGCCATCCCACCCCACCTGCGCGACGCCTACCTCGAACAGGACTTCGCGAACTACTACTCCTCGCAACCCGCGGCGCAGTTCGCGGCACTGGTCTTCACCAACAACGCAAGGATCGGGATCCTCGCGTTCGGCGCCGGCATGCTGTTCGGCGTCCCAACCCTGCTCGTGCTGGCCTACAACGGCTTGAACGTCGGGGTGGCCGCAGGGATCTTCCATGCCGCGGGCAGGGCACCGCTGTTCTGGGGGTTGATCCTCCCTCACGGCCTGCTGGAACTGACGGCGATCTTCGTCGCGGGAGGTAGCGGGCTGCGGCTCGGCTGGACGCTGATCAGTCCGGGCGACCGGACCAGGAGCCAGGCATTGACCGATGAGGGCCGCAGGGCTGTCGTGATCGTGCTCGGCCTGATCCTCGTGTTCCTCCTCGCCGGGTTGATCGAGGCCTTCGTCACCCCCTCGGGTCTGCCGACGTGGGCCCGTGTCGGCACCGGCGTGCTGGTCGAGGTGGCCTTCGTGGCCTACATCGTCGGCTACGGCCGCTCGGCTGCCGCCCGCGGGTACACGGGAGCGCTCGGTGAATCCCGCCGCGCCCCGAGCATCGTCACAGCCGACCGCGGGCCTTCATCGTGAGGTAGGCGTCAGCGAGGGCTCCTGCGAGCTTGCCGGGCGGCTGGTCGACGACGGTTGCCCCGAGGCGCTGCATCAGGCCGGCCGTCCTCGTCCTGACCCGCTGCACCGTGACGGCACCTGCGGCCCGGAAGGCCGCGTCGACGTCGCCGGCCTCGTCCGTGCGCCACTGCTCCACCTCCGGGTCGCGCACACTGCCGACCAGCACAAGGTGTCGTCGCAGGAGCAGTGGCAGGGCAGGGATGAGGGCCTGGGCCATGGCCTCGGACGACAGTTCGGTCAGCAGGACGAGCAGGGACCGTTGCCGCTGCTGGGCAACCACCTGTCCGAAGACCTCGGCGTAGGCGGATTCGGTGAGGTCCGGTTCGAGGTCGAACATGGCCTGGGTGACGCGTGACAGCTGGCCGCGGTCGCCGCGCGGCGGGACCTGCGCCCGGATCATGGAGGAGAAGGCGACCAGCCCTGCACGGTCACCGAGCCGTGTCGCCACGGTCGTCAGCGCCATCGCGGCATCCATCGCGTGGTCGAGTCGGGGCACGCCAGCCACGACACCGGCCATCAGACGGCCGGTGTCGAGCAGAACGGTCACCCGCTGGTTGCGTTCGGACCGGTAGGTGCGAACGATCGGCGCGCCGCCACGGCGGGCCGTCGCCGCCCAGTCGATCCGGCGGAACTCGTCGTCGATGGAGTACTCGCGCAGGGACTCGAACTCGGTCCCCTGCCCGAGGGCTCGTGCCGACCGCAGTCCGATCTCGAGGATCCGACCCCGGTTGATGCGCAACTCGGCCTCGCGGCGGGACGGGAACGTCGGGTGGACGTGCACGACGGATTCCAGGACACGCGTGTGCTGCCTGCAGGCCAGCCCGAGTGGGCCGTGGACCCGCAGGGTGAGTGCCCGGACGTCGAACCTTCCCCGCCGTGACGGCTGCATGGTGATGGCCGCCGCAGCCCTGGCGTCGACTGGGACGTCGACGCGGACACGTCGCGTCGAGGCCCGCAACGACGGCGCCAGTTCGTCGGCCAGGGCGACCCGCAGCGGCCAGCGCGACGGGTTGCCCACTCGCCACGTGAGCTGGGCCTGTTCGCCAAGCACCACGACCGCGGGTACGTCGCGGTGGACGGGCACCGACCATGGCGCCACGGCGAGGCCGCCGTCGACCAGCGCGACAACGGCAACCAGGCCGACGAACAGCGGCCACCACGCCGGGAGGAACACCACTGGCAAAGCCAGCACAGCGAGGACCACCACGAGCCGCGCCGTCGGGAGGGGAAGCACTCCCGCCCACCAGTCCCTGGCGTACCGGGCTGGGGCGACGGCCGGTCGCAGCACCACCGGCCCGTCACGCCCCACGGCTGCGGTCATCTGGGTACGGGGACCGACGTGAGCACCTGGTCGAGGACCCCGTCCGTGGTCGCCCCCTCCAGTTCGACCTCGGGACGCAACTGGATGCGGTGCCGCAGCGTCGGCTTGGCGACCGCCTTGACTTCGTCGGGGGTGACGAACTCCCGTCCGCTCAGCCATGCCCAGGCCTTTGCGGCGTGCAACAGCATCGCCGCGCCGCGCGGCGAGACCCCGAGCGTCACCGATGGCGCATCCCTGGTCGCCCTCACCAGCGCGACGATGTAGTCGCGGATCACCGCTTCGGCGCGCACGGCATCGACAGCCTCGCGGGCGGCCTGCAGTTCGGCAGGCCCCGCGACCGCCCGGACGCCAGAGAGGTCGTGGGGGTCGAGACCGGCGTCGTGGCGGGCAAGGATCTCGGACTCCTGGGCGGCGTCCGGGTAGCCCATGACGAGTTTGAACAGGAACCGGTCGAGTTGCGCCTCCGGCAGCGGGTACGTCCCCTCGTACTCCACCGGGTTCTGGGTGGCGATGACGACGAACGGGTCGGGCAACTTGTGGGTGATCCCTTCCGCGGTGACCTGGCGTTCCTCCATGGCCTCGAGCAGTGCCGCCTGGGTCTTCGGCGGCGTCCGATTGATCTCGTCGGCCAACAACACGTTGGTGAACACCGGCCCCGGCCGGAACCGGAAGTCCTTGCCGTCGAGGATCAACTGTCCGGTGACGTCCGAGGGCATCAGGTCGGGCGTGAACTGGACCCGGCGAGCCTCGAGATCCAGGCTTGCGGCGATCGCCTTGACGGTGAGGGTCTTGGCCACGCCGGGAACACCTTCGAGTAGGACGTGGCCCCTGGCAAGCAGCGCCGTGACGATGCCGGACACGATGTTGTCCTGCCCGACGACGACCTGTGCGACCTCGTCGCGGACAGCCGTCAGTGCCTCTCGTGGATCGGTCACGTTGTCCCTGACGTCGGCGGCGGCGAGCCTAGCGAGGAGGTTCCGAGGGCCCCCCGCGAAGCCTGCGGCGCAACCTGGCGATCGAGCCGGCCAACCGCTGCAGGTCATCCCCGCGGTGAAGTGGCCGGTCGAGCAGCGTCACGGACAGACCCTCTAGATCGGGATAGTGCGCGGCGAGGACCTCGACGAGGACGTCGGCTGGCGTGTCCACTGGCATGGACAGTGCCTGCGCCGTCTCGGCGCGCGCATCGTCGCGCAGCCGTCGTGCGGCCTCGTCGACGTGGTCATGGCGCTGGAGCAGGTCGCCGATGGCCAGCGCGAGTTCGGACCCGGGGACCCGCACCGCCGCTTCCTCGACCACGACACCCCCGTGGCGACGGGCCCGGCTCCACGCGTAGACGATGGCTGCCGCGATCAATAGGCCGCCTGCGGCACGCGCACCGGTTGGTGCGAGGTCGAGCAGTGCCACGTCGCCGCCGAGGGTGCGCGGTCCGTCGGGGTCGTCCCACAGCACGGCCAGGGATGCACCCCCTTCGCTCGCGGCGGGGGCGAACAGTGCGGCCGCCAGGCGCACGTGGCCCTGGTCGCGGATGTTCGTGTTCACCAGGGCGTCCGACACGCCGGTCACGGTGATCTGGCCGTCACCGATCGCTTCGGTCACCAGGCCGTACCCGTCCCCGATCACGAAGCAGGCGTCCGACGTCGTCGGCGAGGCCGGCATGATCACCCAGCCAACGGACCTGACCTCGGACACGTATCCGTCGAGCAGGTCGCAGCCCGGTTCGACGTCGATCGCCCCGAAGGTGTCCGTGATCAGCAACTCCAGGTCCGTCACCGGACTCAGCGGGGAACGTGGATCGAGCAGCACCAGTCGTCCGCCGGCCTCGATCCAGTGAGCGAGGTCGACACGCTGCCCGTCGGTCAGGTGGTCACTGAACACGACCACGACGGTGGCGTGGTCGTCGGGCACCCGGCCAGTGATCGTGACCTCGACGCCGACATCCTCGAGCGCGGCAAGGATGCCCGCTGTCCCACTCGCACCGGTCGAGCGGGGATCCATGAACACCCCCGAGTCGCTGGGGTACGCGAGCCACAGCAGGCCGGCGAGGATCAAGCCGCCGATCAGCCATGGCAACGCGCGCGGGAGACGGCGCGTGTCGGCGGCGGTCGTGACGACGTCTGCGGTCATGGTCCGGTGTCCAGTGACTGCGCGACACCGACAACCTCGCGGACATCACCCTCGGTGGCAGGCCGCTGCGCGTACCAGACCCGCTCGAAGACGTCCGACGCCTCGGCGAACGGGTCCATCAGATCGGGGCGGCGTTGCCCGACCTGTGCCCGGTACTCGCCGACTGTGCGACCGGGAACTTCGTCCACAGCGCCGGTAAGCGCGAGGCGGGCGACGACCGCCCGGTACCCGCAGCGCACGGCCTCGGCGAATCGACCGGACCGAAAGGCCGCGTCGGCCTCGCGGAGCCAGGCCGCCGGGGCGCGTTCGATATGGATCGCGACACTGCTCCCGGTGTCGTCCGTGCGTCCCCGGCTGACCGTCCGGAACAGTCGAAGGAGCAGGAGGGCCGCAACGACGGCGACGACCGCGATCATGGTCCACGCGATGACGCTGCCCGCGCCGCCCTCGAACAGTCTGGCGAGCTGTTCGAGGACCCAGGTCTTGACATCCTGCTGCAGTCGCGTGAACCACGACTTGCGCGCTCCGGCGTACTGGGGCCCGGACAGCACGCGTTCGATGGCGCGATCGATGGCCGTGCCGTCGGGGGGAGCGGCGAGGATCACCGGCGCAGTTCCGCAGCGAGGACGGACACGTCGTAGCCCTCGAACCGCACTCGCCAGTCGACGTACACCGCCAGCGCGAAGTAGGCACCGAGCGGGGCTGACACCAGCGACGACACAATCGAGCCGAGCGCCGTGAACACCCACGAGAACGGCGTCGGGATGAAGGCGACGATCAGGAACACGGACGACACCGCCAGGCCGACCGCCGACGTCACGAGCCCTCCGAGTAGCGCGATCCCGACCAGCGGCCAGAAGCGTCGCCGGATCATCGTCCACGACCTCACGAGGGCTGCGGTGGCACCCAGTTCCTCGACCACGACGACGGGGACGACCAGGTACAGCGCGAAGAAGGCCACCATGGCGGCGAGGAGGAACGCCAGGCCCAGCGGGATGGCGATGATCAGGCCCGCCGGACCGACGCTCGTTGTCAGCAGCCAGATGATCACCCCGACGATGACGCCGATGCCGATGACGCCGAGGAGCGCCAGGAGCCACGCGCCAACCACCGGCCAGAAGCGCCGGAACCCGAACCTGGTGGCTTCCTGCCATGCCGGGGTCTGCCCCTCGTCGGTGCGCGCTCCGAGCCAGGTGAGTCCGACCGTGGCGATCGGCGTGACGATCAGGCTCAGCAGCCCGCCGACGACGGCGAGTGGCGCGATCCCTGCCGTTGCCGACGCGTTGAGGGCGTCGGGATCCGACAGGACCGTGAACGGGCTGACGAACCCGACCGACGAGAGCAGTTGCACGGGGCCGAGCACGATCAGCACGAGCAGTGCGGCAGGCTTCAACGTGGCCTTGAGCAGTTTGAAGCCCGTGTCGAGGATCTCGCCGACCCGCATGGGGTACAGCGGGATCAGGCCGCTGCGCGGCGCGGTGCCCGGCCAACCGCCCTGGTAGGGCTGCGGACCGTCGAGGAGTTCGTAGCCTGCCGGAGGCGGTGGGGGCGGTGGCACACCGGGCGATCCGGGCGCAGGAGGCGGCGGAGGTGGGGTCTGGCCACCGCGGTCCGCATCGCCTGGTGTCGCCCAGCCCGAGTCGCTCACGTGTCGCCGCCGATGCGTTCATGGACAAGGGTCGGGACGGGCACGTCGTGCTCCCCGACCGGGATCATCCTTGACAACTGCTCCAGTGCCCATTGTGCGTCGTCGTCGGTCCTGGCGTGGACCATCGCGACGACGTCCCCATCCGTCACGGTGTCACCGATCGACCCGAGGACCTGCAGGCCGACGGCAGGGTCGATGACGTCGTCCTTGCGTGAGCGGCCAGCGCCGAGGCCACCGGCGACCTCCCCGAGTCCCCGGCAGTCGACGAGGCCGATGCGTCCTGCGCCCGGACGCCAATCGCGGATCACGGGCGCCTCGGGCAGGACCGCGGCCGGCCGTTCGACGACGTCCCCGTCGCCGTGTTGTGCGGTCACCATCGCCGTGAAGCGTTCGGCGGCACTGCCGGACTCGAGCGCGGTGATGGCTGCCTGCATCGGGTCGTCCGAGCAACCGGCCCCATGCAGGGCCGTGGCGGCCAGTTCGAGGCAGAGCGTGCGGAACCGGCCGTCAGTCACCCGCCCGGACAGCACGTCGACGGCATGCCGGACCTCGAGGGCGTTGCCGATGTTGGCTGCCAGCGGCTGCGACATGTCGGTGACCAGCGCGGCGGTCGCCCGGCCCCGCGCCCGGCCAATCCGCACGCACAGGCGGGCGAGGTCACCGGCCTCCGCCGCGGTCTGCATGAACGCACCGTTGCCGGCCTTGACGTCGAGGACGATCGTGTCAGCACCCCCGGCGATCTTCTTGCTCATGACGCTCGCGGCGATGAGCGCCGGTGACGGGACCGTCCCGGTGACGTCGCGAAGCGCGTACAGCCGCTTGTCGAGGGGGACGAGGTCCCGTGTGGCAGCGGCGACCGCCAGACCGATCCTATTGACCTGGGCCGCGAGTTCATCCGGATCCAGGTCGACCCGGAACCCGGGGATCGACTCGAGCTTGTCCAACGTGCCGCCCGTGTGGCCGAGGCCCCTCCCCGACAGCTTGGCCACCTGGGCGCCGCAGGCTGCCAGTATGGGGGCGACCACGAGCGTGCAGGTGTCGCCAACACCGCCCGTGGAATGCTTGTCGACTGTCGGCCCGGTCAGGGCCGACAGGTCCACGACCGCGCCGGATGCCACGTAGGCGTCGGTGAGCACCACCGCTTCGTCCTCGTCGAGACCTCGCAGCACCCCAGCCATGAGGAAGGCCGACATCTGCTCCTCAGCGACCTCGCCAGACAGATAGCCGTCGAGGAAGGCGCGCAGCACCTCGGGTTCGATCGACTCGCCGTCTCGCTTTCGGGCGATGACGGTGGGCGCGTGCAGACGGACGGGCACGCTTCGTCAGGTCTTGGACGCGCAGTCGACGCAGGTCACCGACAGCGGTCGCACCTCGAGCCGTGCGGGCTGGATGGGCTGGCCGCAGTTGGTGCAGATTCCGTAGGTGCCGTCGTCCATGCGCTCGAGCGCCTCGTCGATCTGGTGGACGCGGTTGCGGGCCTGGTCGATGGCGGCGAGCAGTTCCGCCCGCTCCTCGGTGGCCTGACCGGAATCCGCGAAGCCGTCGTTGCCCACGTTCAGGTTCCTGACCGCCTCACCGTAGGGGTCGGCCCCGTGCTCCTCGAGCAGCGTGATGTGCGACTGACGCTCGTCCTCGAGTTGCGAACGCAGTTGTTGCAGTGTCGCGGTGTCCATGAGTCAGGATCCCTTGGGCGAAGTGGTCAGGGCGAAATGGTCAGGGCGCAGTGGTCGCTTGACCACGAGGCTAGCCCTTGTCGACGGGTTCGGTCATGGCAGGCCCAGCACGTTCGACGGTTGCACGAAGTCCAGGACGTGAGCGGCGGCGACACCGGCATTGGTGACCGATCCCCGCGCGACGTTCACGCCTTCCAGCAGCCCGGCATCCGACACCAGCGCATCCTCGACACCGTTGGCCAGCCGCAGGGCGTAGGGCATCGTCACGTTGGTGAGTGCGTACGTGGAGGTGTGCGGCACGGCGCCGGGCATGTTGCCGACGCAGTAGTGCACGACGTCGTGGACGACATAGGTGGGGTCCTCGTGGGTCGTGACCCGCGAGGTCTCGGCGAAGCCGCCCTGGTCGATCGAGATGTCGACGATGACCGCCCGGGGCTTCATCGAGGCCACCATCTCGTCGGTGATGACCTGCGGTGCCTTGGCGCCGGGCACCAGCACGGCGCCGATCAGCAGGTCCGCGCGCGTGACCTCCTGCTCGAGGGTCAGACGATTGGACATCAGGGTGCTGATGCGCCCCTTGTGCACCGAGTCGATGTAACGCAATTTCCCGATGTCGAGGTCGAGGACGGTGACGTTTGCCTCCATACCGGCGGCCAGCCATGCGGCGTTGCGCCCCGCGGTGCCGGCCCCGATGACAACCACATAGGCCGGTTGGACCCCGGACACACCACCGAGTAGGACGCCGCGTCCGCCGTTGGCCCGTTCCAGGGATGCGGCCCCCACCTGGGGCGCCATCCGCCCGGCGACCTCGGACATCGGCGCGAGCAGCGGGAGTCCGCCGTCGGGCCCAGCAACGGTCTCGTAGGCGATCGCGGTGGTGCCTGCCTCGACGAGCCGTTCGGTGAGCGCCCGGTCAGCAGCCAGGTGCAGGTAGGTGAACAGCACGAGGTCCTCGCGGAGCCGGTGGTACTCCTCGGCGATGGGCTCCTTGACCTTCAGGACCATGTCGGCCTCGGCCCAGGTCGAGTCCGCATCCGGGGCGATCGTCGCGCCAGCCGCCAGGAACTGATCGTCGGGGATCGACGAGCCGACACCCGCCCCCGACTGCACCAGGACCGTGTGGCCGGCCAACGTGAGTTCACGGACCCCGGCCGGCGTCATCGCGACGCGGTACTCGTTGTTCTTGACTTCAGCGGGCACGCCGATGCGCACGATGGTGCCTCCCGGTTGATCGAACGGGGATGCTAGAGGCGGGCCACGAGCAGCAGGCCGATGATGGTCTTCGCGTCGAAGATCGTGCCGTCCGCGACGGCCGCGACGGCGTCGGCCAGCGGGAGCCGCACGATTTCCATGTCGGCTTCCTCCGCTTCCGCTTCGAACTGCCCGGGCGCCTCGTGCAGTCCGGTCGCGAGAAACACGTGCGTGTGTTCGGTGCACCAGCCGGCGGAGTTGGCGAAGCTGGTCAACGGGCGCAGGTCGGTGGCCTGCATGCCGATCTCCTCGGCCAGTTCGCGCCGCGCCGTGTCGATGGGTGCCTCGCCGTCCACGTCCATGATGCCCGCAGGAATCTCGAGCACGTACTGCCCCAGGGGGTGGCGGTACTGACGCAGAAGCAGGACGTCGCCGTCGTCGAGCAACGGCACGGCGGCGACAGCGTCCACATGGTCGACGACCTCGCGGTCGGCCGTCGACCCGTCGGGCATGCGGACGGTGTCGATCCGCACCGTCGACCACCCGTCGTGCACGACCCGCCTGTCGAGCGTCTCGAACCACGGCATGTCAGGCGTCGCCGACCTCGACCGCCACCGCGATCTCGGATGCGGTCGGCTCGTCCAGTTCGACGGGCAGCTGGCCCTCGACCTCGCGGTGGCGCTGGATGGCGGCGGCGATGAACCCGGAGAACAGCGGATGCGAGCGGTTCGGTCGCGACTTGAGCTCGGGGTGTGCCTGGGTCGCCACGAACCAGGGGTGGTCGGCCAGTTCGATGAACTCGACCAGTCGGTCGTCGGGTGACCGGCCGGCGAAGATCAGGCCGGCTTCCTCGAAGCGCGTCCGGTACTTGTTGTTGAACTCGAACCGGTGCCGGTGCCGTTCGTACACGACCGGTTCGTCGCCGTAGACCGTTGCCGTCTTCGTGCCAGGCACCAACTTGGCAGGGTACGAGCCGAGCCGCATCGTCCCGCCCTTGTCGGTCACGTCACGCTGGTCGGGCATCAGGTCGATCACCGGGTCGGGGCTCGACGGCTCGAACTCGCTGGAGTTCGCGTACGGCAGTCCGACGACGTTGCGTGCGAACTCGATGCACGCGGCCTGCAGACCGAGGCACAGCCCGAGGAAGGGGACGAGGTGGACGCGCGACTGGCGCGCCGCCAGGATCTTGCCCTCTACCCCCCGGATACCGAATCCGCCAGGGACGAGGATCCCGTCGGCGTCTCCGAGCAGCGTTTCGACGGTGTCCTCGGTCAGTTCGTCGGACGAGACCCAGTCGATGTCGACGTCGACGCCGTGTTCGAGGGCGGCATGACGAAGTGATTCGACGACCGACAGGTAGGCGTCGGGCAGGTCGACGTACTTGCCGACGATGGCCACCCTGACCGAGCCACGGGCCGTGCGGACCCGGTGGACGATCTCTTCCCACTCGTGCAGGTCGGGGGTGACCTCATCGAGTCCGAGGCGCTTGGCGACCACGCTGTCGAGGCCCTCCTCGCGCAGCGCGAGTGGGACCGCGTACAGACTCGACTGGTCGACGGCGGCGACAACGCCGTCGACGTCGACGTCGCACTGCAACGCGACCTTGCGGCGCAGACCCTCGTCGATCTCGCGGTCGGCACGCAGGACGAGCACGTCCGGCTGGATACCGATCGAGCGCAGTTCCCTGACGGAGTGCTGGGCCGGCTTGGTCTTCAGTTCCCCGGCCGCGGCGATGAACGGGACGAGCGCACAGTGCACGTAGCAGATGTTCTCGCGCCCGACGTCGAAGCGAAGTTGGCGGATCGCCTCGAGGAACGGCAGGCCCTCGATGTCACCGACGGTCCCACCGACCTCGGTGATCACGATGTCGACGTCCTCGGCGACGCCGTGGATGCGTTCCTTGATCTCGTTGGTGATGTGGGGGATCACCTGGACGGTCTTACCGAGGTAGTCGCCCCGGCGTTCCTTCGTGATCACCGACTGCCAGATCTGTCCGGAGGAGACCGAGCACCCCCGATGCAGGTTCTCGTCGATGAACCGCTCGTAGTGACCGAGGTCGAGGTCGGTTTCGCCCCCGTCGTCGGTGACGAAGACCTCGCCGTGTTCGAACGGGTTCATCGTGCCGGGGTCGACGTTGATGTAGGGGTCGAGTTTCTGCAGCGTGACCCGCAACCCGCGAGCCTTCAGCAGCCGTCCGAGCGACGCGGCCGTGATGCCCTTTCCGAGTGCCGAGGACACCCCGCCGGTCACGAAGATGAACTTCGTCGTGCCGTCGTAGGCAGGTCCGTCGGTACGGGGATCTACAGGGGACTCCACAAGTCGCGCCTCCGGGCCGGGAAGGCCGCGACTACCTGCAGCGGCCCGTACGACGGTAGCGGCCCCCCGCCGACGCGGCAACGACGTCAGGCGTGCTTGACCTCTATGTGCACGTGCGGCCAGCGGTCGGTCGGGAAGTAGCGGTCGATGTGGCTCGTGAAGCCGAAGCGGTTGGGGCCGGGAGCCACCCGGGTCACGCCGGCCTCGATGTGTTGACCGACAGCCACGTCGGCGCCGGCGACGTGGATCAGCGTCACCCGGATGGCCGGGTTGGCATCGGGCTGGATGACGATCCGGTGATCGGGGTACCGGCCGTAGAGAGCGTACTGGCCGACGTCCACGACCGTCCCCGTCACGGGAGCCATGACCGGCTCGCCGTCACGAAGGACGATGTCGACAGCGGAGGTTCCCGCGGCGCGGCGCCCGCGCGAGGACAATACGAGGTAGCCGGGACCGTCCGCGACGTCGGCGGGGGCGGTGACCTTGTTGGTGTTCTCGTTCTGGAACAGCCGGCCCTGTGGCGACAGCGGAAGTGACCATCTGGAGGCCGCCTCGTGGAAACCGATCAGCAGGACGTTGGGGGACGGCAGGCCGAGCTCGACGCCCTCGACGACCGCAAAGGTCCGTGCCAGCTCGCCGACGGGTGTGGCTTCGTCGGCCGGCGCGTCATCATCGACCACCTCGGACGCCGGCGCGGTCGGGACGGCGTTGGCGTAGGTCGCGGCGATCTCGGCACGTTCCGCCGCCGACAACGGTGCCGCGCCGCGGACCGCAGCCGAAGAGACGACCACCAGCAGGAGCACGAGCGAGAGCCCGAGGAACAGGCCTCGTGCGCCGGTGGTCTCGGCTCCGCCACGCATCAGACCGACGCCGTGGACGCGCCGGGAGCCCCGTCGTCCACCGAAACGGATCGGCGGTGCCCCGCCACGACGTGACGGTGTCGGATCGAGCAGGGTGGGCTTGGACATTCTCAGCTTGGTGGCTCAGCTTGGTGGCTCAGCTTGGTGGCTCAGCTTGGTGGCTCAGCTTGCGCGGCGGCGTGTGGCTTCGTCGAGGAGTTCCTGTGCGTGGGCTCGGCCGGCGTCAGTCGGGTCTCCGCCCAGCATGCGGGACAGTTCGACGACTCGGTCCTGTTGTCCTACATGTCGGGTCGTCGTGACCGTTCGGCCGTCGCGGATCCCCTTCTCGACCACATGGTGGACGTCAGCGTACGCGGCCAACTGGGCAAGGTGGGTAACGCACAGCACCTGACGCCGCCCACCCGCCGCCAAGCGAGCCAGCTTCTCGCCAACGGCCATCGCGGTCGCGCCCCCGACGCCGGCGTCGACCTCGTCGAACACGAGTACGGATGCATCGTCCACATCCGCCAGCGCCACCTCGACGGCAAGGGCCACGCGGGAGCGTTCTCCGCCGGAAGCAGCCGTCGCGAGCGGATGCATGGCCTCGCCCGGGTTGGCCGCGAGCAGGAACGTCACCTTGTCGGCGCCGTGGGCCGCGGGTTCGACGGGCTCGATCTCGATGGCCACCTCGGCGTGCGGCATCGCCAGGTCGGCCAGGTGCCCCTCGACGGCCCGTGCAAGGGCCTCGCCCGCGGTCCGTCGGCCGGCCCGGACAGCGTCGGCGACCTCGACAACCTGGTCCCACAGGTCGGCCACGGCCCGCTCGAGGTCGTCGGTCGCCTGGTCGGCGTCCTCGAGTTCGGCGATCCTGGCGGCCCCGGCGTCACGGTAGGCGGCCACGTCGCCCAACTCGGGCCCGTACTTGCGCAGCAGTCCCCGCACGGCCCTGCGCCGTTCGACGAGGCGGGCCACCTCGCCGGGGTCGGCATCGACGCCGTCGGCCTCCGCACGCAGGTCACGGGCCAGTTCCGCCACTTCCGACGCGAGTCCCTGCGCCCGTTCCTGCAGAGCCTCGAAGCCCGCGACCGGCAGGCGCCGCAGTGCGTCGACGGCCGACCCGAGCGGCTCCTGCGCGGCGTCGTCTCCGAGGGCCTGGGCGGCGCGGGCCAGGCCGTCCCGCAACTCCTCGGCGTGCTGCAGCCGCTCGAGCCGCTCGTCGATGCCGATGTCGTCGTCACGCAGCGCGACGGCGTCGATCTCGTCGACCTCGAACCGCAGTCGGTCCAATTCGCGGGCCCGTTCCTGAACGCTGTCACGGAGTTGCTCGAGTTCGGTCCGGGCGGCGCGCCACCGGCCGTGGACCTCGCCGTAGCGCTCCAGGGTCCTGCCGTGGGGGTCGCCGGCGTACGCGTCGAGCAACGCCCGTTGGACGTCGGGGCGGGTCAGTCGGTGATGGTCGTGCTGGGCGTGGACCTCGACGTGTGGTCCGAGAACGTCGGACAGGGCACCGGCCGGTGCGAGGCGGCCGTTGATTCGTGCGCGCGAGCCCCCCTCGGCGCGCAACTCCCTGGCGACGATCAGGTCGTCACCAGGCTCCACCCAGTCCTCGGCGCCGGGTGGCGCCGGGTGGACCCGGGCCTCCACGAGCGCTCCGTCCGTACCACTGCGCACGAGGTCGCTGTCGGCACGCGCCCCGAGCAGCAGTTGCAGCGCCGTCACGAGCATGGTCTTGCCTGCACCGGTCTCGCCCGTCACGACGGTGAATCCGGGCGCGAGCCGCAACGTGGCGTCCTCGATGACCCCGAGGGATCGGATGTGCAGTTCGTCCAGCACGGCAGTTCTCCGACGGTCAGCGCAGCCCGAACTTTCGGCGGACGAGGGTGTAGAAGTCCAGGTCGCCGATACGGGCGAGCATGACGGGGCGTCCGCCACCGACGGCGGTGACGTGACCGCCAGCCGGGACCGTGACCGGTTCGCGGCCGTCGCAGGACACGACCGCAGGCGGCTGCTCCTCGGGCAGATCCACCCTGACCGTTTCGTCGGACGAGCAGACGAGCGTTCGGTCGAACAGTGTGTGGGGGGCGACCGGGACGACCAGGGTCGCGTCGACCATCGGTGACAGGATCGGCCCACCGGCCGAGAGGGCGTAGCCCGTCGACCCGGTCGATGTCGCGATCACCAGAGCGTCTGCAGGAACCTTCGTGTACAGCCGCTCCCCCACGTGGACGTCCATGAGCAGCAAGCGCTGGCGTGCGGTCTTCTCGACCGAGACCTCGTTCAGTGCCCAACCGCGGCGCAGTTCGTCACCGTCCGGCCCGACCGCCGTCATCTCGAGCGTGGAGCGCGGTACGACCTCGTAGGCGCCGTCGACCACGGCCTGCATGGCGCTGTGGAGGTCGTCCTGCTCGACCTCGGCCAGGAAGCCGAGGCGTCCGAGGTTGACGCCCAGCACCGGCACGCCCGCATCGCGACACAGGTGCGCTGCCTGCAGGAAGGTCCCGTCGCCACCGAACGACACCGCGAGATCCAGGCCGTCGGCGAAGGATTCAGGATCGACGACCGGGATCTCGAGCGTCTCGGGATCGTCGCCCTGGTCGGCGACGATGACGTCCGCGCCGAGTTCGCGCAGCAGCCGGGCGGCGTTCGAGGCGACCTGCAGCGCTTCGTGGCGCCCGAAGTGGACGACGAGACCGATCTTCATCGGCGCGCGCTCCTTGTCGTCGGCCGCACGATCATCGACCGGCCATCCGTCTGCCCTCGTCGACGGCGGCGGTCACCAGCTGTCCCACCGGCCCCGCCTCTGCCGCCACGCCCAGGTGGGCGAGGAACTCGACGTTACCGGCCGGGCCCAGCAACGGTGATGCCGTTGTCCCCAGCATGACCCAACCGATGTCGCCGACCGCCGCGGCGACAGACACCAGCACCTGCTCCCAGACGGCGGGATCCCGCACCACGCCACCCTTGCCGACGTCGCCGCGACTGGCCTCGAATTGCGGTTTGACGAGCACGACCGCCTCGGCGTCCGGCGTCCCAAGCGCCCGCAGAACCGGCAGGACCGTCGCCAGCGCGATGAAGGACACGTCACAGACGATCAGATCGGGCAGCGGCAGGTCGAGGTGCCCAGGGAGGACGTCGCGGATGTTGGTCCGTTCGCGGATGTCGACGCGCGGGTCCCGGCGGATGCGCTCGTGGACCTGCCCGTAGCCGACGTCGATCCCGATCACGTGGGAGGCCCCGGCCTGCAGCAGGCAGTCGGTGAACCCGCCGGTCGAGACCCCGGAATCGAGGCAGCGTCGACCTGCAGGGTCGACGCCGAACACGGCGAGTCCATGCGCGAGTTTCTCCCCGCCACGGGACACGTACTGCCGTGGGGGTTCGGTGACGACAAGGGCCTGCTCGGGCAGCACCTGCGTCGCGGGCTTGAGGGCTGGAGCGCCGTCCACGGTCACCAGTCCGGCCGCGATCGCCTGCTGCGCCTCGGTCCGGGTGCCCAGCATCCCGCGTCGCACCAGTTCGACGTCGAGTCGGCGGCGACGCGCTGCGACGGTCAGACCTCCTCGAGCGCGTTCAGTTCCGCCACGAGGTTCGCGTTGACCCGCTCGAACGCGGCGGAACGCTCGCGCAGCGGCAGGTCGTCGATACGCTGGACGAGGGCCGCAAGGGGGTCCTCGTCGACGCTCGGGTCGGCGGCGCCCTCTGCTGACGCCGTCGGGTCGGCGCCAGGGTCGGCGGCGACCAGTCGCAGCGCGGGGATGCTGACCTCGTCGGTCATGACGACTTCTTCGCGGCGGACTTCTTCGCGGCAGCCTTCTTGGCAGCCTTCTTGGCTGGCGCCTTGGCGGCTGGGGCCTTCTTGGCAGCCTGCAGCTCGCGCTTGAGGTCGGCGACCTGCTTCTGCAGCCGCGTGACCTCGTCGGTAGTTGCGAACCCCATCGACTTCACGGCCCGCTGGATCTCGGCGTTGATCATCGTCGTCAGGGTCTCGCGGTTCTTCCGGGACTTCTCGAGCAGCTCCGACGCGAACTCGCTGACCTGACTGCTGGCGACCTCGCCCTGCTTCACCAACTGCTTGGCGATCCGCTCGGCGTTGGCCTTGGTCAGTTGGGACAGGCCGCTCGCGGCCTCCACGTACTTCTCGAACGCGCTGTTCATCGTCCTCACCCTGTCGTGGTCGGTGGTCGAGCCTACCGAGCCACCCGGTAGCGCAGCAGGACCTCGTTCCCGTGCCTTCGGACACCCAACAGGTCCATCGACGTCGGCGACGCCGACGGTCCGGTCACGATGCGGGCGGCCGATCCCCCGACCAGGCTCGGCGCGACGGTCAGGAAGATCTCGTCGACGAGTCCGTACGCGAGCAACTGCCCGTTCAGCGACGGGCCTCCTTCGCCCAGGATGCGGCCGTACCCGAGGGTCCGCAGTCGCTCGATAGCTGCCGACAGGTCGACGAGGTCGTCGCCGGCCACGATCAACTCGGCCCCTGCTTCCTCGAGTGCGGTGACCCGGTCGGGATCAGCAGCCCGTGACGTCACGACGAGCGGGCGCCACGCAGAGTCCTCCGTGAACAGGCGGCCACCGAGGTCGAGGTCCAGCGAGCGGGACACGACCGCGATCCCTGCACGGTCCGCCTGTCCACGCTCACGGCGTGCGGCAAGGACCTCGGCCGCGGCCTTTGGGGGTCCGTAGCGCTCGGCACGGATGGTTCCCGCACCCACGAGGATCAGGTCGGCGACGGCTCGGAGCGCCCGGAACGCGGCCTGGTCGCCGTCCTGGCCCAGCCCACTCGACACGCCGTCGACGGTCGCAGCGCCATCGACGCTGGCCACCATGCCGAGCGCCAGCCAGCGGTCGGAACCGCCGGCAACGTCGGCGTAGACCCCCTCGAGAGGTTCGTCGCCGGGGTCCGGATACAGCCGTTGCATCCACGTTCCTTCCAGGGGCCGCTGCTACCGTCCGTCCACAGATCGTCCAGGAGACCGGCCGTTGGCAACCACCGATGAGGTCGAGCGCATCCTGCTCGATCTCATCACCCAGTTGCAGGACATCGACTCCCGGTACCGCCCGATGCTGCCGAGTCGCCGCACGATCGAGGCCTCCTGCGAGGATCTCGGACTGACCTATCACGCCTACTGGCGTCAGGGGAAGCTCAGCGAACTGCACCAGGGTGCCGCTGACCGTCCGGACATCAGGATCGCCATCCACTCCGACGACCTCGTCGACCTCGCTGACGGACGCCTCCGCGTCCGCGACGCCTATGTGTCGCAACGATTGCGCGTCGACGCGTCGATGACCGACCTCATGCGCCTCAGTCGCGCGCTGTGACCCATGACGCGGACTGAACTGCCGATCCTCGGGTGGAAGGAACAGGTCTCCCTGCCCGAACTCGGCATCCCTCGGCTGCGCGCCAAGCTCGACACCGGAGCGAGGTCGAGCGCGCTCCACGTCGAGAACCTCCAGGAGATCGGCCACCACGACCTCAACGGCCACCACCTCCCGGTCGTCCGTTTCGATGTCCTCGTCGGCAACCGGTCGGCGCCACGGCGCCAGTCGGTCGAGGCCCCGGTCACGTCGTTCAAGGTGGTTCGCGACACCGGCGCGAAGGCCGAACGGCGCCCCGTCGTTCGTACACACGTCGTCTGCGGCCCGGTGGACATCGCCGCCGAGGTCACGCTGACGTCACGCCAGGGGATGAACTTCCGCATGCTGCTCGGACGGCTGACCCTGGAGGGCCAGTGCCTGGTCGATCCCGGCCACGGCTACCTGCACACCCCACGTCCGCCCCGGCGCGCCCGATGAACGGACCGATCACCGTCGCGGGCATCGAGGTCGAACCGGGCGAGCGTCGCGACCTCGCACCGTTGGTGTCCGAGTCGTACACCGGCGACCGCACGACTCTGCCGATGGCGGTATTCAACGGCGCCCATGACGGCGCCAGGGTGTTCGTGACGGCTGCCGTCCACGGCGACGAACTCAACGGCACGGCCGTCTGCCAGCAGCTTCTTACCCGCCTGGAACCGTCGGTGCTGTTCGGGGTCGTGATCGTCGTCCCGATCGTCAACGTCCTCGGCGCGCAGATCCATTCGCGCTACCTGCCGGACCGGCGCGACCTCAACCGGGCCTTCCCCGGGTCATGGACCGGTTCGATCGCCGCGCGGACGGCCCGGCTGCTGTTCGACGAGGTCGTCGAGGGGGCCACGGCTGGCATCGACCTCCACACCGCGGCGAATCGCCGTGCCAACGTCCCCCAGATCCGCATCGACACCTCGGACGCCGAAGCGTTGCGGCTTGCGCGGGTGTTCGGGACGCCGCACGTCCTGGACGCCACGCTGCGGATGGGATCGCTGCGCGAAGCCGCAAAGACCGCAGGGGTCCCGGTCCTGACCTACGAGGCCGGCGAACCGCTGCGTCTCGACCACGACGCGATCCGGATCGGGTTGGATGGCGTGCTCCGCGTGCTGCACCATCTCGGGATCACCGAGACCGGCCCGGCGGTTGGGCCTGACCCGACCATCATGCACCAGAGCAAGTGGTTGCGCGCTGACCGCGGTGGCCTGGTCGACTTGCACGTTGGCCCGGGCGACACGGTCGTGGCCGACCAGCCGGTGTGGACGACGAGCAGCCCGCTCGGGGCCGAGCGCGCGACGGCGACCTCCCCCGTCGCCGGAGTCGTCATCGGTGGGACGACCCTGCCCGTCGTCTCGCCGGGCGACGCGATCCTGCACATCGGCATCACCGACGGCGATGCGGAACCGTGGGAGGACGACCCCTCGTCCGAGGAGGACGCCCAGGCCGCAATCGGCGAGGAGGACTGACGATGAGGGAGAAGGCATGACCTCTCCAGTTCACCCCCCAGGCCGGCAACGCCGGCCCCTCCCCCCTGAGGGGGAAGGAATGACCTCTCCGCCGATCGAGACCTACGACGACGGCGTGATCGCCGTCGACACGCTGATGGGCGGGATGACCTCGGTGACCGCCGGGTACCTGCTGACCGCACCGCGGCCGGCGCTGATCGAGTGCGGACCGGCCAAGTCGATCGACCACCTGATCCGGGGTCTGCAGAGCCTCGGCATGGACCCCGACGACCTCGCCTACCTGGTCCTCACCCACATCCATCTCGACCATGCCGGCGGGGCCGGCGACGTGGCTGCCGCGTTCCCGAACGCGACCATCGTCGTCAGCGAGGTCGGCGCGCGCCACATGAACGAGCCCGAGCGGCTGAACCGGTCGGCGGCGATGGTCTACGGCGACTTGTACGGCAGCGTGTACGGCGGATGCACGCCGATCGCCGCGGATCGTCTGCTCGGCGTCGCCGACGGGGACACCATCGACCTCGGCGGTGGACGGACGCTCGATCTGCTCTACACGCCGGGCCATGCCAAGCACCATGTCGGGGTACACGATTCGCAGACCGGTGCGATCTTCGCCGGGGACTCGGTCGGTGTGAAGCTGCCTGGGATGCACCACATCCGGCCCGCGACGCCGCCGGCCGACTTCCACCTCGAGGCAGCGCTCGACTCGCTGGAGCGGTACCGGCAACGCGAGCCGTCCCGGATCTACCTCGCCCACTACGGGCCGGTCGATCCGCCGGACGAGGCACTCGCCGAGGCCGACGACCGCCTTCGTCTGTGGGCGGCGACGGCGGAGGCGGCCTACCACGAGTCCAGCGAGCTCGACCACGTGGCCGAGACGCTTCGTCAGCGCTTCCAGGACGAGGTCGACCTGGCGATGTTCGACGATGATCCCCACGGCCAGCAGCGCGTGGAACTGCTGTCCGGCTTCGAGTCCAACGCCGCGGGGATGATCCGCTACTTCACCAGGCGCGATGACGGGACGCTGACCCCGGTTGGCTGACTGACTCACCCGAGGTCGGCGAGTCGCTCCTCGAGCCCGTAGGGGTCGTCCTCGAGCTCTGCGAGGGGCTCCCATGCGGCCCGGGCCGCGTCGAACTCCCCGGCGCGTGCGGCCAGATCGCCCGCCATGTACTGGAACCGTTCGCGGGCCTCGGGACCGGCGTCCTCGAGCATCTGCCGGTCGGCACGTCGAAGCACCGCCTTGGCGGCGTCGACGTCACCGTCATCGGCGAGCGCGCCAGCCCAGACCAGCAGGACCTCGACCCGACGCGAGGCCTCGACGCTGCTCGCCTGCAGGAGTTCGCCGGCAGCCTCGGCCACGTCCGAAACCGGCTGGCCGAGTGCACGGAGGCAATCCGCGATCAGATGGTTCTGGTCAGGGCTGGCCGACAGCCGTCGGTAGGTCCGCAGTTCCGACAGCGCCAACTTGAAGTCCCCCGACAGGTAGTAGGCGACGCCGAGTGCCTCGCGGATCGACACGGACCGCTGCGCGACGCTCTTGGCCCACAACAGATACGGCAGTGCGGCTTCGGGTTCGTCCGCGTCGATGGCCTCGGCGCCGATGGACAGCGCGATCATCAATTCGTCGGCGGTCTCAGCCTTCTTGACCGACTGGCGCAGTTCGGTGCGTACGCGTCGCGGCAGGTCGACATCGACATCCGCCGGCAGGTCCGGCTTGGGGATGTCCTCGCGGTTCGGGCGAACCGGACGACGTGGGCGGAACGGGGTCGCTCTCGGGGTGGGTTCCTCGGCCATCGAGCAGTCCTCGGTCGTGCGCGGATCGTCAGTGAATGTGCTTGGAACACGAGAAAGGGCGCCGCCAGTGGCGACGCCCTTTCTCAAAGTAGTTCCCGCGGTGACCTACTCTCCCACCGGGTTGCCCCAGCAGTACCATCGGCGCTGGAGGGCTTAACTTCCGGGTTCGGAATGTGACCGGGTGTATCCCCTCCGCTAAGACCACGGGAGATCTTTCACGTTGTGTGAGTCATCGTTTCCGGTGACTGTTGTCAGGGTGTCGCCGAAGCGACGTCCTGATGAACTCCATAGCGAGCGCGAGCGTGAGCACGGCAAGTCCTCGGGCTATTAGTACCGGTCAGCTGCACGCATTACTGCGCTTCCACTTCCGGCCTATCGACCCAGTCGTCTGGCTGGGGCCCTTACTCCCTTGTAGGGATGGGTGATCTCATCTCCAGGTGGGCTTCGCGCTTAGATGCCTTCAGCGCTTATCCCGACCGCACGTAGCTAACCGGCCATGCTCTTGGCAGAACAACCGGCACACCAGAGGTGCGTCCACCCCGGTCCTCTCGTACTAGGGGCAGATCCTGTCAAATCACCAACGCGCGCAGCGGATAGGGACCGAACTGTCTCACGACGTTCTGAACCCAGCTCGCGTACCGCTTTAACGGGCGAACAGCCCGACCCTTGGGACCTGCTCCAGCCCCAGGATGCGATGAGCCGACATCGAGGTGCCAAACCTTCCCGTCGATATGGACTCTTAGGGAAGATCAGCCTGTTATCCCCGGGGTACCTTTTATCCGTTGAGCGACGGCGCTTCCACATGCCACCGTCGGATCACTAAGCCCGTCTTTCGACCCTGCTTGAGATGTCTCTCTCGCAGTCAAGCTCCCTTGTGCCTTTACACTCGTCGACCGATTGCCGTCCGGTCTGAGGGAACCTTTGGGCGCCTCCGTTACTCTTTGGGAGGCAACCGCCCCAGTTAAACTGCCCATCAGGCACTGTCCCTCATCCAGATAATGGATGGAGGTTAGGGACTCAGTATGACAAGGGTGGTATTCCAAGGATGACTCCACCAACACTGGCGTGTCAGCTTCACAGTCTCCCACCTATCCTGCACATGACATACCAAGCCCCAATACCAAACTGCAGTAAAGGTCCCGGGGTCTTTCCGTCCTGCTGCGCGTAGCGAGCATCTTTACTCGCGATGCAATTTCACCGAGCTTCTGGTTGAGACAGTATGGAAGTCGTTACGCCATTCGTGCAGGTCGGAACTTACCCGACAAGGAATTTCGCTACCTTAGGACCGTTATAGTTACGGCCGCCGTTTACCGGGGCTTGACTTCGAAGCTTCGCATAAATGCTGACCTCTCCGCTTAACCTTCCGGCACCGGGCAGGCGTCACACGGTATACGTCCACTTTCGTGTTAGCACCGTGCTGTGTTTTTGGTAAACAGTCGCTTCCACCTGGTCACTGCGGCCCACTCCAGCTCAGAGAGCAAGTCTCATCACCAGCGAGGGCACTCCTTATCCCGAAGTTACGGAGTCAATTTGCCTAGTTCCTTAACCAGAATTCGCTCGAGCGCCTTGGCATTCTCTGCCTGACCACCTGTGTCGGTTTGGGGTACGGGCACCCCATGATCTCCCTAGAGACTTTTCTTGGAAGCATGGCGTCAGTGACTTCGACTCTGTCTCGGCATCGTGTCTCAGGCTTCATGTGGTCCGGATTTACCTGGCCCACGCCCTACGCACTTGCCCCGGGACTACCATCGCCCGGGTTCACCTAGCCTTCTCCGTCATCCCATCGGTGACCTACTGACGTGAGGGTTCGACATCCGTAGACGCCGTTAGCACCACGCTCTCGGTATAGACGATCATGCGGTGGTACCGGAATATCAACCGGTTATCCATCGACTACGCCTCTCGGCCTCGCCTTAGGTCCCGACTTACCCTGGGCGGATGAACCTTCCCCAGGAACCCTTGGTCATTCGGCGGGGGAGTTCCTCCCTCCCCATTCGTTACTCATGCCTACATTCTCACTTGACACGCGTCCACCACTGGGTTACCCCGCAGCTTCACTCGCGTATCAACGCTCCTCTACCGCTCCAGCCCGCTTTCGCGTATGTGGCTGAAACCCGCAGCTTCGGTACAACACTTAGCCCCGTTACATTATCGGCGCAGGACCACTCGACCAGTGAGCTATTACGCACTCTTTCAAGGGTGGCTGCTTCTAAGCCAACCTCCTGGTTGTCTGTGCAGTCCAACATCCTTTGCCACTCAGTGTTGATTTAGGGACCTTAGCTGGCGGTCTGGGTTGTTTCCCTCTCGAATACGGAACTTATCTCCCGCATTCTCACTGCCGCGCTCTCACTTCTCGGTATTCGGAGTTTGCCTGATTTCGGTAAGCTTTTAGGCCCCCTAGACCAAACAGTGCTCTACCCCCGAGAAGAAACACGCGACGCTGCACCTAAATGCATTTCGAGGAGAACCAGCTATCACGTTGTTTGATTGGCCTTTCACCCCTATCCACAAGTCATCCGAGCAGTTTTCAACCTACAACGGTTCGGGCCTCCACGAGGTCTTACCCTCGCTTCACCCTGCTCATGGATAGATCACAACGTTTCGGGTCTAGCGCCGCCGACTAGACGCCCTATTAAGACTCGCTTTCGCTTCGGCTTCCCCACATCGGGTTAACCTTGCCAGCGACGGCTAACTCGTAGGCTCATTCTTCAAAAGGCACGCTGTCACCCCCGAAAGGGCTCCAACGGTTTGTAGGCACACGGTTTCAGGTACTTTTTCACTCCCCTCCCGGGGTACTTTTCACCGTTCCCTCACGGTACTGGTTCACTATCGGTCACTGAGGAGTATTTAGCCTTACGAGGTGGTCCTCGCAGATTCAGACGGGATTTCTCGGGCCCCGCCTTACTCGGGATTACATCCAGGAGTCAACTCACACTTCACATACCGGGCTCTTACCGTCTGTGGCGGACCGTTCCAGGTCCTTCTGTTGTGTGGTTGATTTGTAACTCCTTGGTGAAATGGCAGAATCACCAGGATGGTCCCACGACCCCGTACACGCAACGCCTGCCAGCTTTAACACGTGTACGGTTTAGGCTCATCCGCTTTCGCTCACCACTACTTACGGAATCGAGGTTTCTTTCTCTTCCTGCGCTTACTTAGATGTTTCAGTTCAGCGCGTTCCCTTCACCTGTCCTATGTGTTCAGACAGGCATGTTGCGACATGACTCGCAACAGGTTGCCCTATTCGGAAATCCCTGGATCAACGGAAGGTTGACTCCTCCCCAGGGCTTATCGCAGCCTCCCACGTCCTTCTTCGGCTCTCAGTGCCTAGGCATTCACCGTGTGCCCTTAATTGCTTGCCGTTAAGATGCTCGCGCTCGCTATGGAGTTCTCAAGGATCGTGTCCTGTGCAACGACTTGGCCTGGCCACTCGAATGCGGTGACTGGTTCCGGAAGTCGCATGGACGAGAGCGGGGCAAGCCCCGCTCCCTGAAAGCTGCACAGTGTGCCCATCACGACCTGGCGGGGTGCTTCTCGTGGTCACGACTGTTGATCCGCGTCGCCGTCATGCTCGATGGCATGCTCGGTGCGGCAGTCCCCCCACGTGAAGTCCCAGCGGACCCAAGGGATGAATAGTCAGTAGTTCACGGAACTGGCGTGAACGCCCACCAATGTGGTGGTCGTCACGTAATCCATGCTCCAGAAAGGAGGTGATCCAGCCGCACCTTCCGGTACGGCTACCTTGTTACGACTTCGTCCCAATCGCCGATCCCACCTTCGGCAGCTCCCTCCCAAAAGGGTTAGGCCACTGACTTCGGGTGTTACCGACTTTCATGACGTGACGGGCGGTGTGTACAAGGCCCGGGAACGTATTCACCGCAGCGTTGCTGATCTGCGATTACTAGCGACTCCGACTTCATGCAGTCGAGT
>Ga0326597_10000989_pt1 | contig 47592 bp, 38 predicted proteins | sample RVTome_12_FD_203789 | JGI IMG/M metagenome (GOLD analysis project Ga0326597, IMG submission 203789) | Soil microbial communities from uranium-contaminated site in the Upper Colorado River Basin, Wyoming, United States - RVT100D185 | ecosystem: Environmental > Terrestrial > Soil > Contaminated >...
GCGTATTGCGGATGTCGACGCAGTTCTCCTTGAACGTCAATCCCAGCACGTTGACGTGCGAGCCCTTGACTTGCGAGCCGTTGCGGATCATGTGCTTCACGGTCTGCTCGGCGATGAACTTGCCCATACCGTCGTTGATGCGCCGTCCGGCCAGGATGACCTGCGGGTGATAGCCGAGCTTGTCGGCCTTGTGCGTCAGGTAATACGGGTCGACGCCGATGCAATGTCCGCCGACCAGTCCCGGGCGGAACGGCAGGAAATTCCACTTGGTGCCGGCGGCCTGCAGCACCTCGAGCGTGTCGATGCCCATGCGGTCGAACAGGATGGCGAGCTCGTTCATCAGCGCGATGTTGAGGTCGCGCTGCGTGTTCTCGATCACCTTGGCCGCCTCGGCGACCTTGATGCTCGAGGCGCGGTATACCCCGGCGGTAACGATGCTTTGATAAAGCGCGGCGACTTTCTCGAGCGTCTCCGGGCTGTCGCCCGAAACCACTTTGAGGATGCGGGTGAGGGTGTGCTCCCTGTCGCCGGGATTGATGCGCTCGGGCGAGTAGCCGACGTGGAAGTCTTTCCGCCAGTGCATGCCCGAGGCCTTCTCGAGGATCGGCACGCACACTTCCTCGGTGGCGCCGGGGTAGACCGTAGATTCGTAGACGACGATGGCGCCGCGCTTCATGTGCCTGCCGACTGTCTCGCTCGCGCCCGCGAGCGCGGCGAGGTCGGGCTGGTGCGCGGAATCCACCGGCGTCGGCACCGCGATGATGAAGAAATCGGCCTGCGCGAGCGCTGCCGGGTCGCTCGACACGGTGAGCTGGCTTGCCGCGCGCAGCTCCTCGCTCGAGAGCTCCCCGGTCGGATCGACGAAGCGGCGATAGCTTTCGATCTTCGCCGGCGACAGATCGAAGCCTACGGTCTTTCGCTTCTTGCCGAACTCGACCGCGAGCGGCAAGCCGACGTAGCCCAGGCCTACGACCGCGACGCTCATCGGCCGCTGCCGGCAATGCTGGCAGGCATCAGCCCGCCCCTTCCCCGCTGACCCGGTGCTCCAGCGGCGCGAACTCCTGCTGCAGCTCCTCGACCAGGCTCGCGATCTCCGCGCCGGCCAGGGCGTGCTTCTTGTCCAGGCTGCCCATCAGGAGCAGGCGGTCGCACATGACGTTGATCTTGCGCGGTATGCCGCCCGTGTACTGGTGGATGCCGGCGAAGGCGTCCGCGCTGAACGACGGATCGTTGCGCCAGCCCGCGGTCAGCAGCCGGTGCAGGATGTAGGCCTCGGTTTCGGCTTGGTCGAGCGGCCCGACGTGGCAAGAGGCGATGACGCGCTGGCGGAGCTGCTCCATGGCCGGGCTCTGCAGGATCCTGCGGAACTCGGGCTGCCCGAGGAGGAACGTCTGCAGCAGGGGCCGGGTGGCATGCACGAAGTTGGAGAGCATGCGCAGTTCCTCCACCGAGCCCATCGGCAGGTTTTGCGCCTCGTCCACGACCAGCAGCGCGCGCTTTCCCTGCTGGCTGCACGCCAGGAGGTGCTGCTCGATGCGATCGAGCAGCACCGCCTTGCTGGCGTCCTGGGCGAGGCCGAACGCCGCCGCCACCATGCGCACCATGTCGTCGCCCGTGAGCCGCGTGCTCACCACCTGGGCCAGCACGAGGTTCTGCGACGCCAGCTTTTGGGCGAGGGTGTTGGCGAGCATGGTCTTGCCGGCGCCGATCTCCCCCGTGATGACGATGAAGCCCTCGCCCTGGTGCGCGCCGTACACCAGGTAAGCCATGGCGCGGCGGTGGCCGCGGCTGGAAAAGAAGAAGCGCGGATCCGGGCTCAGCTGGAAAGGCTTCGCCTGCAGATGGTAGAAGGTTTCGTACATGAGGCGCTAGAAAGTCGTCCGCAGGGAGGCGACGATGGCGTTCTCGACGTAGACGTTTACGCCCTGCGAGGATTCGTTCTCCTGGCGTCGGTAGAAGAGCGAGCCGGAAACCTGCGGCTGGAACTGGCGGGTGAGGCCGGCCTGGAGGTAAGTGAAGTCGTCCACGCGATTGGTGTCGAGGAACTCGTTGCGAGTGTAGCTCGCGTTGAGGTTCCAGGTGTTCCGAGCCGTCACGCGCCAGCTCCAGGCAAGGCTCGCTCCGGCGAGCCGGATCGAGTTGCTCGCGGCGAAATCGCCGCTGGTGGGCAGCGCCGCGCCGCCCAGCAGCGCTTCTCGGGTTTCCCAGAACGCGTTGGCGATCAGCGTGTTCCGCGCCCCCTGGAGCGCGGCCGAGGCCAGCCAGCGCTTCTGCAGGAACAGCAGGTCGCTGAAGAAGTTGACCGGGGCGTTGAGACTCGGTGGCAGCCCGCTCCTCGCGATGAACTCCTGCACGGCCTTCTGCCGCTCCGTCGGATCCGGGTACTGGGCCGCGAACAGCTGATCCAGAGTTCCAGCCGTGCTCGCTGTTACCGGCACGAAGAACTCCGAGCGCGCGGTCGTAACGTCCTCGCTGTAGGTGGCGCTCCACGTCGTGAGGCGCGTGCGGTGGCTGAACTCTAGGCCGTAAGCGTCGTCCTCGAAGCGCTTCCCCGCAGTGGCGACCAGGCGCGTGCGCGGCGTGGGCGTCCACTCGAACCCCGCGCTCCAGCGCGATCCGTCGAGCACCAGGCCGGTGACTTGCGAGTCGTAGCTTTCGTACCCCGCTCGCGCAAGTACGCCCACGCTCGGCGTGATCAGCAAGCGCGCGCCGGCCGTGAACGCGTCGCTCGTCGTCTCCTGCCGGGTCTCGTCGTACCTGATGGTCTCCCGCGTAAAGGCGGTGTCCCAGGTGAAGCGCCTGTACGTCGGGCCGCTCGTCAGCCGGAGAAAGGCGCGGTTCGCCTCGCTGTCTGGGAGGGACGTCTGCTCGTCCGACCTCACGACGCTGTAGGTGTGCCGCACCTCGGCGCGCGCCGCGGACCCGAAGTCATGAAGCAGGTAGGGAGTTACATACGACGACGACGTCGTGGCGCGGTTGCTCGTGACACTGACGTTGCTGGTCGTCAGGGGACCCTGGAGCGATACGTCGTACTGGTCGACCTTGGCGCCCGCCTCGATGAACAGGAACTTCTCCGCGAGCTCCACGTTGCCGACCGCTTTGCCCCGATGGAATACCGTGTCCTCGCGGTCGAGCTTCGAGTAGTACAGGAGCTCGGGCGCGTAGCTGGCGCTGAACCGCAACCGGGGGCCGGTGGACGTGATGGAGATTCCGGGCACGACTTGCGTGATCGAGTCGCTGAGCTTGGAGCCCTCCGGAGCAAGCGAAACGTTGTCGGTGTAGGTTTGCGAGAGCGACAGGAAAGGAGTGACCTCCGTCTTCTCGGCCCGGACCGCGCCGCCACACAGCACGAGCAGCGCGGCGAGGAATCGCGAAGCGCGGCGGCGGAAAGCTCCAGCCTGCGGGGCATGCTGCGCGCCTTCGCGCGCGCTAGCCATATCCGCCGTAGCCGTACTCGAGGCTGGGGCCTTCGACCTTGTTGAGCAGCAAGCCGACGACGGGGCTCGCGTCGATGCGGCCCAGCGCGTCCTTTAGCGCCGCATCGGAAGTCTTTCCCGCTTCCACCACCACGACGATCTGGCCCATCTGGCTCGCCAGCACGCCTGCCTCGCTGGCGGCGAGGAGCGGCGGGGAGTCGAATACGATGATGCGGTCGTGGTAGCGCTGCGCCATGTCGCGCAGCAGGACCCGCATGGCTTCGCTCGCCAGGAGCTCGGTAGCGTGCTTGTGCGCCCCGCCGACCGGCAGCACCGTGAGCCTGCCGAAATCGGCCTTCCACAGCACGTCCGAGAGGTCGATGCTGCGGTCGAGCAGCACATCCATCAATCCCCTGTCCGCCTGGAGGCCGAGCGCCCGCGGCACGCTCGGCTGCGCGACGTCCGCGTCGACGAGCAGCACGGTGCGGTCCATCTCCAGGGCGATGCTCATCGCGAGATTGACCGCGCAGAACGTCTTGCCTTCCCCCGCCAGCGCGCTCGTCACCATCACCAGGTTCGCCGGCGGTGCGCCGGCCTTGGGGCTCGCCAGGTTCGCAAGGATCTGACGCTTGACGCGCCGGAAGCTCTCGGCGACGGCCGTGCGCTCGCCGTCGGGCGTGATCATGCTCTGCTCGCGCAGGCGGCTCCGGTCTACCTTGAATGTCCGCGTCGTGGCGCCGGCGGCATGCGCGGACTTGCCCTTGGCGGCGAGACTCTCGGCGATGCGCTCGATCGCGTCCGGCTGCAAGGCGGCCCCTTCGCTCGCCGCGGGCTTCTGCGGGCCCTGCGCAAGCGACCTGAGCAGGTCCGCCGCTCTTTCGATCGTGCTCATCCCAGAACACCCAGGAAATCGATATTCATGAGCGACGCTATGACTACGCCGTAGACCGACAGCAGGCCGAGGAACGACAGCGTGAGCGCGAACAATCCCAGCGCATGGCGCTTCCTTTGCCTCTCGTTCCATGCCATGGCGATGGACCCCAGCACCCGAATCCCGCTCGCCTCTCTCAGCCTGCGCTCGTCGCTGAACGTGGTCTTGAGCTGGCTGAGCACAAAGGCGATGCCGAAACCACCGCCGAGCGCCGCGAGCAGGACCATCGACATCAGCAGCGGCCGGTTGGGCCCGCTGGGCTCGAGCGGCACCTGGGGCGGATCAATGACCCGAAAGCCCATCGCGACGTCGCTCGCTTCCACGTCGCCCGAGATCTGTGCGGATTCGCGCCGCTCCAGCAGCTTGTCGTAGCGCGTCCTGATCACTTCGTAGTCGCGGGTGAGCTGCTTGTACTCGGCCTCTACTTGCGGCAGGGCGTTGGCGGCCGCCTGCAGCTCGTTGTAGCGGACGTCGTACTCCGCGACCCGAGCCTTCATGGCGGCCACCTTCGCTTCGGCTTCGGCCAGGGAGACCATCAGCTTCTCGTACAACGGGCCCTGCGGCGCGCGGGGAGCGCGCTTGCCGCCGTCCTCGGCGAGCTTCGTCACTTTCTCATCCGCGTCACGCTGCTCCTTCAGTTGCGCGATGATGCGCGAAGTGGCCACGATGTCGGGATGCTGCTCCGTGTAGACGAGGCGCAGGCCGTCGAGCTTCTGCTGGAGGGCCCGGACGCGCAGGTCGAGCTCCGAGGGCGGCTGCCCCGCGGCGCCTTGGTCGCCCGGCGGGGAGGCGGCCTGCCCTTCGCCGGCGAGCTGCTGCTTGATGGCGTCGCGCGAGTTCAAGGCTTCCTTCAGCTCGAGTGAGGCCTGCCTCAATGCGGCCTTCGCCTCGCTCAGCGCCCCGTAGAAGTCGCGGCCGTCGCCGGGCATGAGGCCCTGATGCTTGCGCTTGAACGCCATCACCGCATTCTCGGCGGCGACCAGCTTTTCGCTGTAGCTCCTGAGCTGGTCCTCGATGAATTCCCGCGCCGAGTCCGAATCCTTGCGCTTGTTGCCGACGCTTCCTTCCATGAAGATCGTGAGCAGCGACTGCACCACGCGCTGCGCGCGCACGGCGTCCCGGTCGGAATAGGAGATGGTGTAAAGGTTCTCGCGGCCCGCGCTCTTGACCGCAAGCTCCTTCGTCAGGCGCGAGATCAGCTGCTCCCGGTGCTCGCCGCTCTGCAAGCCGGACCCCACGTCGGCCATCCGCATTACCTTTTCTACGTTGACGCGGCTGACCAGGGTGCGGCTCATCATCGCGACCGTCTGATCGATGTTGGGCTGCACGGCGATTCCGGAGAGCAGGGGCCGCAGCATCGATTGCGTGTCGACGTAAACCCGGGCCTGCGCCTCGTATCGGTCCGGCATCAGGTGCACCGCGGTCCAGCCACCGAGTGCGATGACCCACGCGGCGAGGGCTGCGTACCAGCGGTAGCGCCAGGCAGCTCTCAGGTAGGAGAGGAGTTGGTCGGCCAGATCGTGCATGCTCGGGAACCCCGGGCCCCGGAAGCTAGAAGTAGCTCTGCGGAATGATGAGAACGTCGCCGGGGCGCATCTCCACGTTGGCCGAGAGATCTCCGCCACGGATGAGATCCATCAGGCGAACCCCGAACCGGTGGCTCTTGCCGCCCTCGATGCGCAGGATGCTCGCCCTGTTTCCGGCGGCGAAGTCGGTGATCCCGCCCACGGCGATCATCACATCCAGTAGCGTCATGTTCTCACGGTAAGCGAGCGCCTGGGGCTTCGCCGCCTCGCCGATCACGCGCACCTGCTGGCTATAGGGACCGGCGAAGCTGGTGACGATGACCGTGACGACGGGGTTCTGCACGTACCGCGAGAGAACCTGCTCCATCTGGCGGGCGATTTGCGACGTGGTCTTGCCGCTCGCCTGCAGGTCTTCCACCAGCGGCGTCGTGATCTTGCCGTCGGGACGCACCGGCACGGTTACGGACAATTCTGGGCTACGCCAGACCACCACGTTGAGCATATCGCCGGGGCCGACTAGGTACGGAATGTCGATCCGGGGACGGGGGTCGGCCACCGGGGGATAGGTCGTGCCGCACCCCGCCAAGAGCACCAGCAAAGCTGACGATGCCCAGATTTTCACGGCTGATTTTCCCTTCACATGGTCAATCGGCAGGGGCATTTGGGACGTCTCCTGACGCCTATTCACGACGCTTTAATGCGATCTTCTATTCACGCACGAGCAGGCTAAGGCATCGGATTGTATATCGTGTGACTTTTAGCACGAGCGCTGTAGGATGTTTCTCCTACTCGCCACGGTAAAAATTTGTGATACTTCAAACCCGTAGGGTTACGGCATTGGTAGTTAAGGGGTTGCGCAACATGGCGGTTTTCGGGTCGGGCGGTTCACGGCGATGCCTGCGGTTTGTTGTCGCGATTCTGTTCGCGAGCATCGGCCTGTATGCATGCGGCGGTTCCGAAACGGAAGATGGCGGATCACCTTCAGGTGACCGACAAATCGCCGGCGGATCATCGGCGGACAGGATTGCCCCATCGACTCCCACCGACTTGACCGGGGCTGCCGTCTCCCCTTCACAGATCAACCTCAGCTGGTCCGCCTCCAGGGACGGCGTGGGAGTAACGGGCTACCGCGTCTACCGAAACGGCGTTCTCCTGATCACGCTGGGCAATGTCACCACGTATCAGAACACCGGCCTCAGCGCTTCCACAACTTACTCCTACACCGTCCAGGCCATCGACGGTGCAGGGAATGCTTCAGGCCAGTCAACGGCGGTAATACTGACCACGCCGGCCACGCTCGACACCACCGCCCCCTCGACGCCAACCGGCCTCACCGCAAACGCCGTTTCCGCTTCCCGGATTGACTTGAGCTGGTCGGCCTCCACGGACAACGTGGCTGTTACGGGCTACCGGGTCTTCCGGAACGGTGCGCTCCTGATTACTTTGGGCAATGTCACCACATACCAGAACACTGGCCTAACCGCTGGCGTGACTTACATCTACACGGTCCGAGCTCTTGACGCGGCGGGGAATGTCTCGGGCCTGTCAAACGCGGCAAGTGCGACGACGCCGACCACGCCCGACACAACTGCTCCCACAACTCCAACCGGCCTAAGCGCAATCGCCGTTTCCGATTCCCAGATCAACCTGAGCTGGTCAGCCTCCACGGACAACGACGTGATAGCGGGCTACCGCGTATACCGAAACGGCGCCTTCCTGATCCAATTGGCCGACTTCACCACCTACCAGGATACTGGCCTTACGCCTTCCACAACGTACTCCTACAACGTGGACGCCATCGACGCGGCTGGGAATGTCTCAGGACTGTCAGCGGCGGCAGACGCGACGACGCTGACCACGCCCGACACGACCGCCCCCTCACAGCCAAGCGGGCTCACCGCGAACGCCGTCTCTTCCTCCCAGATCAACCTGAGCTGGTCAGCTTCCACGGACAACGTGGCAGTCACGGGCTACCAGGTCCTCCGGAACGGTACGCTCCTGACCAGCCTGGGCAATGTCACCACGTACCAGGACACTGGCCTAGCCGCTACCACAACTTACACCTACAGGGTCCGAGCACTTGATGCGGCGGGGAATGTCTCAAGCTTGTCGACAGCGGCAAGCGCAACGACGCTGGCCGCCGCCGACACCACCGCGCCCACAACCCCAACGGGGCTCACCGCGAACGCCGTCTCCTCCTCCCAGATCAACCTGAGCTGGTCAGCTTCCACGGACAACGTGGCAGTAACAGGCTACCGCGTATACCGAAACGGCGTGTTCTTGGTGACATTGGGCAACGTCACCACATATCAGAGCACCGGCCTCAACTCTTCTACCACTTACTCCTACAACGTGGATGCCATTGACGCGGCTGGGAATGCCTCGGGCACATCAACAGCGGCGGGCGCGACGACGCTGGCGTCCGACGGCACCGCCACGCTTGCCTGGAATGCCTCAACAGCCACAAACCTCAGTGGCTACCGCATTTACTACGGCACCGCCCCAGGAACGTATTTCCAGTCCCTTGGGGAAGGTGTCAATGTGGGTAATGTTACGACGTTTACGATCACGGGACTGGGCAGGGGGACCCGGTACTATTTTGCTGCGACGGCCTACGACACGTCGAATAGCGAAAGCGCATTTTCCAATGAAGTTTTCAAGGATATTCCCTGATGTGATCCCTAACCGAACTTAGGGGACATCGGCGCACGGAGGAAACGATTTGCAACGTGCATACACTGCATACACGAAGCAGATCGCAACAGCCTGGCTCGGCGCGGTTCAAGTGCCATGCTTCTATTGGCGATCAGCGGCTTCCCCACGGACCATGAATCATTACCGACATTCTGCATCAAAGGAGTTTCAGGTGAACAGAATGAAAACCGCGCTCTGCGCTGCCTTATTTCTTTTAGCACTGGGATTGCTCTTGCCCGAGGCGAGCACAGCGGCAGCTTGTACTCCAGGCACGGACTGCTACTGCGACAAGGTGAAGGCCTCCAGCAATCCTATCCACGATCCCAACTTGCTTTTTTGTCAGGATTGGGAAGCACCAACCCTATACACGGATACCGGCGTTGGCGGCGGTGCTCCCTACTACGGCCCTTGGTACGATGAACGTGGCGGCAGTTTTACATGCTTTCGTGGATACAACAGCTATTGGAACAGGAATTACGGGCCTGGTGTAGACGATGTGATGTGGTTAGAGGGAACTCCCGCCGCTCCAACCAAAGGCTGCACGTGTAATACAGGTGGCGCTGGTTCATGTAATGTCGGCGCATGGAGCCCTTCGGATATGTGGCAAGCCAACTCATTCGCAGCAATTGCAATTCTAAGAAATGGCGACTTCAACGATGAAATCTCCAGTCTTGGGTCTGGGCCATCAAACACAAGTGATGGTGGTAATGGCGTGTTCGACGGAGTGCAATCCTTTGCCCACAGAATGATTAGGGGAAGAACGCAGGGAATTACAGGCGAGGCTGCGTTTGCAGCCTCGACAACTTTTGGGATCACGATGGCGATCGCGTATGCTGCAAACGTGGACACTTCCGGTATCGTTGGGGCGCCATGGAAACCGGATGAATGGAGACAAGTGGCCTCATCGCCATACGGACCAGAGGGTATTCTGATGGGACATGTGAGCAGATCCAGCATTAATCCGTTCCAGCAAAATGCCATCTACCTTGGGCTGATGACAGAGGCTCAATGCAATACAGCAATCAATAACGCTAGCAAGAAAGTAGGCACAATGCAGTGCGATAGCGTTACGATGCGATGGTTCGCAGACTCTAGGGTGTACAGCAGGGATACTGACTACCCACTTGGCTCTTGGGGATGCGTGCGGGCTTTTTTTCAGAACTTGAATACTGGTTCCAGCACGTTGAAAATCTGGTTCACTGGTCCAGCCGGGGTAGAGAAGACTCTAGTAGATATTAGTGGCCTTGATATGAGAAATACGTATATAGGGAAGGGACTTCAAAGCATAGTATGGAACGCCTATGCCAACGCAAATTCGGGACTGGGAGAAACACCGACTACTGAGACCACTTTCAGGTACACCGACAACATACACATCACTGCAGGCGTGCCAGTATCTTGCGCTCAGATCGGCTTCGGGTCCGGCGGCGGCACTGTCTTGGCCCCACCGACGAACTTGCGTGTGAATTAACCTGGGAGCAGAAAGCCTCCTGGCGAAGTTCCTGCCGTCTGAATACTCCAATTCAGCACCGCAACGCCATCCTCAGAACCGAGCCGGCTACAAGTCGGTATAGCTTATAAGCCGAACGGATCCGCCTAACCGATCGGGCCAGTCTGAGCACAGAAGCCGGTTCTCCTCGACATCAAGAGAACTCCCCGGATGGACCATGACCTCGGCTGAAGGCCATTCCTGCTTCCCGACGACCGCCCGTTCATAGAATGTCGAAAAGTCCATGAACGCAGCCGTCGTCCTGGTTCTATAGAACTGCGTCAACGCAAACTGGAAGGCGCGCTTCGCCCATAGCGTGCCCCTTGACGGAGTGCCTTCCCCCCGATACGCGTTTCGAGTGGACCGCACTTTCCTGATTCCATACTTCGCCTGGACATACTTGAGAACGGGAAAGACAAACGGGATCGTGTGGACATGCTGGTGGGAATCAAGATGGCTGATCTGAACCCCGGCGTTGCCGATGAACTCGATCTGGCGGCACCACTCATCCGCTATCGCGGACAATAACGGCCCGGCTGCTTTGATTCGTCCCGGCGTCCGGTCAAGGGTCCCGTTGAATTCGCCATTCTCACCAAGAAGCTCCCGAAGCCCCTCGTGTCGGCTGAGCGGCCGCAGTTCCGTCAGGTTCAGATGAACGCCAAACGAGCATGAAGGAAAACGCTCACTTCCTTCAATGGCACTCCGGACCGATGGCCCGTTTGCCATAATCGTCGCCGACGTGACCAGACCCTTCGACATTAAACCGAACGTCGCCTCATTGACCTCATCGCTCAGCCCGAGGTCATCCGCGTTCATGATCACGTTCATCATGATGCGTTCGTTGACTCATACATGGCAACATAGTGGCTGGCCATCCCCTCAACGGAAAAATTGTTCTGAATGTGCCGGCGCGCACATTGCCCGAAAGCGTCCATCCTGCTCCGATCCGTCAAGAGCTCAGTGAGGACCTTCGCCCAGACGAACGGCGACGTGGAATCGATCAACACCCCGGCGCCACTCGCCCCCATCACCTGCGGTATTCCGCCGACCGCGGAGGCCACGACTGGGAGTCCGGCCCCTAGAGCCTCGAGCAACGCGATCGGAATCCCTTCATGGAGAGACGGCAAAGCAAAAACATCCATCTGATTGTAGAAATGCCGAGGATTCTCAACAAAACCCTGGAATCGAACCCGCTCGAAAATACCCAGAGATTTCGCCAACTGTTCCAACGATGCACGTTCTGGCCCGTCTCCAACGAGAAGCAGTGCGGGAGGCGGCGTCGACGCCATTTCCGCTACAGCATTCAGAAGGGTTGACAAGTTCTTCACCGGAACCATCCGGCCGACCCACCCAATCACCGCCCCTTTGGAATGATCGGAACGCTTGTATTGAAGCTCGCTCTGCGCCTGTTCAGGAATCTGTATTCCGTTGTGAATGACGGCACAACGACGGCGAGGGATTTTAAAACACGCACGCAGATGATCTGATACAACAACAAATCGGCCACCACGTGCAAGGGCTGCGCCGATGCAAAGCGTATTGCTGACGACTGATTTCAAATGGACAAGTAGACTTGTCGGCGGCTCGTATCCATGTATCGTAATCACATGCTGGGGCACACTGATCGGCGACAAGATGGCACCAAGCAATATCTCTTTGTATCGGTGGGTATGAATAATATCGGGCCTCAGGTCTTCAATTACCCGTTTCAATGCCCCAACCAGCGAGAAAAATGACATGGCCGACTCCGGCACGACCACGACACGCAACCCTCTGGCTCGCGCCCGAGAAGCCAGCATCCCCTCGTTTAGTGCGACGATCGTCGCATCGGTCCGTGCTCGATAAATCTCCGAGGAGAGTAGATCCAGCACCACTGCCTCAAGTCCGCCCCAGGCATCACCGGACACCAAGTGCGCTATGCGGAGCACGAACGGACTCCTTCACTCAACTTATAACGGGCGCTGATCAAACGAGTACTTCCCCCTGTGACTCTTGTATCGCAATAAATAAATAAAGCCCAGGCGCCTAAGGGTACGAAGGGAAGGTTCATTCCGTTCGCTCGTAGCAACATAAACTCGCTCCACACCTTCATCTCTCATGAAGGAAAGGGAGAGATTCAGGAAGACGGAATATAGTCCCTGTCCTCTGAATGCAGGATCGATTCGCGCATCGAGAATCATTGCGTCGTGCTCAGTCAATACGACATGTTGAAATTTCTGATGCTTTCCGGACACTATGAATAACGTACCAATCACCACCCCCTTTTTCCACAGGATATGCAATTGACATTGACGCTCAGTTCTATCCTTGAAGCGTCCCAAAGCAAAGTCGCCGACACTCTTCCTCAAAGCCGCCAATTCTGAACTGGCCAACTCTTCCGCGCAACGAGTGATCTGCAGGCGTGCGGCATCAGTCGTCATCTTCTGAAAATCCTGTAGCGGGATCCAAAAAAGACATTGCCAATCAGGCGTGACACTTTCAATGGCGATAGTCACCATTTTCCTGACAGTATCTCGGAATCCATTCCTGTGAAACGCGTCCCGGAGTTTGTTCAAGGCGGACAACATCTGAAACATGGAGACTATAGGGAGAGGGATTTGGAGACCATGGCAGTCTTCACTAATGACCTGGATGTGCCCTTGAAGGACGCCGACGTAATGAATGCAGCGGAGGTTAAGGGCGCCTATCACCTCTTTGTATAAGCTTATTTCTCAACATTTTTAGTGTTTCGTTTTTGGCAACCCACCAGCGAAGTCTATACGTGTTCGCAGCGGCCATCCCCAAGGCATCACAACTAGCTACGACTTCATAAACCGTATTGGAGACACCAGTCCACGCAAACTTATACTCGTGAGGGCCACGAAGTAAATCGACGGCTGCGCAACCGCTGTCGCAGGCATCTTGAATTATTTTCGACAGCATATACGATCCTGCATTCGGCGCCGACTTGCGAAAGCTTGAAAGGTAGTAATACCAGCAATCCTCGGCCACGAGCACTATCGCGAAACCCACGAGTCTTCCAGCAAGGGTCATGGTCCACAAGCGAAGATTCATCTCCGGATCGAATAGGACGGCCTGGAGAAAATCTTTCTGGCTCCCTTCCTTGAAACACGCATCCCCAAGATCCCACTTCCACGAATCCCGCTCGACATCGATAAGCTCTGGGAGAATTTTCAGCTGGATGGGCGGAGTGAGAGATTTGATCGAAACTTCTCCGAGTTCAAGCAGGCGCCGCTCCCATCGCCCGACTGCCTTTCGAAGATCCTTACTTCTGCCTCCGAGTAGATCTTTCCATGCACATTGCGTGGGAATATAGGGGCACACATCATGCTCCCGACAGAAAACAGGGAGTCTGTTCCGTTCGTTCAATGCCTTAACGATCTCGCCCCTATCCTCGACAGACACAAGCTGTAGCAGGCTCCAGTCCTGTCTATGCTCAAGCAAGATATCTCCGACAATGTCCCAGGCACGATCGCGGGGGATGGCAGTGATAATTCCCGCGTAATCAGAATCTCCGGACCCGATGAGACGGAGGGTCGAGACTCCACCTACACTCACTCTGACAAACGGCGCAATGATCTCCCCGTCGTTGAGCACATACACTTGTATGTCCTGATTAGGAGCTCTATATCGAAGCCAGTGTTTGATCCACGGAAACGATTGATAAGGGGAGCGGAGTGCCCCAATCTTCTCAAGATCAGTCCACAGACCTCGCAGGCGTACTAGTTCATCATAGGAACGAATTTGCCGAATCTTCACAATAGGATCTGCCTTCAGACCGATTAATTCCCAATTGCTCTTCCATATCCCTTCCACCGCCGGTTGCAATCTCCAGCTGCATGTCACTTCTACTCCTGAAATAGCAAGAAAGAGACCGACAAAAGGACATGTCTACCGGGTAAACCAGCCCACAAACTGCTTGGCCGCCATTTTGTGCCCAGCGACGTTTGGGTGCACATGATCCTCAGACGTGATCTGCCACGAGCGAAAGGATTGCGAGGAGAATGCCGGTAACAAATCCAATACCCTAAATTCTCTGACTGCAGCTTGGGACGCAACCCACTCATGGATCCACCGAAACTTGTAGTCCCCGAAGTCGGTTAACAGCGGCCAGATGAGGACCATTACGACAAACCCATTCTCGCGACTGAGGCTGTGCAGCTTATCGAAACTTGCCAACACCTTCGCTTTATTGGCCTCACTCGCCCATATTCGGGAATAGTAATCACGATCCTCCTCGCCCGCCAATCTTCCCACGAGATTTTCGATTCGATCTTTCAAGAAGTAGATCAGAGCAGACGATTTCAGCAACCGCTTCGTCTCCGGGCTAACTCGTATCCCGAACAATCCAATTGTGTTTTGAGTCTTATCGTCGTATTGTCTGGCGGCTTTAAGGCTCGAGAAAAAATCACCATCATTCAGGACAAAGTTCAAGACAACATAATCAGGAGCGTATCGCAGACCTATTTTCTCAAGGACATGAATTTCTTGTGGCGTATTGATCCCCCCCATGCCCAAGTTGATCACTTCTATGCCTGCACCCAATTCGGCTTGTACCACAGAAGAAAAGACATCTTCCCACTTGACTCCGTATCCTTCAGTGACCGAATCCCCAATTACGAGGATACGTTCAACCCCGCTCGGTTTCTCAATCTTGTGTTCTTCACCTCGGAATCCGACACTGTTATATTCGTAAGAAACGCGACCGATTTGAAGGCGAGAATTCGGGATATAGCGCCAATCCAGTATCGGATCGTCAACCAGCGTCATGCTGGTCATCGTGGATTCCGGCGCTCCTGCATACCCCAGAAAACGAAGACCAATCTCCAGCATAACTGCCGTTGCGAAAACGGTTCCTGCGATAACGATCATCGCCAAAGAGATTTCTTTCCTCCGTCCCCGTTTCCCCTCAGCCATCAATGCCCCCTTTCACCCCACAGCAAACAGAGACGCGACACTACAATTGGGCGCACTGGCCTACTCATATGATCTGGGGAAGGGCCTGATATACCTGATCCGCAATGAACCGCTGCCCCTTTTCGTTCGGGTGCATGGTGTCCCAAAAGAGCCCGTTCTTGTCGTGCTTGTCAAACTCCACGTCAAGATCGAGCACTGGAATCGCTTCCTCCCGCGCTATGCTCCGAATTGTTCGGTTATAGGCCCAGTGGAGGCTCAACAGCTTGTTCACACTGTACGCGCTTCCATACCACGGAAACACCACGTTTTGCCGTTTGATCTCTTCGTAGGACATCCCCTCCCGCACAACCGTCGGTCGCGTCATGATGAGCACCTTGATGTTCCGCGATTTGAGGATGCGGACCGTCTCGATGAGATTTTCTCGAAAATCGGCTGGCTCGAACGAGTCGTAAGCACGAAGATCTTCCGGCGCATCTGCCACATTGGGTCTTATGATGAGGGGACGGATATTTGAAAAAATTGCCTTCCTATAGGCTTTGACAAGATAACTCTGCTCCATTAAACGCGCCACAGAAGCGTATCGACCGACCTCGCTGGGATTTTCCGGATTCACCTTCATGAAGTCGTTCCAGCCCACATAGATCGTGACCAGGTCGGGCTGGTACTGCAGTACATCCTCCTTGAGCCTCGCCAATGCAAACCCAGAGTGATATCCCTCCACACCGGCATTGATGACTTCAAACTTTTTTCCCTTTCCCTCTGCATTTAGCCGTCTGTGCAACAAGCCCGGATAAGCGAATTCCACATTGCCGAATGTACAGGAATCTCCGATTGAGAAGATTCGATACACATCTTTCGGTTTCTCCGTCTCAAACTCTGGACCAATAAATCCCTTCGAGTTGATGACAATCGGAGGACCCGTGCCGATGTCGTGGGTTCCTGGAACCAATTCATAGCGCCCCTTCTCGACGTTGAACACTTCATACGAAGATCGAAAATAGTACGCCCAGACACGGATCCCACCTTCCAAGCACGCCAGGAAGGCTGAAATGAGAACCAGACTGAACAACACGGCCTTGGTCGGTGTAATGTGCTGCCGACGCGCAGAGGATGGTGTGATCATAGTGCGGCTCGCTTGCTCATCGAGATGACTTCATTCCTCCCCACTACACTGGCATCTGCCCATCGCGGTCCACGTAGGTCTTCAACCAAATTTCCATATTGAGCAACTCCCATAGGACTTCGCTATGGTCTGCTTTTTCGTGGCGATGTTCATCGATCAACCGGTTGACATGGCCAACGTTCCACATACCACGTTCTCGGAATTTCTTCGATGACAGGTAGTCCAGGTACAGCCCGAGGCCACGTGAATTCCTGAACCATCGAGCAAGTGGAACTCCAAATCCTGATTTACTCCGATAGACGATGTCGCGCGGCAGATAGCGCTCGGCGAGTTTCTTGAGCACGAACTTGGTTTCGCGCACCTTGACTTTGTGCTCCGAGCTGACGCTCATCGCAAATTTAACTATCCGGTAGTCCAAATATGGAACCCGAGCTTCAATGCTAGCTCCCATCGACATCTTGTCTTGTCTATCGAGCAGTGAAACTAGATAGGTCTTCTGGTCCAGGTACAGTAGGCGTTGTAAGGCGTCGACCCCTCGGCTCGATACTTCACAGAGGTAGTCATATCGTCTTTTCCATCCGAATCCTGGGGTTCCAAGAACAAAAACCGATTGCGCGAGCGACGGCGGAAGAAATCTCGCATTTTCGACGATCGCTTCGTCTACGGATCCACAGAGAGCGGCCCGCAGCTTCTTCATTCGCGGGGATGTGAAGGGATTCAGGAGGCTGGCGGCTGCATTTCGAACCGAGGTCGGGAGCCCCTCCAACGCCTGGCGTATGGCCAGCGCACGATAGCGCGGATATCCCCCGAATAGTTCGTCAGATCCTTCACCACTCAGCATAACGGTCACAGACTCTTTGGCCAGCTTGCTGATCAGATGAAGTTGAACCGAATGGGCATGATTAAGTGGAGACTCGAGCAGCCATACCGCCTTCGGGAATGCATCCGCATAAGTTTGCTCAGTGACCACGAGTTGATGATGGGCCGTTCCGTATCGCTGAGAGACCATCCGGGCATAGCGACTCTCGTCGAAGTCCTCTTCTTCAAATCCCACAGAAAAAGTATTCAGCTTCCCACTCGAATGCTTGGCGCAATAGGCAGTCAGCAAGCTCGAGTCGACACCTCCTGAACAATAGGTCCCCAGTGGCACTTCGCTCATGAGACGGATCCGTACGGCGTCTTCGAGAAGCGTATCGAGTTCTGCCACGAGCCGATCGGCTGACACATGCGAACGAGAGTCCTTATGTAGCTGAAGTTGCCAATATTTCGTGACGCTGACCTTCCCCTGCTTCCACGTCAGCGTATGACCAGGTTCGACTGTCAAAATGTCTCTGAAAAACGTTTGATTGCCGCTGGGATAGCGAAACACCAGGTAATCGGGAATGACTTCCGCGTTCAGCTCTCGCCGGACCTCGGGGTACTCAAGAATACCCTTCATCTCTGACGCGAACACAAAAGCTCCGGCTGCATGCCATACGTACAACGGCTTGACGCCCATTCGATCTCGCGCAAGAAAGAGTTCCCGACGTGTTTGGTCCCATATCGCGAATGCAAACATGCCGTTCAGATGCTCCACGCATGCCTGACCGAACTGCTCATAGAGATGAACAATGGTCTCTGTATCGCTTTGGGTGCGAAACACATGGCCTTTCGCCTCGAGCAGCACTCTCAATTCACGGTAGTTATAGATCTCCCCGTTGAAAACAATCCAGATGGTTCCGTCTTCGTTCGACAACGGCTGGTGCCCGCCGGAGCGGTCGATAATACTCAGTCGGCGATGTCCTAAGCCAACGTTCTTGTGAACATAGACCCCTGCATCGTCCGGCCCGCGGTGAACCATCCGATCCCGCAGTCGAACGACTTGTCCCGCGTCTACAACGCGAGCGGAGTCGTCATAGGCAATCCCGCAAATTCCGCACATGCACTGCACCCTTTGGCTAAGAAGTCTTAAAAATTGCGAACAACGACGCGAAACTTTCCGGATGGGGCGCGGGGAATGGCATCGACAAACTGGAACGCGACGTTGAGGTCATCTCCCATCGCTTCCACAAAGTAGTCGCGTATCGCTTCAAGAGCTTGGCCCTGAAAGTCGTTGTCCCGAAGAATATGAACCTTGAGATCTGTCAGCGATTCTTGGATCACCTGCATATTTCGAATTCCCATCCGTCGATCTTGCAAATGCTCTAAGAGATACATCACTTTCTCCCCATGGAACCGCTTGCCAGACCGTGACACCATGTAGTCGTATGCACGTCCGATGATCTCCTGAATAAGAGGCAGTCCCCTTCCGCAAGCACATGCGGAATCTCCCAGGACCACGCTATCCATGATTTGGTAACGAATGAGCGGCATCGCTCGACTATGAAGTTCAGTGATGACAACCTGTCCCATTTCACCCGGTCTTGCGATAGTCCCATCCTCCCGCAAAACCTCTATAAACAGGTTGTCTGCCATCAAATGTGTTCCGCCACTCGGACACTCAAATGCGATCGGGCCCACCTCTCCACATCCATACTCATTGGCGATTCGACAATCGAGCACTCGTTGAATAAGTTCTCTTTGGTGAGGGTAGAGCACCTCTGACGTCGATATCACTAAAGGAACCGAGAATTGCAGGTTCTTCCGATCAAGAAACGCGGCAAACTCGTAAATCATCGACGCATAACCGTATAAGTACTGAGGACGGAAGCGCGAGAGCCGACGGTAATACTCGAGAAGATCCTCGTCGCTGAAATCAAAGGACGACAAACGAATTCGATTACTCAGGAGATCGACAAGCTGGTACTTGCGCCGCTGCTTGGCGATAATAGGGATGCCCCATATCCTCCCCTGCCGATCTCCGATGTCTATCGCCCACCAATCATAGTTTCTCCACATGACTCCCCGAGCATACCCTGTTGCAACCCGGTCTTTGATCACGGTCACGGCTTGTCCAGTAGAGCCTCCCGTCGTTTTTGAGCTGAGAGGACCCCGATAGGTCGGATCGGTCAACTCTCTCATGTGATCCCGGAGAACCGTCTTCGTGAGAAATGGAATCCTGGCAAGGTCCTTCGAAGATTTCAGGGAGTCGGAAGTAAACCCGGCGGACTGAAAGATCTCCTTGTAGTACGGAATTGTTCGCTCGGCGTGTTGGATCGCTTGCCTCAACAACCCCAACTGCCATGCCGCCAATCTAGCCGAAGAAAAGAACTGGGTCCTTTGCAGCTCTTGCAGGCACTGCCGAATGGGTTCTCGCCTGAACCACTGGATGGGGTAGTACACGAGGTGCTTCGTTAGGAAAGACATGCTGTATCCCTTAGGACACCCAACCTGATTGAGTTGCACTCGTCGCGCTCTCTCGTCTCAGGCCGAGGCGGATTCACACTCCGTATGAGCGAGCCCAGATCTCGAATTGCGCGATTCGCAAGGCGCTCAGCGCCGTCTGAAAATCGGGAGTGCCGCTCGGCGGGGTCCGCAGCTCCCGCAGGATCGTGTCCGTATGGTAGATCCCACGTTCCCGGGCGGACTGACTCCCGATGATATCCAGGAGTGAGTCGCGCGTTTCGTCGCGCAGCAGATCGCGCGTCGGCGAAGGAAACCCCATCTTGTCAATTCGCGCCCGCACCATCTCCGGAATGCGACCCCGCATCGCCTCCCGCAGCACGTACTTGTTCCACTCGCCGCGGATCTTCCAGTCGTTGTCCAGGGAGAACGCCAGCTCGATGAGCCGGTAGTCGAGCATGGGGAGGCGCACTTCCACCGAGTGGGCCATGGAGTTCCTGTCCTCGACCCGCAGGTACAGGGGCAGGGGCTCCCGTGTCATCGAGCGCTGGAGCACACTCCGAAGGTCGACGGGCTCGAAGCCGGCGACGGATCCGTCCTCCAGCATCCTGCCGGCGAACCACCCCTGGCGCCGCATCGCCCGCCCGGCCCGGTAGCGCGCGAGCGCGCGGTACCAGCCGACCTTCCGGAGCTCGGCCTTGACGGTGCGAACGAGCACGCGCGAGAACAGCTCTCCGGGCTTGCTTCCGTGGGCGGCCGCGAAGCGGCGGATCTCCCTCCAGGCCCGCACGGGGCGTCCGTCTCGAACTGCCGTGTACCAGGCATCCGGGAAGTAGCTGTCGTAGCCGCCCAGACTCTCATCGGCGCCCTGTCCATTGAGAATCACGGTCACGCCCGCGCCCGCGATCAGGCGCATGAGCTCGAAGCCCACCATGGCCGTGAGAGTGTGCACCGGCTCGTCGTGGGCGCGTATTACGCGTTCCGTCAGCTGCCACAAGCTCTTGTGGTCCATAAGGAGCCGCTGAAGCGCAGCGCCCGTCTCCTTGATGGTTGCATCGACATACGGCTGCTCGTTGAAATCGTCATGGTGGTAGGAGAAGGCTCGCACCGGTCCGGCACCGGGGTCGTCCTCCCCCTGGCGGGCCCGAGCCATGGCGCAGATCACCGCGGTGGAGTCCAGACCGCCCGAAAGACACACGCCGACGGGAACGTCGCTGCGCAGCCGGATGCGTACGGCATCCTCGAAGATCTCGGCGAACCGACCGGCGGGGTCGTCCACCGTCTCCGTGGGGGGCCCTGCCGGAAGGGACCAATAGCGCCAACGCCGCTCGACGGCATCGAGGCGAACCTCGAATGCCGTGGCCGCCGGGACCGGCTCGATGCCGCGAAAGAAGGTGCCCCCGGTGTGATCCAGACTCCCATTCAGCAGAAAATCGGCCGCGACGTCCCAGTTGATGTCAGGCCGGTATCCGGAGAACGCCAGCAACGCCTTGATCTCCGAGGCCCACAGCGTGGCTGCCGGGGTCTCGAGCTTGTACAGCGGCTTGATGCCGAACCGGTCGCGCGATCCGAAGAGCACGCGCCGGGCCCGATCGTAGATCACGAAGGCCCACTCTCCATTGAACCGCTCGACGCACGATGCGCCCCACTCCAGGTAGCAGCGAAGCAACACCTCGGCATCACCCGTCGACCGGAAGGTGTGCCCCAGTGTCCGCAGCTCGTCCCGCAGCTCTATGTAGTTGAAGATCTCCCCGTTGAAAACGAGGACGGCACGCCCATCGGCGGAAACCATCGGCTGGTGGCCGGATGGCGTCAGGTCGAGGATCGCGAGCCTGCGGAACCCCAGGCCGACCGGGCCGTCGAAGTACGTGCCTTCGTCGTCCGGCCCCCGATGGACGAGGCGCCGTGTCATCGACCGGATCAGGTCCTGGTCGACCGGCCGTCCTTCGCGCTGCAAGACGCTGACGATACCGCACATGGGAATGCGCTACGCGATCTCAGCTAGAGCGCGAGGAAGGAGCTCACGCCGGCCGCGGCGATGAACGCGGACCAGTTGGCGATCGTGTTGCGCAGGAGGCCCGGCACCCGTCTCTGGCCTCAGCGTCCGGTGACGGGTGGATGGGCGGGGGGACGCCCCCCACGCCGCGCCAGTAACGCCACCACTCGCGCATCCTGTTCCGCGAGCTGCGCGCGCATACGATCCGCATGGCGGTCGAGGGTCACCCGAATCTCACCCCGGCGTTCCCAAAGCCGGTCGAAGGCGGCGCGGAGCGGCGCGTGGCTCACGTCCTCGAAGTCGAACGCGAATTCTCCGAGTCCCGCGGCCTGGAGCACCTCGCGCGTTTTTCCCTGGTAGCAGATCGCCAGGGTCGGGCGCCTCGTAATGACGCCGAACACCGCGCCGTGAAACCGCGTCGTGACGAGGACGTCGGCAGAGGCACAGAGCTGCAGCAGCCCCGCGACCGTCTCTGCACCTAGGTACTCGGGAACCGCAGCGGCCGGGAAGGTGGTCCGAAGGACGTCCTGAATCTCTCCCGCCGGAACCGCGTCGTCCTTCTGCGTGCCGTACAGGAATACCTCGAAGCCGTCGCGGTGCAGTGCGGCGACGAGTGCCGCGAGCGTTTCGACATAGCGGCGATACAGGTCGCGGTCGCCGACCGGCCAGAAGAGCCCGTGGTACACGATCATGGGATTGATGCCCACGCGCAGGCCGTCACTCGAGTCCCTCGGCCTCGGGGTGAACGGCAGTCCGTGCGCGAGGTCGGGGCAGACGGGAGCCGGCCCTTCGAATCCGTGCCTTCGCATCAGGTCCCTGGATCCCTCGTCGCGAAAGGACACGTAATCGGCCAGCCGCAACACCCACGCCAGCAACCGCCCGGAGCGCCGGGACACGATCGGCCCGGCGCCGACGCTGACGAACGCGAGCCGTGTACCCGTGATCCGAGCGAGCATGGCCCACTTCCACATCGTGTAGGGGTAGCCCCAGAAACCCCCGAAGAAGTCGAAGATCGGATTTGAGCCCGCTACGAGCAGCAAGTCTACGGGACGCAATCGCCTGTAGGACTGCCACAAGAAGCGGAGTTCGGCAGGCAGTTGCCGGAGCACGGTAGCCGCCGTCCTCGTCGCGCGGACCGCGAAGCGAAGGGGCGGGATTGCCCGGGCCCACGCCCGCCACCTGGATGCCGGGGCCGGGGCGGGCTCCTGGGAAAAGGACTCTACGAGTCCGGGTGGCGGCTGCCACGAGCGCGTTTGCCCCGGCGGGCGACGCTGCACGGGAAACGCCGGGAACGTAAATCGTTCCTGCGCCGCCGCCGGGAACCGGCAGAACAGCACGAAGCTGGCTCCGGGGACGAGCCTGCCGAAATGGTGCAGGAGCGCCGTCGGGCCCGCATCGTCCCCTACATTGGCGTCGGCGAAAGTGCCGAGAATCCCGATGGTCGGGCTCGCCGCCATTACGCGTTCCTGCGCACGAGGACGCGGATCGCCGTCATCAGCTCAGCGAAGTACTTGTCCCGAGCCCACACCGCGTTCCGTGCCAGGCCGGCCAGAAGCCGTGCCCGCTCGCGCGCGGACACCGGCGCCCGCGCCACGGCGCGCAGGTACTCCGCCAAGTGCCGCGAGAAATAGAACTCCGGCGTCGGCGAACGGTCCGGATTGTTGAACTTGCGCTGCTCGTCCGGGGACATGCTCGTGTAGGAATCTTCGTGCATGCGACGAAGCATGAGCAGCTCCGGAATCTCGAGGATCTTACCGTAGAGGCAGAGTTCCGCGAGGAAGACGATGTCCGACCCGCGAAACGAGCCAAGCAACCTGGTTCGCTTGAGGACGCTCGTGCGTGCCACGCCGTAGAGCGCGTTGACCAGGCGCAGGTTGCGCAACAACGTGAACAGCCGCTCGCTCGGACGATCGTGTGGCAGGTGCAGTCCCTCGTCGTATTCCTCGAGATGGCGGCCCTGCGCATCGATCATCATGATCCTGGGATAGGCGAGCACCGCATCCGGATGCCGGGCCAGGGTCTCGAGGCACGCCTCGTGAAACCGCGGCGCGGAGCAGTCATCCGCTGCGAGCCACCGAAAGAACTCCGTCTGGGCCATCTCGCACAGCACGCTGTAGTTCCTGGCCGCGCCGAGGTTCTTGGCGTGCCGGACGTGTCGAATCCGAGAATCCCGTGCGGCGTATTCGCGGGTGATGTCTCCGGTGGCATCGGTCGAGGCATTGTCCCCGACCAGGATGACCATGTCACCGACCGTCTGGCTCAGGAGCGATTCCAGGGTCATCGCCAAAAATCGTTCGCCGTTGTAGACGGGAACGCCCACGGTGATCTGCGGAGAGCGACGCGCCAGAGTCACGGTCGAATCCCGTTTCGAGATTGCCTCTGCCCTCGCGGGGCGCCAGCCCCCGCCCTTGGCCGGAGGCGGTAGCGCGACAACAGCAATTGCCCTCGCGGGCGGGGTGCTACGGAAGCGTTCGCGTGCATCGGTCGCAATCGGTCGGCGCGGTTTGGCGAGCGTGAGACTACGGTTCTCTTTCAACCTTGGGTGGTGGCAACGGATCGATTGTTGAGGATTCGCGTCTGGTACGAACCCAAGTGGATTGCCTCAGGTGGGCGATGGACACGAGATCGATCATGACTTTCCAAATCAGAAAGGCGGGCACGAACGCCAAGGATAACAACACCTTCGCCGAAGGCTTCGCCACGATAATTCCCAGCAACAGGTACAGGACTTGCCCAAGAAGCAAGGCCCCGAACCATATCGCCAGCACTGCGCGCCATGGAAAGTCGACCACCCCGATGAGGATCAAGCACCCGATGGTGAGATTTGCCAACATCGCATAATTGGGAAGCAGGAAAGTCAGCGCTGCGTCCATCAAATGAACGTCCCGCTGTCGCATCCCGTCAGCCAGCAGATGAACTCCCAAACCGCTCAATTGCATGCGACCGGCCGACCATCGGACCCGCTGGGTATAGGCCTGTCCGAAAGAACTGGCTTCCTGGGCGAACACTTTCGCCCGCGGCTCAAACTCGACCTGGATACCTGCCTTGGCCAAATGGGCAAACTGCTCGCCGTCCTCTCCGATGGAAAAGGCTTTCCATCCGATTCGCTTCAAGACATCTTTCTCAAGGCACATTCCAGTTCCCATCAACTGCACGGATAGCCCGATCTTGCTTTTCGCAGAATTGAAGAGGAGATTCTTCATGACATTCGTGATTTGCATCAGGCAAGTCATCGCCGATTCATAGGGATTCATCACCCCGTCATAGCCTTGTATGACTTTCCCTCCCATCACAAGTCGATCGTTCATGATCTTCAAATAAGCTGGATCGACAATGGTATCCGCATCCACGATCACCACGGCATCCGTCTGTGCCAGGTCAATCGTCTGCAATGCCCAGGCGAGAGCCTGCCCCTTTCCTCTGTTCTCGTAGTCCTGGCGATCCCACACGGTGGCGCCGAGACTCTGCGCGATCTCGATCGTCCGGTCTGTGCAGTTGTCGGCAATGACATGCAGTTGAAACATCTCCTTCGGATAGTCGACCTTGAGCCAGCTCTGCAACGAAGTCGCGATGATGAGCTCTTCGTTATGCGCAGGAATCAGGACGCAGAATCGCTTTGCAGGCGGCACTCGTGGGAACCGCGGGTCCGGCACGAAGAAATACACCCCAGCGAGGAAAAGCAAATAGGCCACACACAACGTGAGCAGGCAAGCAATGACGGCCAATGCCAAAGAGAGGACGATCATCGGACCGCCGCCGATTTGGGGCCGCTGCTGTTCGCCACTATTCCCTCGGCCACTTTTTCGAGTGCCACGATCAGCGCTACCGCATACCAAAACTGCGGGTACGCAAATGCCGTCAAAAATATGCCCGACACGCCGTACCCGATCATCCCGCCTCCCAAACCATAGGCCGTTCCCTTGATCTGCAGGAGATTCGCGCGGGTTTCTGCGTCTAGATCCGTCAATGCCTCTATCTTCCTCGCCCCCGCTAAAACACTTCGAATACTCTTTACCGAAAAGTAGGTTATCGCAGCAACTAACAGCGAACCGACTGCGCCGGTTTCGGCCAGGATGGTGAAATAGACCGAATGCATGGTTTGTCCCAAGTACCTGCGCGGATCCTTCTCCCACAGCTCAGCCGACACGTAGTTCTTAACGTTGTATTCGAAATTGTTGAGGCCGACCCCAAATATCGGGTTTGACCAGAACATGTCCATCGCAACCCCCCATAGACGCAGCCGCTGGCCGCCTGTGCCCTCTTGTTCGCTGTCGAGATCCAGCGCGATGGTGGCCATTTCCGTCCAGTAGCTTTCAGGGACGACAGGCAATCCGACCAATAGCAAAGCAGCCCCTATCGCCAACCCCAATCTTTTGCGTGGGGAAAAAAGAAAGCAGAAGACGATTACCGCAACAAGCGCCAAGAATCCACCACGAGAGCTAGTGGCAACCACCCCCGCCACCATGGTGACTACAGCCGCCGCGTAGAATAATTTCCCACGAGCCGTTTGGGCAGTGAGCAACGAAAAAAAAGCCAAGGGCATCACGGTATTGATGGCCAATGCGACGTCATTTTCGTCGCCGACAAACCCCCCTGGCCCACGACCGCTGCCTAACAACGCGTAAAGGCCGAGATAGCAGTGCAGCGCGATCAGGGCGTTGACCAATACTCGGATCTTTCGAAGAGAATTCGCAAAACAGGCCATCGGAATCGAAATGCACAAGAGCCAGGCCACCATGCTCCGAAACCCGGTCCATATTGCAAAATTATTGGCCGCGAACGGCCCCATCACCGCTATTGCTGCAACCAGGAGATACAAGCACACCAGTTGTGGAGCCCATACTTTTGTTTTCAGGGTCATCCACCAGATGAACAGGACAACTGAAATTGCTAGGGGTACCCCGAGCGGATTCAGCGGACGGACATATTCCAGGAAGAGGTACACGAGGAGCAGGATGATCGCCCCTCCCAACGGCTCGTTGCGCCGGGCAAGCCCCATTCCGCTACTGCCTTTTCAACCCCGGTATATCAGTGCGCGGAGTTCCACCTTCCCCACGCAACTCCGCCGACCGTCCTCCGACAATGTATCCGTCGATCTTGCGCAATGCTTCCGCCAACTTCTTGCGCTCCTCTAACGTCGGGAACCGGTTTGCATAGGGGAACGTGGGCTGCGTCTCCAGGCGGTCCCGATGGTGCTGCACGTACTCTTCCAGGCTGCAAATCACCTTGGCGGGACTCCCGGCACACACCGTCTCGGGAGGAAGGGACTTGCTCACCACTGAATTCGCGCCCACGATAGTCCTGGGGCCGATCTCAACTCCTGGAAGGATAACCGTCCTTGCACCGATGTGACAGGACTGGTGGACAATGACCCGGCCAATTCTCGCCGCGTCGAGAAATTCGTCCATTTGGGCATCGTGCGCGAGAATATGGCACTCTTCACCGAAGCCGCAGTGATCGCCGATTGAGATCAGAAAGCAGTAATCGTTGTCGATCCAGGTTGAGGAAGGAAGCCACACGTCTTTCCCAATCACCATTCCCAGCGAGCGTAGGCGCATCCATCGCTGCTCAACACGCGCGCGATCTATTGACTCTTTGATGTCCCGGAGAACAGACACCACGCGAGACAGCAGACTCATCCTTCTCTTCGCAGTACTTGTTTCACTCGTTCGATGCCACTGACATACTGAATCACATCCGTCAAATCATCAGGAAACGCAAATCGGCGCACACGAAAGCCCTCGTCCGTATCGCGCAGAATATGGTTGCGATCGAAATAGCCTGGCTCGCCTGAAACTGCCCCGCACATGCCCACATGTCTGGCGACCTGAATCTCGCGCTTGCCAAAATCTGAAAACTGCCCGTTGGGATAGCAAAAAATAGGTACAGGATTCTTCGCCTCCTGCTGCAGTTTCGCCCATGACGCCGCTACCTCAGTTGCGACCTGTTCGTCGGAAGACCGCGCCAGGATGGGGTGCGTCACCGTGTGGGGGCCAAACTCCATCCCTCTTTGCTCAGCCGCACGTAACGCATTCCATGTCATGGGGGCATATCGCTGAGGCGGGGATACGGGAAGATCCACCTCCGCAGCTCTGGCCAATTGACCGATGGCAACCTGACGGTCCTCGGTTTTCAGCGTCTTGCAGAAATCGGTGAGATCGGCTTTGCTCTGCGCCCTCCTGCCCGGTTCATTCACTTGGAACTCAAGACTCTTGGAACCAAGAGTGACCGATATCGTCGAACGGCGTGTGGACTCGAAGATATATTCGATTTGATCCCACCAAAACCAAAGCTGCTTGTCCAGAAATCCTGTCGTCACGAATGTGGTCACCGGGCAATCGAAGTCCGCGAAAATGGGCGCCGCCACGTGCGCATGATCGAAATAGCCGTCATCGATGGTAAAGGCAACCGCGCGCCGAACGGGCATGGCGTCATGTGCCATCCGATCATACAGTTCGCGCAACGACACCAGCTCATACCTGTTCCTTCTGAGATATTCGAGTGCAGCTCTGACGAAGCCCAGGTCATGCCCGCAAACCCCGGCATCAGGGCAGTGGAATCGATGCAGCATGAAGATCGTGGCGCGACCAGACATCAACGGGCGAAGAAGCGCCGCGCCTAACTTCCCTGCCAGGGCGCCAACAATCAACTGCTTTGCAGATGGCATCTGAACACGTCGCAGCTTTCTCGATCACGCCCGATCAAGGTAGGCCTAGACCGCTTCCAATTGCGAAAGATACAGCTCTTCATACCGCTCGATCATGCCGTCAAGGGTAAAGTCCTTCTGGAACTTCGCCTGGGCGTTGACCCCCAGCCGAAGTGCTTTCGATTGGTCCGAGAGAAGATCCCCGATGGCCCGAGCGAGCGCGCCGGAGTCAGAAGGTGGAACCAATAGGCCGGTATGTCCATCATCCACAACCTCCGGAATTCCTCCGCATTGTGTCGTTACGATAGCTTTCCGCGATGCCATGGCCTCCAGTACAGCCAATGGCATTCCCTCGCTTGTCGACGATAGTACAAAGACGTCCAACTCGCTCAGTATCTGGGGAATATCTGCGCGAAACCCGACGAAGACAAACTTGTCGCCGAGCGACAGGTCAGCTACGAGCTGCTTGATCGGACCAGCCAATCCCTCATCGACATGCCCGACCGCGAGAAACCTGGCAGACGGAAAGCTCCGGCACACGTCCGCCGCTGCCCGGACAAACACATCGTACCCTTTGCTCTGTCGGACATTCGCGATCATGCCCACAAGCCTTACGTCAGAGCCAAGCCTGAGGTCCGCTCGAAGCGTCCCTGCGACCGGCAATGCATAGGGAGCCGGATCGATGCCGTTATAGATGACCGAGATCCGATCATTCCGGAATCCATGCTTCACGAGAATGCTTTTCACCATCTTGCATACGACGATAGCTCGAGCAGCCGTTTTCCTGACAAACCAGAGTTTCGCCTTTTCTTTAACGGATTCTCCGTCCTGAAACTCGACTGGGCCATGGTATGTCACTAAAGTCTTGCAGCTCGTCAAGAGCCCCGCGATGCAACTGTAGAAGTTCTGCCCGGGCAGGTGAGAGTGAATCAGATCGACTTCATATTTCCGAATGGTCTCGACCATTTTCATTGGCCCTCGTGGGTCATACCAGGCCTTCCAACTCACTTCGACTAACGGGACCTCCAGCGCCCGCAATCTCGGATTGAGCCAAGGTCCCGGGGGAAGGAGCACGACCGATCTGAACCGCCCGGGATCCAATCCCTTGACGAGATTGAGCACAACCGTTTCTGCCCCTCCCGGTCCACCACTTTCTATTGTGTGCAGTATCGTGTATCGCTTCATCCCTGTCGCGACCCAGCGATAGAGTTATTCGTTGCTCCGCACATCTTGGAAGGTCTCCTAAAGACTCCGAAGAGTGCCAGCGTCACCGGACGCGAGCAAGAAAGGAGAGCAAATGATCACAATCTTTTGTAATCTGGTCATAGCACCGAGCGAACATTTCGGAGCTCGCCCCGTAGGGGTCCTGGATTTCATAGTTCAGCTCTGAACCGAACTGGCCAAGGAGAAACAGCTTCCGCGCAGATTGAGGATGGTGTTCCCGCATGCTTCGAACCTGGCCAGTGTCCATCACCAGAATCAGGTCCGCTTCCGACACCATGTCCTGAGACAATGGAGTGGTTCGATGTGCAGAAAGGGAAACTCCGTATTGCTGCGCCATCCGCTTCGCCAATGGATGCGCTTCCTGATTCGACGCAGCGTCGATTCCCGCAGAGGCCACATGGATGCTCAATCCCAGCAGGCGAACCCGCTGACGCAGCAACTCCGCAGCGAACGGACTTCGGCAGACATTCCCCTTGCATAGGATGAGCATCTTCCTGACGGGCCGCGGCACATGCTTGCGAAGCCAGGAGTCTCGGAGGCTCAGCATTTTGAGGAGTGCCCATCTCCCCTTGGCACTCAATGCCCGGACATCCGGGACTCTGACCCGGACTCCGTTCGAGACGGTTCGAACCATTTGGTGCAGATAACAGCGCAACTCGTAGAGCCCGGGTTGAGGATCGCGCAGTCGAAATACTTCCGAACGCGTCCGAGAATCAGTGCACGCCATGAATTCTCGCAAGGCTTGGCCCTTCGTGAGACTGCCGGGCGGCAGCCCCAATTGCGCATCGGATTTCCGTAGTCGAAGCAGCAGCTGGTCCAGATCCCCGAGGAACCAACGAGATCTCACCCCAACGCCATACTTCTGCTCCACCGTCTCCAGCCTTCCGGCTGTCGCCAACTGATAGGTCAGGAAGGGAAAGTCCACGCCGGCGTCGATAGCCAGCTGCAACGACCCCCAAAATCGGCCGTTCACTTCGATCAAGTAGGGCACTCCCGACTCACGGTCGACTTTGAATTCAACCATTGCCACGCCCTGCCATTGCGCCGATTGAACGATCTTGAGGGCATAGTCCGTGATGGGGTGGGCAAGCGCGATACTCTCGCGCAGTACGCTCACCCCGCCCCCAGGCGGTTTTTCTCGAATCCGTCTGTGTGCAAAGAGCGCCAGGGGCTGTCCGTGAGAAAACAAACCGAAGATACCCTGCCCTTCGCCAATGATGCGCTGCTGAATAATGGAAGGCTGCTTGAGATACCAGTGGTCTTGATACAGATGCATCAGCTCGTCTGCATTCCTGGCCACATGCACCGACGTCTTGGCCCATAGGTCGTTCCTGCTGATCAACGACGCGCCAGGCTTCACAACCACAGGCCATTCAGTGATCTGGTCCACTACCTTCTCGATGGCGCCGTCCGGCACGAATATGGTCTCCGGAACGGGAACTCCGTTCCTTATCGCCCAATCGGTCAACTCATACTTGTTGGAAAGCTGCCGATACTGGACCAGGGAGGGAATCGGAATGCTGACAATGCCCTTCAATTCTTGAGAATGTTCACCGGTCAATTCGACGGCCACGTCTGTCATCGGCAGCAAGACGGCCGCGTTGAGTCGTTTGGCAAATTCGAGAATGCAGGCAGTGTATTCCCGCGGGCTTTTCCAAGGAGAGGGATACTGAAACGTCCCGGCACAATAGCGGGAGCGCCCGGCCAGGCTGGTGAAGCTGTCCGCACCGACATACACGGGAATGCCTCGGCGACCGAGCGCCCGAGTCGCCGCCAAGGCAGAGCGCTCATTGCCATCCGTGATGAGCACTCCCTCTCTCCGCACTGACATCATCCGGACGGAGGCCCCTTAACTGTGGAGCACGCTGTTATATCCGGCGAGGTGAAACGCAAACAGCGCATCGGAACAAGTCAAATCGTTATGCACCCCGATCCTCTTCAATCGGAACAGCTGAGAGGTATTTCCATCCTCCCAGCCAGGCTCCGTCGTCGTCGCTGCGCAATACCCCGCCGATTCAACACATCGAATTACCGTTGGTGAATAATTTCCGTTGGGATAACAAAAGACCGGAACCACGTTGAGATTCCGCTTCCGCAAGTCTTCGAGCGATCCGTAGACTTCCTCGTGCAGCTCGGCATCCGACACCGTCGTCAGGATCTTATGAGCGACTGAATGAGACCCAAAGGAAATCTTGGCAGCAGACATTTCCTCGACCTCTCCCCAGTTCATCGCCAGACGCTGATCCGGCAATCGGGCTTCCATCTCCCCGGCCAATCGGCTTGCAAGCTCGTCGATCCGTTGATGTGGTGCCGCCTTACAGCATTCGATCAGAGCATCCGATTGCCCGGTCTCCAAGGCGCGGGCGATGCCATTGAGCCAGGAGTCCCCCCGTTTGAACGACGCCAGGATGAGTGCTTTCTGTTTCGACGACAACAGCGCGAAACGTTGACTGAGCCAGCCAAGTCGTTCAGGCCAGAACCACAGGGTGGTACCAATGATTCCCGTCGGCAGAAATATCGTGGCAGGCACATCGTATCGCCGAAGCACCGGAAGCGCATGGACATAGTTGTCGAGCCAGCCATCGTCAAAGGTGATCACGCAATAGCGCCGCTCGGCATTCCATGTCTTTTCCCGCCACATCGAGAGCAGCTCATGCATCGACAACACGTCGAAATGTTCGCGAAGAAATTCGACCTGGCGATCAAATGTTTCGCTGGTGACATACATCCCCGGCTGAATGAACTGAGACGACAGTTCAACGCCAGTGACCACCCGGTGGTACGTCAGAATTGCAACCTTGCCTCGAAGCTGGCGAAGAAATCCGGGGGAGCGAGCGTACAGTTGCGCCGCCCACCGACGTGCGAGGCTCTTTATCGATGCTACCGCTTTGATGGTTGCCATGTGACGAGTCGCTCGCCTGACGAATATCGGACCCAAGCCTCGAAGATCGAGGCATTGGCCAACAGAAAAAAGGAAAGCAGTCTGACAATGGGAAGGCGCAACAGCGGTTTCCAGAGAATGCCACCCAGCGCCACCGAGTAGAGCAGGATCTGGACCAGGAACAATATCGCGTAGAACCGCGACGAAAGGGCGAGGACAACGCCGCTGACGAGGGCCGCGATCATCCCGAACGGCACCAGCCAACGGCAGAGCTTGTGGCTGAGCAGCTGCCAGGCGAACACTGAGTGCCGCAGGGGATTGACCAGCGCCAGGCTTCTCATGAATACCGAAATTCCGCGCAGCACCGTACGTACCTTCCTCTCGTACTCCTTTCGTTCGTCGGCGATGTTCAGGTAGTACCCGATGCTGTCCGGGTCGGCGACGCCGCGCAGGCCCATGCGCATGCTGTTCAGCACGGTATTGAAATCGCTTTGCAGATCGTCGGACCATGCCCCCTTGCACACTACGCGCCGCGCAGCGAAGAACGAGCCGCTCAAGCCCACCAGCGAATTCACGCGCGTCTCCAGGGATCGCAGGAACATCTCGTAGCGCACGTAGGCGCCTTCCCCGCTCGGGCGACCGTCACGGTCGATGAAGCGGTCGACGCTGCTCACGCAGCCCACGCTCGGATCGTGGAAGTTCTTCACGATGTTCGCCAGGGCGTCCTCGGGCAGGATCGTGGCCACGTCCGAGAACACGAGGACCTCGCCCTGCGCCGCGTCGACCGCGAGCTTCTGCGCGGCTTCCTTGCCCCTCCTGGCGGGCGCGCGCACCAGCCGCACGCCCCGGGCTTCGTAGGAGCGCACGATCTCGTCGGTCCGGTCGGACGAGCAATCGGAGGCCACGAGGATCTCGAGCCTGTCGCGCGGATAGGCGAGCTTCAGCGTGTTCTTCAGCTTCTCCGCGATGCGCTTCTCCTCGTTGTAGGCGGTGACGATGAACGTGACCTGCGGAGTCACGTCCGCTTTGGCCACGGGTCGAGTGTGCACCAGGGCCACCGCGCCGAGTGCGAGCGGATAGCCCGCGTAGGCGTAGACGATCAGCGCCACCGCGAGCCAGAAGACGATCTCGAGGACCAGCATGGCTAGGCGCCGGCCGAACGCCGTGACGCCGGAGCGGTGACGGAGCGCAGGGCGCCCTCCAGCGATTCCCCCATCGCTCGCCACGAGTACTTGCTTCGGACGCAGGCCAGGCCGTTCGCGCCGAGGCGCCGCCGCTCCCCTTCGTCGGCCAGCAGGCGCACAACCTTGTCCGCGAAAGACCAGGGATCCCGCGCCAGCAGCACCTCCCTGCCGTCCGACAGGTCCAGCCCGTCGATGCTGAGCGGGGTCGCCACCGTCGCCTTCTCCATCGCCATGGCTGCGAGGATCTTGTTCTTCACGCCCGAGCCCACGCGCAGGGGGCTCACGAAGACCGCGGCGCTGCGCACATAGGGCCTGACGTCCTCGACGCTGCCGGTGACGTGGATGCCTGCCTCCTGCGTGAGGGCCTTGACGGCCGCGGCTGGGTTACTGCCGACGATCCAATACTGCGCCTGCGGGCGCTCGGCCTTCACCAACGGAAAGATCTCCTTGCCGAAGTACAGCGCGGCATCCTCGTTGGGCGCATAGTCCATGACGCCGGTAAACACGATCTTGTCGGCCTCGGGCCGGACGGAGTCCGGCGAAAAATACTCCATGTCCACCCCGTTCGTGATGGTGAGCGTCCGCAGCCCGGGGCAGACTTCGCGTATGACCTGCTCGTCAACCGCGGAGTTGGTGATGGCCAGGTCGAACGTCTGCTCGAGGGCCTGCTCGAGCCGCTGCACGCTGATCAGCCCCAGGTAGGCCGACAGCCGTCTGCGCCAGCCTCGCTCCGCGCTCAACGTTCTTCGGCACAGCAGCGTCAGCGAATCGTGCAGATCGACGATTGCCGGAACCCCGATTCGCTGATCCACATACTGGGTCATGGGAAGAATGTCCACGAATATCAGCTCGATGCGCTCGCGGGTGCAGAAGTCGCGCACGCGGTTGCGGATCGAGCGGTGGTATCCGGCATTCCGGTAGCGCGTTTCGAAATGGGCGGCGAGATGCAGCCGGTGCCATTGCTGCCCCAGCCAGCCGGCGGCCGGCGGATCCGGCAAGAGATCGACCCGCGAGAATACGTGCGGTTGCGTTGGGTCGCCTAGGAATGTCTTGTACCGCTCCGGGGAGGAGCAGCGAGTGAAGAGGAACAGCTCATGGTTCCGGGACAGCTCGCGGCACAGGTTGAACAGCCGCGGTGACCCCGGCATGCGGGAGGTCGCCGGCACATCCGGAGCCAGGACGAGGATCCTCATTTGCCGAGCTCTGCCGGGGCCATCACCAGCATATGCCGTCGTAGGCGGCGGCGAGACTTTCGCGCCCCTCGATCCGGGCGAGGTCGATGATCATCTGGTCCGAGCGCATGCTCTTGAGCGCAGCCGCGAACTCGGCGGACGCATATCCCACGACCACCACCTGCGATGTTGCCACGACATCCTCCGCCCGCTCGACGAGCAGGGAAGACAGGTGCGGGATGTGCTCCTCGATGAACCGCTTGTTGGCACCGATGAGGGCGCTCGCCGACACGTTCCTGTCGTAGATCTTCACCTGGAAGCCTTTCCCGAGGAGCGTTTCGATCACCTCCACCAGCGGGCTTTCCCTCATGTCGTCCGTCCCCGGCTTGAACGCCATGCCGAGGAAGCCGACCCGCTTCTTGCCGAGGCCGAGGATCATCTGCAGGGCGACCCTGACCTGCGCCACATTGCTCGCGAGGATCGAGTTCAGCACTGGGCTGTCGAGGTCGAAGCGCTTCGCCTGGTAGGTCAGGGCGCGCAGGTCCTTGGGCAGGCACGACCCGCCGAAGGCGAACCCGGGCTTGAGATACGCCGGGGAGAGGTTGAGCTTACGGTCCTCGCAGAACACGGACATGACCTCGTGGCTGTCGACGCCCATCTTCTTGCAGAGGTTTCCGATCTCGTTGGCGAAGCTCACCTTCAGGGCATGAAAGGCGTTGTCGCAATACTTCGCCATCTCGGCGACCCGGATCGACGTCCGGATCGTGGGGGCATCGATGCGCGCGTAGAGCTCGACCAGCACCTCCGCCGCGCCGGCGTCGCGCGCGCCGATCACGATCTTGGGGGGGTTGTAGAAATCGTGCACGGAGCTCCCCTCCCGCAGGAACTCGGGGTTGTAGCAGACGTCAAACACCTCGCCGACCTTCTTTCCGGAACTGGCCTCCAGGATGGGGATCAGCGTGTCCTCGGTCGTGCCCGGCAGCATCGTGCTTCGCAGCACGACGAGGTGATGCGATGACTTCGTGCGCAATGCACCGCCGATCTCTTCGCACGCGCGCTTCATGTACGTGAGATCCAGGCTGCCGTTCGCTTGGCTCGGCGTGCCGACGCAGACCAGGGAAACGTCGGTTGAGTGGATGGCCTCCGGCGCGGACGTGGTCGCAGACAGCCGACCCTGCGCGTGCCCGGCCGCGAACAGTTCTGGCACCTCGGGCTCCACGATCGACACCCGGCCCGCGTTCATCAGGTCCACCTTGCCCGGATTGACGTCTACCCCGACGACGGTGTGGCCGCGCGACACGAAGCAGCCCGCGCAGACCGTTCCCACGTAGCCCAGACCAAAGATTGATATCTTCATAGCGGCTTGACGCCCGATTGCGTCTCCGAACCTTGAACGGCCGCACGGCTTCCCGCGGCGGAATGACTCTCCGCCGCCAGAGCGCGGCTCAGGAGGCGCCGGATTTCCGCGACGTCCCCTCTGGCAAGATAGGCGTGTGTAGGCAGCGTGACGAGCTCACGCGCGCAACGTTCCGCAGCGGGGCAGACCTGGGCCGGGATCTCGCCTTTCAGCTCGGCGAGGCGATTGATGGATTCAGGGTACGCCGGCGCAATCCCGGCGCCCCGCTCAGCGCTTTCGCGCAGCAACGCCTTTCTGCGATCAGCATCGCGGATCCGCAGCGGGTATCTCACGAGGCCGGGCAAGCGGGAGCGCGAAGACCCTGCACCCCCGTAGCCGAGATCCTTCAGCATGGCCGCCCATTGCATGGAATTCGCCCTCCGCGCATCCTGCATGCCGCGCAGCCGCTCGCCCCAGTTGCGCGCCAGCCCCGCCTGGAACGCCGACATTCTCAGGATCGGGAAATTCCGCTCGAACAAGGTCTCGCCGAGCCTGAGAAAGGGCAGCGCGCGCGCAATCCAAAACAGCAGGGGATGGATGAGCGTCATCAGCGCCACCGTCTTCGTGATCAGTCCGAGGAGCGCCCAGGTCCCGTAACCTGGAACTTCGTTCAGGCGAGTCCGCAGGGCCTCCGCGATATCGTCGCGGTCCGTGAGGATCACCCCGCCCTCTACCGTCGAGAACGCCTTGCCGCGTCCGAGGCTCAGGAAGCCGACGTCGCCCAAAGTCCCGAGTTTCCGGCCCGCCAGCGTCTCGCCCATGGCCTGCGCGGCGTCCTCGACGATTGCGACCGGGCCGTCCGCGACCAGTTGCCGGACGCGCGGCAGGTCGGACGGAAATCCGTAGAGATGAGTCGCCACAACCGCGAGGGCCTTGTCGGTCGCGGAAAGCATGGCCGAGAGCTTCGGGAAGTCCAGATCGAGGCTTTCCTGGCCCAGGTCGCACAACCTGATCTTGAGCCCGGCGCGCAGCACCGACGAAGGAACCGAGTAGCACGTGAAGGCCGGGATCACGACCTCGTCTCTGCCGGGAGAGAGATCCTTGAGCGCGAGCAGAACCAGGGTGAAGGCCGCCTTTCCCGAATTCACGAGAAAGCAGTGCTTGACGCCGAAGTCGCTTCTCAATTCGGCTTGAAAGCGCTCCAGCGCCTTCCGCCCCCGGAGCATGCCGCCGAATCCCGCGGCGAGCTGCCGCAATCCGATGGGGGCCGCCGCCGGCGGGAGAGATCTTCCTACGCGCATTATCGGAGGGTTGCCGGTACGGGCTACAGGCTGATGTGCTTCCGGATGCGAGGGCCGAGGACCCGCGTGACCGCGAGTGGCAGCCTGCTCCAGCATCGTGCCGCCAGCTTGAAGCGCTCCGCGGGCGAGGCTTCCAGTTCGGGAGCAGCGCCTGCCGTGGAAAGGACGTACCAGTGCAGCGGCGCTGCCACAGCGCCCCATTGCTCCTTGAACTTGAAGGTTCCCTCGCCGGGTGTCGAGCGGCCGAAGTCGAAGCTCCGGTAACCTTGGTCGCAGGCGAACTCGAGCATGCGCGAGTACAGAAGCATGTTGGGACTCATGGCAGCATAACGGCGGTCGGAGGACGCCCATGGATTGCGCAAGGTCCCGTTGAAGCCGATGACGAGGGACGCCGCGATCGGTCTCCCGGAGTGATACACAGTAAAGATCCGGGAGTGCTCCGGAAAAACCTCGAGCACATGCTGGACGAAGTCCTTCGAATGCACTGGGGACCCCAAGTCTCGCATGTTGATCAGGAAGACTTTGTAAAAGTCCTCCAGCAGCTCCAGCCCCCCGATCCTGCAGGTGCAGCCCTCCTTCAGGGGCCTGTTGATCTGGCTCCTGAGCTTGGACTTAAAGGACTTCGCCAGCTCCGCCGACGACCCGGGAAGCGTCCGCAGCATCCGGACCTTGCCGGAGCGCTTGGTTGCGCTCAGTGGTGTGCGGGGGTCCTCGCAGGCGGCAATCTCGCGTTCGCAGCGCAGGTCTATGCTCATGGCGCCGATGCGGCGAGCCAGGTCCATCGCTTCGGAAAGCAGGCTGTCCTCCGCGTGGGAACTCTCCGCGAGCACGCCGCCGCCGTCCACGAACGGCAATGAAACGAGACTGCTACCGAAGATCGCGCTCCGGAAGTGAACCAGCGGCAGGATCCCCAGGGCGTCCACGCGTCCGCCATGAGCCGCCAGCAGGTAGTAGGTGCTATGGCCGTACGCCCCATGGATGACATCGCGCCAGCCGAACTGGTGAAAGTGACTCGCCTGCGGGTGCCTGCGGACATAGCTGTCCCACAGCGCCCGCTCGGACTCGCCCACATGCCTGACTTGAACGGTCGTCGAGGCCGGGTGGCCGGGCGACGTCATTGGTGAACATCAGCAGCTGCGAACGCCATGCCAGGCGCGCGCGGCGCAGTCAAATTCTTACCTTGCAAGATGGAAGATATCTGGTACATACCTCATAATCTCAACGGCTTGGCGGCGCGCCAGGTTGGTACAACGAAGGCGGGGATCGATTGACATGGCCCATGAAGATCTAAATCGAGATCAGCAGGTAGAAGGATCCTCCGACCGATCGTTCGGCGTGGTATTCGCGATCGTATTCCTCCTGATCGCGGCTTGGCCGCTGTTGCAAGGTCGGCCGCCGCGGTGGTGGGCGATCGGCGTATCGGTGGCTTTCGCTCTGGTTGCCGTGTTCAGGCCAGCGCTGCTGGCGGGATTGAACCGCTGGTGGATCAAGCTCGGAGTCCTTCTCGGCAATGTGGTCAGCCCCGTCGCTCTGGGCATTCTATTCTATGGAGTGCTCGTCCCGACCGGGGTCGCAATGCGAATCGCAGGGAAGGACCCGCTGCGCCTGAAGCGTGACGCCGCAGCGGCAACGTACTGGATCCGGCGCACGCCGCCCGGCCCGCCGCCGGATTCGATGACGAATCAATTCTAGGGGCTCATCATGGAAATGCTGAGGGAACTCTGGACGTTCATGCGCACCCGCAAGAAGTACTGGTTGTGGCCGATCTTCCTGATGATGGTCCTGCTGGGCGCCTTGATCGTGCTCACCCAGGGCTCGGCGGTCGCTCCTTTCATCTACACGCTGTTCTGAGGGGCCGGCGCTTGCGCGTCCTCGGGATTTCCGCGTTCTATCACGACAGCGCGGCAGCGTTGATCGAAGACGGCCACGTTGTGGCCGCGGCTCAGGAAGAGCGCTTCTCGCGCAAGAAGCATGATTCCCGGTTTCCCCGCCATGCAATCCGCTACTGCCTCGCGGAGCGCGGGACGGGCCTGGCGGGCGTGGACCACGTCGTGTTCTACGACAAACCGTTCCTCAAATTCGAACGCCTGGTCGAGACCTATCTTGCCTTTCCGCCGCGGGGGTTCGGCTCTTTCCGCATGGCGATTCCGCTGTGGTTGAGGGAAAAGCTGTTTCTCAAGGACCTGCTGAGGAAGGAGTTCAGGACGCTCGACGGCTGGAACGGGAGCCTGCTGTTCAGCGAGCACCATCTCAGCCACGCGGCGAGCGCGTTCTTTCCGTCACCGTTCGAAGAGGCGGTGGTCCTGACCATGGATGGCGTCGGTGAGTGGGCTACGACGTCGGCCGCGATCGGAAGGGGGAACAAGCTCGAAGTGCACAAGGAGATCCACTTCCCGCATTCCCTGGGATTGCTCTACTCGGCGTTCACCTATTACACGGGGTTCAAGGTCAATTCCGGCGAGTACAAGGTGATGGGCCTGGCCCCCTACGGGGAGCCGAAGTACAAGGACAGGATTCTCGAGCGCCTGATCGACGTGAAAGCCGATGGCTCGTTCAGGCTGGATCTGTCGTACTTCAACTACTGCACCGGCCTGACCATGACGAACGGCAGGTTCGACGCCCTGTTCGGAGCGCCGCCGCGCAAGCCGGACGAGTTGCTGACCGATTTCCACATGGACTTGGCTGCGTCCATCCAGGCTGTGACCGACGAGGTGGTGCTTCGCCTGACCCGGTCGCTGCGCGAGGAGACGGGGATCGGGAACCTGTGCCTGGCCGGTGGCGTCGCGCTCAACTGCGTGGCGAATGGCAAGGTCCTGCGGGACGGGTGCTTCGATCAGGTCTACATCCAGCCCGCGGCAGGCGACGCGGGCGGCGCCCTGGGCGCCGCGCTGGTCGGCTATCACATGCAGCGCGGCCAGCCGCGGCAGGTCAATGGGGACGCCATGCGGGGCGCCTATCTCGGGCCGGAGTACACGCAGCCGGACATCGAGTCGCGCCTGCGCAAATGCGGCGCGCGATTCGAGTCGCTGGACGATGCGGCGCTCATCGCGACGGGCGCGGAAGACCTGGCGCAGGGGAAGGCGATCGGCTGGTTCCAGGGGCGGATGGAGTTCGGCCCTCGCGCGCTGGGCAATCGCTCCATCCTGGGCGACCCGCGCTCGCCGACCATGCAGAAAACGCTCAACCTGAAGGTCAAGTACCGGGAATCGTTCCGGCCGTTCGCGCCTTCGGTGCTGCGTGAGCGGGTGAGCGACTGGTTCGAGATGGACTGCGACAGCCCGTACATGCTGCTCGTCGCCGATGTCGTGGAGCGCAGGCGCCGTGAAATGACGGCCGAGGAAAAGAGGCTCTTCGGCATCGACAAGCTCAACGTGCCCCGTTCCGACATCCCTGCGGTGACGCACGTGGATTATTCAGCCCGCATTCAGACGGTGCACGAGGATACCAATCCGCGCTACCACGCCTTGTTGAGCGCATTCGAGCGCAAGACGGGCTGCCCGGTGCTCGTGAACACGAGCTTCAACGTGCGCGGGGAGCCCATCGTATGCACGCCGGAGGACGCGTTTCGGTGCTTCATGGGGACCGACCTCGACGTATTAGCGGCCGGCAACTGCTACCTGCGCAAGCAGGATCAGGATCCGGCACTTAAGAGGAATTACGCGTCAGCTTTTGAGCTTGACTGATGTAACGCAGGTGGTATAGGCCTTCGGGTAACGGGTTTTCACGTGGCCACTGCAATGAGTTTTCGAAGCGCTGTGCCTATCTGCATCTTCTCCGCCGGCGCCAGGCACAATACCGCCGCCCCGGCGGCGACCAGCGGAAGGGTCAGCAGGATCTGCAGGAAGAATGTCGCCAGGTTTCCGGCTGGAAGATACTTCTCCAGCAGAGCATTGAGCAGCGCGAAAGGCACGCACGCCAGCATTGGCAGCAGCCAGCCATCTCGGTAGAAAAGCCCGGCGCGAGCATTGGTGGACCTGGCGAGGCAAAACGGCAGGTATCCCAGGCTTACGATCAGGCTCGGAATCAACGTGCCCAATGCCACACCCACCAGCCCCAGCGGCCGGACCAGTAAGATACTCAGCACCAGGTTGCACACCGCCTCAGCGGCAAGGGCGGGAATCAGGGCACGATGCTTGTTTACACCTATGATGGATGCCACAGCGATAGACCGCGCTCCGCTCAGCAAGGTAACAAACGCAAGGATCCGAAGGACCTCTCCGGACGCGGGTCCATATTCCGGACCCATCCAGAGATTGATGAACGATTCGCCGCGGATCAGGAAAATCGCGGCTATTGGTGCAGTGACCAGCGTCGCCGCCTTGGCAACTCCCAGGATCTCCCCTCCCACCGCCTTGCTGCCGGTCGAAGCCAGGGCGCTGACGCGGGGTGTCATCAGCGTGGATAGCGACAATGCAACCTGTCTGGCGTAGTCGGATAGATTTCCGGCGATGGCGTAGAAGGTCACCAGACTGACCGGAAGGAATACCGAGATAACCAGAACATCCGCGTAATAGATCAATACGCCGAAGATGTGAATTGCGCTGAGAAGCACGCTGAACGACAGGATCGTCTGCATGTGCGCCCGCAGTGGCACACGGAAGCAGATGCGCAAGGCGGGGTATAGGCGGCGGGCGATCGCCCACGCCGTCAGGCCGTTGAGAACCGAACCGGCGAGATGAATTACGGCCAGAGAAACGAGGCCGTATCCCTGTGAAAGCGCTATCACGATAGCCATGGTCCGAATGGTCGTCACGGCTATTTCGATACCGCTGCTGATGTCGAATCTCTGCAGTCCCGCGATGACACCCCCAAATACCGCCCCGAGCAGCGTTACGGCCATCGTCATGCCGCCGACGATCAGCACAAGCCTGGTATCGTCGACATACGCCTCCGGGATGTTGAAGAGCAACGGAGCAAGGTAGGCGACAACACCCGCGATGACGATGGCCAGGGATCCCAGCAATCCGTACATTGCCAGTCCGGCAGAAACAATCGATGAGCAGCTCTCGCCGTCGCTCGCCGCGTGGTGGTGCGCAACATAACGGGTTACGGCGCCCCGCACGCCGAAATCCAGCAGGCCCAGATAACCGACCAGTGCCGCCAGCAAGGTCCACACCCCGTAGGCCGTGTCGCCGAGATGGTGGACGATGAAAGGCGAAAGAAAAAAGCTGACCCCGGCCACGAACAGGAAGGCGATCCAGTTCGCGGCGGCATTGCGGACGTAATTCGAGGGACGATCTGCAGTGCTCACGAATCCTGGCCTTGGCTGCTTGTCATTGACCGCGCTGAGAACATTCCTGCGGAGCATTCCGGTTTCTCGTCCGGCATTCTGCCGGAATTTCCCGCGGCTGGTCTGACGTCATCACACAAACTTACGTACGACCGGCGCCGTTCGCGCAACGGGTACCGGAACCGGGTCGTACTGCCCGGCAAGCCGGGGCGGATAAGAGTACGATTCGAGCTGTTTCCTCACGCGGATCCAGGCGGCTTGCTTCCGGACCTGGCAACTTGAGCATGGAATCGCGGCCATCTTATCGGTACTTCAGCTCCTGGGATCGCGAGTCTTTCTGTCTTTCCGGGTCTAAAGATGACGCGATTCGACTCGGACGCGATCGGCTGCGACCAGCGCTGAAAGACGTCGACTACCTCGTTCTTCGGGAACGTCGTCGCCACATTGCAAGCTTCCTCGCTTCCGTGACCGACTCGGAATTGTGCGTGCTCGACGTTGGAGGGCGCATACAACCCTATCGGCCTCTTCTCGAGAGTCGCCTGCAATCGTACTTCGCCGTTGATCCGCAATTGGAGGGGCTGGTGGACATCGTCTGTCCGGGAGAGTCTCTGCCCTTCCGGGACGCCAGCTTCAATCTGGTCGTGTGCACGCAGGTATTGACATATGTCAGCGATCCCGCAATGGTCGTTGACGAGATATACCGCGTGCTGCGAAAGGGTGGTCATCTGATTTTGAGTGTTCCTTCCTTTTTCCCGGAGCACCACGACGAACGTTGGCGCATCCTTCCCGGCGGTTTGCGCCAGCTACTGTCTCGATTTCAGACGCTGCGGATCGAGCCGGAGGGGCACTCGATTGCTGGATTGTTCAGGGCGCTTAATGTCTATCTACACCATGGTATTCGCTCCCCCTCGTGGCGTTATCTCGCGGCGCACACCACGATCCCCGCACTCAATATTGCGGGTCGCTTGCTTGATCGTTTTGCCAGTAGGAATGACATGTGTACAGCCAACTATAGTGTGCTCGCCCAGAAATAGCACCACGCCTGGCGAAGCTTCACAACGAGTCATTCGAAACCCGTGGGAACCACGAAAACGTGCTGAAGCTGCTCGCTTGAAGCGCGGGCTGCGTGTGTGGGGTTAGTCTCGCGTGTGCTCCGTTCAATCGGCATCGTGCCGATTGATCCAATGGCTTCTGCAAAGTCATGATGCCGACAACCGATCGGGAAAATCCAGGACGCACGAAAAGCGTGGCGTCTCAAGTTGCCACGGGCGTTACCTGGATGGTGTTGCAGCGCATCGTTAGTCAGCTGATCGGGCTGAGCAGCACTCTGATACTCGTTCGACTTCTGGAACCAGCAGACTTCGGGATTGTTGCAATGGCCTATTCGATCATAGCCATATTGCAGCTGATGACGACGTTTGGCTTCGACATAGTACTGATTCAGGATCAATCTGCGGGCCGTCACAAGTACGACACAGCCTGGACATTCAATGCGCTCTTCGGTCTAGGCATGGCCATTGCCGTGCTCATCGTCGCCGTGCCCGCCGCCGGGTTTTACGAAGAGCCCCGGCTAGTAGAGGTCTTCGCACTACTCGCTGCGACCAGCGTGTTGCAAGGGCTGCAAAATATTGGCCTTGTCGATTTTCGAAAACACCTTCAGTTTCAGAAAGAATTCGCCTTCGGCATCATCGAAAAGCTCGTAAGCTTCATTGCGACCATTACTCTTGCGTTTGCGTTGCGTTCATATTACGCCCTCGTGTATGGCGCCTTGATAAGTGGAGTGGCCACCCTGAGTTTGAGTTACTTGATGCATCCCTATCGACCTAGATTGTCCTTCGTTGCGGCCGCAGAAATCTTCACGTTTTCCCGATGGTTATTCCTGAACAATCTGGCATATTTTGTTCGGTTTCGAGGAATGGACTTGATTGTTGGAAAGTTGGCTGGCGCAACGGGACTGGGTTTGTTCTCCATTTCGTATCAAATTGCAAACCTGCCGACAGCAGATTTTATAAGTGCGATCAATCGCGCTCTCATGCCGGGACTAGCCAAGATTTCAGCTGAGCCCGAACGAATTCGCAATGGCTTCGTGCGGGCAGCGGCGGTCATCGCTCTCATTTCGTTGCCGGCTGGCTTTGGTATTGCTGCAACGGCGGACCCACTGGTCCGCGTGATTCTTGGGAGTAAATGGAGCGCCGCGATTCCGTTGGTCGGCATACTTGCGGTATTTGGCACGCTCGTTGCGATATCTTCTTCTGCTGGGTCAGCCTTGTTGGCGATTGGGCGGCCGAAGATCCCTGCCTTGCTGGGGCTGGCCAATGCAGTGGTCCTGATACCCACGCTCATCCTCCTTACCTCCAGCTCAGGGCCAGAGGGCGCAGCATGGGCACTTGTGATTGTTGCTCTTTGTTTCCTGCCGTTTACTTATGGTATTGCCGCAAAGTGCTTGGGTCTCAGCGTGGGGGACATCAAGCAGGTCTTTCTTCGCCCTGCCGCCGCTACCGGCCTAATGTACCTCGCCGTCTGGTACCTGCTTGAGCAGTTCGAGGCGATCGACAACACGTTTGTCATTGCCGCCCATCTGGGTGTCGCGGTTGCGCTGGGCGTGTGTTCGTACGTGGCGGGTGTCCTCGCATTGTGGTGGATGGCTGGGCGTCCCGAGGGCGCGGAAAGCTTTGCGATCGACTGGCTGCGTGAGAACTACTCAAAGCTCGCTGCTCTCGCAACGAGTCGACGAGTGTGAGTTCGTCCGTCAACTAGATACGCGATGCTCCCGTCGACCGCTGCTGCGGCCGAGGTTCTCGTACCAGATCACCCGGGGGTGGCTCCAGCCGATCGAAACAATGTCGAGATCCCCATCGCCGTCGAGATCCACCGCCAATGCGCCATCATGGTGCTCGTCGCCTGTATGGACGATTGTTTGATGCCAGCGACCGCCGCGACCGTCCAGGTTCTCGAAAACGAAGAGCCGTGCCGATTCAGGGTCGCTCAGATTGTGTTCACCGACGATGACGTCGAGATCGCCGTCGCCGTCGATGTCGGCGACATCCAGGCTCATCGGGCCGATGACAGTGCCGATGACGTGCTTGGTCCAGGGCGCCGTCGCCGCCGCGCCTTGCTCGTACCACACGACATCGCCTGCGCTGCTGATCGCCTCGAATCCAACGACCGCATCCAGACGGCCATCGCCGTTGATATCGGCGAGACGGTTGCGATCGGGATTTCCGGCATCCTGATCGATGCGATACGCCGCCCAACTGCCGCCTTCGTTACGAAGCCAGGTCGTGCCGAGCAGCAGGTCGATACGGCCATCGCGGTCGATGTCACCCGCGCTTAGCGCCTCATCCTGCGATTGGCCGAACAACGTCTCCAGCCGCCACGTGCCTTTCGATGGTTGGCCCGGTAGCGTCAGCAACTCGATTCCCTTGTCCGGAGCGTGCCAGGAAAGCGCAACCTGCAGCTGATCGGAAGTGAAGCGCGCCAGCGCCACTCCCTGCAAGAAGTCGCCTGCGCCTGCTGGAAGATCGGTGCGCAGGCGGAATCGGCCCCGGCCGTCGTTCCTGGCAAAGACGAAGCCCGCCTCGGGGCTGCTTTCGCGCCACTTGGTCGCCAGCACATCGACCGTGCCATCGCCGTCCAGATCCGCGACCAGGACGGCATCATGGGCGGGATCGCCGATCGCTCGCCGCTCCCAACGCGCCCCCGGTTGCCCCGGATTGCGATACCACCATGCCCCGGACACGAGATCAATGTGCCCGTCGCCGTCAAGGTCGGCGGCATGGATGAAGACGGCCTTATGAGGCCTGTTGTCGTCAATGACGTGACGGCGCCAGGTTGGGCAGCCACCTTCCGGCGAGCAGGTTTGGTTGATCCACAGCTCGACGGGCTGATGCTTGCCGGACCAGTTGGCGCCCAAAAGATCGGGGTCGCCGTCGCCATCGACGTCAACGATTCGCATGCTGTGTGATCCGGTAGTGGCGATGACGCGCTTGGACCAATGGCCGCCCTTGCCGGGATTCAAGTAGACCTTGACTTCGTTCGGCGCCTTGCCTTGGTGCATCAGCGCGCTCGCGACGTCCGGCCGCCCATCGCCGTCGAAGTCGGCAATACCGACAAAATGGTGCGCGGTCTCCACGTCGGCATCGATGACGTGCTCGGTCCATTTCCCGGATCGATCCAGGGGCGCCTCGAACCACGAAATCCGGTAGCGCCCGCCGGCGAGCTCGGCTGGCGCCAATACAACGTCCGGACGCCCATCGCCGTTGATGTCGCCGACATCGACCGCACTGTGCGGCCAGGTCCAGCGCGATGTGTAGCGCAGCTGCTGCCACGCCCCATCGCGCGTGCCAGGATTGCGCAGCCACAGGGCATTGAGCACGATGTCGGGACGGCCGTCGCTGTCGATGTCCGCAACCTTCAGGCCTTCGCCGGGCGGGACTTCGATGCTGCGCCTTTCCCACCGGCCTTCCGGCCGCTGCAAGTAGAGAAATACGAGGTTGCCGCCGCCGCCGAAGGCGGACTGGCCGCGGCCCACGACATCCGGTCTGCCGTCGCCATCGAGGTCGGCGACCTCGATGTCATGCAGCTTCTGACGGTCGATCAGCGACACGGCCCAGTCGGAGTTGCGGAACCAAACCACGCCGAAGCTCGTGATGCTGACGACGTCATTGCGGCCATCGCCGTCGATGTCCGCCACCTCGTGATCGGTGCCGAAGGCCCCCTCGGCGGCGATCACGTGCTTCCGCCAGCCGGGGTTCTCGTACCACACCAGCCCGCCGCCCGAGTTGCCGCCGACAATCAGATCCGGCCTGCCGTCGCCATTCAGATCGCCCACCGCCTTGCCCCACGGGTCGCGCGGGCCGGTCCGGTCAATTACGACGTATTTGAACGCCGACGGATCGGTCTCGGTCGTAGGCCCATCGCAGCCACCGAGCGCCAGGCAGGCTGCAAGCCCCACCGCAATCGCGCTACGCGCCACCTTCATCGGCGCGCATCGCGGTCGCGATCATCGACCCGCGGGTCCGGCATCCGGCGCGGGCGCGAGCAGGCCAGCCCGCTCGAGGTCTGCCGCCGCGTTGGCGACCAGGCCGAACGGCAGGCGCGAGCGGCTGGCGATGTCGAGCATCGAACTCGCGCCATCCGAGAGGTTGAGCACCCACAGCAGCGCCAACTGTCTCGCGGGAACATCCTGATAGCCGCCCATGCTGCGATACAGCCCGCGTCGCCCGAGCTGGGGTTCGCCCTTTGGCTGCAAGTTGACGTAGCGCG
>Ga0326597_10000990_pt1 | contig 47576 bp, 43 predicted proteins | sample RVTome_12_FD_203789 | JGI IMG/M metagenome (GOLD analysis project Ga0326597, IMG submission 203789) | Soil microbial communities from uranium-contaminated site in the Upper Colorado River Basin, Wyoming, United States - RVT100D185 | ecosystem: Environmental > Terrestrial > Soil > Contaminated >...
GTGCTGGCGGCGATCGAGGCGGGGAAGGCGATCGCGCTTGCCAACAAGGAGGTGCTCGTGATGGCCGGGCACCTCGTGATGGCTGCGGCGCGCCGCCGCGGCGTGCCGATTCTGCCGGTCGACAGCGAGCACAACGCCATCCACCAGTGCCTCCATGCGCGGCGCGCCGAGGAGGTCCGCCGGCTGATCCTCACCGCGTCGGGTGGCCCCTTCCGCGGCCGATCGGCCGAGGAGCTGGGTGCCGTCTCAGCCGAGGATGCGCTGCGCCACCCGACCTGGAAGATGGGGCCGAAGATCACGATCGACTCGGCGACGCTCATGAACAAGGGCCTCGAGGTGATCGAGGCGCACTGGCTGTTCGGCGTTTCCGCCGACCGGATCGACGTGCTCGTCCACCCCCAGTCGATCGTGCACTCGCTCGTCGAGCTGCGTGACGGCTCGGTGATCGCCCAGCTCGGCGTCACCGACATGCGGCTGCCGATTCAGTACGCATTCTCGTATCCCGAACGATGGGAGGCGGCGCTGCCGGCGCTCGACCTCGCGCACCTCGGGCGGCTGGAATTCGAGCACCCGGATTTCAGTCGGTTTCCGTGCCTGGGTCTGGCGTTTCGCGCGCTGCGGGCCGAGGGCTCGCTGCCGGCCGTGATGAACGCGGCCAACGAAGTCGCCGTCGAGGCCTTCCTCGACGACCGCCTGCCGTTCGACGCCATTCCAGCTGTGATCGAGCGCACCATGGACGCCTGCGAGGCAGACGGTGGCCGCCCGGCCGGCACGCTGGACGAGGTGCGGGCGGCCGACCAGTGGGCCCGGGCCTATGCCCGGGAACGGCTGCCGGGGTAAAATCGTACTTTCCTGGGAAGGGGGACGGTGCCCCGGCGCCCGGCCGGGCCGAGCGAGTCATTGCCTGCCAAGAGGGGACCTTGCTGACGAGCGGATTGGCGTTCGTGTTCGTGCTGGGCGTGCTGATCTTCGTGCACGAGCTGGGCCACTACGTGATGGCCCGCCGGATCGGGGTTCGCGTGCTCACCTTCTCGCTCGGCTTCGGGCCCAAGATCGTCAACGTGCGGCGCGGCGACACGGACTACTGCATCAGCGCGATTCCGCTCGGTGGCTACGTGAAGATGGCCGGGGAAACCGCGGAAGACGAGCGGACCGGCGCCGAAGACGAGTTCCTGTCGAAGTCGAAGTGGCAGCGGTTCCAGGTGCTCGTCGCCGGGCCGATCATGAACATCCTGCTCGCCATCGTCGTGCTGGCGGTCGTCCTCTATCAGGGGGCCGACGTGCCTGCCTACGAGCAGCAGGTGCCGATCGTCGGCCGGGTGACCGAAGGCTCCGCCGCCGAGCGCGCCGGCATCCTCCCCGGCGATCGCATCGTGAACATCGCAGACCGGACCGTGGAGACCTGGGAGCAGGTCTTCATGGCCATTCTGCCGAAAGCCAACCGCGAGGTGCGGATCGTCGTGCGACGCGACGGCGAGGATCGGCGGCTCAACGTCACGCCGGACGCGCAGACCAAGTACGAGATCGGCGACCTCGGCGTGCTGCCCGAGATCCACCCGCAAGTGCTGGAGGTCGTGCCGGGGGAGCCTGCCGACGAGGCTGGGCTCCTCAAAGGGGACGTGATCCTCGCGGTCAACGACCGGATGGGCGTCTCGCGTGAGGCGCTGATCGAGGTCATCAAGGCGAACGAAAACCGGCCGATCGTCCTGCACGTGCGCCGTGGAGACGCCGCGCTCGACGTGCCCGTCACGCCGCGGCGCAAGGGCGACATCGCGATCATCGGCGCCAACCTGAGTCACCTGGAGCTCCGGACGATCGAGCCCGGGCCGATTCAGGCCGTGCAGATGAGCCTCGCCCGCAACTGGGACTGGAGCACGCTGATCTTCCAGACCCTCGTCGGTCTGTTCACCCGCGAGACGTCGGTCAAGCAGCTGATGGGGCCCGTCGCGATCGCCGAGCTCTCCGGCGGCGCCGCGCAGCTCGGCTGGATCGCGCTGTTCAACCTGATGGCGATGATCAGCCTGAACCTGGGCCTGCTCAACCTGATGCCGATCCCGGTGCTCGACGGCGGTCACATCACCATCATGGCGTTCGAGGGACTCGCCCGGCGCGACTTCAGCATGCGGGTGAAGGAGAAGCTCCTGATGGTGGGGTTCGTCGTGCTGCTCATGCTCATGGTGACGGTCATCTACAACGACCTCACCCGCGTGCAGTGGATCGAGAACCTCATGTTCTGGCGGTAGCGCCCGCGCCTCCCATCTGTCTCCAGAAGAGGTCAGTTCGCGAATCAGGGAAATAGGGTCAGACCCTATTTCCGCTGAAACCCACGAGGAAATAGGGTCTGACCCTATTTCCGCCTTCTGGCACGGCCATTGCCCCTTCCGACGGCAGGAGGCTGGCCATGAGGACGCTCTTTCCTGGTACGCTGCTGCTCGCGGCCGTCCTGCCGCTCCTCGCGGACGGCCAGTCCAGTCGCGCCACCTGCGACCCGTCGCGGATCGATCCCGTCAGCTATCGCCTCGTCACCGAAGCGCAGGCGCTCAACGTCACCAGGCCGCGCGACGAGTGGTGGGACGCGTTCTTCATCAACACGCACGTCTCCGACCTCGACGACCTCAACGACACCGCGACGTGGCTGGCGGCGCGCGCCCGTGACCTCGACGACCGGAACCTGCTGGCGCACGCGCTGCTCGCACGGCAGCACGTCGTCACGGGCGAGGAGGCGTCGTTGGCCGACGAGGCCTGGCGGCGCACCCTCGATGCGGGCGGGGCCGTCGTCTGGACAGCGACGCTCTACGACGTCGACGGTCGCAGCTTCTTCCTGATGGCGTTCGACCGCCGCGCGATCCGCATCTACCGGATGGGCCAGTTCGTGCGTGCCCGCGCGACGAGTCATGGCGTGCCCCAGTTCCCCGGGCCCGAAGCCGAGCCGTTCTGGCGCGCGTGGGGCGGCTGCGTCGATCCGGCGATCGTTCCGGCGGCCGAGGTGCCCTGGGCGGACGTCAGCGAGATCAAGGCCGGCAACTGGGTGCTGTGGTTCACGCTGACGCGACCGATCGAGGTGACGTCCGACCGCGGGAAGCGAAAACGGCTGAAGGAGATCAAAGTCAACCTGCACGGCGCCACGGGCGAGGTCCAGATGCATCCGGTCTTCAACGGCGCGCGCATCGTCGGCTGGAGCGGCATCGGACTCGGTCCCGCGTTCTACCAGGAGCGGGTCCGGCGGACGATCGTGAAGTTCGTGGACCCCGACGGCCGCATCCGGCTGCCGAAGCAGAAGCGCGGGGCGGGGTGGTAGGATCAGCCGCCTCGCCTCTTTATGGAACAATGATCCCGTGATCCAGCCCGTCTTTCCAGGCTCCCGGCCCGTGACCGCGCGTTCGACTTGGATCCGGCAGGAGCTCCGGCCGATGCTGTCGCTGGCGGTGCCGGTCGTGCTGGCCGAGATCGGTTGGGTGTCGATGGGCATCGTCGACACGATCATGGTGGGGCCGCTCGGTCCGGCGGCGATCGGCGCGGTGGGCGTGGGCAGCACCCTGTTCATCGCGCTCGCGGTGTTCGGGATCGGCCTGCTGCTCGGGCTCGACACATTGGTGTCGCAGGCGTTCGGCGCTGGCCGCGTGGAGGAGTGCCACCGGTGGCTGCGCCATGGGGTGGCGCTCGCGCTGCTGCTCACGCTCCCGCTGACGGCGGTCGCCTGGATCGGCACCGCATCGCTGGGCGTGTGGGGGTTCGCCCCCGAGGTCCTGGCGCTGACGGGACCCTATCTCGGCATCGTGATCTGGAGCACGCCGCCGCTGCTCCTGTACGCGGCGTTCCGGCGGTACCTGCAGGCGATCAACGTGGTCCGTCCGGTGATGGTCGCGCTGGTGAGCGCGAACGTCGTCAACGCCGTGGCGAACTGGGCGCTGGTGTACGGCCATCTCGGCGCGCCGGCGCTCGGCGTGAACGGCGCCGCCTGGGCGACGGTCATCTCGCGCGTGTACATGGCGATGGCCCTGCTGGCGACGATCATCGCGCACGATCGCCGGCACGCGACCGGGCTGTTCGCGGTGGCGCCGAATGTGGAGATCGTCCGCCTCCGCCGGCTCGTCGCGCTGGGCCTGCCCGCGGCCCTCCAGGTGGTGCTCGAGGTCGGCGTCTTCGCGAGTGCGTCGGCGTTCGCCGGGCGGCTCGCGCCGGTCTCGCTCGCCGCGCACCAGATCGTGCTCAACATGGCCGCCTTCACCTTCATGGTGCCGCTCGGCCTGTCGTCGGCGGCCGCCGTGCGCGTCGGCCAGGCGGTCGGGCGGCGGGACCCCGAGGGCGCCGCGCGCGCAGGGTGGACGGCGCTCGCGCTCGGTCTGACGTTCATGTCTGCGGCCGCGCTCACCTTCCTGCTGGCGCCACGCCTGCTTCTAAGCCTCTTCACGACCGACCCGACGGTCACGCGCCTCGGGGTGTCGCTGCTCTTCATCGCCGCGATCTTCCAGCTCTTCGACGGCACCCAGGGCGTGCTCACCGGCGCGCTGCGGGGTCTCGGCGACACGCGGACGCCGATGATCTGGAACCTGGCCGGCCACTGGCTGCTCGGCCTGCCGCTCGGCTACTCGCTGTGCTTCGTGTGGGGCTGGGGCGTGAGCGGTCTCTGGGTGGGGCTGTCGATCGGGCTCATCGCGGTGGGCCTGGTGCTCTTGACCGCCTGGGTGCGCCGGGTGGGAAGCCTGTCCGGCGAGGCCTCGGCCGACAGGCGTCAGCCTCAGGCCTCCTTCTTCCCGTAGCTCCGCTCCACGTAGTCCTCGATCAGGGTCCGTAACGCCTCCGACAGCTCCGCATAGGAGCCGCGCAAAGTCGTGGCGTGGACGCCGTCGATGTAGACCGGGCAGTTCGGCGCCTCGCCCGTGCCGGGCAGGCTGATCCCGATGTTGGCGGCCTTCGATTCGCCCGGGCCGTTGACGATGCAGCCCATGACCGCGAGGGTGAGGGTCTCGACGCCCGCGTAGCGCGTTTTCCAGTCCGGCATGCGCGATCGGACGTACTCCTGGATGCGCTCGGCCAGCTCCTGGAACGTGCTGCTCGTCGTGCGCCCGCAGCCCGGACAGGCCGTCACGCTCGGCGCGAACGAGCGAAGCCCGAGCGCCTGCAGCAGCTCGCACGCGGCGTACACCTCGTCGCGCCGGTCGCCGCCGGGCCGCGGCGTCAGCGAGACGCGGATCGTGTCGCCGATGCCCTCGCTGAGCAGCACGCCCATCGCCGAGGCCGACCAGACCAGGCCCTTGATGCCCATGCCCGCTTCGGTGAGGCCGAGGTGCAGCGGCTGGCTCGTCTGGCGCGCCAGCTCGCGGTAGACGGTGATCAGGTCGCGGGGCCGCGACACCTTGCACGAGATGATGATCTGATCGGGGCGGAGGCCCGCGTCGAGCGCCAGCGCGGTCGAGTCGAGCGCTGAGATCACCATGCACGCGTTGATGATCTCCTCGGAGCCCTTGTCCAGGTCCCGGTCCGTGTTCTCCTGCATCTTGGCGACGACCAACTCCTGGTTCAGCGACCCGCCGTTGACGCCGATGCGGACCGGCTTGCCGTGATCGCGCGCCACCTTGCAGATCGTCGCGAACTGCTCGTCCCGCCGACGTCCCGTGCCGACGTTGCCGGGGTTGATGCGGTACTTGTCGAGCGCCGACGCGCAGGCCGGGTGCTTCGTGAGCAGCAGATGACCGTTGTAGTGGAAGTCGCCGATGAGGGGGGCCGTGCAGCCCGCGTCGAGCATCCGCTGCCTGATCTCGGGCACCGCGGCCGCCGCCTCCGGCAGGTTGACCGTCACGCGCACGAGTTCCGAGCCCGCCTCCGCCAGCTCGACGCACTGCCGCGCGGTTGCCGCCACGTCCGCCGTGTCCGTCATCGTCATCGACTGGACGACGACCGGGGCGCCGCCGCCGACCTGGACGCGTCCGACCTTCACGCCGACCGTGCGATGGAGCCTGGCTGCTGTAGGCATGGGGTAGGTTTTGCATCATATCACTCGGCTCGCGCGGCCGGCGGGCTGCGCCCCTGCGGCGCGGAACTCGCGCACAGCCATGGGCTTGCAGGGTCCGGACGGTTCCATGGCATACTGGGTGCCCATCAACGATGAAGACAGCCGGCGTGTGTACGCCGGACGAGGGAGGCAAGGAGAGAACATGCGAAGTGCAGTACGGCTAGTGAGCCTGGCGATGGCGGCTCTGGTGCTCGCGGGCGCGACGGACCGCGCGCTGGCCCGGCAGACGATGACCGACGCGGACGTCAAGCGCCTCGAATTGAACCTGAACGACGCGCGGAGCGACCTGGCGCAGCTCAAGAAGCGCAACGCCAGCCTGGCCGCGACGCTCGCGAAGGAGCTCGACGGCATCGCCGACGAGATCACCTACCTCAAGGTCAAGATGACCAAGGAAGGCAACGTGTCGCGAAGCGAGTACGTCGACCTGCGGGATCGCATCGACGACCTGCGCACCCGCGCCGGCGCGGGTTCGCCCGAGGCGAAGGCGGCGGCGGACGCGGTCACGGTGGCGGTGGGAACCCTGCTCGACGTGCGCCTCCAGACGCAGCTCAGCTCGGGCACCAACCAGGTCGAGGACCGATTCGAGGCGACGACCGTGCTCGACCTGACCCGCGCCGGGCGCGTGGTGGTGCCGGCCGGCACGGTTCTGCGCGGCGTGGTTGCCGCCGTCGACAAGGCTTCGCGGGGGGACCGCAAGGGCAGCATCACGCTCACCTTCGACCGGATCGTCGTCAACGGGAAGAGCTACGACATCAAGGGCACCGTGACGCAGGCGACCGAAGGCAGCACGAAGGACGAGGTGAAGAAGATCGGCGGGGGCGCCGCGGCGGGCGCCGTCATCGGCGCCATCCTCGGCGGCGGGAAGGGCGCCCTCATCGGCGCCATGATCGGCGGCGGCGGCATGGTGGCCGCGACGCCGGGCTCCGACGTCACACTGCCGGTCGGCACGATCCTGACCGTCCGGCTCGATACGGCGCTCACCGTGCAGTAGCGATCGGGGACGGGACTCGGTACTCGGGACTCGGTACTCGGGGATCACGGCGTCACGCAGCCTCCCGAGCCCGAGTACCGAGTACCGAGTACCGAGTACCGATCCCCGTCTGGTCTCCCCACCCTACGCCATCTCCTCGAACACGTCCCGCGCCGCCGCGATCGTCCGCTCGACGTCGTTCGCGGAGTGTGCCGCCGAGAGAAACCACCCCTCGAACTGTGACGGCGGCGGGTAGATCCCGCGCGCGAGCATGCCCTGGAAGAACCGCGCGTAGGCCGACGTGTCCGAGGTGCACGCCGAGCGGTAGTCCCGCACGGCGACGCTGGTGAAGAACGGCGTCAGCACCGAGCCCACCGCGTTGACCTGCAGCGGCACGCCGGCGTCGCGCGCGGCGTCCGCCAGCCCTCGTGCCAGCGTCGCGCCGAGCGTCTTCAGTCTCCGGTAGAGCGCCGGCTTCAGGCGGTCGAGCGTCCAGAGTCCGGCGGCCATCGCGAGCGGGTTCCCCGACAGCGTGCCGGCCTGGTAGACGGGGCCGCTCGGCGCCACGCGCTCCATGAGATCGGCGCGCCCGCCGTAGGCGCCCACCGGCAGCCCGCCGCCGATGATCTTCCCGAGGCACGTCAGATCGGGCCGCACCTTGAACAGCTGCTGCGCGCCGCCCGGCGCCGCGCGGAAGCCGGAGATCACCTCGTCGAAGATCAGCAGCGCCCCCGCCTCATCGCACGCCTCGCGCAAACCGCTCAGAAACCCTGCCTCGGGCGGCACGACGCCCATGTTGCCGGCGACCGGTTCGACGACCACCGCCGCGACTAGGCCGGGATGCGCGGCGAACAGCCGCCGCACGGTGTCCAGGTCGTTGTAGGTCGCGACCAGCGTATCGGCCGCGACCGCCGCGGGCACGCCCGGGCTGGTCGGCGTCCCGAGCGTGAGCGCGCCCGAACCGGCCTGGACGAGGAAGGCGTCGGCATGCCCGTGGTAGCACCCTTCGAACTTGATGACCTTGTCGCGCCCGGTCACCGCGCGCGCCACGCGCAACGCGCTCATCGCGGCCTCGGTGCCCGAGCTGACGAAGCGCACCCGCTCGAGCGACGGTATGAGCGCGCGAACCCGCTCGCCCAGCTTCACCTCCAACTCGGTCGGCGCGCCGAAGCTGGTGCCGCGCGCGGCGGTCGCCGCGAGCGTCCGCACCAGGCCCCGCGGCGCGTGACCGTGGATCAGCGGGCCCCAGGACATCACGTAGTCGAGATACGTGCGGCCGTCGGCATCCACCAGGCGCGCGCCGCGCGCGCGCGAGACGAAGAAGGGATCGCCGCCGACCGCCTTGAACGCCCGAACGGGGCTGTCGACGCCGCCCGGCAGCACATTCCGGGCCCGCGCGAAGAGCCGGGACGACTTCGGATGACGCGAACGATGAGCGATGGCCATGACCGATCAAGATACCCGAGACCCGAGGCCGGAAGCCAGCGGCCGGGTGGGGGGAGTCGCGGAATGGTCCACGGAATGGCGCACGGAATGGACGAACGGAACAAGCGGAGCGCTACGCCAGGGCCCGCGCCGCCTCGCGCGCGTAGTAGGTGATGATGATGTCGGCGCCGGCGCGGCGGATCGCGGTCAGCGTCTCCAGCATCGCGCGCGGCTCGTCGATCCAGCCGTTCCTGGCCGCCGCCTTGAGCATCGCGTACTCGCCGCTCACGTGGTAGGCCGCCGTCGGCAGCCCGAACTCCTGCTTCACCCGCGCAATCACGTCGAGATACGCGACGGCCGGCTTCACCATGACGATATCGGCGCCCTCGTCGATGTCGAGCGCCACCTCGCGCAGGGCTTCTTCGACGTTCGCGGGGTCCATCTGGTGGGTACGACGATCGCCGAAGGCCGGTGCCGAGTCGGCCGCGTCGCGGAACGGGCCGTAGAACGCCGAGCAGTACTTCGCCGCGTAGGACATGATCGCGACCTCGGTGAAGCGCCCGTCCACATCGAGCGCGCGCCGGATCACGCCGACGCGGCCGTCCATCATGTCGGACGGCGCCACGACGTCCGCGCCCGCCTCGGCGTGCGAGACGGCCGCCCGCACGATCTGCGCGACGGTCGCATCGTTGTTGATCTCCTCGCCGCGCACGATCCCGCAGTGCCCGTGCTGCGTGTACTCGCACAGGCAGACATCCGTCATGACGAGCAGGTCGGGCACGTCGCGCTTGATCGCGCGCACGGCGGTCTGCACCGGCGCGTCCGGATCGTACGCGCCCGAGCCGACGGCGTCCTTGTGCGACGGCAGCCCGAACAGCAGTACGCCCGAGATCCCGTCGCGTTTCGCGGCCGCGGCCTCCTTGACGACCTCGTCGACGCTCATCTGGAAGACGCCCGGCATCGACGCCACCTCGCGCCGCACGCCGCGTCCCTCGCACGCGAACAAGGGGTAGACGAACATCTCCGGCGAGAGCCGCGCCTCGCGCACCAGCTGCCGCATTGCCGGCGAGCGCCGCAGCCGGCGCGGCCGGTGCGTGAGATCGAGGTGATCGAAGTGGCCTTCGGGATGCGGGGGCTGGTCTGTCGTCATGATGGCATCGTCCAGAACAGGCCTGAAGGCCTGTTCCACAAAGGGTCAGATCACACAGGCCTGAAGGCCTGTTCCACAAAGGGTCGGACACTTGTCGGCCCGAGGACCTGTTCCACGGGAGGCCGGACACGCGCCGGCGCTACACGGGCTGCCGGAAGTGTTCGACGAGAGCGTCGACCAGGCCCGGAATCGTGTACGCCGACGGCATCACCGTCGTCGAGATACCGAGCTGCTGCGCCGCCTCGGCCGTCACCGGGCCGATGCACGCGATGACCGTCGTCCGCAGGAGGTCGGTCGCCGGATCGGCGCCGATGATCTGCACGAAGTTCCGCACCGTCGACGCGCTCGTGAACATGATCGCGTCCACCCTGCGGTCGAGCAGCATCCGGTAGACGTCCGGCTCGCTCCCCGGCTCGGCGAGCACGGTCCGGTACGCGGTCACCTCGACCACCTCCGCACCCGCCGCACGGAGCTGCTCCGGCAACACCTCACGCGCCAGGTCCGCGCGCGGCAGCAGGAACCGCTTACCCGTGACATCGGTGTGGGCCGCCAGCGCGTCGAGCACGGCCTCGGCGCGGTACTCCGACGGCATCAGGTCCACCTTGACGCCGTACCGCTCCAGACGGCCCGCCGTGGAGGGCCCGATCGTGCAGAGGCGAACGCCCTTGAGATCGCGAACGTCGCCCGTCCCCGCGAGCAGCCGGGCCATGAAGTGGTCCACGCCGTTCGCGCTCGTGAAGATGATCCAGTCGAAGGTGGAGACCTCGGCCACCGCGCGGTCGAGCGCCAGGAACGTCTCGGGCGGCTCGATCCGGATGCTCGGCGCCAGGATCGGGTTGGCACCCAGCTCCTCGAGGCGTTCCACCAGCTCGGACGCCTGCTCCCGGGACCGCGTGACGACGATGCGACGGCCGAACAGTGGCCGGTCGTCGAACCACCGCAGATGGTCGCGCAGTCCGACAACCGCGCCGATCACCAGCATGGCGGGAAACGACACGCCCGCCTCCTTCGCCCGTCGCTCGATGTCGCCGAGCGTGCCCGACACCGTCGTCTGATCGGGCGTCGTCGCCGCGCTGATTAGGACCGCCGTGTCTTCGGGATCGCGCCCGCCCTTGAGCAGGTGGCTCGCGAAGTCGTGCAGCTGCCGCGGGCCCACGTACACCGCGATCGCGCCGCGCACACCGGCGAGGCGCGACCAGCTGACGTCGGGCAGCGCTTCGGTTTCGCTCTCGTGCCCGCGCACCAGCGTGACGACGTCGCCGCCGCCCGGGTAGGTGAGCGGCACACCGGCGTAGCCGGACGCCGCGACCGCCGCCGGGATCCCGGGCACGACCTCGAAGGGGATCCCCTGCTCGTGGAGGAAGATCGCCTCCTTGCCGCCGGTGCCGAACACGAACGGGTCGCCCCACTTGAGCCGCGCGACGGTGCGCCCCTCGCGGGCCTTCTCAGCGAGCAGCAGGCTGATCGCCTCCTGCTCGAGCGGCCGCGGCGCCGCCGGCCCGACGTCGATGAGCTCGGCGTCCTTCCGTGCCGAGCGGAGCAGGCGGGCGTGGACGCGATGGTCGTAGACGACGACATCGGCGGCCTCGAGCAGGCGCAGACCGCGGACCGTGATGAGGCCGGGATCGCCGGGACCGGCGCCGATGAGGCTCACGCGGCCGAGAGGCATCGAGGGAGATTGTAGATCGGCTGGTCGGCTCCGGGCTCATGGCTTTCGGTTCTCGGCCCGCCGGCTCCTCCGGAACGCCCCTGGCGGGTCCAAAGCCCAGAGCCCATGGCCCAAAGCCGCCAGGTCGGCGGGCTACGGCTGCGGGTTTCGGGGGGCGCGCTCCTGCTGCCGCCGCACCTCGTCGAGGATCGCGCCGGCGCCCTCGGCCGCCAGTTTCGCGGCCACCGCCCGGCCGAGCGCCTCAGGTTCGCCCACCGGGCCCGACCCGTGCGCGCGGACGGTCCGCGTGCCGTCGAGCGAGATCACGATGGCGTGGAGGTCGAGCGTCGCGGGTTCCCCGCTCCCGTCCCGCGGGAGCGCCACCGCGCCGAGCGGCAGCTGGCAACCGCCGCCCAGCGCCTCGACCAGCGCGCGTTCGGCGGTGAGTGCCGCGCCGGAGATCGGGTGGTCGATCCGGGCCACCGCCGCCCGCGCCGCCGAGTCGTCGGCCCGGATCTCGATCGCGACGATGCCCTGGCCGGGCGCGGGCACGCAGGTCGCGATGGGGAGGAGCGCCGAGATGCGTTGCGCGAAGCCCAGCCGCTTCAGACCCGCCGCGGCGAGCACGAGTGCGTCGGTTTGTCCCTCGTCGAGCTTGCGGAGCCGCGTGTCCAGGTTGCCGCGAATGGCCTCGAACCGCGCGCGTGGCATGATGCGCATGAGCTGCGTCACCCTGCGGGCGCTGCTCGTGCCAATCCGTGGCCGTTCGCCAAGCGCTGCGAGCGCTTCGTCGATCCCGGCCGTTGCGGCCGCGGAGGCGGGGAGTACGAGGACGTCGCGCGGTTCTTCGCGCGGCAGGGCGCCGGCGACGGCCAGGCCGTCGGGCAGCTCCACCGGCAGGTCCTTGGCGCTGTGCACCGCGAGGTCGACGTCGCCCTTCAGCAGCGCGTCCTCGATCTCCTTGACGAAGAGCCGCTTCCCGCCTGACTCGGACAGTGACGCCTCGGTGAGGCGGTCACCGGAGGTCTTGATGATGACGAGCTGGCAGGCGGGTCCGCCGGCCTGCTCGAGGCGCGCGGCGACGGTGCGGGCCTGCCACAGCGCGAGCTGGCTACCGCGGGTGCCGATCCTCAGGCCGGTCACGACAGGGCTCCGGGCTTGGAGGACGCCCGCTGGTCCTCGTCCTCCGCGGCCGGCTCGCGCGCGGCGTCGGTCGCCGTCAGGCCGAAGAGCCGGTTGAGGGCGTCGGCATAGGCGACCGCGGCCGCCTCGTCGCTCACCGACTTGAGCTGCTCGGTCGGGGTGAGCAGCAGCTTCTCGACGATGAGATGCGTGATTTCGTCCACCCGCGCCTTGGCCTCCGGAGGCAGGCCCGAGAGCTTGCCCTCCAGGCGCTGCAGCTCGGCCTGGCGGATGTCCTCGAACCGGCGCCGGAGGGCGACGACGGTGGGCACGGCGCCGCGCGATCGCAGCCACTGGTCGAACTGCGCGACCTCGTGGCGCACGATCGCCTCGGCGCGCTCGAGCTCGGCGGCGCGGCGCGCCAGGTTCTCGTTCACGATGGTCCGCAGGTCGTCGATGTTGTAGAGGAACACCTGCTCGATGTCGCCGGCGTCGGGCGCCACGTCGCGCGGCAGCGCGATGTCGATCAGAAACAGCGGACGGTCGCGCCGCTTGCGCATCGCCTGCTCCACGCGCGCGCGCGTGAGCACCGGGTCGGTCGCGCCGGTCGCCGTGATGACGATCTCGGACCGGGCGAGCGCCGTGTCCACGTGCTGCCACTCGAGGGCCTCCCCGCCGATCTCCTCCGCCAGCCGCTCGGCCGAGCGGAGCGTCCGGCTCGCCACCGAGATGCGGCGCACTTCCTGCGCCTTGAGATGGACGGCGGTGAGCTTGGCCATCTCGCCGGCGCCGAGGATCAGGACGTTGAGGCCCGAGAGGTCGCCGAAGATCTTCTTCGCGAGCGACACGGCGGCGTAGCTCACCGACACGGCGCCTTCGCCGAGGCCGGTCTGCGTCCGCACGCGCTTGCCGACCGTGAACGACGCATGGAACAGCCGGTTGAGCAGCGGACCGGTCCGCTTTCTCTCGGCGGCGGTGGCGTAGGCGTCCTTGACCTGGCCGAGGATCTGCGGCTCGCCGACGACGAGCGAGTCCAGGCCGGCGGCGACCCGAAACAGGTGGCCGGCCGCCTCGTGATCCACGAGGCGGAAAACATACCGCTCGAGAGTCTGGCCCGGCACGCCGTGGAACGCCGCCATGAAGCGCGACAGCTCGGCCGCGGCGGCGACCGGGTCCGCGCTGGCGGCGTACACCTCGGCTCGGTTGCAGGTGGACAGCACCACGGTCTCGGTCAGCGTGGCCCGCTCGGCGAGCGCGTCGAGGGCGGCCGGCACACCCCGGCGCGCGAAGTCGACCTGCTCGCGCAACTCGACCGGTGCCGTACGATGACTCACGCCCAGGAGCAGCAGATGCATCAGAAGTTGTGGCTCTTCGTCAGGAAGTAGCCGATCGGCAGGAAATTCATCAGCACGACGGCGAACCCGATCGCGGAGAGCCAGGCCGCCCGACGCGCGCCCCATCGCATCGCGCGGCGCGCGAACAGCTGGAACGAATACAGGGCCCACGAGACGAGCGCCACGAGGATCTTCGGGTCCATCACGGTCATGGCTTGCGCCCGCGGGTCGGTGGAGGCGCGGAAGTCGGCCGTCAGCGCCCACGCCGCGCCGATCACGACGCCGGTGGTCAGGAACGCCCAGCCGACCGTCACCGCGCGCATGTTCATCGTATCGAGCACCTGCAGGGATGGCAGCCGCGCGTAGAAAAACCCCAGGTGCTTCGCCTTGATCTCCTTGAACAGGAGCACGTAGGTGACGCCGATCATGCACGCCAGTGCGAAGCTCGCGTAAGCAAAGAGGACCGCCGAGACGTGCAGCGTGAACAGCGGGCTCTGCAGCACCTCGGGCCGCGCGCTCGGGGCCGTCGCGTCGATCGTCGGGATGACCTGCAGCAGGACGAGCAGCGGCGTGATGAAGACGCCCATCGCGCGCTCGGCGGCGGTCAGCTCCGTGTAGAGATAGGCCAGCGCCAGCAGCCACACGAAGAACGAGACCGCCGCCGTCGTGCCCACGAACGGCATGTAGCCGGCCTGCATGCGCGCCATGCCGATCAGGAACGTGTGCGCGACGGCGGCGGCGGCGAGCAGGGCCGTCGCGAGCTTGCCGGCGCGCGGGTCGCGGCGGGTGAAGGTGACGGCGTAGGCGACGGCCGCCGCCGCGTACAGCAGCAACACGAGGGTGTGCACGATGACTCCGCTGGTGACGACCCGCCTCCGGCCTAGCGGGCCGTCGGGGCGTAGTAACCCAGCTTGGTACGCGCTCGGACGCTCGGGCGCTTCACCCGGACGACGACGCGGCGCCACTGGCCGTCCCGGCGCGGGTTCGACGACGTGTAGCCGAGCGTGTACTGGCTCGCCAGCTCCTCGGAGATCTTGTCGTAGATGGCCGGCAACTGCGCGACCGAATCGGGAAAGAAGACCCGTCCGCCGGTCTCCTGCGCGAGCTGGCGCAGGACGAACTCCGCCTCATGGAAGCCCTTGGCCGATTCCTGCCGTGGCGAGCGCAGCCCAATCGCGTAGATGACCGTCTCCGACCGCTTCGCCAGATCGAGCACCTCCTCGTACCCCAGCAGGCTCGACGTGTCCTCGCCGTCCGAGAGCACGACGACCGCCTGGCGCCGGATGTCGTCGGCCGAGCGGGCCTCGACGGTGCGCAGGGTCTTGATGGAGATGTACAGCGCGTTGTAGAGCGAGGTGGATCCGCCTGCCGTGGTGCTTCGAATCGCGCGCTCGAGCGCGGCCACGTCCGCCGTGAACGGCTGCAGGGTCTCGACCTTGCTGTCGAAGTCGATGACCTCGGCGACGTCGCCCGGTCGGAGGCGCTTGACGAAGCCGACCGCAGCCACCTGCGCGGTGGCCAGCTTTTCCTCCATGCTCGCGCTGGTGTCGAGCAGGATGGCCAGCGCGATCGGCATCTGCGTACGCGAGAAGAACGACGGGCTCTGCCTGACGCCGTCCTCGAAGACCTCCAAGTCGTCCTCGCTCAGATCGGTCACGAAGCGGCCGTCGCCGCTCGTCACGGTGATGTTGAGCGACACGACGTCGATGCCCACGCGGAAGCGCTGCGCCAGAAGGGGCGCGGCCAGCAGCAGGGTGGCCAACACGACGGCGAGAGGCCGGCGGCGGTTCATCGTTCCCCGGCGACGGTTGTGGCGCGGGCGGTCAGACCGCTGCGCCGGACCGTGACCTCGAGCTGCTTCGGCGGGATCAGCGACTCGGGTCTCGCGTAGACGAGCCGGTACTGACTTCGCAACTCGCGGGCGAGCTGTTCGAGCCTCGGCGTGATGGCCGTCTCGGCGAGCAGGAAGTCGCGGCGTCCACCCGTGGTCGCGGGTCCGTCGGCGAGCACGATGTTCCGGTTACGCACCTCGTCGGTCGTCGTCTCCTCGACGCCGCGCGTCAGGATCAGCGCGTGGAGCGTCGCCCGGCTTTCGTGCAGCGCCTGGATCACCCTCGCGTGGTAGTCGTTGCTGAACTCCTGACCCTCGGTCGTGATCACCACCATCACCGGGCGTGCGGCCTTGCGCCGCGACAGCCCGCGGCTCGCCTCGATGATCGCCTCCAGCAGATACGAGCCCGCGCCGGGCCGCGCGAACAGGCGGTTGATGCCCGCCGTCAGCTGGGCCAGGGTCGCCGTGTAGTCGGTCAGAATCGTCGGGCGCTCCCCGAACGTGATGAGCGCGATCTGGTTGCCCTTGCTGAGCTCGTCGGCAAACCGCTGCAGCCCCTTGCGCAGGTCCGCGATCGCGCGCGTGGCCGCCTGGCTGTCGTCCACCAGCACCGCGATGTCCATCGGCTCGGTTGCCGGGCCGGCGCGCAGGACCTCGCGGGCCAGTCCGTCCTCGCGCACGACGAACTCGCCGGCCTCCAGGCCCTTCACCGGCTCGCCCTGCGCATCGACGACGCTCACGTAGACGTGCCGTTCGCGCCGTGTCTGCGCCTCCGGGGGTCCGCCGAACGCCACGGTGCCAGCGGCCGCCAGGCCCACCAGTACCGTCGCCACGCCCGCGCGGCGCGGGCTTCGAGATGCCATGTCAGTCCTCGTCCTTCGGGGGTGCGGGAGTGTGAGACCCGGACCGTGAATCGTCGGCAAGCGTGCGGTTCGCCCTTGCTGGCAGTATAGGTCTCCTCGGCACGCGCGTCAAGGTCGCCGTCGTCCGAAACTTGTTGACCAGTCTGGATTTGCGGCCGTTTCAGAGGCCGCTTCGAGTCCCGCCGGTTTCTTGACTCTCCCCGACCCGCATGTTATAAACAGGCGATCTTCTCTCGCGCTGGTGCTCGAGCCCGCCGGAGACACCCAGCGCCCGTGACCGACGCTCTGGACCCTCCGATCGCTCCACGCCGATGCTCCAGGCTTACGTTCCCATCCTGCTGTTCATCCTGATCGTGATCGGCTTTGCGATCGTGACGCTGATCGTGGCTGGTCTCGTCCGGCCCGGCCGCTACGGCAAGGTCAAGCTCGAACCGTACGAGTGCGGTATCGAGCCGCTGACCGATGCCCGCGACCGCTACAGCATCCGCTATTACCTCGTCGCGATGCTGTTCGTCATCTTCGACGTCGAGACGGTGTTCATGTTTCCCTGGGCGGTCATCATGGACCGCCTGCTGCTGTTCGGCCTCATCGAGATGCTCGTCTTCCTGTTCATCCTCGTCGTGGGCTACTTTTACGCCTGGCGCAAGGGCGCGCTGGAGTGGGCGTGATGGCCGACGACGCCACCCCGACACCACCCGGTCCCCCGGCGCCGACGGCCACACCGAAGCCGCCTGAACACACAATCGAGGCCCCGACCGGCCCGCCCGATCCGCCACCGCCCGACGCCCTGCCGCCTCCGGTGACGGTGACCGCCGTGCAGGCCGCGCTGCCTGGCGCGATGGCGCACCTGAGCTACTGGGTCGGCGACTGGACGATCGTGACGTCGCCAGACCGTCTCGTCGAGGTCTGCCGGTTCCTTCGGGACGACCCGCGGACACGACTCGATTTCTGTTCCGACGTCACGGCGTCGGATTGGCCCGCGCGTGGGCAGCGGTTCGACGTGGTCTACTGCCTGTATTCCACGAGCCTGCGGCACCGGCTGCGCGTGAAGGTGCGCGCCGCCGAGCAGGATCCGGTACCGTCGGTCGCGGCCGTGTGGCCGGCGGCTAACTGGCTCGAGCGCGAGGTCTTCGACATGTTCGGCGTGAACATCGTCAACCACCCCGACCGCCGGCGCATCCTGATGCCCGACGAATGGCAGGGGCACCCGCAGCGCAAGGACTACCCGCTCGAAGGGCCCGGCGAGCTGCTGCTCGAGGATCCGCTCGAGTGGCTGCGGCTGGGCAACGCGATGTCCGCCGCGGACATCGAATAGACGCACCCGAAACGAGGGCATGGCCACCGACGCACCCCGCCCGATGTTCGACACCGACGAGCTGGTGATCAACATGGGTCCGCAGCACCCGAGCACGCACGGCGTGCTGCGTGTGATCCTCCGGCTCGACGGCGAGCGCGTCGTCGACTGCGACGTCGTCATCGGCTACCTGCACCGGGGCATCGAGAAGCTCTGCGAGAACCGGGATTTCACACAGATCGTCCTGATCACCGACCGGATGGACTACGTCGCGGCGGCGACCAACAACCTCGGCTACTGCGAGACGGTCGAGAAGCTGATGTCCATCGAGGTCCCGCGCCGGGCCGCCTACATCCGTACGATCCTGGCGGAGCTGCAGCGGATCGCGAGCCACGCCCTCTGGCTGGGCACGCACGCGATGGACATCGGGGCCATGACGGTGTTCCTGTACTGCTTCCGCGAGCGGGAGCTGGTCCTCGATCTGTTCGAGGAGTACTGCGGCGCGCGGCTCACCTACAACGCGATGCGGATCGGCGGGCTGCCCTTCGACCTCCCGCCCGGCTGGGACCGCAAGGTGCGCGAGTTCTGCTCGATCCTCGAGCAGAAAGTCGTCGAGTACGAGGAGCTGCTGACGCACAACCGCATCTGGCTCGAGCGCACCCGGGGCATCGGCGTCATCTCTGGCCCCGAGGCGATTGCGATCGGCCTCAGCGGACCGCCGTTGCGCGGGTCGGGCGTCGCGCGCGACCTCCGCAAGGACGAGCCGTACGCCGCGTACCGGGAATTCGAGTTCGACATCCCGCTCGGCCTCGCCGGCGACACCTACGACCGTTATCTGATCCGGCTCGAGGAGTTCCGGCAGTCGATCCGGATCGTCCGCCAGGCCCTCGACGGCCTGCCGGAGGGGCCGATCGTCGGCAAGGTGCCACGGCTGATCAAGCCGCCGGCCGGGGAGACGTACCACGCGATCGAGTCGCCGAAGGGGGAGATCGGGTACTTCATCGTGACCGACGGCAAGTCGACGAGCCCGTACCGCTTCCGCGTGCGGCCGCCGTCGTTCTGCAACCTGCAGGCGTTGCGCCAGCTCATTCGCGGCCATCTGGTCGCGGATGTCGTGGCGCTGATCGGATCGATCGACGTCGTGCTCGGGGAAGTGGATCGGTGAGGCTCCGGCCCCCCGGCTCCGGGCTCCAGGCTCTGGGCTCTGGGCCGTGGGCTCCGGCCCGCCGGCCTCGGGCACATGGTAGCCCGTGATGCGGCTCGAAACGGGAATGTCGTACTCGCGGGTTGCCGGTCGCAGGACGGGCGAGGCCGCGCACAGCGCGGCCCGCGTCCCTCGACCCCGGCTCGGGACGCCCTGAGCCACGCCGAAGGGCGAGGGAGCGGCGCGGGGCAATGGGGTCCCCGCCCTTCGGCAGGCTCAGGGCGCTCTGAGCTTGTCGAAGAGCGCGAGCGACCGAGCCGGAGTCCGGGGCGGAGCCCCAGCCTAAGTATGATCGACATCGTCGTCATCCCGCTCTTGAAGATCGTCATCGTGCTGGTCGCGGTGCTGGCGGGTGTGGCCTATCTGGTGCTGCTCGAGCGCAAGGTGATTGCCTGGGTGCAGGTGCGGCTCGGCCCGATGCGGGTGGGGCCGCACGGGATCCTCCAGCCGATCGCCGACGGGCTGAAGCTGTTCCTGAAGGAAGACATCACGCCGGCCCGCGCCGACCGCTGGGTCTACACGGCGGCGCCGATCATCTCACTCGTCCCCGCGCTCATCGTGTTCGCGGTCATCCCGTTCGGGCGCGACGTGAGCCTGTTCGGCACGACCGTGCCGCTCCACATCGCGGACATCAACGTCGGCCTCTTGTACATCGTCTCGGTCGCCTCGATCGGCGTTTACGGCCTCATCCTCGCGGGCTACTCGTCGAACAGCAAGTACCCGCTGCTCTCCAGCCTGCGGGCGTCGGCCCAGCTCATCAGCTACGAAGTGGCCGTGACGATGACGCTGGTCAGCATGATCCTCATGGCGGGCACGCTGAGCATGGTGGGGATCGTCGAATCGCAGCGCGAGGCGGGCCTTTGGTTCGTCTTCGCGCAGCCGGTGGCGTTCGCCATCTACATGATCGGCGGGCTCGCCGAGACCAACCGGGCGCCGTTCGACCTGCCCGAGGCGGAGCAGGAGCTGGTCGGCGGGTTCCACACCGAGTACAGCGGGATGCGATTCGCGTTCTTCTTCCTCGCGGAGTACGCGAACATGATCGTCATCTCGGCGGTGGCGGTGACGCTGTTCTTGGGCGGCTGGCTCCGCCCGTTCCCCGGCGTTGACGCGCTGGCCTTCCTCGACGTCGTCCCGGTCTGGATGTGGTTCCTCTTGAAGATCTTCGTCTTTCTCCTCGTGTTCCTGTGGATCCGGGCGACGCTGCCGCGGTACCGCTACGATCAGCTGATGCGCCTCGGATGGAAGGTGCTGATACCGCTCGCCATCGCGAACGTCGTCGTGACCGGTATCCTGAAGGTCGTGTTGTGAGGGGCGGCTAGCCGCAGACTATGGGCGAAGCGATCGCGTTCTATTCCCTGGCGGCCTTCATCCTCGGGTTCGCCGTCCTGGTGATCACGGCGCGGAACACCGTGCACAGCGTGCTGTTCCTCGTCGTCAATTTCCTGTTCGTGGCGGCGCTGTACGTGATGCTGCACGCCGAGTTCATGGCGGTCATCCAGGTGTTCGTCTACGCGGGCGGCATCGTCGTCCTGTATCTGTTCGTCGTCATGCTGGTCAACCTGAAACGGCCGCCCGAGGTTCACGCGGACCCGCGGCGGCGCGGCCGGCTCGGGCTCGTGGTGTCGGGTTTGCTGCTCGCGCAGCTGGTGGCGATCGCGGCCTACAGCACGACGCAGGCGGCCGCCGGCCCCGCCTCCCGCGCCCTGGCGCCGTCGCCCCCCGTCTCGGGCAACGTGGAGCAGGTGGGCTGGCTGCTCTACACGCACTATCTCGTCCCGTTCGAGGTCGCGTCGATGCTGTTGCTCGTCGCGATGATCGGGGCGATCATCCTGGCGAAACGGGAGCTGTAACGACGATGGTCCCCATCACTCCGGCGCATTACCTGGTGCTCTCGGCGTCGCTGTTCGTCATCGGCGTCATCGGCGTGCTGGTGCGGCGCAACGTGATCGTCATCCTCATGTCGATCGAGCTGATGCTGAACGCCGTGAACATCAACCTGGTGGCCTTCGCGCGCGAGTGGCAGCACGTCGTCGGGCAGGTCTTCGCCGTGTTCGTCATCGTCGTGGCGGCCGCCGAGGCGGCCGTCGGGCTGGGCATCATCCTGGCGTTCTACCGGAACAAGGAAACGGTGAACATCGACGAGATGAACCTGATGAAATGGTGACCGCGTGTCTCTGATCTGGCTCGTCCCGCTGCTCCCCGGCTTCGGTGCCGCCCTGAACGGCCTGCTCGGTATCCGCTTCTTCAGCAAGCGCGCCGCCGGCCTCGTCGCCTGCGTGACGATGGGGCTGGCGTTCGGCATCTCGATCTGGGCGTTCGTCGGGCTGCTCGGCCTCGCGCCCGCCGCCCGCGCCTACGACGTCGTGCTCGCCACCTGGATTCCGCCGATCCCGCTCGAGACGGCTCACGGTATCGGCGCCTTCGAGGCGCCATGGGGCCTCCGGCTCGACCCGCTCTCGGGCCTCATGGCCCTCGTCGTCACCGGCGTCGGCTTCCTGATCCACGTCTACTCGATCGGCTACATGGACGGGGAGACCCGTGGCGCCTACGCACGCTACTTCTCCTACCTGAACCTGTTCTGCTTCTTCATGCTCACGCTCGTGCTCGGCAGCAACCTGCTGGTGATGTTCGTGGGCTGGGAGGGCGTGGGGCTCTGTTCGTACCTGCTCATCGGCTACTGGTACGAGAAGCAGAGCGCGTCGGACGCCGGAAAGAAGGCGTTCATCGTCAACCGGATCGGCGATTGGGGCTTCGTCCTCGGGATCTTCCTGGTCTTCTTCACGTTCGGCACGCTCGATTTCCGCGCGGTGGCCGACGCCGCGGCGTCGATGCCGGTGGAAGCGGCCGGATTCGGCACGCTGTCGCTGATCTGCCTGCTGCTGTTCATCGGGGCGACCGGCAAGAGCGCCCAGATTCCACTGCACGTCTGGCTGCCCGACGCGATGGAGGGTCCGACGCCGGTCTCCGCGCTCATCCATGCGGCAACGATGGTGACCGCAGGCGTGTACGTGGTCGCGCGCAACGCCGTCCTCTTCACGCACGCGCCGATGGTGATGCAGATCGTCGCGATCGTCGGCGTCCTCACTGCGCTGATGGCGGCGACGATCGGTCTGGTCCAGAACGACATCAAGCGCGTGCTCGCCTATTCGACCGTGTCACAGCTCGGCTACATGTTCCTGGCGACCGGCGTCGGCGCGTTCGCCGCCGCCGTGTTCCACCTGATGACGCACGCCTTCTTCAAGGCGCTCCTCTTCCTCGGCAGCGGCTCGGTCATCCACGCGATGGCCGGGGATCAGGACATGCGCCGGATGGGTGCGCTCAAGAAGTACATGCCGGTCACGTACGTGACGATGCTGATCGGCACCCTCGCGATCGCGGGTATTCCGCCGTTCTCCGGGTTCTTCAGCAAGGACGAGATCCTCTATCGGACCTTCCTCGACAACCGGCTGCTCTGGGCGCTCGCGGCCGTGACGGCGCTGCTGACCGCGTTCTACATGTTCCGGCTGATGTCCATGACCTTCTTCGGCGGCTACCGCGGACCCGCGTGGCAGCACGGCGCCGACGCCGCGCCGGGCGGCGGGCACGGCGCCGGGCACGGCGGTCACGGCGCGTGGCACGGGCCGCACGAGTCGCCGCGGGTGATGACGGTGCCGCTGATGGCGCTCGCCGTCGGGGCCATCGTGGCGGGGTTCGTCGGCGTCCCGCAGGCGCTCTGGGGCAACAACGCGATCGAGCACTTCCTCGAGCCGAGCTTCACGGCATCGGCGGCGGTGCGTGGCGAGGCGGTCGCAGGCGGGGCGGACGCGACGACCGACGCGGCGCGGGCGGAGACCGGCGCCGAGGCGGCCCACGAGGAAGGCGGCGCGCACCTCTCGCGCGGCGCCGAATGGGGGCTGATGCTCTTCTCGGTCCTCCTCGCGGTGACGGGCATCTGGATCGCCTGGCGGAACTACGTCGTGCGGCCGCAGGTCGCGGCGAGTCTGGCGGAGCGGTTCGCCGGCCCGCACCGCATGCTGACGAACAAGTACTACGTCGACGAGCTGTACGGGGCGACCTTCGTGCGGGGAACGCTGGACGGTGCACGCGGGCTCTGGACCTTCGACCGGCGGGTGGTCGACGGCGCGGTCGACGGCTCGGGCTGGATCACGCGCCTGTCGGCCTGGATCTCCCACATGCTCGACACGTACGTCGTCGACGGTCTGGTGAACCTGCTGGGCTGGGTGACGGGGGAGGGCAGCTACGTGCTGCGCCGCGTCCAGACCGGCCTCATCCAGAACTACGCGCTGCTGATGCTGATCGGCGTCTTCGGGCTCCTGACGCTGTACCTGCTGACCCGGTAAGCTTGACCAGGCCCGCGCCCGGGGCGCGGGCCGCAGACACGACTGATATGGACAACGCCGCTGGCTTTCCGCTGCTGTCGATCATCCTCTTCACGCCGCTCGCCGGCGCGCTGCTGCTGCTGTTCGTGAACACGCGTAGCGAGGATGCCATCCGCTGGATCGCGAACATCTTCGGGCTCGCCGGCTTCATCGTGGCACTGCCGTTGTGGTTCTGGTTCGACACGGCGGACCCCGGCTGGCAGTTCGTCGAGCGCGCGGAGTGGATTCCGTCGATCGGTGCGACCTACTTCCTCGCGGTAGATGGGTTCAGCGCGCTGATGGTGCTGCTGACGACGCTCATGGGCGTCGTCGCGATCCTGTCCGCCTGGACCGCGATCACCGAGCGCGTGAAGGAGTTTTACATCTTCATGCTGGTCCTGCAGACCGGCATGCTGGGCGCGTTCGTGTCGCTCGACTTCCTGCTCTTCTTCTTGTTCTGGGAAGTGATGCTCGTGCCGATGTACTTCCTCATCGGCATCTGGGGCGGCGGCCGCCGGCTCTATTCGGCGATCAAGTTCTTCCTCTACACCCTCGTCGGCTCCGTCGTGATGCTGCTCGGCATCCTGGCCCTCTACTTCCATTCCCACACCCTCACCGGGGAGTACACGTTCGACGTGACGGCGTTCCACCAGCTGAACCTGCCGTTCGACCTGCAGTGGTGGATCTTCCTCGCGTTCTTCCTCGGCTTCGCCATCAAGGTGCCGATGTTCCCGTTCCACACCTGGTTGCCGGACGCACACACCGACGCGCCGACCGCCGCGTCGGTGATCCTGGCGGCCGTCCTCCTGAAGATGGGCACGTACGGGTTCATCCGGTTCAGCCTGCCGATCCTGCCGGAGGCCACGCGCCACTTCGTGCCGATGATGATCACGCTTTCGATCATCGGGATCGTCTACGGCGCGCTGGTGGCGATGGCCCAACACGACTGGAAGCGGCTCGTGGCCTACTCGAGTGTCAGCCACATGGCCATGGTCATGCTGGGCATGTTCGCGCTCACGCCGGTCGGCATCACCGGCAGTATCGTCCAGCAGCTCAATCACGGGATCTCGACCGGCGCGCTCTTCCTCATCGTCGGCATCGTCTACGAGCGGCGGCACACGCGCGAGATCGCGGAATACGGCGGCCTGTCGAAGACCATGCCGGTGTACGCCGCGGTGTTCATGATCATGATGCTGTCCTCGATCGGCATGCCGGCGCTGAACGGCTTCATCGGCGAGATCCTGATCCTCCAGGGCGTCTTCGTCGTCAGCAAGGCCTGGGCCGCGGTCGCCGCCAGCGGGATCGTCCTGGGCGCGGCCTATATGCTCTGGCTCTACCAGCGGACCATGTTCGGGAAGATCGAGAACCCGAAGAACGAGGGGATGAAGGACCTGAGCCTCCGGGAGTTCGCGACGTTCGCGCCGCTGATCGCGCTCGCGTTCTGGATCGGACTCTACCCGAAGCCGTTCCTGGAGCGGCTGGACACGTCGGTGGCCCGCGTCATGGCGCGGGTCAACCCGGTTTATCCGGTCAACGCCAGCGCCGTCGACTGCGGCGCGGGGCCAACGACGACGGTGGCTGACGCCGAGACGGCGGGCGGGTCGCCCTTTGTGCTCCCGGCGTGCGGCGACAGCCGCGCGGACACCCCGCCGGCCGTCGCGGCCTCGGCGGTCAAGCCGGGCGGAGGCACGCGGTGATGCCGAGCGGCTTTTCCCCCCAGGACTTCGCGTACCTGGCGCCGGAGCTGGTGCTGACCGCCGGGGCGCTGCTGCTGCTCATCGGCGACGTGCTGACGCCGCGCGGGCGGGAGCGGTGGCTCTACTGGCTGGCGGGCGGGGTCGTCGCCGGCACGGGGGCGGCGCTCGCGACGACGGCCGGCGCCGACGTCACGGCGGCGGGCGGCCTGATGTCGGTGGACGACTTCGGCGTGTTCTTCAAGGTCGTGTTCCTGCTGTCGGCGGCGATGACGGTCCTCATGTCGCCGCGCTACCTGGACGTCGAGGGGGCGCGGGTGGGCGAGTACCTCTTCCTCGTGCTCTGCGCCACGCTCGGCATGTTCTTCATGGCCAGCGGCATCGATCTCGTGACCATCTTCGTCGGTCTCGAGACGATGGCGATCGCGTTCTACGTGCTGGTGGGCTACATCAAGCCGAACCGGCGATCGAACGAAGCGGCGATCAAGTACTTCCTGCTCGGAACCTTCTCGCTCGGCATCCTGCTCTACGGCATGTCGATGCTGTACGGCCTGACGGGGACGACCCAGCTCCGCGCGATCGCCGGGGCGCTGTCGTCGGCGACGCCGGGCCCGCTGCTGCCGCTCGCGGTGATCCTGGTCGCCGCGGGCGTCGGCTTCAAGATCGCCGCGGTGCCGTTCCACATGTGGGCGCCCGACGTCTACGAGGGCGCGCCGACGCCGATTACGGCGTTCCTGTCCGTGGGCTCGAAGGCCGCCTCGTTCGCGATGCTGCTGCGCATCTTCCTCGAGGGCCTGCCGCAGTTCCGGTTCGAAGGCCTGAGCGTCGTCGACGGCACGCCGGTGGGCTGGACCACGATCTTCTACGGCCTCGCGGTCGTCACGATGACGGTGGGCAACCTCGCGGCGATCACGCAGAGCAACATGAAGCGACTGCTGGCGTACTCGTCGATCGCGCACGCCGGCTACCTGCTGATCGGCGTCGTGGCGGGATCGGCGCGCGGCGTCACGGCGATGCTGATCTACCTGTTCGTCTATCTCTTCATGCAGCTCGGTGCGTTCGCCATCGTCGTGATGCTGCGCCGGCAGGACGTGATCGGCGACGAGCTGAAGGACATGAGCGGACTGTACTCCCGTAACCCGGCCGCGGCCGTCGCGATGCTGATCTTCATGCTCTCTCTGGGGGGTATCCCGCCGACCGCCGGGTTCATGGGCAAGTTCTGGCTGTTCTCCGCCGCCATCGAATCGGGCTTCGTCTGGCTCGCCGTGATCGGCGTGCTCAACAGCGCCATCTCGCTCTACTACTACGTGCGGGTGATCGTCTTCATGTGGGTGAAGGAAGAGACGATCGGATCGCCCGTGACGCTGGCGCCGGCGCTCGGCCTGGTCGTGGGCGTCGCGCTCGTCGGCACCGTGGTCTTCGGCGTTTATCCGGCGCCACTGTTCGAGCTGGCCGAGGCGTCGGCCCGGACGCTCGGCGTCGCCGTGTTCTGACCGGCCGGCGTCGTCCGGCCCGCGCGCGAGCGGTCGGATGCCGGCCACCGCCCGATGAAGCCTCCGCGAACGTCCAGGTCCGACACCATGCGGGCGCTCGGCGCGCTCAGCACGGTCGGTCTGTCCTTCGTCCTCGCCATCGTCATCGGCGTGTGGTTCGGTCGGCTCCTCGACGGGTGGCTGGGCACGTCCCCCTGGATGTTCGTCCTGTTCTTCTTCCTCGGGCTCGCCGCGGGCATCCTGAACGTCTACCGGACGACCTCGAGGTTCATGAAATGACGCGGCGCGAGCGCGATCCGATTTTGCGCAGACTCGAGCGCGACGCGATCCTGGCCTGCGCCGCGATGGTAGCCGGCGCGCTGGTCGTGCGAGGCGGCCACCCCGACGTGGCGGCGGGCGTGCTGGGCGGCGGTCTGCTCGTCGGCGCGAGCTACTGGGCGATCAAGGCCTCGGTCGACCGGCTGATCGGCGGCGCGCGCGACGCGCGCGGCGGCAGGGCCGGACGCGTCGTTGGGATAGGGCTGTTCGTGCTCCGCTACGCTTTACTCGGTCTTGGCGCGTACGTTATGATTGCGCGTTTGCGCCTGCATCCGGTGGGGCTCGTCGTGGGCGCGACCTCCGTCGTGGCGGCCGCCGCGGCCGGTGCCATTCGGACCAGCCGGACCTGAACTTACCCCACGGGGATCGGCGACGCGAGCCGTCAGTGAGAGGCTCGGCCCGCGCCCCCTGTGAATCGCCGGTCATGGACAAGCTGCACCATCCGCTCTGGATCGTCCAGATCGTGAACGCCCTGCTCGGCCCCGTGGTCGCGGCCGCGCTCCGCCCGCTGGGCGTCGAGTTCGAGCCGGGGCACGACGTCATTCCGGACTACCTGGTCATCTCGGGACTCATCGTCCTCGCGGTGACCGTGGGCTGCCTGCTGGTGCGCGGCCGGCTGCGCGTCGAGAACCCGGGCAAGACCCAGATCCTGCTCGAGGACGGCGTGTCGGCCATCAGTGGCATGCTCGAGGAGTGGATTGGTCCGGCGGGGCGGCGCTATCTGCCGCTGGTGGGCACGATGGGTGTCTTCATCCTGGCCGGTAACTACGCCGGCATGGTGCCCGGCCTGATGGCGCCGACGAGCAACATCAACGTGACGCTCGGATGCGCGATGACGGTGTGGGTCTACTACCACATCCAGGGTGTCAAGGCGCAGGGGGTCTGGGCGTATCTGAAGCACTTCGCCGCGCCGCCGGGCGCGCCGCTGTTCATCGCGCCGATCATGCTGCCGATCGAGATCATCAGCCATCTCTCGCGCGTGATGTCGCTGTCGCTCCGGCTCTTCGGTAATATCTTCGGCGAGGAGCTGGTCATCCTGATTCTGTTCAGCATCATTCCGTTCCTGGTGCCGCTGCCGATGATGCTGCTCGGGCTCGTCACCGGCGGCCTGCAGGCGTTCATCTTCGTCCTGCTCTCCGTGATCTACTTGCAGGGCGCGGTCGAGCACCACGGTGAGGCGCACGGCGCGCACACCCACGCGGAACCGGCGGCGGCATAGTCGACCTCGATGTGACACACAGGCGATCAGGGCTTGGTGCTTGGTTCTTGGTGCTTGGCTGGTTCTTCGTGCTTGGTGCGGAATCCCCGGACGGCAGCCTTTCTTTCGGCCACCACTGGTGAAGGGATCTGCGACCGGGTTGATTCCCTCGGAGGTCGGCGTTCTCTTGGAGGAGGCTGTGGTCGTGAGGAAACGTTCCGTTCTGACGTCGGTTCTGGTCCTGCTGGCGTTCGTCGCCGTCGCGCCGCTGCACGCGCAGGAGGCGGGCGCGGCCGGAGGTGCCGAGCTGGTCATGTGGTCGATCATCACGGCCGGCTTCGCCCTGGCATTCGCGGCGGCGTTCGGCGCGCTCGGGCAGGCGAGGGGCCTGGCCGCGGCCGCCGAGGCGATCGCACGCAACCCGAGCGCGGCGGGCGAGATCCGCGGCGTGCTGATCCTGGGCCTCGTCCTGATCGAGTCGCTCGTTATCTACGTGCTCCTGATCTCGCTGATCCTGTTCTTCATCAAGCCGTTCGGCGGGTAGGCGAGAGAACCCGGAGGGGACGGGGCGCTGCCCGTCCCCTGCTGGTGTTCCGAGGGTGACTGCCACGCGCACGCCAGGTCCGTCGCGGGTCGACGCCCTGCTGCTCCTCCTGACGCTCATCTGGGGGAGCAACTTCAGCATCGTCAAGCACGCCTTCCGCGAGATGGAGCCCGCGGCGTTCAACGCGCTGCGGCTGGGCGCCGCGTCGCTCGTCTTCCTCGCCATCATCGCCCTGGTCCAGCACTACGCCCGGACCGACGCGCGCGCGCCGCGGTGGCAGAGCCTCCTGCGCACGTCGGCCCCGATCACCCGCGCGGACTGGCTGGGCCTCGCCGGCCTCGGCCTCGTCGGGCATTTCTGCTATCAGCTGGGATTCGTCGAGGGACTCGCGCGCACGACCGTCGCCAACAGCTCGCTGATCCTCGGCGCGACCCCGGTGACGGTCACGCTGCTGAGCGGCGCGCTCGGCGAGGACCCCGTGCGGCGGCACCACTGGGCCGGCATCGTCCTCTCGATGCTCGGGCTGTACCTGGTCGTGGGGCAGGGGGCCGAGGCCAGCCACCAGGCGCTGGTGGGCGACGCCCTGACGGCGCTCGCCGTGCTGTGCTGGACGGTCTACACGATCGGCGGACGGCGGTTGATGGCCCGCCACTCGCCCCTCGGCGTGACCGGGTTCTCGATGGCCTTCGGCGCGGTCCCCTACACGCTCTACGCGTGGCCGGCGCTCGGGCGCGTCGACTGGGCCGCCGTCAGCTGGCAGACCTGGGTCGCGCTGGCCTACTCGGCGGTGTTCGCGCTGTGCGTGTCCTACATGATCTGGTACGTCGCCGTCCGACAGATCGGCAGCGCGCGCACGTCGATCTACTCGAACCTCATCCCTCTCGTCGCGATGGCGGTGGCTTACGCCTTCCTCGGCGAGCCGGTGGGAGGCCGCAAGCTCATCGGCGCGGCGGCGGTGCTGATCGGCGTCGCCGTCGCCCGGCTCGAGCGCACGCGGCCCGCCATCCCGCCGGAAGAGTAGGGGCCGGGCGCGCCCGGCGCTCCCACGTGGCCCCACTCCCCTTGACAGTGCTACTCTAATCGGGAGCCATGAAGGCGCACTATTACAGCCAGCACACCGCGGGCCTGCGGGCCGAGCTCGCCCGGGCGCTGCCGCGCGAGGAGTTCCGGGCGCTGTACCACAAGCAGGCGACCCGGCACCTGCTCGTCGCGGGTCGCCAATTCTTCATCCTGGCGCTCGCGACCTGGGGCCTGATCCGGTTCGACCACCCGCTGATCTGGGTGCCGCTCGCCGTCGTGCAGGGCTTCACGGTGTTCAACTTCACCGTGCTCCTGCACGAGGTCCTGCACCACCTGGTGTTCGAGCGACGGCGGCCGCTGGCCGAGCGGCTGCTCGGCCTGGCGTACGCCGTGCCCAGCGGCGTCTCGGCGAGCCAGTTCACGCGCTGGCATCTCGACCATCACGCCGAGCTGGGGTCGGAGGAGGAGGATCCAAAGCGGCATCACCTGTCGCCGAAACGCAACGCGCGGTGGTACAAGCTGCTCTACTGCACGCCGGCGCTCTTCTTCATCTACTTCCGTGCAGCCCGGCTCGAGAGCGCGACGTATCCGCCCGCGCTCCGCCGGACGATCGCGTGGGAGCGGCGTCTCGCGATGGCGGCGCACGTCGGCGTGCTCATCCTCCTCGGCTGGCTGTTCGGCGTACCGGCGGCGATCCGCGCGCACGTCGTGCCGGTGTTCTTCGTCTTCCCGGTGGCGTTCACGCTCAACCGGCTGGGGCAGCACTACGACATCGACCCGTCCGACCCGGCGCGGTGGGGCACGCTCATGAAAGGTCACTGGTTCTGGAACTTCGTGTTCCTGAACTCGAATTTCCACCTCGAGCACCACTACTTCCCGGGCGTGCCGTTCTACCGCCTGCCGGCGCTGCAGCGCGCGCTCGGGCCGTTCTACACCCGCAAGACGATGCGCTGGCAGTCCTATGCGGGGCTCCTCTACGGCTGGTTCGTGCTGAACCGCGCGCCGCACACCGACTGGGGACGCGACGAGCCCGACACCCGCCCGGCTCGCGCCGCGTCGTAGCCGTCGGCCCATGCTCACACGCCTGCTCACCGACGCCCAGCAGACGCTGCTCAAGGAAGAACGCCGGCTGCTCGGCGAACTGCGCGCGGCGCTCGCCGCGTTCGGCGCCAGTGACGAGACCCAGCAGACGCTCGCCCGGTCCGTCGACCAGCTCGACGAGCTGTTCCTGCTCGTCGTCGTCGGCGAGTTCAACGCGGGCAAGAGCGCGTTCGTGAACGCGCTGCTGGGCCGACAGGTCCTCCCCGAGGGCGTCACGCCGACGACGGCGCAGGTGACCGTGGTGCGGTACGGCGATCAGGCGGACACGACCGTGGTCGAGCCGCACCTGCTCGTCGTCAACGCTCCGGTCGATCTGCTCCGGGAGCTGCACGTCGTGGACACCCCGGGCACCAACGCCATCCTGCGCGAACACGAGGCCATCACGTCCGCCTTCGTGCCGCGCTCCGACCTGGTGCTCTTCGTCACGTCCGCCGACCGGCCGTTCACCGAGACGGAGCGCGCCTTCCTCGAGCGCATCCGCGACTGGGGCAAGAAGGTCGTCGTCGTCATCAACAAGATCGACATCTTCGAGCGGCCGGAGGAGGTGGACGAGGTCGTGCGGTTCGTTCGCGAGAGCAGCCTCAAGCTGCTGGGCCTCACGCCCGAGGTCTTTCCCGTCAGCGCGCGGGCGGCGAAGCGGGCGAAGCAGGGGGACACGCAGACGTGGCAGGCGAGCCGGTTCGAGCCGCTCGAGGCGTACCTGCGATCCACGCTGGACCAGACCAGCCGGATCCGCCTCAAACTGCTCAACCCGCTCGGTGTCGCGCATCAGCTCGTCGGGCAGACTCTCGCGACGCTGGGCGAGCGCCTGGCCGTGCTGCGCGACGACTTCGCGATGCTCGACGACGTGGACCGTCAGCTCGGGCTGTACGACCAGGACATGGCGCGGGATTTCACGCTCCGGATGGCCGAGGTCGACAACGTGCTCCTCGAGCTGGAGCGCCGCGGCCACGACTACTTCGACGAGATGCTGCGGCTCGGCCGGGTGTTCGACCTCGTCAACCGCAGTCGCGTGCAGCAGGGGTTCGAAGAGCAGGTCGTCGCCGACGCGCCCCGGCAGATCGAGCGCAAGGTGAACGGGATCATCGACTGGTTGGTGGACGCCGACTTCCGGCAGTGGCAGGCCGTGACTGGCTACCTGGCCGAGCGCCGTCGCGCCTACCGCGAGCGGATCGTCGCAGACGGCGAGCCGTCCGGTTTTCACTCCGACCGGGCCCGGCTGATCGACTCGGTGGGCCGCGAGGCCCAGCGCGTGGTCGACACCTACGACCGCACGGACGAGGCCTCCGCGCTCGCGGATGGCGCCCGGAACGCCGTGGCCGCGGCCGCCGCGATGGGGGCGAGCGCCGTCGGCCTCGGGACGATCGTCAGCCTGGCGGCCACCTCGGCCACGGCCGACATCACCGGCTTCGTGGCCGCCGGCACGATCGCCGCCCTGGGCTTCTTCGTGATTCCGGCCCGCCGCCGCCGCGCGAAGCGCGACCTGCGCGCGAAGATCTCGGCGCTGCGCGAGGCCCTGTCCGGCGCCCTCCGCCGGCAGTTCGATGGGGAGTTGGCCGCCAGCGCACACCGCATCCGGGACGCGGTGGCGCCCTACACGCGCTTCGTGCGGGCCGAGGGGGAGAAGCTCTCCAGAACCGAGGGGATCTTCCGGGGCCTCGACCGGGACGTCGACAGCCTCAAGGCCCGGATCGACGCCCTCTCAACCGGAGGGTGAGGCCCGGCTGGGTCTCGCCGGAGGACCGGCAGCCGGCCGGCCTTCGTCCCCCCGAACACGCCATATCCGGAACTCCCACGCGGGCCCGCCCGTCTACACGTCCCTGCAGGGTTCTTGCGGTTCCACGGCCGCGGGTTCCCCAGCCCGCATCCCAGGTCGGAGGGTTATCGTGACCTCGGTCACCCAGGACTTCCGCTTACTCAAGCAGGTCGTGCAGGACTTCCTCCTGGCCCAGACAGCGATCTCGGCGACACTTGCCGGGCTGGCGCTCGGCGCATGGCTGCTGGCCGTCGTCGGGATCTACGGGTCGTCGGGATCTACGGTTTGATGTCGTTCTTCGTGTCGCAGCGCACGCACGAGATCGGCATCCGGATGGCGCTCGGGGCCTCGCCGCGTGACGTGCTGGCGCTCGTGCTCCGGCGCGGGCTGTGGCTGACCCTGTCGGGCGTCGGCGTCGGCCTGGCGGGTGCCCTCGGCCTCGCGCAGGTGATGTCCAGCGTGCTCTCCGGCATCGGCGCCGTCGATCCGGTCGCCTTCGGCGCCGTGCCGGCGATCCTGCTGGCGGTCGCCATGCTGTCGTGCTACGTGCCCGCTCGCCGCGCGGCGACGGTGGACCCGCTGGTGTCCCTGCGCTGTGAATGAGGTGTGAACGATGCCGATGCAGGCGGCCCATCTCGACCTGTTGCTCGGGTGGCTCGACGAAGCGTATGTCGGGCCGGCCTGGCATGGTCCGAGCCTGCGCGCGGCGATCCGGGGTGTCAACGCGGACACCGCCGCCTGGCGCCCGGCTCGCGGTCGGCACAACATCTGGGAGATCACGCTCCACTCGGCGTACTGGAAGTCGGCGGTCCGGCGCCGCTTGACCGGGCGCCGTGAGCGCGACTTCCCGGCGAAGGGCCGCAACTGGTTCCGGCGCCCCGACGACCCCGGTTTGGCGCACGAGGCCGCCTGGCGGCGCGACGTGGCGTTGCTGGCGGAGGAGCACGAGCGGCTCGTGCGGGTCGTGTCCAGATTGCGGCCGTCTGCGCTCGGCCGTCGCAGCCGCGGCAGCCGACAGACGCCGCTCGAGATGATCCGGGGCATCGCGGCCCACGATCTCTACCACGCAGGCCAGATTCGGCTGCTGCGGGCGCTGTCGCGGTCCTGACCCGCGGGCAGGGCACGGCTCGATGGCTCGATCTAGAATAGGGGGTTATGGCATCAGCGCGATTCACGCCGAAGAGCCTGGCCTTCCTGCGCGCGCTCAAGCGAAACAACGATCGCGAGTGGTTCAAGGCGCGGCGTGACGAGTACGAGGCGCACGTTCGCCGACCGATGGTGGCCATCATCGATCGGCTGGCCGAAGACTTCCGGGCATTCGCACCGGATCTGCTGACCTCCGAGCGCGCGTCGTTGTACCGCATCTACCGCGACACGCGGTTCAGTGCCGACAAGTCGCCGCTCAAGACCCACATCGCCGCCATCTTTCCCTGGAAGGGACTGCCCAAGCACGAGGGGGCGGGGCTCTACTTCCACGTGTCGCCGAGCGAGGTCTGGGCGGGTGGCGGGATGTACATGCCGCAGACCGCGCAGCTCCAGCGGGTCCGCGAGCACCTGGCCGCCAACCTCACGCGCTTCCGGGCGATCGTGGAGTCGCCGGCCTTCAGGCGGCGGACCGGCGGGCTCGACGGTGAGCAGCTGCAGCGCGTGCCGCGCGGCTTCGCTCCCGATCACCCGGCAGCCGAGTACCTGAAGTTCCGGCAGTTCCTGGCGGGCAGGCAGTATTCGGCGGCGTTCGCGACCAGCCCGCGTTTCTACGCCACGCTCCTCGCACTCTTCCGCGAGATCGCGCCGCTGGTGACGTTCCTCAACGAGCCGCTGCTGCGCGCGCCGAAAGATCCGTTGTTGCCCTGAACACGACGTTCACGACCCGCTCCGCTTCGGGCGCTGGTTGGCGGCGAGGATGCGCTTGCGCAGCCGGATGTCCGCCGGCGTCACCTCCACGAGCTCGTCGTCGTTGATGAACTCGATGGCCTGCTCGAGGCCGAGCAGGCGCGGCGGGATCAGGCGGATCGCCTCGTCGGCGGTGGACGCGCGCATGTTGGTCTGCTTCTTCTCCTTCGTCACGTTCACGTCGAGGTCGTTCGCGCGGGAGTTCTCGCCGACGATCATGCCCTCGTACACCACCGTGCCCGGCGCGACCAAGATCTCGCCCCGCTCCTGGAGATTCGAGATCGCAAACGGCGTGGCGGGACCCGTGCGGTCTGCGACGAGCGCGCCCGTCGCCCGCGACGGAATCGCGCCGTGCCAGGGCTCCCACGAGCTGAAGCGGTGGTGCATGATGCCCGTGCCGCGCGTCTCGGTCAGGAACTGCGACCGGAACCCGATCAGGCCGCGCGCCGGGATGCGGAACTCGAGCCGCGCACGCCCGCTGCCGTGGTTCACCATCTTCGTCATGGTGCCCCGCCGCGTGCCGACCTGCGCGATGACGACGCCCTGAAAGTCCTCGGCCACGTCGATGACGAGCTCCTCGACCGGCTCGACGCGCGTGCCCTCGATCGTCTTCGTGACGATCTCCGGCCGTGAGACCTGTAGCTCGAAGCCCTCCCGCCGCATCATCTCGATGAGAATCGAGAGCTGCAGCTCGCCCCGTCCGAGCACCTTGAACTGCTCGGGTGAGTCGGTGGGCTCGAGCTTGATGGCGACGTTGCCGAGCAGCTCCTTGTCCAGCCGCTCGCGAAGCTGCCGCGAGGTCACGTAACGGCCCTCCCGGCCCGCCATCGGCGACGTGTTCACGCCGAAGATCATCGACACGGTCGGCTCGTCGATGGCGATCAGCGGGATGGGCACGGGGTGCTCGAGGTCCGTGATGGTCTCGCCGATCGTGATGTCCTCGATGCCCGCGAGGCAGACGATATCGCCCGCCGCCGCCTCCTCGATGTCGATGCGTTTCAGCCCTTCGAACGCGAAGAGCTTCGTGACGCGGGTCTGCTCCAGGGCCCTGTCGAGCTTCGAGACGGCGACCATGTCGCCGACCCGCACGCGGCCGTTGAAGATCCGCCCGACCGCGATCCGGCCGACGTAGTCGTTCGCGTCGAGGTTGGCCACGAGGATCTGGAGCGGCGCGTCCGCGTCGCCCTGCGGCGGCGGCACGTGTGCGAGGATCGCGTCGAAGAGGGGCTGCAGGTTCGTCCCGGGCGTCCCGGCCGACACGCTCGCCTGTCCCGCGCGCGCGTTCGTGTAGAGCACCGGAAAGTCGAGCAGATCCTCCGTGGCGTCCAGATCGATGAAGAGATCGTAGATCTCGTCGAGCACCTCGGCCGGCCGGGCGTCCGGCCGGTCGATCTTGTTGACGACGACGATGGGCGGCAGCCGGCGCTCGAGCGCCTTGTGCAGCACGAACCGGGTCTGCGGCAGGGGGCCCTCGGAGGCATCCACCAGGAGCATCACGCCGTCCACCATTGACAGCGTGCGCTCCACCTCGCCCCCGAAGTCCGCGTGGCCCGGCGTGTCCACGATGTTGATCACGACGTCGTGGTAGCGGACCGACGTGTTCTTGGCCAGAATCGTGATCCCGCGCTCGCGCTCCAGCTCGTTGCTGTCCATGGCGCGCTCGATGACGCGCTCGTTGGCCCGGAAGACGCCGCTTTGCTGGAACAAGGCGTCCACCAGGGTCGTCTTGCCGTGATCGACGTGGGCGATGATGGCGACGTTGCGCCGGAGCGGGTTCGCCACGCCAGGCGTGCTCTTCGTGCGGTGAGGCATCCCTCCAGTATACCGGAGGCCAGGGATCGGAGGCCGGAGGCCGGGGGCCTTCGGGCTTTGGGCTCGTGACGCTGCCACGCCCAGAGCCCAGAGCCCAGTGATCAACCCCTCCCGGCCCCCGAACGTCCTATCCAGTGACGTGAGCCGGGTGTCTCGAGTCGAAGCGATCGCCGTCCAGCCTGCCCGGGAGGGTCCTGGCTCAGCCGTGCGCGACGGTGCCCCCGGCGTGCGGCCGGGACCCCCGATGGACGATGCCCAGCTCATCAGCGCGGCCGCGAACGGGAACCGCGCCGCGTTCCAGGCGCTCGTGGAGCGGCACCGGAGCCTCGTGTACCGGGTGGCCTACCAGTTCTCCGGCCATCACCACGACGCCGACGACATCGCGCAGGAGGTCTTCCTCAAGGTCTACCGCTCGCTCGGACGATTCCGGCGGGAGGCGCAGTTCACCTCCTGGCTCTATCGCATCGCCATGAATGCCTGCATCGACCACCGCCGACGGGAGACCGCCGCGCCCGCCTCCGGCGATCCCGAGACCGCGCTGGCCAACCGCCCGACCGGGGAGCCGGGCCCGGAGGCGCGGGCGTACGCCGGCCAGCTCGGCCAGGCCCTGCAGGCGGCCATCGACGAGTTGCCGCCCCGGCAGCGGCTCGTGTTCGTGATGCGGCACTTCGAGGATCTGAAGTTGATCGAGATTGCGAGTGCGCTCGGCCTGGCCGAGGGGACCGTGAAGCGGCAGCTGCACGCCGCAGTCCATCGTCTGCGGCGCATTCTGCGCGACGCACGGCTGGCCGAGGGGCAGTCCGCCTCGATGTGACAGAAGGCGATCAGTGCTTGGTGCTTGGTTCTTGGTGCTTAGCTCGTTCTTTGTGCTTGGTGCCGGGTGCGGAATCCTCGGACGGTTGCTCCCCTTCCCGGCCCCCACCGGTAAGGACCAAGAACCAAGAACTGACATTGATATTGACGCATTGGGGTCCACATGAGCTGCGAATGGCACGACACCGGGACAGCCGAGCTGCGCTTCTACGGCGAGCTGGATCCGGCCGCCCGCGAGCGGTTCGACGCGCACCTCGCCGGATGCGACGTCTGCCGGTCCGCGCTGGCCGAGCTGGACGTGATCGCGCGTGCGCTCGACGTGCGCCGGCGCGACGCGACGCCACCCGGCGGTGACTGGTCCGGGCTCATGGCCCGGCTGGACGAGCGGCTGCAGAGCGAGGGCCAGCCGCACGCGCAGCCGTGGTGGCGGTTCGACGGCCTCAGGGGGGCGCTGAAGGCGGCCGCCATGGTGGCGCTGGTCAGCGCCGGGGTGATGGCCGGGCGGCAGTGGGAGCACTGGCGACATCCGGACGAGGCCGGGACGGAGGTCACGTCGACCGACGCCCCGGCCGCCAGCGACTTCCTGGCGGCGTTGGCGGAGCAGCACCTGGAGCGCTCCAAGCTCGTCCTGCTCGGCCTGGCGACCAAGGATCCCCGTGACGCGCGGCCGGCCGACTGGCGCTTCGAGCGCGACCTCGCCGGCCGGATGCTGGCCGACACCGCCCAGTACCGGCTTTCGGCGCGCCAGCAGGGTCTGAGCGGATTGGCCGACGTGCTGGGCGACCTCGAGGTGGTGCTGCTGCAGGCGTCGCTCAGCGACGAGGCGGACCCGGGCGCCCTGGCGCGGCTGCAGAACCTGATCGGCCAGCGTGACCTGCTCGTGAAGATCGAAGTCCTCGGCGTAGGGGAACCGGAGGAACCGGCACGGCGCCCGGCGGGCGGCCGGCCGACGGGGAAAGGCGTATGAGTCACGATTCCAGACAGACGCTGAACACGTTCGCCCGCGGGCTGCTCCGGGCCGCCGTGGTCCTGACGTTCGCGCTCGGGGTGACGGCGGCTGCGGCGGCCGGGCCGGACTCCCAGCGGTTGTCCCGCGCGAAGGACTTCATCGCCGAGGAGCAGTGGTCGCGGGCGATCGACGAGCTGCGTGCCGCGCTGAACGACGACAAAGAACCGGCGCGCGATGAAGCGATGTTCTGGCTCGCCCACAGCCTCTACCATCAGGGCGACCCGGCGTCGGCGCTCGAGACCATCGACGACCTGCGCCGGACGTACCCGCGCAGCCGGTGGGTGGGCCCGGCCAACTCGCTGCGCATCGAGATCGCCTACCGGCTGCGACGCGAGGACCTGATGTGGTACGCGGTCGAACCGCAACCGCCGCCGGCGCCGCCAGCGCCCCCGAAGCCGCCGGCCTCGCCCAAGGCCCCCGAGGCCCCGGTGCCGCCCACACCACCGGCCCCCCCGTCGGCACCCGCGCCGCCGGCTCCTCCGGCGCCGGTTGCGCTGTCCGACATGGACGTTCGCATCCAGGCGCTCGGCACGCTGATCAGGACCGACGCGGACCGCGTGATCCCGATTCTCGAGAACATCGTGCTCAAGGTGCAGGACGTCGGCGAGGCGCGGCGCGCGCTCTTCGTGCTCGCGCAGTCGGGCCGGCCCGAGGCGCGATCCACGGTGGTGAGGATGGCGCGCGAGGCGTCCGAGCCCGTGCGCGTGGCGGCCGTGCGCGAGCTGGCGCGCTTCGGCGGTACCGGGATCGACAAAGACCTGCTCATGGTCTACGAGGACGGCACGCCGAGGGTGAAGCGTCAGGTCGTGCGCACGCTCGGGACCAGCGGCGGTGCCCACGCGCTCGTCGAGATCGTGCAAGCCGAGCGCGACCAGGATCTGCGCGACTCGGCCATCCTCATGCTCGGCCGGGCAGGCCGCCGCAACGAGTTGCACGCGATCTACCGGACGGCGACCGCGGACATGAAGACCGCGCTCGTGACGGCCCTCTTCAGCGCGTCGGCGGACGATGAGCTGATTCAGATCGCGAGGAACGACCCGAGCGAGTCGGTGCGCACGCTGGCGATCGACCGACTCCGGCTGCTCGACACCGCCAAGGCGCGCGCGTTCCTCGCGACGCTCAAGTAGGCGCCTCGACCCGCAGGCGTCCGTAAGCGCTTTACGCGCAGCGAAAGCGGACGGCGGACCCCTGCGTCGGGCTTCGCGCTCCGACCCCACCTTGTCCTGTCTCCGGCTCGACGCCGGCGTTGGCCCGGATTTGGCAACGTCCGCCGCAGCACCCGCGTCCTAGACTGCGCGCATGAGCACAGACCCGCGAGATTCTCGCCGGCGAAGCGTCCTGAAGACGTTCGTGGGGGGCGTGGCCGCCCTGCTGGGCGGCAGCCTCGCCGGGGTGCTGGGCGCCTTCGCGCTGCCTCCCCGCGGCCGCGAGCACGAACGCTGGCTGCGCGCCAGTCTGCTAGACCGGCTCACCCCGGGCGAGCCGTTCACCGCCGTCGTGTCGGTGCCGCGCGACCAGGGGTGGTATCGCGAGCGCGGGCAGGACGTGGTCTTTCTGATCTGGGATGGCGTGGCCGACGTCCGGGCGCTGTCGGCGACCTGCACGCACCTGGGCTGCCGCGTGCGCTGGGCACGCCAGGTGGGCCGCTTCGTCTGTCCGTGCCACGGGGGCGAGTACGACGCGACGGGCGAGGTCGTCGCCGGGCCGCCGCCGCGTGGGCTCGTGCCGGTCGAGGCGAAGATCGATCCGGACAGCGGCGCGGTCATGGTGCGGCTGTGACGCGGCGCGTGCCCGACTGGCTGGACGAACGCAGCGGATATCGGACGGGGCTGCGACATCTGCTCGACGAGTCGCTGCCGCCGGGAACCGGCTGGTGGTTCACGCTCGGCAGCGTGCTGTTGTTCCTGCTGACCGTCCAGCTCGCCACCGGCGCCTTCCTCACGCTGTACTACGCGCCGACCCCCGACCATGCCTACGCGAGCGTCCGATTCATCACCGAAGACGTGACGCTCGGCTGGCTGGTGCGCGGCCTGCACTACTTCGGCGCCAGCTTCATCGTCGTGTTCGCCGGCGTGCACCTGCTGCGGGTCGTCGCGTTCGGCTCCTACAAGCGACCGCGAGAGCTGACCTGGCTGAGCGGCGTGGCCATGCTGCTCGTGATCCTGGCGTTCGCGCTCACGGGCTACCTGCTGCCGTGGGACCAGCGCGCCTACTGGGCGACCGTCGTGACGATCAACATCGCGCGCTCGGCGCCGCTCGCCGGCGAGCTGGCCGCGTCGATCCTGCGGGGCGGCGCCGAGATCGGCGCGCTGACGCTCAGCCGCTGGTACGCGGTTCACGTCGTGCTGCTGCCGGGGGTGCTCGTGCTGCTCGTGACCGGGCACCTGTTCCTGATGCGGCGGCATGGCATCTCGGGTCCGATCGCCGAGCGACCCGGTCCTCGCCCTCTCTTCTATCCCGAGCAGGCTGCCCGCGACCTCGTCGTCATCCTGGGCGCGGCGGCCGTGCTCCTGGCGCTGGCCTGGCGCGGTGTGCCGCCTCTCGAGCGCATGGCCGACCCGACCGATGCGTCGTACGTGCCCCGGCCGGAGTGGTATTTCCTGTCGCTCTTCCAGCTCCTCAAGTACTTCCCCGGTCCGCTCGAGCCGCTGGCGGCGCACGTCGTGCCCGCGCTGGCGGTGCTGGCGCTCGTGCTGCTGCCGTGGCTCGATCGCGGCGCGGCCCGCGATCCCCGCCGGCGCCCGATCGTCATGGGTGGCGTGGGGGTCGGCGTGCTCGCGGTGGCCGTGCTGACGGCGCTCGGCTGGCGCGACCGGCCACCGGCGCGTGACCCGGGACTCCTGACGCCACGCGAGATCGCAGGCCAGGTCTGGCTGGAGGCGGCGGGCTGTGCGACGTGTCACGGAAACGGCAGCGTCGCCGGCGAGCTGGGCCGCGCGCCGCTGTCTCGCCCGCCGTTCTGGCTCGCGGCGCACGTGGCCGACCCCGAGGTGATCGCCCCTGGCGTCCGGGAGGCACCGGTTGTCAACGAGCGCGAAATCGAGGCCATCGTCGCCTGGGTGCGGCGCCTCGCCGACGGGGATCCGATCCCCGAGCCGCCCGCACGCGACCGGCCCGGCGCGCTGGTCTTCGCCCGTTTCTGCGTCGGGTGCCACACGATCGACGGGGACGGCGGCGACGACGGCCCCAACCTGTCGCGTGTGGGCGCGACGCGCGAGCGCGAATGGCTGCGCCGCTGGATCACCAACCCGCGCGACGTCGATCCGGATGCGAACATGCCCGCGTTCGGCCGCCAGCTGAGCGCCGAGCAGATCGACACCATCGCAGCCTACCTCGCCAGCCGTCGCTGACCGGCTCCCTGCCTCCCGGCATCGTGCGATTCGCCTCGATCTCGGGGCCGGCTTGTAGTAGAAGATCGCGTCACCGGCGACTTGCATCCCGACCGGGACCGGCACCGACCCAGTCCGGAGGAGCGATGATCCCGCACGACGCGACGACCCTGAATCTCGCCTCGGTGATCGAACACCACGCGAAGCTGATACCGGACCGCCTGGCGGTGATCTTCAACGAGCGCCGGATGACCTACGGGCAGCTCGACGCCGCGGCCAATCAGATCGCGAACGGCCTGGTGGAGATGGGCATCCAGCCGGGCGACCACGTGGCGCTGTCCTGCCCCAACCTGCCGTACTTTCCGATGGCCTACTTCGGCATCCTGAAGGCAGGTGCCGTCGTCGTGCCGCTCAACGTGCTCTTCAAGCCGGGCGAGATCGCGTACCACCTCCAGGACAGCGACGCGAAGGCGATCCTGGTCTTCGAGGGCACGGCGGAGCTGCCCATGGCGCAGATGGCGCGTGCGGCGTGCGACGAGGTGTCCGGCTGCGAGCATCTCGTCGTGATGACTGCCGACCCCACCGCCCCTGGTCCCGTCGAAAGCGCACGAACGCTCGCGCAGCTCATGTCCGGCCGGTCGGCCGCGTTCGACACCCGGCCCACCAGGCCGGACGACACCGCGGTGATGCTCTACACCTCGGGCACGACCGGCAAGGCCAAGGGGGCCGAGCTCACGCACACGAACATGCTGCTGAACGCCGCGATCACCCGGGACGTGCTGCGTTCCGAGATCGATCACCGGATCGCCGGGCGCAACGTTCAGCTGATCACCCTGCCGCTTTTCCATTCGACGGGGCAGACCGCCCAGATGAACGCGAGCCTGATCGGCGGCCTCACGATCTCGTTGCTGCCGCGCTTCGATCCGGCGGTCGTGCTCGAAGCCATGGTCCGCGATGAGGTGAACTTCTGGATCGGGGTCCCCACGATGTTCTGGGCGATTCTGCAGCACGTTCGGGCCAGGCAGATCGACCCGTCGCCGATCTCGAAACACCTGCGGGTGTGCATGTCGGGCGGCGCGCCGATGCCGGTGGCGATCATGGATGAATTCTCACAGGTCTTCGGCGTGCGCGTGCTCGAAGGCTACGGGTTGTCGGAGACCGCGCCGGTCGCGTCGTTCAACCACATCGAGCGGCCAGGAAAGCCGGGCACCGTGGGCCTGCCGCTGTTCGCCGTCGAGATCCGCTGCGTGGACGACCAGGACCGGCCCGTGCCCGCCGGCGAGCCCGGAGAGGTCGTGATCCGCGGCCACAACGTCATGAAGGGTTACTACAAGCGGCCCGACGCGACGGCCGAGGCCATGCGGAACGGCTGGTTTCACACCGGCGACATCGGGGTCATCGATGCCGAGGGCTACCTGTCGATCGTCGATCGCAAGAAGGACATGATTCTGCGTGGCGGGATGAACGTGTACCCGCGCGAGCTCGAGGAAGTGCTGATCACGCACCCGGCGATCTCGCTCGTCGCGGTGATCGGCGTGCCGGACGAGCGCCTCGGCGAGGAAGTCAAGGCGTTCGTCGTGCGGAAGCCAGGCGCGGAGCTGTCCGAGGCGGAGCTGCTGGCCTGGTGCAAGGAGCGGTTCGCCGCGTACAAGTACCCCAGACAGGTCGAGTTCCGCGACCAGCTACCGGTCGGCCCGACCGGGAAGATCCTCAAGCGCGAGCTGAAGACCGGAGCGGCCTGACGCGGCCGATCCCGCCATGCCGGATACCTCAATGGCGCCGCTCGTGCTCGTCGTCGAGGACTACGACGATGCGCTCCCGTCCGGCTACCGGACGGCGAACTCGTAACAGCCGGGTGTGAGCAGCAGGCGCCGGCGGTCGGCGAAGAACAGGCTGGTGGGTGCGATGAGCCCCGCGCCGCGGAACTGCACGGTCCGGACCTTCTCGCCGTCGCTGTCATAGACGTACGTGTAGGGCACCGTCATGGCGATCCAGAGCTGGCCGTCGGGGTCAACCGCGGCCGTGCGGACGGTGGGCGGCACCAGCGGGAGCTCGCCGCCGGGTTCCACGCGCCGGCGCGGCCAGGTGGTGGGCAGGGCCTGCACGAACTGATCGATCTCCGGACCTTCGATGTGTCGCTCGTACAGCAGTTGTCCGTTCGGTGCGTAGCGGCGGAACATGGGCACGCCCGCCTGGAACACGAAGTAGAACCCGCCTGACGGATGCGCGAGCGGCAGCCCGGTGTTGAACGCGAGCTGGAGGTCGCGTTCGCCGTCGTGCCCGGTCGGCCGCAGCCGCCCGATCGTCCGGAGCGCCCGGCCCGACAGCGTGAATTCGGTGATCAGCCCGCCCATTTCGGGCTCGTTGATGAGCAGCGCGCGACCGGTGTAGTCGATCGAGCCGACGCCGTTCAGCACCAGACTCCCGATCGTCACCCGCGCCGCCGTCCGGCCGGGCAGCGTGAAGCTGCCGAGCCGCACGCCGTCCGGGCGGAAGATCTGTACGCGCTCCCGGGCATTCGGCGCGTCGGCGACGACGAAGCTGCCGTCCGGCTGGAGGTCGAACGCGCTCGGCTGCAGGATCCGTCCTTCCTCGAACCCGATCTCGACGATCTTGCTGGTCCGGGTCGCCGCCGCGTCCACCCGGTACACCGTGTGCGCACGCCGATCGAAGACGTAGTAATCGCCGCTCGACGATTGCTGGAAGGCGATGGGATCCCGGAACTCCCCGACCACGTGGGCGGGCAGTCCGCCGGTGGATTGCAGGACCTGGACCCGGGCCCGACCGGACGCCAGCGGGCCGGCCAGGGCGACGACGGCGGTCAGGGTTCCGATCAGGCGCAGGCGACACAGCATGGCAGGCACCGCGGGCGCACCGGCGGGCTGCCGGCGTCAGTAGCGGGCGAGGTCTCGAATGGCGGCTAGGACGTCGGCGGACTGCGGAAGGATGGCCTCCTCGAGGTCCGGGCCGTAGGCCACTGGCGTGTCGAGCGCGGCGACCCGACGGACGGGTGCGTCGAGGTGCTCGAACAGCTCGTCCGCGATGCGCGCGGCGAGCTCGGCGCCGAACCCGCAGGTCAACTGATCCTCGTGGGCGATGATCACGCGGTTCGTGCGCGACACGGCGTCCGCGAGGCCGTCCCAGTCGAACGGCGCGATGGTGCGGAGGTCCACCACCATCACGCTGAGGCCCTCCTTCTCCGCCTGCTGCGCGGCCAGCAGGCTGCGCTGCACGAGCGCGCCCCAGGTGAGGACGACGAGGTCGGAGCCCTCGCGGCAGACGGCGGCCTTGCCGAACGGCACGGTGTAGTCCGCGCCCGGGTACTCCCTCTTGTTGTACGTCTGCCGGTACAGGTGCTTGTGCTCGAGGAACAGCACGGGATCGTCGCACCGGATGGCCGTCCTGAGGAGCCCGGCCGCGTCCTGCGCGTTCGACGGAAACGCGATCCGTAGACCCGGACAGTGCGCGAAGATGCTCTCGCCCGACTGGCTGTGGTACGGCGCGCCGCCGCGCAGATAGCCGCCGATCGCCGTCCGCACCACCACCGGGCAGGCGAACGCGTTGTTCGATCGGTAGCGCAGCATCGACATCTCGTCGCGCAGCTGCATCATCGCCGGCCAGATGTAGTCGAAGAACTGGATCTCGACCACCGGCTTGAGGCCGCGTGTCGCCATGCCAATCGCCCGGCCGACGATGTTGGCCTCGGCGAGCGGTGAGTTGAACACCCGGTCGCTGCCGAACGCCCGCTGGAGGCCGTGCGTCACCTTGAAGACGCCCCCCTTGCCGGAAACCGCGTCGAGGTTCGCCTCGATGCTGCAGTCGGCGACGTCCTGGCCGAAGACGACGATCCGCGGGTCGCGGGCCATCTCGTCCTTCAGCGTGCGGTTGATGGCCGACACCATCGTCTCGGGCTTGCCCTCGGGCGCCGGCGTCGCCTCGAACGCCGCCGCGGTCGGGTCCACGTCGGGCGAGTAGACGTACAACGTGACGGTGTCGGGCGTCGGCTTGTCGGCCTGCTTGGCCAGCTCGGCCGCTTCGTTGATCTCGCGGTCCACGTCCTCGGCGATCGCGGCGAGCGCCGTCTCGGTCGTCAGCTGCTCCGACAGCAGAAAGGCGCGCATCCGCGCGATCGGATCGCGCTCGGCCTCCTGCGCCCGCTGCTCCGCGGTCTTGTACAGCCGCTCGTCGTCCGACAAGGAATGCGAGTACGGGCGCACGACCGACGCGTGGACGAGCGCCGGGCCCTTGCGGGCGCGCGCGTGCGCCACGGCGTCCCGCATGGCCCGGTAACTGGCGAGCGCGTCGGTGCCATCCACCGACGCGACGTGCAGACCCGGAAACGTCCGGACCAGGCGCGAAATATCCCCGCCCGGCGTCTGCACGGCGACCGGCACCGAGATCGCGTAGCCGTTGTCCTCGATCACGTAGACGACCGGTAGCTGCTGCGTACAGGCGGTGTTGAGCGACTCCCAGAACTCGCCCTCGCTCGTCGCGCCGTCGCCCAGCGACACGTACACGACCTCGTCACGCTCGCACAGCGCATCGCGGCCGGCGATGCCCTCCAGGCGCCCGTAGAGGAGACCGGCTTCGGCGCAGCCGACCGCCTGCAGGCACTGGGTGCCGGTCGGGCTCGACTGCGAGACGATGTGGAGATCCCGGTGACCCCAGTGCGACGGCATCTGCCGTCCGCCCGAACTGGGGTCGTCCTTCGCGCCGACCGCGGACAGCAGCATCTCCAGCGGCGTCACGCCGAGCGCGAGGCAGAGCGCGCGGTCGCGGTAGTACGGATAGAACCAGTCGTAGCCCGGCTTGAGCGACAAGCCGGCCGCCGCCAGGACCGCCTCGTGCCCGGCGCCGCTGATCTGGAAGAAGATCAGGCTCTGGTTCTTCAGCTGGATTTCCTTGTCGTCGAGGCGCCGCGACGTCAGCATCGTGCGGTGGAGGCCGACGAGCTGGTCGCTCGACAGTCCCTCGTAGGTCCGGTCGCGGGACGAGCGCGCGACCGCACCGTTCTTCACAGCCGACCCCTTCATGCGGGCGATCTCCTCCTGCTGCGCATGGAAATGGCGTGAGGACCCCGGGATTATACCATCCGGGCCCCGCGCCGGCGGGCACGCTTCCACGGTATAATCCGAGCGCTTTTCCACGGTCCACGCGCCCGCTCGGGCGACGAGGACGCAGCCCCGGCGGCGGCGCGGGCGCCGCGCGGGGGACGGCCGGATCCCGCGGGAGATATCGAGATCATGACGGACGGCCCCGCGTTCAGCCTGCACCGCTGGGACGAGCTCGAGCTGGAGAAGGTCACCGAGATGATCTCGCGCAAGATCGTCACCGGCGCGCGCGAGATGATCGCTCAGATCTACCTCAAGAAGGGCGCGCTCGTGCCGATGCACTCGCACGAAAGCGAGCAGATGACGTACGTCCTCCAGGGCGCCCTCCGGTTCCTCATCGGCGGGGAGGACGTCACCGTGCGCGAGGGGGAAGTGCTGCACATCCCGTCGTGGGTGGAGCATCAGGCCGAGGCCCTCGACGACACCTTCGAGCTGGATCTGTTCAGCCCGATCCGGCAGGACTGGCTCGACAAGACGGACGATTACTTCAGGCGCTAGCGCTGGGCTAGCGCTGGGCTAGCGCCGTATGGACACGGGACTGACGGACAAGGTCGCGCTGGTGTGCGCCGCCAGCAAGGGCCTGGGCCGGGCGTCGGCGGAGGCGCTGGCCCGGGAAGGCGCGCGGGTCGCCATCTGCGGTCGCGACGCGGACCGGCTCGCGCGCGCGGCGGCACAGATCGCCGCCCGGACCGGGAGCGAGGTCGTTCCGATCGCGGCCGACGTCAGCGTGGCGGCGGACGTCGACCGGCTGGTGTCACAGACCGTGTCGCACTTCGGCGGGCTCGACGTGCTCGTGACCAACGCCGGCGGGCCGCGGAGCGGATCGTTCGAATCGCTCGGCGATGAGGACTGGCGCGCCGCGATCGACCTCCTGCTCATGAGCGTGGTCCGGCTGTGCCGGGCCGCCGTGCCGCACCTGCGGGCACGCGGCGGCGGGCGCATCATCAACATCACGTCGGTGTCGGTGAAGCAGCCCATCGCGTCGCTCGTCCTGTCGAACGCGCTCCGCGCGGCCGTCGTGGGCCTGTCGAAGACGCTGGCCGGCGAAGTGGCCCGTGACGGGATCCTGGTGACCTGCGTGGCGCCCGGCTACACACGGACCGATCGCGTCATCGAGCTGAACGCGGCCAAGGCCGCCCGCGAAGGCGTGACGGCGGCAGACATCGAGCGCCGACTCGTCCAGAGCATCCCGCTCGGACGTCTCGGCGAGCCGGCGGAGCTCGGTGACCTCGTGGCGTTCCTGGCGTCACAGCGCGCCGCGTACGTCACGGGC
>Ga0326597_10000991_pt1 | contig 47574 bp, 35 predicted proteins | sample RVTome_12_FD_203789 | JGI IMG/M metagenome (GOLD analysis project Ga0326597, IMG submission 203789) | Soil microbial communities from uranium-contaminated site in the Upper Colorado River Basin, Wyoming, United States - RVT100D185 | ecosystem: Environmental > Terrestrial > Soil > Contaminated >...
TGGGCGTCATCACGATTGCCATGACGCAGAAGAATGGCCAGCTGGTCGCTGCGCGCGTGGTCAACCTCGACGATGACGTCCTGGTCGTGACCGACGGCGGCGTAGTGATCCGGTTCGCCGTCGTTGACGTGAGCCAGACCAAGCGCTCCACGCAGGGCGTGCGGCTCATGCGCCCGGACAAGGACACTCGCGTCGTCGACGCGCGTCGAGTCGTGGAACGCGATGACGACGAGGTCGCCGACGCGGGCCCCGGCAACGACGTGGCCGGCGAGCCGCAGACGTGAGTGTTGGCACCGGGTTTGGGGCCGGATGTCGCCGTATCCTCGCGCGACCGGACCAGCGCGCCTGTGCGCCCAGGTCCAGCCTCCTCCCCGTACTGGACCGCTGATGGCCCGCCGTTCCATGACGCTCAAGCGCATCGACCCGTGGTCGGTGTTGAAGTTCAGCCTCCTGGCCAACGTCGTGTTCCTTGGCGTGCTCCTGCTGGCGGGTCGGGTTGCGTGGTTCGTGATCACGCGGTTGGAACTGGTCGACAAGGTCTGCGAGGTCGCGGAGTCGTTGGCGTTCGAGAACTGCGGCGTCGACGGTGGCGCGGTGTTCCAGAACGCCCTGATGCTGGGGTTGCTGGCGGTGGTGGTGCAGACCGGGATCTTCGTGTTCCTGGCCTTCCTGCACAACCTGCTGGCGGAGCTGACCGGGGGCATCACGGTCACCCTCGATGACCCCAACGCCACCGTGGACACGACTCGGCGCGGCGTGGCGCGGGCCGCGGTGCAGGCCTCCGACGCCCACGCAGCGGCGGCCGCGGCCGCGGCTCCAGCCAGATCAACCGTCGGTGCGACCCAGGCCTCGGACCCCGCCGGGCCACCGGCCTCGGGCCAGGCCGGTCAGACGCCGGTGGTCACGTCCTCCGCCTGGGGTGCTTCGCCGACCTTGCCCCGTCCGGCCCAGCCCAGCGCGACCTCGCCAGGCCCGTCGTCGCCCAGCCCGGCCGCACCCAGCCCGTCGTCGCCCAGCCCGTCGTCGCCCAGCCCGGCCTCGTCGGGCCCGACCTCGCCCGAGCCCGACGACGATGAGCTCTTCCCGAAGCGGCGCAGTCACCTGCACGGCCCCGACCGCCCCTGAGGGCGAAGGAGCCCCTGCGGGTGCCGGACGGCGAGCTCGGGCGGGTTGCGCACGACCGCCCGGCAAGCGGTTCGCCCGGGTGTCGGGCCGTCGGTAGAGTTCGTGCCTTCGCGCCGGCTTGTGCCGGCGCACCTGTTCGGGCCACTAGCTCAGCTTGGTTAGAGCGCACCCCTGATAAGGGTGAGGTCGATGGTTCAAGTCCATCGTGGCCCACGACGCAAGTCCGCACGTCAGCCCCGGTTTCCACCCAGCAGCGCTTCTCATCCGCGCGAGGGAACGTCGACCGCGATCACGTCGAGCCCGTCGATCCCGGCGAAGTCGTCGGGGTTGCAGGTGTAGACCGCCAGACCGTTGGCGATCGCGATGGCGGCGATCATCGCGTCGTAGGCACGGGCTGCGGTCTTGCGTCCCGCTCGCCTGAGGGAAGCCGCAACCTGCCCGAAGGCCCGAGCCGCAGCTTCGTCGAAGGGCAATGGATCGAAGTCGGCCTCGGCCTGCTGCAGGTGCGCCTGCCGTGCTTGCCGCTCCTCAGCGGTTCTCGCGACCAGCGGACCTACGGACAGTTCCGCCAGGGTGATCGTGGAGATCAACGGCTCCTCAGGCAACTGCGAGGGGTCGTCGATCTCGCGCAGCAGGATGAGCGTGCTCGTGTCGAGCAGCCCGTGAGGCGTGCGTCGACCGTCGCTCACAGGCTGGCGTCGACGACGGCGTCGACGTCACGCCGCAGGTCTCTCGGATCGACAGCAGGCAGACCCCGCCACCGATCCAACAGTGCTGTGGCCTTGAGCGCCGGTCGACGCACCGGCACCAACTCGGCGACAGGACGACCCGACCGCGTCACCGTCAGGTGCTCGCCTCGCTGCACCCGGTCCACGACGTCACCGCCGTGGTTGCGTAGATCGCGCATGCTCACTTCAGCCATCAGGCGACCGTATCACGCGTGATACCCGATGGGGTGGACCGGGTCGGCGCTCGGGTTCTGCAGTGGCTGGAGGTGATGGCCTCCTCGATCAGCGAGTCGATCAGGTAGCGGCTGCTGGCTACCGGGTGTCGTCACGACCTCGGGAGTTGCGAGTTGGCCTGAGGCGAACCGGTCGATGTGATGCAGGTACTCGTTCATCACTGGGAGGGCCGCCAGTTGGAGCGGCACGCCCGACTTGTCCAGGAACGAAGGCATCGGTGACGACGCGCTTTCACATACGGACACGCTGGCGATCGACCGTCGACCGCGCGGTGTCAGAGGGGCTCGCGCAGGCGGACCAGGAACGTGGCACCGCCGCCGGGTGTGTCTTCGACCCAGGCCCCTCCGTCGTGGAGTTCGGCGAACTGGCGGACGAGCGCCAGGCCGATGCCCACGCCCGCAGAGCTGCCGCGCGCGCCCTGGCGGAAGCGCTCGAACATGGCCTCCTTGTCGCTGTCGGCGATCCCGGCACCGTGGTCGGCCAAGACCACCAGGATGTCGCGGCCGTCGCGTTCGACGCGCAGGTGCAGCGGTGTTCCCGAAGCGGTGTAGCGCCCCGCGTTGGTCAACAGGTTGACGACGATTCGCTCCAGCCAAGTGGGGTCCACCAGCGCACTGGCGGCCCGTGGGTCGACCGTGACAGTCAGGGCATGAGCCGCCGGTGCATGCGTGGCCACCGCGTCGGCCACCAGCGCCGCCACATCGGCAGTGCGGACGTCGGGGAGCAGGATTCCCTGCTTGATCCGATCCAGGTCGAGCAGGTCGGTGACCAGGTGTTCAAGCCGCTCCGCGTTGAGGTGGATGCTCCTGAGGAACTCGGTGACCCGCTCCGGAGAGAGGCGGTCTGCATGCGCGATCAGCGTTTCCGACATGCCCTTGGTCACGGCAATCGGGGTTCGGAGTTCATGGCTGACGGCAGCGATCAGGCCATCCTTGACGTTGTCGACTTCCCGCAGGCGATCTGCGACCTCGCGCTCGCGGCGGTAGGCGTCGGTGAGCATGGCCTCGGCCTCGTGGTGGTCCGTCGTGTCGCTGAACTGCACCAGTGGCCGGCGCCTCGGACCTTCGCCGAGGCCGGCGATGGTGACCGTGACCCAGCGGGGCGGGTGATCCTCGACCGCGAGCCGCCACTCGCCGCGAAGTTCGGCCACGTCCCCGCGGGTGACTCCGTGCAGGGCCTGGAGGACCTCGTCGCGGTGGCCGGGGAACAGGTCAGGCACACGCTGACCCTCCAATTCCCACATGGTCACACCGGTCAGATGCTCCAGGGCCGCGTTGGCCTGTTCGATCGTTCCGTCACGATCAACGACGGCCAGTCCCGTCGGCGCCCGCAGGAAGATCGAGCGGAAGCGGCTTTCGCTCTGTGCCACCGCATCCAGCGCGGCCTGCAGGCCGCGCTCGGACGCGGCGAGTTCCGTCACGTCGTTCAGCAGGATCGCCGTCAGTGAGGTCGTACCCTCCTGGAGTCGCCAAGCGGTGAGCTCGACGACCAGGCCCCCAGTCAGCTCGACGCGACCCTGCTCGCCCCGGCTGTCGGCCCTCTCCTCGTTGGGCTGCACCGCCGCCACGGCGGGGTCGAGGGCCGCAAGGGTCGACCCGACGATGTTCGCAACCTCGCGGTGCAGCAGCGCTGCGGCCGCCTGGTTGGCGATCAACACCATCCCGCTCGCGTCGGCCAGCAACACACCGAGCGGCGACCGTGCCAGCAGGTCATCCAGGAACTGCAGGGACCGAACGACGGGCAGCTCGGGCAGCGCAATGAGTTGCCGACCCATCTGGTCGGTGACCTGGGCGTGACGACGGCGGATGGCACCGCGTTGCATCGCCCCGACAACGGCGTGCTGGGCGTCCTGCGGCGCCACGAACGATACGTCCGCGGGGAGCAGGGGCGTCAGCCGGATGCGTTCCCTCAGCTCGTCGGACTTCCTCGACACCACGACCACGGGCGCGGAGTTGCCGGTCTGGTGAACTCGCTGGAGCACTCGAATCGGGTCGTCGACCCCGGCGCCGACCACGACCACGTCCGCGATCGGAGCAGGCTCGACTTCATCGATCGACGCGACCGCCATGGTGTGGTCACGCGAAAGCCGCCGGGCGAGGGCCTCGTCGCTGATCACGATGACGCGCCGCTGGCTCACAACTCGCCCAACAGGGGCCGGCCGAGGGCCACGCGCCCGGTCCAGATGCGCAGGAGGTCCGTCGTCGGCGACATGATGTGCGCGGCCCGGGCATCGCGCAGATTGCGGTGCAGGGCGCTGCCGTCGCGATAGGCGAGTCCGCCGGCCAACGTCATGGACTCGTTGACGACCTCCACAACCGCCTCGGCGATGTCCGCCTTGGAGGCGCACAGTGCCGGCAGGGCATCGGCTCGGCCGCTGTCCGTTCCCTCGGCCGCATGCAGGGCCAGCTGGCGCGATCGGGCAACGATGGCCCAGAGCCGCCCCACGTGGTGTTGGATGACGGGCGAATCGGCCAATGTCCGTGCCGTGTGCACATGGGAACGGTGCTGGAGGTGGTCGACGGCCGTGTTCATTGCCGACTGAGCGATCCCGAGGTACGTGCCGGACATGGCGACGAGGAAGTACGGCGCAATGACGCCGAACACGTAGCGGATCTCGTCGCCGACGCGGCCCAGCAGGGCATCTGCCGGCACGGTCACATCGTCGAGGTGGAGGGTCCGAGAGCTGTTGCCGCGCATCCCCATCCCAGTCCACTCGCCATCCCAACGCAGACCTGGCGCATCTGCAGCGATGACAAGGCAGGAGAATGACCCCGGTGGGGCCAGCGGGTCCGCGTCGACCGTTGACACCACGTAGGAGTCCGCACGGCCACCGTTGGTGACGAAGGACTTCGTGCCGTTGGCGTGGAGCGCCCCGTCCGTGGCGTCCAGAGTCGTCGTCGGCATCCAGAAGTGCGCCCCGGTGCCGGGCTCGCTCAACGCCAGGGTCGTGAGGTGGTCGCCGGCGACGATTGGCTTGAGGAAGTTGTCGACCTGCCAGGGCGACGCGTCGGCAGCGATCGTGGCTGCCGCGACGCAATGCATGCCGAAGCACAGAGCGGTCGAAGGGCACGCACTGCCGAGCACCTCGCCAACCCGGAGCAGGCCGACCGCACCCAGCCCGAGACCGCCGTACTCGGTGGGGACGACCAGCCCCCCGAGGCCCGCGTCGAGCAGGGCAGCGAGCCCTTCGGCCGGCCAGCGAGCATCCGCATCGATCGCTTCGGCCGCCGGCGCGATGACGTCACGGACCACGTCGCGGACCCGCTCAACGGTGTGCTCCAAGTCAACCGATTGCATCCAAGCCCCGATTGAGAACAACGTCCGCATCATCACCGTGTGGCTTGCGGCCTGCCTTCGTGGGCTTGCCAACCGCATTCCCAGCGTAACGGACGAGGTGCAATCCGGCACCGGGCGTCGGCGCGTGCTCTGCCAGGCTGCCCACGACGCCCGTGTCGGGTCGACAGGGCGCCGGAGTTGCCGGACTACTGTCGCGCCGATGTGGACTTGGGTGATGGAACGGCGACGGCAGGTCATCGTGCTCGTGAGCCTGTTCGCGGCGGTGCTCCTGCTGGTGCCCCTGATCTGGTGGCAGTACTTCGGGCCCGAGCGCTTCGAGGCCGACCTGCAGTTGGGCGTGGCGCCGGAGCACCTGACGGACGGCGGTGACGGGCTCGGCGCGGTCCTCGACGATGACGACCTCCGGTTGGACGAACGCGAGCGGGCCGAAGTTGAGTTGGCGCTGCCCGAGCCGCGCGAGTTGCCATCCCTGGACCTGTCACCCACGACGCAGGTGACGCTGCTGTTCTCCGTCGGGTCCGACGGGATGACGCGGGAAGAGGCTCGGCGCCTGCGTGTCAATGACCTGGGCGATCGGGGATCGGACCGTCTGACGGACTCGATCATGCTGTTGGTCAGCGACACGGCAACGCGCCAGGCGGCCCTGTTCTCCCTGCCGCGTGACCTCTACCTGGGTAACCGCGGTCGTCGGATCAACGCGACGTTTGCCAGTCACGGGATCCAGGCGCTGGTCGACGATGTGACCCGAGCCTCGGGCCTGCCCGTCCACCATGTCGTTCAGGTCAACTTCACGGCCTTCGCCAGGCTGGTGGACGCGGTCGGTGGCGTGGCGATCGCGGTTCCCCAGCCGATGGCCGACCTGTACTCCTCCCTCTACATCCCCTCGGCGGGGTGCTGGCGCCTGGACGGCGCTGATGCCCTGGCCTACGCCCGGTCCAGGCACTCGCTGACGTCAACCGACGGTGGTGCGACCTGGCGGATGGCCGCTGGTGCCAACGACTTCACGCGGATCAACCGCCAGCAGGGGCTGGTGTCGGCCGCTTGGGACCAGGTTCGCGGGTCCGGTTTCGTTCGCAGGATCCCCGACCTGGTGCGGCTTGCCGACGGGATGACCATCGATGCGGGATTGGGCATTGACGACGTCGTCGACCTTGCCCGCGCCTTCTCTGACGTCGCAGCGGGCCGCGTCGAGGGACACATCCTGCCAACCGCGCCGCGCCGGATCGCTGGGGCGGCGGTGCTGGTGATCGACTGGGACCGGGCGATGCCGCTGTATGCCCGGATGCGCAGTTGGCCGCCGGATGGCGATGCCGCCCCGGCACCGGCGGACGCCAGTGACCCGGACGCCAGTGACCCGGACGCCAGTGACCCGGACGCCAGCGGCCCGGACGCCAGCGGCCCGGACGCCAGTGACCCGGACGCCAGTGACCCGGACGCCAGTGACCCCGAAGCCAGCGACTCCGACTCCAACGGCGTCGGCACTTCCGGGGCTGAGGCTGGGTCACCTCCTCCGGCCGGATCGTCGGCGCGAACCGCTGCCATGGCCAGCGCGGGATGCTCGCGGTCGCAGGCCCTGGAGTTGGCCGACGATCCCCAGCGTTACCTCGCCGCCATCGCCGCAGGCGATTCCCCACCGGAATACCACCCCGGTCCTGCGATGCCGGCCGAAGAGTCGCCTGACCCGGATGCCGACCCAGACGCTGACCCGGGCGCCGACCCCTCGTCGGATCCCGACGCGGGCCCCGATGATCCCGAGCCGACGTCGACCCCGTCCGACGCGTCCACGGAACCAGATCCCGAACCCAGCCAGGACGGGGGCCTGCCGTCTGGCCTGCCGACCGATGACCCGGACGGCTGATCCGGTCTACCGTGCCGATTGCCGATCGACCAGGATCCGTCGTGACCGGTCCACAACGAGTGGCCGGAACCCTGATGTTCACTGACATCGAGGGTTCCACGGCACTCCTGCACGAACTCGGCGACGCGTTCCCCGACGCCATCAGCCAGCACCATCGCCTCCTGCGCGACGTTTTCGCCCGTCGGAGCGCCCGCGAACTGCGCACCGAGGGCGATGCCTTCCTGCTGCTGTTTCCGACCGCGGGGCAAGCCGTGCTCGCGGCCATCGAGGCCCAGGAACTCCTCGCTTCGACGGCCTGGCCCATGGACGCGCAGGTACGGGTCCGGATGGGAATCCACGCGGGCGAGATCATCGAGGTCGATGGCGAGCAGGTCGGCGTGGACCTGCATCGAGGGGCACGGATCGCCGCCGCCGCGCACGGCGGACAGGTCGTGCTGTCGGCCGCGACTGCGGACGGGCTGGGGACAATCCCCGGCGTGTCGTTCGTCGATCTCGGCCTGCACTGGCTGAAGGACCTGCCCGAGCCGGAGCACCTCGTGCAGGCCGTCGCGGTTGGGCTCGAGCAGGAGTTCCCTCCCCTGCGAAGCCTCGCGATACCGACGAACCTGCCCGACGTCGGCATGCCGCTCGTGGGCAGGGAGCGTGAGCTCGAGGAAGTCCGTGCACTCATCACGTCGAACGAGACGCGTGTGCTCACCCTCACGGGGCCGGGAGGGATCGGCAAGACGCGGTTGGCGCTGGCGCTGGCGGCGACCGTCGTGGATGAGTTTCCCTATGGCGTGTTCCACGTCGCTCTCGAAGGCGTGACCGATCCCGACGGCGTTCCTGCCGCACTTGCCGGGGCCCTTGGCCTCGAGGTGCGCGATTCGCTGGCGGTGGATCGCCTCGTTGACCATGTACGTGGCCGACGGACGCTCATCGTCGCCGACAACGTCGAGCACGTCGGGGGGGCCGCGGACTTCCTGGCGCGGCTGGCCGCGGGTGCCACCGGCGCGCGGGTGCTCGCGACGAGCAGGACGCCCCTGCACGTCGCCTCCGAGACCGAGTACGACGTCGGCCCGATGGCGGTCCCCGACGTGCTCGAAACGGATCCCGAAGTCCTGCTCGCCTGCGATGCGGTCGCCCTGTTCGTCGCACGAGCGCAGCGAGTTCGGCGAGGGCTGGACGTGGGCGAGCAGACCCTGCACGCCATCGCCGAGATCTGCCGACGCGTCGACGGTCTGCCGTTGGCGATCGAGCTCGCGGCGGCGCGGGTCAAGGCGCTGACGCCACCCGAACTGCTGGCGACGCTGGACCTTCACCTGCTGCGGTTCTCGGGACCCGTCGACGCGCCGGAGCGGCAGCGCACCCTGATGGGGGCCATCGACTGGAGCCACGCCCTGTTGTCGGCCGAGGAACAGGCGTGCTTCCGTAGGTTGTCCGTGTTTCGCGGGACCTTCTCCCCGGCGGCGGTCGAGGCCGTTGTGGGCCCGACGATGCCGGATGCGGACACGCTCGACATCGTGACGCAACTCGTCGACCAGAGCCTGGTTCGGGTGGTCCCCCACTCCGAACAGACACGCTTCACGCTGCTCAACACGATCGCGGCCTACGCGACTGAGCACTGCCGCAACGACCCGATGGCTGGCCAGTCGCTCCAGTCGCACGCTCGATACTTCGTCGAAGGGATCGCGGCGCTCGACCTCGACGGTTCGGACCAGTCGGGGTGGGCGTGGATGGATCGCGAGCACGACAACCTCCTGATCGCTTTGGAACGCCTCCTGGACGACGTCGAACTTGGAGAGGACGACGCGGTGCTGGTCCTGGCCGAACGGCTGGGTCGGTACTGGTATCGCCATGGTCGCCTGATCCCCGGTGTTGAACGGATCAGCCGAGTCCTGGCGCAGCCACGCACGAGCCAGTCCCCCCTGCGCGCCAGCGTGCTCTTCCGCCTGGGGGTCTTGCGGACCGAGTTGCACGATCCGCAGGCACTGGTCGATCTCGGCGAGGCACTCCGCCTGGCGGAGTCGGCGGGCGAGGACGGGCTCGCGGCGCGGCTGCACAACAGCCTCGGCGTCGCACAGATGAACCAGGGCGACCTGGAGGCGGCGGGTCGCAGCCTGCAGACCAGCGTGAGACTTCGCGCCAAGCATGACGACGAGCGCGGGCTGGCGACCACACTCACCAACCTGGCGGTCCTGCGCACCGCCGAGGGACGCAGCCCCGAGGCGCACGAACTCCTGATGCAGGCCCTCACGCTCGACGAGCGGCACGGCAACGAGTGGGGCGTGGCCATTGACCGACTCAACCTGACCACCGTTCACGCCGAAGCCGACGAGCTGGAGGAGGCCGAGCGACTCCTCGGACGCGCACTCCAGTCATTCGTGGCGTTCGACGACCAGGACAGCATCGCGACCTGCCTGATCGAGGCCGCGCACATCGCGTGGCGTCGTGGTGATGCGGCTCGAGCGGCCACGCTGACGGGGGCCTCCAGCGCCCTGTTCAGGCGGGTCGGCAGCCAGCCGGCCGCCTACGAGCGTGCCCGGCACGAGCGCCTGGCCGCTGAGGTCGCTTCGACGTTGGGACCGCGATTCGCTGACATCCAGCTGCTCGGTGCCAGCATGACGCTTGAACAGGCCGTGGCGCACGCCGCTGCCGGCTGGGCAGACCGCGGACCGTGAGCACCACGACCTCCGCCCTCGCGCCATCGCTAGAGTCGCGCCGGTCACCACCGACAGGGAGACGGTCATGGGCGAGCACGACGAGGAGGTCGCGTCGGGCAAGGGCGGCAAGCGCAAGATGCTGCTGTTCTTGGTCGCCGCGGCCGCTGCGGCCGCCGTGGTCATGAAGAAGAAGCGGGAACAGGAGCTCGACGAGGCCCTCTGGGAGGAGCCCCGAGCTCTCTGATCTCCTGGCGCCATGCGCGACCACAGGCCGGGCCGGTGACGGCCCGGCCTGTTGCTACGCCAGCCGGGGTCGTTCTGACCGTGACGTGGACGGCCGCCAGCCGCGCCGCGCCACCCAGGGTTGATAGATCGGTGGGACAGTCTCGAATGTAGTCCACAGTTGTTCCCACAGCTGTGCGGAACCGGGACCAGAATCGAAGGTTTTCCCCAGATACGGGCCGGATTCGGCCGCCCTTGGCTCGAAGTTTCGGGGTTCTTCCACGGATGTGGTTTACGCCGTGGACGAACAGGTGTTCCCACACGGTTCTCCACAGAATGCTGTGGACGAGTGCCCCAGGTGTTGGCCTCAGACCAGGACGGACAGGCGGCCGCACTGGTCCAGTCGCGCGGTGTATTCCGCCCACGCGTCGCCCAGACGGTGGGCTGCCTCGGTCAGGACGTCCGGTCGGTGCCCGAAGGGGAGGCGCAGGTAGTCGCTGTGGGCCTCACTGGTCGATGACACCGCACCCGGCGCGATCCCGACCCCGTGACGGGCGGCGACCGGGACGAACGCAGCGGCGTCGCCGCGCGACATGTGGGTCCACAGGCACAGGCCGCCGTCCGGCTCTGCCCAGGTCCATTCTGGGATGCGTTCGCGCAGCACGCCAGTGAGTACCTCGTAACGGTGGCGACGTTCGAGTCGCCGGTTCTCGCGGATCTCGTCGGCTTGTGGCAGCAGGCGCGACGCGATCACCTGGCTGGCGACGGGCGTGCCGATGTCGGTGGACGCCTTCAGCCGTGCAAGCCGTGCAAGGGTGGCTTCGTCTCCGCGGACATAGCCCAGCCGCAGTCCACCCCAGAACAGCTTGGACAGCGAGCCGACCGTGAGCACCGGGGCGTCGGCATCGAACCGGTGCAGTGGCGCCGCGATCGCCCCGTCGAACGCGGTCTCCGCCAGCGATGTGTCGTCGATCAGGATCGTCTCCGACTCGCGGGCCGCGTCGACCAGCAGTCGTCGGGCGTGGTCGGGCATCGTCCAGCCCGTCGGGTTCTGCACGGACGGGATGACGTAGGCGAGCCGAGGCCGATGACGGCGAATGGCGGCGACGAAGGCCGACACGTCGGCGCCGCGGTCGCGGATCGGCGCCCACCGTATGCGCGCGCCCGAGGTCATGAAGTCGTCCAGCGCGGTCGGGTACGTCAACTCCTCCACAAGCACCTCGTCACCCGGCGCGAGCAGGAGGTTGGCGATCAGCGAGATGCCCTGCTGGGCACCCGTGGTGACGATGACCTCGCCATGGCGCGTGGGCAGCCCGAACGTGTCCGTCAGGTAGGTCGACAGGGCCTGGCGCAGGCTGGGCAGGCCGGCGGGGTAGTAGCCGTGCCCGGTGGCGTCCAGGGTGTCGCGGTCCAGCTGGAAGGCCGACTCCGGGAGGTCGTCGAGGCCGACCCAGTAGGCGCCCCGGAGGTCGATGCCGTCTGTGCCGAGGTCCATCAGCATGCCCTGGAGCAACTGGTTGCGGCGCAACAGCGTCGCGACCTGGGCCTCTCGAGGCGAGTGGATCGGTGAGTGGCCGTCCAACACGACCGTGCCGGAGCCGTGGCGGGTGCGGACCAGGTCGTCGTCGCGGAGTCGGTCGTAGGCGGCAACCACCGTGCCGCGACTGACGGCGAGCGCGTCAGCCAACCGGCGTTCCGCGGGCAGACGAGCCCCAGGGGCCAGGTTTCCGGCGCTGATCATCGCTTCGAGGCCGTCGGCCAATGCGGAGTACAGCGGGCCGCCACCGGTGCTCCAGTGCCCGAGCTTGTCCGCCAACTCGCCTTCGCTGATGGCCAGTCGCATGCCACGCCTCCCAGAAGTGGACTGGACCATACCGGCAGAAGTGGACCAATTGGAATCAACCTGTCACGGACTACCGCGTCACACTGCGAGGCGGGTCCCGATGGGACCCGCCTCGCGGTGTTTCGCCGACACGACGCCCGCGCCAAGGGACCGTCCCACCCACCACCGGACGCTCCATGGCGGCGGGCGTCGTGAGCAGCAAGGTGAGTGTGGGGGCAGGCAGGGGTGGACTGCGGGCGCCACCCTGGCCGATCGGGCAACGGCCGGCTGGCTCAGAGCCAGCCGCGGGAGCGTGCGAACAGGGCTTGGCCCAGCACCAGCAGGGCGGTCACGACCAGCAGCGCCAGCGTGAGAAATGCCCCGTAGCCGAACCGGAACAGCTCGAAGGCATGGTCGAAGATCAGCACCGGGAAGAACAGCGTCGCCGAATCGGGGCCGCCGTCGGTCAGGGCGTAGGCCGGGACGACGTTGACCTGCAGGCTCAGGATCGTGTCGCGCACCGCCAGCAAGGCCAGCAGTGGCGCGATCTGGGGCAGGGTGATGTGGCGCAGCAGTTGTCGGGGCGAGGCACCGTCGATGCGGCCCGCGTCGTACAGGGACGGGTCCAGTGACCGCCGCGCCGCGAGGACGACAAGGAACGCCTCACCGATCGGCAGGAGCATCATGGCGGCGATGGCCACCCGGGCGCCCCACGGCGAACCAAACCAGTTCGGGCCGGTGACGCCGATGGCCCGCAGCACGCCATTGACGGGACCGAACACGGGGTTGAACGCCCACAGCGCCAGCAACGCCAGGCTCAGGTCAGGCAGGACGGACGGCAGGTAGACGGCCGCTCGGGCGATCCTGTTGCCGCGTCGCGGGCTTGCCAGCGCCAGCGCGAACGCCGTGGCAGCGGCCAGTCGAAGCGGGACGGTCAGCAAGGCGTGCACCAGCGATGCGCGCATGGCCGCGCCCACCAATGGGTCGCGCCACGCCTGGCGCAGGTTGTCCAGCCCGGTGAAGGTCCCCGGTGTGAAGGCGGTCTGGTTGGTGAACGCATACCAGCCGGTCAACAGCATCGGCACACCGAGCAGGACGACGACGCCCAGGATGAACGGGCCGGCAAGCAGCGCCGAGCGTGCTCCCCAGCGCGTCACGAGTCGGGCGCGAACGACAGTTCGCGGAGCCGCGCACGCGCATCCTCGCGGCTGATCCGTCCGTAGAAGGCTGCCTCCAGGATGTCGTCGGCGCGGCGCTCCACCTCGTTCCATGACGCGGTGGAGGGGGTTGCGCGCACGACCTGGATGTTGTCCAGGAAGACCTGGGCATGGGTGGGCGGCACGTCGTTTCGCAGGAATGCAGCCGACGCTGCCACGTCGATCCGGGACGGAACGGTCCGGCCGGACTCGGCCAGGATCGTCTGGCCGGGCACGGTCGAGGCGAACTCGACGAACGCCCATGCCGCGTCCGTGGTGTCCAGTCCCGCCGGCAGGCAGAACGCATCGGAATGGAGCATGGTCACGTCGCGCCCGCCCGGTGCGATCGGGAAGGGCACGACATCCCAGGCGAAGTCGGTGATGGTGCGAAACGTCGGGACCTCGATGCGGCTGGACCACAACATCGCCAGGTCGCCGTCGAGGAACCGATCGTGCGATCCTCGCGCCTGTTCAGCGAGGTCTGGGGGTGTCACCTCGTGGACAAGGTTGAGGTCGAGCAGGAAGTCCAGTGCGTCGCGCTGTGGGAAGTCGTCCAGCGTCAGGCGCGTGGGGGCGACCATGTCGTCGACGAGTTCTGCGCCGGTGGACCACACCAGGGGTGCCAGGCGGACCAGGCTTGGGCTGGTGCCAAGCCCGTACACGCCGCTGTCGGCGTCGGTCAGCGCGGTCGCCACCTCGACCAGGGTGTTCCAGTCCAGGCCATCGAAAGGGACGTCGAGCCCTGCTGCCTCGAACAGGTCGAGGTTGACGTAGGTGACCAGCGATGACACGTTCTGCGGCAGGCAGGACAGGTCGCCGCCGTCGTAGCGGAAGGCGGTCAGGGGTTCTTCGAAGAAGTCGGCGAGGTCGATGACGTCGCTGACCTCGATGAGCGGCTGCACGGGTTGCAGCGCGCCCAGTGCCGCGAACTGGCCATAGCGGCGGAAGTTGACCAGGAACACGTCGGGTGGATTGCCGCCCGCGAATCCGGTGGTCAGCCGGGCCAGGAGCTCATCCTGGCCCGCAACCGCGTCGATCACGACGTTGAGGTCTGGTCGCTGGGCATGGAACGCGGTTGCGACCTCCTGGTACGCGGCCCGTTCCTCGGGGCCGCCGAACATCAGCAACCGGATCGTCGTTGGCACCGCGTCCGAGGCTGACGTGGCCGGCCCGGGCGCCGTGCAGCCCGCCACGACCAGCGCCGCGACCAGCGCCGACGCAGCGCCCCGCACGGCAGGGCGACGAGCTGCCGCCGACGTCATGTCGCCGTCCATTGTTGCGGGTCCAGGAATCTGCGCTGCGCCAGCAGGAACAGCAGCACGGGCGGGATCGCCGACGCCGTTGCCCCGGCCAACAGCAGCGGAAAATCGGTCGGGTTGAGCGCCTGCAGCAGCGACAGCCCCAGGGGCAGGGTCGCGCGGCCAGGGTCGCCGACGTAGAGCAGTGGATCCATGAAGTTGCCCCAGTGCGCTGCGAAGGCCAGCACTCCCACGGCCATGGATGCAGCACCCGCATTCGGCAACGCCACGGCCCACCACGTTCGCAGCGGTCCGGCCCCGTCAACGGCTGCGGCGTCGAACACCTCGTCGTCGATGCGATGGAACGCCCACCAGTAGATGATGACGAAGAACGGCGAGGTGGCGACCAGCGACGTCACCATGAGGGCGCCCAACGAGTCGCCCAGTCCCAGGAAGCCGAATACGCGCGCGCGCGGCACCCACACGGCCGACGCAGGGACGAGCAGCACCACGATGATGGCCAGCAGGGCAAGACGCTGCAGGCGTGGCCGCAGCAGTCGAATGCCCAGGCCCGCCAGGCTGGCCACGACGACGGTCACCGGGACCGCGACGGCCACGACCAGCAGCGAGTTGCGCAGGTAGGTCGCGACCGGCAGCAGGTCCACGACGGCGGCATAGGCGTCCAACGAGGCACCCGCGGGCACGACCTCGAACGTTGCCGGCGGCGGGGCGCCACGCTCGCGCAGGGAGCCCAGCAACAGGATGACCACGGGCAGGGCCCACAGCGCGGCCGCAACCAGGGTGGCCGCGCGGCCCAGGGCGCGGCCCGCCGTCGGGACGCGCCAGACGTGGCCAGCTGTCACCAGTGGACACCCTTGAGCAGGTGGGCGAACGCCACGCCCTCGGCACTTGCCCTCTGCTTCTTCGCCCCGTCACCCTTGGCGGCTGAAGAATCCGGGAAGAGCTTGTAGGCCGTGTGGAGCAGCTGGTCCATGACCTTGGGTGCCACCGCGTACATGATCTGGCCGAAGTTGCCCGCCCCCGTCGCAACGCGCTTGGGCCGGTCGATCATCGCGTTGGTGATCATGACCGCGGCTTCCTCGGGCGTGATGGTCGGGAAGTTCTGGTAGATGCCGGTCGGGGCAATCATCTTGGTCTGCACCAGCGGCATGTAGACCGTGGTGATGTGCACGCCATCGTCGATGACCTCGCTGCCGATCACCCGACTGAAGGCATCCAGCGCGGCCTTGGATGCCACGTACGCGGAGAAGCGCGGCGCGCCCGTCTGCACGCCGATCGAGGACACGTTGATGATGTGGCCCCTGCGCCGGGCCGTCATGGAGGGCAGCAGGCCCATGATGACCCTGATCGCCCCGAAGTAGTTCAACTGCATGGTGCGTTCGAAGTCGTGGAACCGGTCATAGCTCAGCCGGATCGACCGACGGATCGACCGACCGGCGTTGTTGACCAGGATGTCGACGTGATCGTGCTCGGCGAGCACCTCGGCAATCATGCGGTCGAGGTCGGCCATGTCGGACAGGTCGGCGGGGTGGACGCTGGCCGTGCCGCCGGCCTCCTCGATCTGTTCCTTGACGGCCTCCAGCTTCTCGCGGGTTCGGCTGACCAGCAGGACGTGTGCACCGGCTTCCGCGGCGTCCAGTGCCACCTGCATGCCGATGCCGTCCGAGGCGCCGGTGACCATCACGATCTTGTCGGCGATGGCGCCGCGCAACGAATGGTCGCGGAAGAGCTCAGGGTCGAGGTTGCGCTCCCAGTAGTCCCACAGGCGCCACGCGTAGTCGTCCAGTGGGGGCACCGTGATGTCGGTGCCCTCGAGCGCTGCCTCGGTGTTGTCACGGCGGTACTTGGTCGGCCAGTTGATGTAGCGCATCGCCTCGTCGGGGATGCCCAGGTCGCCGAGCACGGCCGTCTTGGCGTTGGCGAGCGGCGCGATGGAGCCGAGGACCCGCTTGGCGGGGGTGGGAATGAGGCCGAGTGCGGCGGAATCGATGCGCATCGTGAACTGCGGGGCGTGGGCGGCCTTTGCGAACGTGTTGATGATCTCACCCGCCGTCGGTGGGACCTTGTCGACCAGGTGGTACGCCTTTCCGTTCCACTCGTCGCCTTCGAGGTGGGCGATGTGGTCCATGGCCTTCACGACGAAGTCCACCGGGACGATCGGGATGCGCTTGCCCTCGATGCCGATCAGGGGAAACCACTGTGGCAGCATCCCGCGCAGCCGCTGGATCAGCTTGAAGAAGTAGTACGGGCCGTCGACCTTGTCGATCTCACCCGTCTCCGAGTGGCCGATCACGATGCCTGGTCGGTAGACCCGCCAGGCGACCTTCGACTCGGCCCTCGCGAGCACCTCGGAGTCGTGCTTGGTCGTGAAGTAGGGGTTGTCGAGGCCCGTTGCCTCCTCCAGCATCGACTCCTCCCACCAGCCCTTGTACTGGCCCCCCGCGGCGATCGACGAGGTGTGGTGGAAGACCTTGGGCTGGATGCGGTTGACGACCTGCACGACGTGACGCGTGCCGTCGACATTGGCGCGCTGCTGCTCATCCGCCGGAGCCGTGATGTCGTAGATCGCGGCGAGATGGAAGACGTGGTCGACCGTGCCCTTCAGCTCGTCGAGCATGGCCTTGTCCAGGCCGAGGTTCTTGGCACCGAGGTCTCCGATGATGGGCTTGATCCGCCGCCGTGTGGTTCCCCAGGCCTTGATCCTCGCATCGAGCCTGTCGACGGATCCCTCGCGGACCAGGCAGTAGATCGGTCCGGTGCGGTTGTCGATCAGCTGTTGGACGAGGTGGCCTCCGATGAAACCGGTGGCACCCGTGACGAAGTAGGCCATGTTCCCCTCCCCAGGGCTGGTGGATCGACGGCGACAGCCCGGCGGACAGTAGGCGCCACTGCCGATCCACGCCCGCCATCGCGTTGTGGGTCGACTTGCCTGCGAGCGATCGGCGGTCAATCGACCGGCAACCAGGCGTTGTCGGGTCAGGCGGTCTCGACCTGGTCCGCGAGGAACTGCAACTCCATCAACCCGCCTTCGATGCCGGCGATGAAGTCCTCGATGTCGGGGACGCTGTCCCAGTCGGCGGTGACACCGAAGGTCAGCTCGCCCGCGTAGGAGAACACGGCGACCACGATCCGCATCGGTGTCGCCAAAGGCGCATACGGGAACGTGTGCAGCAGCTCCCGACCCAACAGGTAGCGCGGCATCTGGGGCCCCGGGGAGTTGGTGACGACGGTGTCGACCGCGAAGGGCTCCGTCCCGCGGACCAGCCGGGCGGCGGCGCGCATCCCCAGCCCCAGCAGCATCGGCGGTGCGAACCCGGCCAGCGAGGTCAGGGTGTCCGCGGCGACCGATTGGCTGGACGGATGTGCATCGGCGAGTTGTGCGCTGATGGACGCCAGCGCCGTGGCGGGGTCCTCGGCCCCCACGGGGAGCTCGGCGATGACCGCACTGACACGGTTGCGCCAGCTTCGCTCTCCCTCGTTGCGGACGGACACCGGCACCATGGCCTTGACGGTCCGTCCTGCCACCTCCTGGCCCCGGGCCAGCAGGAGGTCGCGGAACCCGGTGGTGACGGCGGTCAGGATCACGTCGTTGACGGTCCCGCCAAGGACGTCCTTGATTCGCACGACGTCATCCAACGGGGTCTGCGCCCAGCCGTAGCGGCGGTGCGGCCCGATCGCGCCAGTGATGTGCCCGCCGGGACGCGGACGCACCAGCCCGGCCAGTGAGGTCAGGGCACGGGCGGTCTCAAGCGTCTGTCCGACGATGCGCAGCGGCAGGGTCACCGCACCCCTGATCGTGGCGATCGGGTCGTCTGGGCGCACGAGATCGCCCAGGGCGTTGCGCAGCAGGGCCAGGTCGGTTGCCGGTTCACGCGCCTGCCATGTGGTGGCTGCTCCCTCGCCAATCCCGGCTGCCGCGCCGGAGGGTGGCTGCGTGGCGTCCAGGATCGCGGTGAACAGCTCAGCGCCGGGCATGCCGCCCAGGAGGGCGTGGTGGAACTTGCCGACGATGGCCCAGTGTTCGCCGTCGACGCCGTCCACGATCCACAGCTCCCACAGCGGCCGCGCGCGGTCCAGAGGCTGGGCCATGACGCGAGCAACCATCGCACGCAGCTCGTCGATCCCACCGGGCGCGGGCAGGGCCGTGCGCCGCACGTGGTGGTCCAACTTGAAGTGGACGTCGTCCTCCCAGACTGGTCGCGCGGTGCCGAACGGCACGCTGCGAACACGCTGGCGGTGGCGCGGCGCCTGGTCCAGCCGCGACTCGATCAGGGCCAGGAGTTCGGCCTGTGCCGGGGCCGGCCCAGCAAACACGGCGATGGAGCCGACGTGCATGTGGTTGACGTCGTCCTCGAGGGCGAGGAACGACACGTCGAGCGGGGCCAGACGCTCCACCGGCAGCTCCTGCTCTGCAGAGAGCGCCAGCCTACGCGACCGGCTTGGCGCGCAGCCGAGCGTCCTTGGTCACGTGGCGGCGCCTGATCGCTGGTGGGGGCGCAGGACGAACAGCCCCTGCTCGATCCCACTGACCAGGACGTTGCCCGAAGGCAGCCATGGATACACCCCCCAGGCGCCGTTGAACCGGGGTTCGTCGTCGGCCGGGTAGATGTCGAAGAACCCCACCTCGGTCAGCTGGGCATGCGCAAGGTCCGTCAGTTGCAGCAGGCGATAGCCGGCCCGATAGTTGGCCTGGTGGACGAGGTTTCCGGTCACGTGCATGTTGTGGTCGATGGCGGTCGTCCCGTGCTGGTGCTTGCCCCGAAGCCTCGGCGCGTCGAGGTCGCGGACGTCGAAGACCAGCGTCGTCGTGGGCAGGTCGTAGCGCTGCTCGTCGAGTTCGTCGCCGACCAGGAACCAGGCCGCGTCGTCGGTCAGCCAGCCCTGATGGGTGTAGGCGGCCTGCGGGTACGACGTGCGACTCAGCATGACGGGCGCAGCAGCGTCGGTCAGATCCCAGATCGTGAGGGTGTCCTCGTTGGATGCGAGGCAGATCTCCGCCCCGCGGTGGTCGACATCAGGGCCGTCGTAGGTCACGCACTGCATGTCGTGGGTGTAGCCGTCGAGGTCGACGCAGCCGTCCTGCGCGATCGGGGTGAAACCGGTGACCAGCGGCACGCTGGCGGCCAGGTTGATCACGAACGGGCCGCCGTCGCACTCCTTCGATCCCACCGCGTACAGCCGTGCCGAGTCCGGGTTCACCACCAGGTTGTGCACCGAGCCCGTCGGCACGTGCCAGTTGCTGGCGATCCAGGTCCTTGGGCCGGTGACGCCGCGCAGCTGGGTCAGGTCGAAGGCCTGGATGCCGTGAAGCGGTGCCGCGTCGGCCGCGATGTAGGCGACGTCGTCGAACACCTTGATGTCGCGCCACACGGACTCCAACGTCTGGGTGCCCAGGTCACCAAGCCAGCGCGGTGCGATCGGATCGGTCACGTCCACGATCGCGACGCCAGTGGACTTGCCGACCAGCGCGTACTCGGCACCGGTTTCGGGGTCGGCCCAGCCCCAGATGTCGTTGCCGTCGCCACCACCGATCGCGTCCAGCGGCAGGTGGGCCAGCAGGTCGACGTTGTCGCACGGGAACTCCCCGGCCATGCCGTTGACGCACGGCAGGTTCGTGGACGTGAGCTGGGATGCCAGCGGGGCGGCATCCGCGCGGTCAGCAAGCTTGCGCTGGTGAACACGGTCGTGGGTCGTCGGGGCGGCCGCGACCAGGTTGCTGGTCAATGCCGACGCGGCCGCGAGGACGGCAAGGGCGCGAAGCGGGCGCAGGCGCACGGAAGGCTCGATCGGGGTTGTTGGTGGTCTCAACGACTTCGCCACCAAGGGGTGACGTCCCTGCAAGGTTGCGCCAAGGTGACCCCCCGGTGAAATGACGGGCTGATCGTGCAAGGATCGACCGAATGGCCCGTAGCGTGTCACGCGCCGTGTCCGAGATGGGCCGGGCAAGGAGTTGTGATGGATCGACGTCGTTTCCTGCGCTCAGCTGGTGCCGCTGGTGTCGCGCTCGGGTTCGGTCCCGGGTTCTGGCAGGGGGCCCTGGCCGCGCCGGCCAGGCCCGGCCCGGGGCCGTACGGCCCGTTGGTGGAATCCAACCTGGCCGGCGTCTTCCTGCCGGAGGGGTTCAGCGCCCGCGTCATCGCCGTCGGCGGTGTGGCGGTCGGCGTCACCCAGCAGTCGGCCATCGAGTACGTCTTCCCCCCATTTCCGGACGGCAGCGCCTGCTACGCGACCGACGACGGTGGCTGGGTCCTCGCGATCAACAGCGAGGTGCCGCGTTCGTCGGTCCTGCGCGCGGGCCTCGGGGTGCCAGCCGACTTCCAGACCGGCGGGTGCTCGGCGATCAGGTTTGCCGCCGACGGCACGGTCACCGACGCGTACTCGATCCTGACGGGCACGGACGGCAACTGCGCCGGTGGCCAAACACCGTGGGGCACCTGGCTGTCCTGCGAGGAGCCCCAGGTCGAGCAGCAGTTCACCGGCGAGTGGGCCCGTGGCGCGGTCTTCGAGTGCGACCCGTTCACCCCGTCGGAGGGCACGGCGCTGCCGGCCATGGGCCTGTTCAAGCATGAGGCCGTCGCCATCGACCCGGTCAACGGCCACGCCTTCCTGACCGAGGACGAAACCGACGGCACGTTCTACCGCTATGTCCCCAGCGCCTACCCGGACCTGTCTGCAGGGACGTTGCAGGTCCCAAGGGTCGACCAGTCCACGGGCGGGGTCACGTGGTTCGACGTCCCCGACCCGTCCGCGGCCGACCAGCGAACGGCCGCGCAGGTCGAGGGGACGACGCTGTTCGACGGCGGCGAGGGTGCTTGGTACGACGAGGGCTACGTCTACTTCACGACCAAGAACGACCACATCGTCTGGGTCCACGACATCGCGAACCAGACGATCTTCAAGCTGTACGACTACGCGGATGATCCGACGTCGCCGCTGGGCCCCGACGGGCCGGGCGACACCTCCGTCGACAATGTCGTCGTGGCGCCATCGGGTGACCTGCTGGTTGCCGAGGACGGCGGCAACCTCGAGATCTGCATCATCACCGCCGACACGCGCGAGGTGGCGGCCATCCTGCGCCTGGAGGGCGACGAGCACGGCGGGTCCGAGATCACCGGGCCGTCGTTCTCGCCGGACGGGACGCGGCTGTACTTCGGGTCGCAGCGATCCGGTGTCCAGCCCGAGGGTGGTGCGGGCGACCCCACCGGCGAGGCCCCCATCTCCGGTAGCGGACTGGGCATCGCCTACGAGGTCACGGGCCCATTTCGCACCGAGCGCGTCGGCATCGCGGCGGTCGGGGCCTCCGGCCAGGCTGCGCCGATCTCCACGCCGGCTCCGACACCGGCCGATCCGACCGCGGCGCCGCTGCCCGCCACCGGCGCCGGTCCCGCCGCGGTCGCGGCCGGCCTGGCCGTGACCGCCATCGCCGCCACCCTGCGCCGCCGTAACGCCGTGACCCCACCCGCTCTGCCCGCCCTGACCCCACCCGCCCTGACCCCACCCGCCCTGACCCCACCCGCCCCCGAGCCTCCCATCGAGTGAGTCCCGGGCATCGGGACCGCCGGTTGTGAAGGTCCACTCCAACTGCCAGAAGGGTTGTCGCGTGACCTTGTCGATGCAGCGTCGAGAGTTCCTGCGCCGGGCCGGGCTGACCGGTGCTGCGGCGGTCGCGGTCGCCGCCGGGTTGCCCCGGCCGGCGGCGGCGCAGGACGCGGACCTCGCCCCGTTCCTGCATGGGGTCGCATCCGGTGACCCGTTGCACGACCGCGTCATCCTGTGGACTCGCGTGACCCCACCGACTGGGCATGACGAGCGCCCGATCCCGGTGCGTTGGGTCGTCGCGACTGACGTCGAGTTCGGCAACGTGGTCGCCGCTGGCACGGTCGACGCCACCGCCCAGCGCGACTGGACCGTGCGGGTCGACCCGACGGGGCTCGAGCCGTTCACCTACTACTTCTACGCGTTCCAAGCCCTGGGTCAGGCCAGCCTGGTCGGACGCACCAAGACGGCAGCCGCCCCCGGTCAGGCCGTCGATCACGTCCGCTTGGGGGTCGTGTCGTGTGCGAACTACCAGGAGGGCTTCTTCAACGCCTATGCCCGGCTGGCCGACCGCGATGACCTGGACGCGATCATCTGCACCGGCGACTACCTGTACGAGTACGAGGACGGCGGTTACGGCCCAGGTTCGGCGATCGGGCGCGGGCATGAACCGCCAGTGGAGATGACCGAGCTGGTGCACTACCGGGGCCGCCATGGCCACTACAAGCTCGACCCGGACCTGCGCAGGCTGCACCAGCTGTTCCCGTGGGTGACCACCTGGGACGACCACGAGTCGGCGAACAACTCGTGGCGCGATGGCGCGGCCAACCACGATGACAGCGAGGGAGACTGGGCCGAACGCAAGGCGTGGTGCCAGCAGGCCTACGACGAGTGGATGCCGATCCGACCGACGGGCGATCGCGCGAAGATCTACCGCCACCTGCCCTGGGGGGACCTGGTGGACGTCGTCGTGATGGACACCCGCCTGGAGGGCCGCAACCGGCAGGTCACCTATCCCGGCACGGACACGGAGAACCTGGGGGGGCTGATCGTGTCGCCCGACGCCTCGGACCCCAACCGGCACATCGTGTCCCCGACGCAGATGGAGTTCGTGACCTCGACCCTGTCAGCGTCGCCGGCGCGGTGGAAACTGGTCGCTCAACAGGTGATCGTTTCGCAGTGGAACGCTGGGGCGATTCCGTTGCTGCCGGAGGAGGTGCGCTCGCTGGACTTCCCGATGCTGGTTCGCGACGGCGGCAATGCCGCCAATGCTGATGCGTGGGACGGCTACCAAGCGGACCAGTTGCAGTTCATGCGCCACATCGGCGACAACGCCATCGACAACGTCGTGATCCTGACGGGTGACGTCCACTCGTCCTGGGCGTTCGACGTGACGACCGAGCCGTCCAACCCCACCGTCTACAACCCGGTGACGGGTGACGGGTCGGTGGCGGTGGAGATCGTGTGCCCGGCGGTCGCGTCGGAGTCCCTCGGTGACACGTTCAACGGGATCACGATGACGCCGGTCGGCGCCGACGCCTTCGAGGCGGCCATGCGGGCCAACAACCCGCAGCTGAAGTATCTCGACTCGCGCAGGCAGGGCTTCGTCATCCTGGACATCACGCCCGAGCACTGCCAGGCCGACTGGTTCTACGTGACCGTGGAGGCACCCAACGACGCCGAGGAGTACGGCGCGTCGTGGGAGGCGCGGCATGCCGCGAATCGACTGACTGCGGCGGCGGCGGCGAGCGAGCCCAAGGCGCCGGCGCCGCAGCGGCCCGCCCCGGGGGCCGTGCTGCCCAGCGGCGATCCCGAGCCTGCGCCCGGCCCGCTGCCAGCAACGGGTGGTGGAGCGGTCGTCCTGGGTGCTGCCGCGGTCGTGGGCGCGGTGGTGCTGCGCCGGCGTGGCGGGCAGGGCACGACGGCCGCAGTCGAGGCGCCACTTCGGCCGGGACCGCGCCCGGGGGAGCAGAACCGATGAGTGGCATCTCTCGGCGGGCCCTGTTGCGTGCGGGCGTCGGCCCGGGCCAGTGGCCCGGGCCGTCAGCGCCCTCGCGGCTGCGCCGTGGTGCGGCTCAGCCGCCGAACGGGTTGAACAGCTGCCCGCGCAGTGCCCCGCCCGGGTGCGCGTCGGTGTGCACGTTCACGTAGAACCCGCCTGGATCGGCCAGCATGGCGTCGATCACCGCCGCGTCGGCGTCGACACACACGGTGCCCTCGCCGATCTCCGGAGGTGTCAACGGCACGACCACATCCCCGTTCTCCCCCTCTGGAGCCTGGTGGACGTGCATGCCGGTGACCGACTCGCCGCCGACCTCGAAACCCGCGTAGTAGCACAGGATCGTGTGGTCATCGGACGGCGTCAGCAGGGCGGTGAACCCGCCGCCGGCGACCTCGGCCGGTGGCACCTCTGCGTCACCGGTGAGCTCCGCCAACCCGATGACGTCCGGTGCGAACAACTGGCCACGCATCGCGCCACCCGGAAACGATGCGGTGTGGAGGTTCACGTAGTAGTCGGCCGGGTGGGCCAGGACGTCGGCCACCAGGGCCTCGTCGAGGTCGAAGGCGCACGACCGCACGAAGGCGGAGCCCCCCTCATCGCCGGACACCGGCGGGCGCAGCGTGACAACGGGCGGCCCGCCGACGCCCACGACCCCGTCGTGGATGTGCGCGGCCGTGATGGGCTCGTCGAACCCGTACCCGGACAGTTCGTAGCACAGCACGGTCGGGTCGTCGGTGCCTGCGACGGTCGCGTCGCCGGTCTTCTCGGGTGTCTCCGCGGGCCCCGGCACCTCGTTCGCTCCGGCCATCACGCCCACGACGGCGCCGGGGTCACCGAACTGGCCGGAGCTGGCGGCCGCCCGCGCCCGTTCGCAGGCCACGGCGTTGGTCTGCGGTCCGCAGATCGGTCGCGTGCCGAAGGAGATGGGTTCGAGGAACGCCTGCGGGATGTCGGGCCCGTTGACCAGGGCCACGGCAGCCGACTCCGCCACCGAGGCGGCCGTCGCGCCCGCTGCCCACGAGTCCGCGGTCGTGCCGTCGATGAGCAGGTAGGCCTCCTCGCGGAAGTCGTAGAACTGCTGGGCGATCGCCCAGGCCGTCTCGAAGCGGTCAGGGCCCGACACGCGAGTCACGGTGATGCCCAGCCCCTCGAGGTCCGCAGCGACCGCTGCCGACAGCGCACCCTCGCCACCGATGACGAACACCTCGGTGATCGACGAGCTGGCGAGATGGGCACGCGTCGCCGCGCTCAGTTGCTCGGTGTGGCTCAACAGGATCGGGATGACGTTGCGTGCGGCCGCGCCGCCCGCGGCGAGGGAGTCGGCGAATGCCTGGGTGCCCTCCTGGGTGCCGTAGCCACGCACGAGCATCGCCTGGGTCGCGTCCGCGAAGAACTCGCTCGCGTACTGGACCGCGGTGTCGATGCGATCTTGGCCGTACACGCGCCGCACCGTGTGGCCGGCAGCAACCAGATCGGACTCAACGCCGTTGGACACGGCGTTGGGACCGCCCAGGATGATGACCTCCTGGGCACCGAGCCGATCGAGCTCGGCCACCACCCGATCGTTGAGCCGATCGGCAGGGGCGCCGTCGGTCAGCAACAGGGGCGCGTCGAGCAGGCCCTGCACGCCGCCACTGGCGACCGCGTCCGCGAACAGGTCGTGGCGAGCCAACAGCACCGTCGTTGCCCCGTCTGCCGGGTACATCGATGACCAGGAGAGCGCCGCGCCGATGTTGTCGTTGCTGCGTGGTGCGTCACGCGTCGGCGCCGGGCGCGGCGCCGGCTTCGGGACCGGCAGCTCCTCGCCCTGGGCGAGGACCTTCACCAGGCCGACCATGCCTTCGAGGCCGTCCGGGTCGGCGTGGAGACTGCAGTAGTAGGCGACCTCGCCGACCTCGTCGAAGGTCACGGAGAACGTGCCCTCGGTGATCGTCTCGGATGGCTCGAAGATTCCTTCCTCAACCGGGGTCACGTTGTGGGGAGCCTCGCCGGTCCATGTCCAGGTGACGGTGTCGCCGGCGTTGACGTAGAGCTCGTCCGGCGTGAAGAAGAAGTCCTCGACGGCAACGTCGAAGGTTGCGGCCTGCGCCGCTCCGACGGGCGCGAACAGGGCCCCCGAGATCAGGCACGCCGCCAGGGTGGTCATGCGGTGATTGCGCATTGCTTCCTCGATGGATCGCCAAGGCAGGAACGGCGTCCGCCACCCCCGGGCCCGTTGTCATGCCGCGAGACATCCTCGCGGTCGACCCAACCTAGGAGCGGTGATCGGGCCGTGCGCCGCGGTGCACCGGTCACTGGGCGACGCGCGCCCGCCAGCGGTCACGAGGTGCGCGCCGCTCATGGCGCCGGGTCTGCCTCGCTGGGCTGTTCGTGGCGTGCCCGCGACGGGGCGACGCGGGGGGGCTCGTTGGGCATCTTCGGGTAGACGGGCGGCCATGGCGCGTCCAGCAGCCCACGCTCCTGCAGGTCCATCCGGCTCATCTCCAGCAAGGGCTCCAGCGACTGCGGCGCATCGTTGATGTCCGCCCACGCGTCCCCATCGCGCGCCAGCAACTCCGGCACGACGTCCATCGTGAGCGCGTCGGGATCCACGGTGGACACCTGCTCCCACGTGATCGGCATGGACACCTGCGCGCCGACCCGGGGGCGCACCGACCAGGCTCCGAACACCGTCTTGTGCGGCGCGTTCTGGTTGAAGTCGACGAACACCCGCTCGCCCCGCTCCTCCTTCCACCATGCGGCCGTGATCAACTCTGGGTGGCGCCGCTCCAGTTCACGCGCGACCGCGACGGCGGCTGCGCGTACCTCGTAGGAATCCCAGCGAGGGAGCAGCCGCACGTAGATGTGCAGGCCACGGCTGCCGGAGGTCTTGGGCCAGGACCGAATCCCGTGCTCGTCGAGGAGTTCCTTCAGGGCAAGGGCAGTGTCGCGGACCATGGCAAACGTGACGCCCTTGCCGGGGTCGAGGTCGATGCGAAAGTCGTCGGCGTGGTCGGGATCGTCGGCCTTGTACGGCCAGACGTGGAAGCCGAGGCAGCCCATGTTGACGGCCCATGCGACGTGAGCCAGGTCGCGGGCCACGAGCGCGTTGGAGTCGGTGCCGTTGACCGTGGAGACGGTTGTCGTCTCCAGCCAGTCCGGCGCGCCCTTGGGGACCCGCTTCTGGAAGAACGACTTGCCGGACGCGCCGTCCGGGAAGCGTTGCAGCAGGACGGGCCGCCCACCCATGGCTTGCATCAACGGTTCGGCCACGGCCAGGTAGTAGCGCACCAGGTCGAGCTTGGTTTCCCCGCGCTTGGAGAAGAACACCTTGCCGGGGCTGGTGATCCGCACGTCGTGGCCCGCAATGGCCAGCACGTCGACGTCGTCACCCATGCGGCGCACTCTATGAACCGTGGCGTGGCGTGAGCGGGGGTTTGCCTACGGTTGCGTCGGCGGTCACAAGCACTCGGAGGCAGCGATGGACACCACCTACGACCGACGGGCATTTCTTCGTCGCGCCGGCTTCACGTCGGCTGCGGTGGCGGCCATGGTCGCCGGCGCCCCGCGGCCCCCGGCCCGCGCGGACGAGTCGCTGGCGCCGTTCCTGCACGGGATCGCGTCCGGTGACCCGCTGCACGACCGCGTCATCCTGTGGACTCGCGTCACCCCGCCCGCCGGTCACGATGGTGGGTCGGTCAGCGTGGCGTGGGAGGTGGCGAGCGACCTCGCCATGACGGCCATCGTCGCAAGCGGCACCGCGACGACCGATTCCTCGAGGGACTGGACCGTCAAGGTCGAGGCGACGGGGCTGGCGGCCGCGACCCACCACTTCTACCGTTTCAGAGCACTGGGAACTCCCAGCACGGTTGGTCGAACCAGGACCACGCCTGCACCCGGTGCGCCGACCGGCCAGCTGCGGTTCGGCATGGTGTCGTGCTCGAACTGGACGGGTGGGTTCTTCCACGCCTACGCCCACCTGGCCGAACGCCAGGACCTCGATGCGATCCTGCACCTCGGGGACTACATCTACGAGTACGGCAACGGCGAGGACCGCTACGGGCCAGAGTCCCTGGCCGGGACGCGCGACCACCAACCGCCGCACGAGCCCATCACGCTGGCCGACTACCGCACTCGCCACGCCAACTACAAGCTTGACCCCGACCTGCGCCGCCTGCACCAACTCCACCCGTTCGTCACCACATGGGACGACCACGAGACCACTGACAACTCCTACCGCGATGGCGCGACCAACCACGACCCGGCGACCGAGGGCGACTGGGAGGTCCGAAAGCGCGCGGCAACCCAGGCGTATGCGGAATGGATGCCGATCCGATCGCCGTTCGACGACACGCTCAAGATCTGGCGCTCGTCGACGTGGGGCGATCTGGCAGAAGTTGTGGTGATGGACACCCGCCTGCAGGACCGCGACATCGACGCGGCGGGCGTGCTGAGCCAAGACCCGAGCGCGCCCCTGCAGGGCAGCCTGGACGACCCGGCGCGCCGGATGGTCAGCGACGAGCAGCGCCAGTTCGTGTTTGATCGCCTCACGGCGACCCCCGCCCGTTGGAAGCTCCTGGCCCAGCAGGTCATGATGATCCAGTGGAAGGCCGGCGGCCTTCCGACCATGCCCGCAGGGGCCCAGGACGCCCCCGGGATCATCACCCCGGGTGGGACGCCCGTCAACGGCGATGCCTGGGATGGCTACCCGGCCGAACGTGCCCGGTTCCACGCCCACTTTCGGGACAACGCGGTCGGGGGGATCGTGGTGCTGACCGGCGACATCCACTCGTCGTGGGCCGGTGAGCTGACCGAGGATCCCTACGACCTGGCCACCTACAACCCGACCGACGGGACGGGCTCGCTCGGTGTGGAGTACGTCTGCCCGAGCGTCACGTCGAGTTCGTTCTACAAGACCCTGGGCTACCGCTACCGCGAGGAATCCATCGCGGTCGAGGAGGCCACGAAGGCCGACAACCCGCACATCAAGTACGTCGAGGGAGACAGCCACGGGTTCGTGATCCTCGACATCACCCACGACCGGGCCCAGGCGCAGTTCTGGTACACCCACGACGTCGTCACGCCAGAGCACGAGTTCTGGAACGGCGCGAACTGGGAGAGCATCGCCGGCAGCAACCGCGTCACGGAGGCGGTGGCCGCCGCACCGGCTGGCGAGGATGCCCCCACTCCCTCGGCACAGCCCGAGCCAGCGTCGCCCCGGACCGAGCCCGCGCCCCAGCCGCTGCCCGCCACCGGTGGTGGCGCAATCGCGCTGGGCGGGGCGGCCGTGGTGGCCGCCGCCGTGTTGCGCCGCCGCGGCCTCTGACCGTCGCGAAGGGAGCAGCCGTACGCCCCTGCGGCGTGGTGACCTCGGACGGCACCGATCAGCTTTCGGCGGGCAGCCGGACGACGACCGTGGCGCCGCCCAAGCGCCCGGCCGGGTCCATCCACGCATCACCGTTGAGTTCGCGCGCGACGCGACGCACCGTCGCCAGGCCGATCCCCGTCCCGTGCTCACTGCTCGTGACGCCCGGGTCGAAGATCACGCTGAGGCGATCCTCAGTCACGCCGATGCCGTCGTCGCTGATGACCAGGTCGATCATCTCGTCAACCCGTTGCTCGGCCTCGATGTGGACGTGGGTGAGCGGTTGGTGGCCGTTGTGGGACACCGCGTTGTGCAGGACGTTCTGCAGGATCTGGCGTACGGCCGCGTCGCGCGCGTGCACGGGCGGGAGCTCGCCATGCGTGATCCGCAACGACGGATGATCCAGCGTCGCTTGCGCCCACGCCACCGAGTCGGCGAGTGACACGGCACCAGCAGGCGGGGGGCCGCCGGGCCGGAGCTCGTCGAGCAGTCCGTCGGCCTGTTCGACGATCCGGCCGAGCTGGTCGTCGGCGATCTCGAGCAACCGCGCGGCGGGCCCAAGCGCCTCGCCGGCCAATCGGGCCACCGTCTCGATGGCGGCCTTGGCCACGCCGACGGGTCGCCGAAGGTCGTGAGACAGGGCAACCGTGAAGTCGCGCAGGTGGGAATCGACCTCGTCGAGGAAGCCCGCGTCGGCCCGCAGCCGCGCATGGGCCAGATGGCGCTCCAGGGCTCGACGCAGGGCGCGCACTATGGCGCGGTCGGACATCAGTCGAACGTCCAGCGCATCCTGTGCTCCGTGCCGTATTGCCTCCAGGCCCGTCAGCTCGTCGCTCGTTGCGACGACGACGGGAGGGGCTGCGCTGCGCCGAGAGAGGGCGTCGAGCAGGTCCAGGCCCCACCCGTCGGCACAGGTGGCGCCGAGGTGGAGCAACACGACGTCGTGGCGACCCCGATCCAGGCAGGCCAACGCCGCGGCAGTGCTGGTGGCGGCTTCGACGGTGCCGGCCAACTCGGTGCCATGCGGCGTCCGAAGCTTTTGGCGCAGGCCGGGGGCCAACGTGCCAGTGTCGTCGACCACGAGGAGGCGCATGGGGGCCCTGAAGAGTGTCCAGTGTCGTGGACAGGGTTTCGGCGCGCGCGTCGACCACCTGAAGTGTCCGAACGGCCAGGCCAGCGCCACACCCCGGGGCTTTGGTGGACCCGATCGGAATTGAACCGACGACATCTGCCTTGCAAAGGCAGGCGGCGTGTTCCAATTCTGGCCCCTAGGGTGCCCTAGCTGCCAATCTAGGAGGGTCCGGGCCGTGCGGGGCCGTCGCAGGGCCGTCCCAGAACGACCATCGCGACGGCGATCAGGTGTGTAGGCGCCGCACCGGCTCGGAGCGAGACGCGGAGTCATCGAGGCTTGCGCGGAGGACCTTGTCGAGGGCCTCGGCGAGTGCGGCGTCCTGCGCGGGGAAGAGGTGGCCGTAGCGGTCCATCGTGACGGTGATCGACGAGTGGCCGAGGCGTTCCTTCACGGTGAGGGGATGGGCGCCTTGCGCGAAACTGGTAGTGAGCAATCATCCAAGTGGGGTGAACGCGGCGGTGTGGCGCAGTTCGTGGAAGGGACAGGTCGTTGACCACGGCGAGGTCGGCCTCCTCGGACATCGTGGTGATGGGCGGCAGGGCCACGCCCGGCAGCGAGCCGTGAACGGCTTGGCTGCCCAGCACGAGGATCTTGCGGTAGCCGGTGCGGTTGGCGGCGCGACGTGCGAGGTCGCGCAGTTGGTCAGCGTCCACGGGCGGACCTGGCCGTCAGGGCGCAGATTCGAGGGGGACCAGCTGGAAGGCTGAGCCAGCTGTGGAGACCCACGCCACGGCCTGCAGGCGGTCACCCTCGACGCCCACTGCAACGATGGTCCCGTCACCGGCGGCCACGCCGCGGATGCGTGAACCGGCTGGTCCGCTGAGCTCGATGCTGGTCCAGCTGTCGCCGTCCAGCGTCCACATCGCCGCCTGGTCGGTGCGTGTGTCGTGACCGAACGCCGTGATCACGTCGCCGTTGCTGGCGAGTCCGTCGAAGACCGTGTCGGCGGGGGCCAGCGCGGGGTCGAGCTCCCAGGTACGGCCGTCGGACGATCGCCAGGTGAATGCGCTGCCATCGTGGTCGCGACCGACCGCGAGCCACCCATCGGCGGTGGTTGCCACCCCTGCGGCGGAGACAGCGTCCCGGTCCAGGTGGACCCGTTCCCAGTCATCGCCGTCGGTGGTGTGCCAGAACACTGCCGCTGGCTCCCAGTGTGACCCGACGGCTACGCAACCATCGTCGGTGCAGGCCATGTCCTCCGCTTCGTGCCCGCGGTCGCCCGCCGGTTCGGGGCCGGTCTGCACGAGCGTCCCGTGTGGGTCGCCCCGGAAGAAGATGACGTCGTTGCCGTAGGTGGAACCGAAGGTGAGCAACTGGCCGTCGAGCTCCGCGGCTGCTCGGGGTTGCTGCCCGTGGTCTTCGTGGACGAAGCGGCTGCCGGCGACCCAGCCCTGCTCGAGCCCGGGGACCTCCACCAGGACGCCCGCATTGGTCTCGGTCTCTGCCACTGCCCAGAGTGCGCCAGCCGCCGGTGCCAGCGCACGCAGTGCGAGGCCATCGACGGACGCCGGCAGCCGCACCCGCGTCCAAGCCACACCGTCCGACGACGCCCATGCGGCTCCGGTCTCGGGGTGGCCCACGGCGACGAATCCGCCGCCCAGCGCCGCCACGGCTAGCAGTCCGCGATCGTCAGCCGACAGCAACAGCCCGAACCTCTCTTGAAGGAGCGTGGGCATGCCCTCGACGAGCCCGACCAGACCGACGACGAGCACCAACGCGACCCCATCGCGCCCGGCCAAGGCTGCAGCACCTGCGCGATCGCGCCACGGCTTGCGCAGGGCGAGCACGGCGCCGGCGAGCACGATGCTAAGCGCCACCCCTGCCATCAGCCCGCTCGATCGAAAGTCCTCGTTGGGCGACAGGACGAATGACACGACACCGACGACCGCAGGTGTCAGAACGACAAGCCAGCGCACATGGTGCTCCCCGCAGCTGACCAGATGCTATGGCGCCGAGCCGACGAGATCCTCGGATTCGGCCCCTCGCCCGCTTGTCGCTGCCTTCGGCCGCGGTCACGCTGATGGATAGTCGCTGCCCACACGGCTGCGCAGGGCGTCGAGGTCCGGGGGGTGATCGCCGCCGCGTTCCGACACCGCACCTCGCGCGCCGGTGACCCGCTCCTGCACACCCACGTCCTCCTCGCGAACCTCGTCGAGACGGTGGACGACGGGGTGTGGCGCACGCTGGAGTCACGACGGATCTTCCTGCACGCCAAGACGGCCGGTGTCCTCTATCAGACCCATCTGCGCCACGAGCTCACCAGGACGCTCGGCGTCGCGTGGGGCCAGGTGCACAACGGTTACGCCGATCTCGAGGGCGTCCCGCGTGAGCTGATCGAGTCGTTCTCGCGTCGCCGTCAGCAGATCCTCGATCGACGCGGGCGGACTGTTCGACCAACTGGCCCGCCGACTCGAGGTCGTCGAACTCACCTGCAACCGCCGCCAGCGCGAAGCCTGGGAGGTCGCTGCCCTCGATCAACTCCGCCACGGCGATCCGGGGGCGGCGCTCGATGCCTACCGCCGACACGACCGGATCACGACTGCCGACACCGCGGAGGCGCTCCGTGAGGTCCTCGTGTCCGACTGGTGGCAGGCCACCGACCGACTGGGCGCCGGTTCGGCGGTCATGGTCGCGTTGCGCCAAGCCGACGTCGACGACCTCAACGAACGCGCCCGGGCCCTGCTCGGCGCGGCCGGTCGCCTGAGCGGCGCCCCCCTCCAGGTGGCCGGCTCGGACCTCCAGTTCCAGGTCGGCGACCGAGTGCTGTGCCTGCGCAACGACCGACGGATCGGCGTGGACAACGGAACGCTCGCACACGTCACCGGGATCGGCGAAGGCAGCCTGCAGGTCCGCACCGACGACGGCCGCGACCTGACCCTTCCGGGCACCTACCTCGCGAGCGGGCACGTCACCCACGGGTACGCCATCACCGGACACAAAGCCCAGGGCCAGACCGTTGACCACACGTTCGTGCTCGGCTCCGACGAGCTGTATCGCGAATGGGGCTACGTGGCGATGTCCCGGGGGCGCGAGTCGAACCGCCTCTACGTCCATCCCGCCATCCCGGACCCGCACGGCATCGCGCACGGGCACCCCGAACCCGTGGATCCCGACGCGCAGACGCTGGCGGGGCCGCGCCGGTCCCACGCCCAGCAAGCGGCGGTGACACATCTCGACCGGGACGACGTCCCGGCGCTGGCCGCTCGGTGGCGTGACCTGCAACGCGAACTGGCTACTGCGGCCCAGGCACGCAGCCTCCGGGCGGAGCGCTCGCGGCTCGCCGAAGATGTCGGCCACCTCGACACGAGTATCGAGCGGACGGTACGCGAGCTCGCGGCCGCGGCCGGAGGGATCGGACGGCTGTCGCGCTCACGCCGCCAGGGCGTCGCCTATCTCGACCAACAACTCACGAGGCTCGGGGTGCGCCGGGCCGAGGCCATGGACCAGCTCACGGCGCTCGAGGCCCGACTCGTGGCCCTGCCCAGCCCGGATCAGGAGGGCCCGCTCCACGACGAAGCCAAGCGCGCCCGCAACCGGCTGTGGGCAGCCATCCAGCACCGGATCCCCGGCATCGAGGCGCACCCGCCCGCCTACGTCCTCGCCACCATCGGAGAACGCCCCACGGGTATCGCCGACCGCGGCGTCTGGCGCGACGCGGTCACGCAACTCGAGGCCTACCGGCTCTGCTGGGACGTCCGGCATCCGACCCGCGCACTCGGCGACGAACTGGCCAGCCGCGATCCTGCCGAACGTTCGCACCGCACCGAGACGGTCCAGGTGCTGGCCCGGGCCGTCGATCGGCTCCGTCACGACGAGCTGGAACGTGACGAGCAACGCGGTCTCAGCCGCAGCCTCGGCCGGTCCATCAGCCGCTGACCTTCGTGCATGCAGCGCACAGCTGTCACGCGATCACGACGTCCGTGGGGACTCCCTGAACTGACGGCAACCAGCCGTTGGAGGCGCCATCGGTTCGCAGTCGGTCGCCAATGACGACAGGCATCGAAAAGTGCGTGTCACGAAACAGGTGCCTCGGGTTGCCCTCTATGAATAGCAGGAAGAAGGGAGAACCTGTGAAGACGGAACCTGCTGACCTGATGATCGCGCCCGCGTCCGACCGCCTGCTGAGCCCGGACGAGCTGTCGGAGTACCTCGGCATCCCGGTCCAGACGATCTACCAGTGGAGGCACCGAGGGCTCGGCCCCCGCGGCCACCGCATCGGCCGCCATGTCCGCTTCCGTTGGGCCGACGTCCAGGAGTGGCTGGCGACCCGTGCCGACGACGCCCCAGGGAAGTTGCGCGGGGCGCCTGAACGCCACGCCCGGGAGGCCTCGATTCGGGCCGGCGGAGGGCCGGCCCGAACGGTCCCGGGCCGTCGTGGGGCCGTGGCGGGGCCGTCCCAGGTCGGAAAACAGCCCCTGACAGCGCAAGTTGATGACAACCGTGTAACTCTCAAAATCCCCGTCTGACCAGGGAAAACACAAGTTCGTCGTGGTGGACCCGATCGGAATTGAACCGACGACATCTGCCTTGCAAAGGCAGCGCTCTGCCAACTGAGCTACGGGCCCTGAGCCGGCGTGGCCGGCGCGGGGGCGCAGGGTAACCGGGCAGCGTGACGCAGCGGACCGCGTCGTGTCGGTCTGCGCCCATGGCCGCTGCGTGCCCGGGCAACCCTTCGGCACACTTCGACGATGATCTGGTTCACGCTGCTCGCCGTCACCGCCGCTGTCGTCGGTGCGGCGACCGAATGGAAGTACGTCCTGGCTCCCCTACTGGGGTTTGCCATCATCCGTTGGGCCACGGCGTCGCTGCGCACGATGGCGGCTGGTGCGCCGGGCCTGCAGGATGCCGAGGTCCAGCCGCGCGCCCTCGACCCGGACGAGCACGTCCTGTACTGGTGCGAGGAGTGCGGGACCGAGGTAGTGCTGCTGGTGCGGGGTTCGGGCGTGTCACCGCGCCACTGCGGGACCAAGATGCACGAACGGGCCGAACTGCCCAGCTGATCGCGCACGGCTGGTCGGCCATTGGGCGCGACGCCGGAAGGTCAGCTACCGCCCTCCGAGATGGCCTCGGCACGGTCGCGGACGGTCCGAAAGTCGCCGCGTCCGGGCCGGTCCGCAACCATGGCGTCGGTGCGGTTGAACCCCCAGCCCTCCAGCTTCACCGCGACACGCGAGAACCGTCGGTCGAGCACGTCCCCGCAGTCGGGGCAGGGGCCGGGCTGGTCGGCCTGGTCCATCGGCAAGAGCCGGTCGGCCATGCGCCCACAGCCCGCGCAGCGGAACTCATACACCGGCACGGCGCTGCTCCCACGGTTGGACTTGGCCCGGATCGACAGTTGTCCACAGCTGTGGACAACTTAGTCCACGCCTGTGGACGCTGTGTTCCACGGGGAGCATCCCGTCCACATCTGTGGACAGAGGAGTCAAACACCGGGGGTAACTGACCCGGGACTCCCCGCGAGACCCGGCGATCCCGACCAACAACGGGCGTCTGTCGCACAGCGACGAGCGGCTCACCACCGTCGAGATCGCGTCTTCCACGCATGTGTGGCGGCGGCGGATGGGCGTCGCTATTGCCACCGGATGAGCACGAGGAACCCGCTGATCATCAGCGTGAAGCCGGCCACGAGACCCCAGTTGGGCCCGAACAGGGGCAAGCTCTCGGTGATGTCATCCACAGCCGGGAGGTAGCCGAGCAGGATCACCACGACGCTGGCGATGATCAGGCCGACGCCGACCCGTGGCACCCAGGGGGGGCTGGGTTCGGGGTTGCGAACCGGCGGCCCTGCGTGCACGTTGCGACGCGGCCGGTTCTTGCTGTTGCGGCGGTGTTTGCTCTTTGGCATTCGGGGAGCGTAGCCACGGCCCGGGGGCGCTCCGCAGCACGCCCTGGCGTGCTCGCGTGGAACCAATGGACGCCCGTGGTGGTTGCATGCATCGGACAGTGCACACGTGAGGTGGCGATGACGGACCTGCTGGAGGAGGCCCGCGACGGGGGCGACAACGTCGCGCTGGGCAGCCGCACCCGACCGTCCATGGGCCGCCGGATCATGCGCGGCACCGGATGGACCCTGATCTCGTTCGGGGCCGTCGTGTTGCTCTACCTGTTCTACCTGCTGGTGTTCACCAACCTGGAGACCGGCCGTGCCCAGGCATCCCTGCTCAACCAGTGGGAACTCGAGTTCGGCGACCCCAACGCAGCCCTGCCGGGTGAGGACCTGGGTGCCGGGGCTGGCGACACGCAGCCGGTGGAGCCGGGCGACGCCTACGCGGCAATGTGGTTCGAACGCGACGGCCAGCGGATCGTCCACGAAGACACGTTGTTCGTCGTGGAGGGGGTGACGCTGAACCACCTGCGGCGCGGTCCTGGGCACTTCCCGGATTCGCCGGCTCCGGGGTCGCCGGGCAACGTGGCGATCTCCGGTCACCGGACCACCTACGGCGCGCCGTTCTACAACTTGAACGAGCTGGAGCCGGGCGACGAGGTCCACGTCGTCGATCGGAGCCTGCACGAATGGGTGTACGAGGTCGCGGAGACTCGCGTCGTCAGCCCGCTCGATGTCTGGGTCGTACACGACCAGGATCCGCGCAACGTGGACCTGCCGACCCTGACGCTGACGACCTGCAACCCGCGTTTCAGCGCGGCCCAGCGGCTCATCGTCTGGGCCCACCTGGTGGAGGCTGACGCCGACACCGCCGACACCGAGGTGGCAGCATGAGCCAGGCAACACCACCATCCGGGTCGCGGCGCGCGGCGAAGGTGGTCGCGATCGTCGTGGCGGCGATCTTGGTGATCGTCGTGCTCTTCACCGTCGTCTTCCCGCGTGTCGAGCGCTACTTCGAGGATCCGACGTTCGACACGGGCGCGGGTCCGGCGTCCCTGGGCCTTCATGGCGGAGGTCGCGATGTCGCGACGGCGTCGGCCGCAGCCCGGCCGGCGAGGTAGCCCGACGCCCAGGCCCACTGGAAGTTGAAGCCACCCAGGCGCCCGGTTACGTCGCAGACCTCACCGCAGGCGTGCAGGCCGGGCGCGAGCCGGCTCTCGAGTGTCCTGCGGCCAAGCTCGGCCAACCGCACGCCGCCCGCGGTCACCTCGGCCCGCGCGTACCCGCCGGTCGAGGCAACAGCCAGGTCCAACGCGGTCAACTGCCGGGCAAGGTCACGCCGTTGAAGGCGGCCAAGATCGCCGAGCCCGACCGCGTCGTCCCCTGCCAGCGCTGCTGCGAGGCGCCGCGGCAGCCGCCGGGCCAGCCACGTCGCGACCGGCGTGCGCGGTGAGGCCTGGGCCGCCGCCACCAACGCGGCGTCGACCGTGGAGGCGGGCGCCGGCATGGGTGCCTCACGCAGGCAGCAGCCTGGGAGCTTGGGCCCGCCGAGGTGGGCGGCGAACGGGCCGCTCGGGTCGGACATCGACCAGACGTCGGCGAGGACGCGGATGTGGCGCCCATCGCGGGCCGCTCGCTCCACCTCGTGGGACACGTCAAAGGCGGCTGGTCCCGTGACGCCGCGGTGGGTGAACAACAGGCTGCCCGCCGCACGGGCAAGTTCGCGGCCGTCAGAGGCGTCGACGACCCGGACGATTGTCGCCACGGACAGCCCGGAGAGCTCCGCACCCACGCCGCCGTACAGCGGGGCGAGTGCGGGAACCGCAGCGACCAGTTGGTGGCCGATGTTGGCCAGCATGGTCAGGCCGAAGCCCGTCGACCCGGTGGCGGGGACCGACCGGCCGCCCGTGGCCAGCACGACCCGCGCGACCTCCATGCCATCGACCACCCACCCGGTCGGCGTCGGCTGGACGTGGGTGACGACCTGCCCGAACCGGTGCTGGACGCCGGCGTCCGCCGACGCGCCCAACAGGGCATCGAGGACGTCACGCGCCCGACCGCTGGAGGGGAACACCTTCCCCAGTGGCTCGACGGTGGTCGCCACGCCGCGGTCGGCCAACAGACGGCGGATGGCCGCTGGGGGGAAGGCGCCCAGCACCGACCGGGCCCGGGCAGGGTCGCTCGTGACGTAGTCCTGGGCATCCACCTCGGCGTTGGTGAGGTTGCACCGGCCGCCGCCACTGATCAGGATCTTGCGGCCGGGCGGATCCTGGCCGTCGAGCAGCACGACCGTTGGCGCGTCGATCGGGATGCGTCGTGGTGATCCGTTGGCGGCGATGGCGCCGCGGGCCGCCAGCGCTGCCATGATCCCGGCAGCGCCGGCACCGATGACAGCCACGTCGGCACGCGCGACGTCGCCGGCGTCGCGACCGTCGGACGCCGCGGGCGTGGCTGTCACGGGGCTCCAGGCCATGTTGCGCCCGAGTCAGGCAGGCCCGTGGGTGGCCGGTCATTGCCTGGTGTCCCCGCATCGTTCTCGGGCGCGTCGACGACGTCCTCGATCCAGCCGGCGCGATCGACCGGTGCCGCGCGCTCGGCGCGGATCCGACGCGCGGCGGCCAGGATCTCCGCCGGCTCGATCCCCTCGTTGAGCAGGGCGTGCAGCTCGGCTGCCGCGCGGCCGTGATCGTCGCTGCTGACGGACCCGCTCAACTCGACATGGCCCGGCAGGACACCCAGCAGCCGCGCCTGCTCGAGCTGGCGCTCCCACCGACTCGTGTTGGCCACACCCAGCGTGGACACGCGCAGCACGCTGCTGTCGCGCATCCCTGCAACCAGCCGCGTCACCGGGACACCATTGACGCGCATGCTTGGGTCGGCCTGCCAGCCCAGTCGGACGACATCCGGCCACGGGACAAGGCCATCCTCCCGGTCGGCCGCTCCCTCGATCCCCATGACGGTGAAGGTGAAGCCTGCGGCGCGCATCTTCACCGCCACCGTCCATCCGAAGCTGGCTCCGAGCAGGCCGATCACCACGAACACGACCCGCATGAACCCGGGCATCTCGTCACGGCCGAGGATCGGTGCGAGGGTCCACATGAACGGCCAGAACACGCCGAAGGACAACACGAAGATCATCCAGATCCAACGTGGCTCCTTGAACCGGATCTCGGTCATGGCGATCCCTTCAAAGCCGGGCGAAGCGTTCAGGAGGTGCGGTTGGCCAGTTGCGCCGCAACGACGTGCAGGGCGTCGGTGGCGTCGCGGTCCGCGTCCAGCACGTCCAGGGCGTCCAGGGCCAGCGTCGTCTGCTCCGCCACGTACTCCTCGGTGGCGGCCAGGCCGCCGCTGGAACGCATCAGGGCTCGTGCCCGGTCGACGTCGCGCGATGTGAGATCCGGGTTGCCCAGGGCCGCGCTCAGGGTCGCGCGATCATCTGCGCTGTCAAGCCGGTCGAACGTCTCGGCCACGAGCAGCGTCCGTTTGCCCTCGGCCAGGTCGGACGATGTCGACTTGCCCGTGCGTCCCTCGGTGCCGAACACCCCGAGGATGTCGTCGCGCACCTGGAACGCCCGGCCCAGGGGCTCGCCGAAGTCGTGCAGGCGTGCCACCAACGCGTCATCGGCGCCGGCCAGGCGCGCGCCGATCTCCAGGGGTCTCGTCACGCTGTAGCGACCGCTCTTGAGCGTGGCGACCCGCAACGCGGATTCGCGGGTGCGTGTCCGGCGTGCGGCGGCCTCCAGATCGAGGTACTGGCCGGCCATCACTTCCTCGCGCAGGACCGTGAAGACGCGGTAACCGGCGATCAGGCGGCTCGGCTGCGTGTCCACGTCCTGCCACAACTCGTCGGCCTGCGTGAACGCGAGGTCGCCGAGCAGGATTGCGACGGCCATGCCGTAACGCTCCGGGTCGCCGTCCCAGCTCGCAGCGGCGTGGCGCCTGGCGAACTTGCGGTGCGTGGCGGGCCTGCCCCGACGGGTGGAGGCCGCGTCGATCAGGTCATCGTGGAGCAGGGCGCAGGTGTGCAGCAGTTCCAGCGACAGCGCGGCGCCCAACACGTGGTCGGTCCGCACACCGCCGGCCGCGCGGAATCCGAGCAGCGCAAGCAGGGGTCGCAGGCGCTTGCCACCCGCGACGTAGGCGCGCAGTTCGGCCGCCAGCGGCTGCAATGCCGAGTCCAGCTTGACGAGACGGGCGCCAGTCACATCGAGGTGTGCCGTCAGGCCCGCTTCGATGTCAGTACGCAGGCGCGCGAGGAGCGCGGACGCCTGTTGGACGTCGTGCGGGCCACTGGTCGAGGGCCGGCGTGGGCCGTGCGCGGCCGGGCCGTGCGGTTCAGGGGACACGCGGGCCTCGTGAGGGCAGGAAGGCGGGGAGACCCGCCAAGTTAGACTCCCGCGTCCCCCGACCCTGTCCGTTCCGAGGCGGCCACGTGCCCAACGCTGCATTCATGGTCGCACTGCCCGATCCGCACGAGGTCGACCGACCGTGGCTGGCCGCGTATCCGCCGGGCGTCCCCGTCACGTACGCCTACCCCGACGTGCCGCTGACGCGACTGCTTGACGACGCTGCGCGTGACTTCCCGGACGTCACGGCCACGTGGTTTCGCGGAGCCACGCTGACCTGGGCCGAGCTGGTGGACCTCGTCGACCGGTTCGCGACGGCGCTGCGCCAACTTGGCGTGGGGCCGGGCAGCCGGGTTGGCGTGGTGCTGCCCAATCTGCCGGCCAACGTGGTGGCCACCTTCGCGACCCTGCGCCTGGGCGGGGTGGTCGTGCAGCACGATCCAGGACTGGCCGACGGCCCACTCGCCGATCAGGTCCGCAAGGCTCGCGACGAGGTCGTGGTGGCCACGGCCGCATCCGCGCCAGGCCTTGCAGCCCTGGCCGATCGCGACGTCGCGATCGGGCGCGGTGGTGTCGCCGGAGAGCGGGGCGTCGCAGCGCCGGACGTCGACGTGGCGCCGCTGCGCCATGTGATCGTCACGTCGGCGCGCGATTGGCTGCCGCGGCGCAGGGTCGTCGCAGCCCTGCGCCGGCTTCCCCTTCCGTTGCGCCGATCCGCTGGGCAGCGCGGCGGGACGGCCTCGGGCGCCGCCGGCGGCGCGGTCGGCGTGGTGCTGGAGTGGGACGAGGTGCTGGCCGACGCGGCACCGATCGTTCGTCCGGCGCCGGTGCGTGCGGGGGACCGGGCCGTCATCCATTTCACAGCCCGACCAGGCCAGCCGACGCGCGGCATCGTCGCGTCGCATGGCAGCGTGCTGGCCAACGCCTTCCAGGCGAGGCTGTGGCTGCCCGATGCCCAGGCCGGCAAGGAGCGCGTGCTCTGCGTGGTGGAGTTCTGGCGCGCGCACGGGTTCACGCTGGGGATGATGACCGCGGTCCTGTCGGCGTCAACGATGGTGCTGACGGCCACGGCGGAACCTGCGGATGTCCTCAGCGCGATCGATCGCGCCAAGCCGACCCTCTTTCCCGGCATCCCGGCGATCTACCGGTCCTTGGTCGAGCACCCGAGCGTGCATCGCCACGACCTGACGTCGATCCGGGCGGGCGTGTCCGGGGCAGAGCCCTTGCCCGCTGGCCTTGCGGCAGAGTTCGAGCGCCTGTCGGGCGGGGCGCGGCTGCGCGAGGGATACGGCCGGTCCGAGGCCGGGCCGCTGACCCATGCCAATCCGATCTATGGACGGGCCATCCCGGGGACGATCGGCCTTCCGGTCACCGACACGATTGCGATCGTCGTCGATGGCGACGGCCACCAGGTCCCCCACGACCAGCCGGGTGAACTCCTGGTGCATGGGCCGCAGGTGATGGTGGGCTACCTCGACGATGTGGATGGCACCGCTGCCGTGATCGTGGGAGGCTGGCTGCGCACCGGAGACATCGTGACGTGCTCCGCCGATGGCGTGTTCACGCTGGTCGGCCGCCGGACCGACGACAACCACCAGGAGCGTGACTGATGCCGTCGATCCTCATCGTCGACAACTACGACTCGTTCACCTACAACATCGCCCAGGAACTGGGTGAACTGGGCGCCGATGTCGAGGTGGTCCGCAACGACGCCTTCACCATCGAGGCGTTGCTTGCCGACCTGCCCGACGGCGTGGTCGTGTCCCCCGGGCCGGGCGACCCCGACGACGCGGGGCTCTCCAACGACGTGGTCCGAGCCATGGAGGGAGTGCGGCCGCTGTTGGGCGTGTGCCTGGGCCACCAGTGCATCGCGGCCGTGCACGGCGCTGCCATCGTGCGGGCCCCGGAACTCGTGCACGGCAAGACCTCACCCATTCACCATGACGGGGCCGGCATCTTCAAGGGCCTGCCCGACCCGTTCGATGCGACCCGCTATCACTCGCTCGTCGTGGACCCGGCGACGATGCCGGCCGAGCTGGTCGTGACGGCGCGCACGGCCGAAGGCCTCATCATGGGATTGCGCCACACGACGTTCGATGTCGAGGGCGTCCAGTTCCATCCCGAGTCGATTCTCACCCTTCACGGTTACGACCTGCTGCGCAACTTCCTGGACCGCTGCGTCCCCGTCCCGGTCTGAACCCGCGCTGGTCGCAACTCGTGCCTTTCAGGCTGGGGTGAGGTCGGCGAGGATGCCCTCGCAGGTGCGCACCAACAGGCGGGCGGCGTCGCGCGCTTCCTTGGTCGCCATCGGTGACTCGGCGCGGCGCTGCCAGCGTGCCAGTTCGTCGGTTGCGACGTGACGGACCTCGCTGACATCCTGGTCGAGCGCGTCAGCGGGCAGCCCCAGCCGTGCCGGCACGGCGAGGCCCTCGGTTCCGAGCAATCGCTCGGCGGCGAGCAGGTCGTCTGCGCGCAGGGTCACCTGTTCGCCGCGGAGCTGGCCGAGCAGGCGCAACTCGGCGACCTCGTGATCGCGGGCGACGATTGCTTCGAGTTGGTTGGCCAGCTCCCCGCTCCCGGGCAGCGGGTCGGACTCGACTGCCTGTTGCAACGTCAGCGCAGCGGTCCGCGCCTTGAGCACGTGTGAGCGGGACGCCAACTGGGACGCCAGGATGGCGCGCAACTCCTCCAGCCCTGACGCGGAAAGCATGGCGTGCGCCAGCTGCGTTGCCGTCGTCGACGGGTCCTCGACCAGGGCCTGGACGCCCATGCGGAGCCCGAACAGGCCCAGTCGCTGCAGGACGTGACGGCGCTGCTCGGGCACGGCCGCACAGTTGGGGTGGTCGGCAACGACGTGATCGACCGTGAGCAGGAGGTCGTCACGTTCCTCCGCACCCAGGGCAGCGATGGACCGCAGCGTGCGGTATTCGGCCTCGGTCAGCGTTGCGCCGGCCTGGGCCAGCAGGCCGGCCACCGGGACGATCGTCTGGACGAGGCGGCGCAGGCGTCGGTCGGCCCGCCAGGACGCGGCGATCCGCCGGGCCGAATCGAGTGCATCAAGGCGGCAGACCCCGATCTCGTCGGCCCGCGAGAGCACGGCGACCGCGTTGATGGGCGTGGCGTGAGCCACGTCGTCGTCGTGGAATGCCTCGAGGAAGCGGACGTCCTCACGGTGGACGTGGCGCAGGAGGTAGAGCACCGCGTCCGCCTGCGTCGGTCGTTCGTCGCCCGGGGCCAGGAAGCGCACGGCCCGCTCGGACACCTCGGTGTTGATCGAGGCGATGCCGGGGGTGTCGATGAGGGTGAGGTTGCGCAGCCGCTGTGACGGCCAGTCGACGAGCAGGCGCGCCACCTGTGCCGCGGGTCGGTCCCCGAGGTCGACCTCCAGTGCACCGTTGTCGCGTCGGAACGGGACCTGGACGGCCGGTCCGCCATCCGTTGGCTCCATCAGCACCTGGTACGTGTGCCCGTCGCGGTACCAGGTCACGATCCTGGTGCACTCGCCCGCGTCGGTCGGGGCCAGCTCCTCGCCGACCAGGGCGTTGAGCAACGTGGACTTGCCCGCCTTGACGCGGCCCGCGATCGCCACGCGCAGCGGCGCGTCCAGGCGATCCACCGCGTCGCGCAGGATCGGTTCGAACGGGCGCCCCGCGTAGGCCTGGATCGCCGTGTCGAGCAGCGGGCGGAGTTGCTCGGCAACGGTCATCGTCATGCCGCGCCACCGCCCCCGGCAACCTGGGAACTGCCTGCCTCGACATCGTCGGCGTCGTCGCTGGGTGCTGGCGCGGCAGGGCCCAGCGCGGCGTCGACGCGCTCGCGCAGGGCACCCAGTCGCGCCACCTCCGCCTCGATGTCGGCCAGGCGGGCCGGAGTCAGCTCGCGGTCCGCGGCCACCGCCTGCTTGGCCGCCTCCAGGGCCTCCGCGACCGAGCGATGGGCCTCTGCCGCGCGATCGCCGAAGTGGTCCCGGAGCATGCGCTGCATGCGTCGCAGTGCATCGCGGTTGTCCTTGCCCACGTGGAAGGACACCTCGTCGAGGTACTTGCGCACGGCTTGGCGGCCCTGTTGCTGGCGAACGGTGAGCTGGCGCTTGCGTTCGTCGCGCACGGCCTTGGCGCCCATGACCAGTCCCACGCCGATCATCGCAGGGCCCGCCACGGTGAGGCCCACGAGGTTGCCGAGCATTCCGAACATCATGACGCCGCCCTGCATGCCGCGAACGGCAGTCATGCCGGTCGCCCCCGCACCAACCGCCTTCAGGTCGGCGGCGGCAGTGCCTTCCAGCCGTTGCAGCGTGTCGGTCGGGGCTGGCAGCGCGAGGCTGTCCGCCGGGTGGCCGCCCTCCTCGGCGAAATGGGCCTCGACGGTGGTGGCCAGCTCGGCGGTGCGGTCGTTCAGCAGTGCCGTGTTTGCCAGCACGTCCTCGGCGACGCGGCGGTACAACCACGGCTCGAACTCTGCCCAGGCATTGGCGGGGTCGGTGCCGGCCAGTGCTTCCTCTGCCTGCGCGGTGACACTGCGCATCCGTTCGCGGAAGTCGTGATCGACCTCGGCGTTGAGGTCAGCGACCCCGTCGCCCAGGGTCTGCTGCCAGCGCCCGGCTGCCTTGAGTTGCTGGGCACGTTGTTGTGCTGCCTCGAGACCGGCGACCAGGGCAGCGGCCCGGTCAGGGTCGGTCAGGACGGCGCGCTCGGCGACGAACGGTCCCTCGAGGCCGTCGATCACTGCCTGGACGTCGCGGGCTGCGAACGCGTTGGCCGCGGCCCGGTGGTCGGCGGCAACCTCGACAAGCCACTGGATCAGGGGCGCGTAGCCCGACTCGGCGTTGATGTCCTTCGAGCCTGCGGCCAGCGCGGTCTCGCGCAGTCGGGTGGAGACCGTGAAGATCTGCAGGTCTCCCAGTCCGGCGTCGACGAGGTGGCCGCGGTCCAGCGCGATCACCTTGTCCCGCTCCGGGACCAGTCCGACCTTGGTGATCACCATCACCAGCCGGTGGGTCTGGGCATGCGCCTCAAGCAGGACCGCCAGCTCTGGATGGGTGAGTTCCTGGGTCGCGTCCGTGACGAAGACGACAGCGTCGGCATCGGCCAACGCAGCCCGCGTCGCGGCCGCGTGGCGCGAGTCGAGCCCGCCAACTCCCGGGGTGTCGACCAGCTCGATCCCGCGCCCGAGGAGTCGGCGTCGCATGCCCAGTTCCACCGCAACCGGCCGCGGCGGCACCTGCGCGGGGTCATCCGGGTCGGCTGGGGGCAGCGGCTCCGGCGACGTGGTGATGCGGTCCGCCAGTTCCAGCGCGTCCAGGGGCTGGCGCTGGAAGGTGCCGTCAACGCTGCGCAACACCAGCTCGGCCGACTCGTGCTCCTGCCAGCGCAGAAACGTCGGCAGGGCCGTGGGTCGGGCGTCGTCGACCGGGCACACCGAGGTCCCGACCAGGCCGTTGACCAGTGACGACTTGCCCTTCTTGAACTCCCCGACGACAAGAACGCGACACGACGGTCGGGCCAGCTGCGCCGCCGCCATGTCGAGTCGTCCGGCGAGGTCCGTACGCCCGTAGGCGGCGCAGGCCTTGCGAGCGAGGGCAATGACGGCTTGCGGCGTCGGAGGAGACGGATTGGTCACGCGGTCCTCCGGTCACGCTCGGGCGGTGGCATGGGCTGACCGCGCAAGCCTGCCACCTCCGTGGGCCGCGCGCCGGCACGAGCCCGGCGTGCCGTCCGCGAAACTGCCCGGGACACCGCGGCGGGGTCGCGTCTACGTTCGCTGCTACGACTGCGCCCCCGTGTCGTCCTGGGGAGGATGGCTGGCGCGTCCCAAAGGAGTTCGGTGATGTTCGGAAGCCTGATCAGCAGCGCCGGCAATGCCGTCGGTGGCGCAATCCGTGACGGCGCCGATGCGGCCGCGACGGTCGTGGAGGACACTGCGGACGCCGTGGGCGGGGCTGCGGACGCCGTCGGCGGGGCAGTCGGCGGGGCCGCGGACGCCGTCGGCGGGGCAGTCGGCGGGGCCGCGGACGCCGTCGGCGGGGCAGTCGGCGGGGCCGTGGATGCCGTCACGGACACGGCCGGAGGTGGGGGCAGTGGGAGTGGTCTGCCTGATCCACAGGAGGCCGTCGCGTTCATCGCCCGCATCACGACCGGGACCGTGACCGAGGCTGCGGAAGCGCTGGAGTCGGGTGGGCGTGCTGCTGTGGACGCCGTGGTCGCCGGCGCCGATGCCGTGGTCGCAGACGCGCGTGATGTGGTCAGCACGTCCATCGGCATCGTCGACGATGCTCGGACGACCATCGAGGAAGTGGCTGTTCCCATGGTCAGGACCACGGTTCGCCAAGTGGCCACGGAGGTGGAGCAGTCGTTCGAGGAGACCCAGGCGGCCATCGTCGAGTCGGGAACCCGGGCGGTCGAGACGGTGGCGGGGGTCACGCGCGAAGTCATCACCGAGGCAGGCGACACGGGACGGACGTTGATCCGTGAGACCGGTGACACGGTCAGGACGACGATCACGGAGGCGGGCGACACGGGACGGACGTTGATTCGTGAGACCGGTGACACGGTCAGGACGACGATCACGGAGGCGGGTGACACGGGACGGACGTTGATCACCGAGACCGGGGACACCGTCCGCACGACCATCCGCGAGGCCGGCGAGACGGGACGCACGATCGTCGAGGAGGGCGGCGAGACGGGCCGTCTGCTGATCGAGGAGGCTGGCGAGACCGGCCGCACGATTATCGAGGAGGGCGGTGACACGGTCCGAACGGTGATCCGCGAGGCGGGCGAGACGGGCCGCACCATCGTCCAGGAAACGGGCGAGACCGGTCGCACCATCATCACGGAGGCGGGCGAGACGGGCCGCACCATCGTCCAGGAAGCAGGCGAGACCGGTCGCACCATCATCACGGAGGTGGGTGAGGGGATCCAGACTGGCGCCCAGGCCGTGGGTGAGGGGATCCAGACTGGCGCCCAGGCCGTGGGTGAGGGGATCCAGACTGGCGCCCAGGCCGTGGGTGA
>Ga0326597_10000993_pt1 | contig 47503 bp, 47 predicted proteins | sample RVTome_12_FD_203789 | JGI IMG/M metagenome (GOLD analysis project Ga0326597, IMG submission 203789) | Soil microbial communities from uranium-contaminated site in the Upper Colorado River Basin, Wyoming, United States - RVT100D185 | ecosystem: Environmental > Terrestrial > Soil > Contaminated >...
ATCATCTGATGCTGATGAACCCGAAACGGACACTACGCGCCGGCGACCGGGTTGACATCAATCTGGAATTCCGCGGCGGCCTTGTTTTGCCCGTCGCTTTCGAGGTCCGCAAATAACGAAACGTCTGGGGTGTAACGGTTTCTGCCGCTTATTTCGACTGCGCTACCATGTAGTCGACTGCGGCCTTGACCTCGGCGTCGCTCAGCGCCGGGTTCCCGCCCCTGGCCGGCATCGCGCTTCCCGGTACCCCATTAACGGCTCCGGCGTAAAGAGTGTCGAGGCCCTTGGCGATGTGCTTGGCCCACCGGCCCTTATCACCCAGCTTCGGCGCGCCGGCGATACCGGCATCGTGGCACGCGGCGCAACTGGACTGGTAAACCTGTTGCCCGTCGCGGCCGGGCGGCGTCGCGGCCACCGCGATTTTCACAGGCTCCCGCTGAGGTTCCGCCGGAGCGATCTCGACTTCGCCGACGGGTTTAAGCCGCTCGGCCACACTTGAACCGGTGCCCAACAGCGCGCCGCGTTGCTGTTGAATCCGTTCGGGGGCGCCGCGGTGATGGGACACCAGAGCGAAAGAAAACAGCATCAGCACTACACTGATCCCAAGAAAAATCCAAACGTTCTTCGAGTAGCGTTTTTCAGTCATTGGCAGTTCTTGCAATAAGAAACGGAATCCGAGAAAAGACGGGCTCGCCGCAATTAGACCCGGCCGCGCTAGAACAATCCCTTCAAGAAAAAAACGCCCCGCGTAAAAAAGGTGTAGTCCGCTTCAAGCGCTCCGATGCCCAACAGCAACATCAACAACAGCGGCGGGACCAAAATGGCATAGATAAAGGCCAGCCGCTCCCACATCATGTGCATGAAGACTGCCACGATCAGCCCGGCCTTCAGCAACATGAACACGATGATCAGAAACCACCTGAGGTAACCCTGAAAATGCAAGTAGTCGACCATATAAGACGCGGCGCTGAGCACAAACAGCAGTCCCCAGATCTTGAGATAAACGCCAATCGGATGCTGCTGCCCCTGCGCGTGTGCCGCGGCAGCCGGCTGTTGCCCCTTTGTGTGCTCCACGATATCCCTTACCAAAGATAGAAGAGTGCGAAGATGAATACCCACACCAGATCGACGAAGTGCCAATAAAGGCCCATGGTTTCTACGATCTCGTAGTTTCCTTTCCTGCCGGTCAAAAAGCCCGGCCGCTGGCGATCCAGGTCTCCCCGCAACACCTTTATCGCAACGATGATCAGGAATATCACGCCGATCGACACGTGAGTGCCATGGAATCCCGTGATCATGAAAAAACTCGAGCCGAACTGGGCTGCGCCCATCGGATTACCCCAGGGGCGCACCCCTTCCTCGATCAGCTTGGTCCATTCAAAAGCCTGCATCCCGACGAAGGTGGCGCCCAATGCCGCAGTGATCAGCAACAGGATAAAGGTCATCTTTTTATTTTTTTCATAACCGAATTTGACCGCCATCGCCATCGTCCCGCTGCTGCTGATCAGGATGAAGGTCATGATGGCGATCAGGATGAGGGGGATATCCTTGCCGAAGAGCGTCAGCGCGAACACCTCACTGGGGTTGGGCCAGGGCTCCGTGGTGGACATCCGAACCGTCATGTACGAGATCAAAAAAGTGCTGAAGATGAAGGTATCGCTGAGGAGGAAGATCCACATCATGGCCTTGCCCCACGGGACGTTCTTGAACGCCCGCTGGTCGGAGGACCAGTCGGCGACGATGCCTTGGGCGCCTTCAGCCAGAGGTTCTGCTGGATTTGCCTGTATCGCTTGAGCTTGTGTCATGTCCTTGGCCCTGTTTACCTGATCCCGCAGAGCTTCAATAAAATGTCCAAATTATTCCCCGTAAACAGCAGACCAAAAAGCACCAGCCAAACCAGCAGCAGGAAGTGCCAGTACGTGGTACAGAGTTCCACACTCCGCCTGATCTTCGCCACGTCAAAATCGCCCCGCACTTTGGCGACGGTCCTGCCCCAGGCCACCAAACCGCCGACCAGATGCAGCCCATGCACTCCCGTGATCAGATAAAAAAACCCGATTGCAGGGTTCCTGATATCAAAATAAACCATCGTGCCCAGTTGCCGCCAGGCCATGATCTGCCCGAACAGAAAAACCACGGTGAAAGCGCCGGCAGCAAGCAGGCCGACTCGCACGGCGTTCATCTGCCCACGACGTGCCGAATACTGCGCCCACTGCAAGGCGATACTGCTCAATATCAGCACCAGCGTATTCGCCCACAACAGCCCCAGTTGAGGCGTGGGACGCCAGTCCTCGTACGCCATCCGGCTGCCATATGCGATAACCAAAAGCATGAACAGGACCGCGACCACTGCAAGAAATACTCTCAGGGCGAGTTTCCTCGCCAGCGCAGACGATGCGCCGCCCGCGTAAAGGTCATCGACCTTGCCCTGAACAGTCACCCAGGGCTTGGCCATCAACTGATGGAACATAGTCACGTCGTAGGATTCCTGGCCGCCTACGTCTTACTGCTACCGGGGACGACGTCTCGCGGCGGGACGTTTTGCGGTATGAAGTCGTCTTTGGCGCCCGGCACGCTGTAATCGTACGCCCAGCGATAGACCACCGGTAACGACTCGCCGAAGTTGCCGTGCTTCGGCGGTGTGTCGGCGGTTTGCCACTCCAGCGTGGTGGCGCCCCAGGGATTGCTTCCCGCTGGCTTGCCTTTGAAATAACTCCAGACCAAGTTGTACAAAAATACGAACTGGACGACGCCCACGACCAACACGGCGATGGTGATACCGACGTTCAAGGCCTGCGCCGATTCGGGGATAAAGTTCGTGCCTCCAATTGCATAATACCGGCGCGGCACGCCCGCGAAGCCCAGGTAATGCATGGGGTAATAGATGGCATAGCTCCCGACGAAAGTGACCCAGAAGTGAAATTTGCCCATGGTATCGTTCAGCATGCGCCCGGTGATCTTGGGGTACCAATGGTAGATCGCCCCGAACACAACCAGGACGGGCGACACGGCCATCACCATATGGAAGTGGGCGACCACGAACATGGTGTCGGAAAGCGGGAGGTCCACGGTCACGTTACCGAGGAACAGGCCGGTTAATCCGCCGTTGATAAACGTGAAGATGAACCCGATCGCAAAATACATAGGGACCGTGAGGTGGATGTTGCCGCGCCACAGCGTCAGCACCCAGTTGTAGACCTTGAGGGCCGTGGGGACTGCGATGATCAGCGTGGTGGTGGCGAAAAAGAAGCCGAAGTACGGGTTCATGCCGCTCACGTACATGTGGTGCGCCCATACGATGAAGCTGAGGCCGCCGATGATCACAATCGCCCACACCATCATCCGATAGCCGAAGATATTTTTTCTGGCATGCACACTGATCAGATCGGAGACGATGCCGAAAGCCGGCAGGGCCACGATGTAGACCTCGGGATGGCCGAAGAACCAGAACAGGTGTTGAAATAACACCGGACTGCCTCCCGCGTAGTCAAGCTGTTGCCCCATCGAGACGATGGCGGGCATGAAGAAACTCGTGCCGAGAAGCGCGTCGAACAGCATCATGACGGCGCTGACGAACAAGGCGGGAAAGGCCAACAGCGCCAGGACAGTGGCCGTAAAAATGCCCCACACCGTCAAGGGCAGGCGCATCATCGTCATCCCCCGCGTGCGGGCCTGCAACACCGTCACCACATAATTCAAACCGCCCATGGTGAATCCGATGATGAAAAAAGCCAGGGAAACGAGCATCAAAATAATGCCCCAGGTCGTCCCCGGAGTGCCCTGGAGGATCGCCTGGGGCGGGTACAAGGTCCAGCCGGCGCCCGTCGGGCCGCCTGGCACGAAGAAACTCGCGATCAGCAACAGCACGGCGAAGAGATAAATCCAGTAACTCACCATGTTGACATAGGGGAAAACCATATCGCGGGCCCCCACCATCAGCGGGATGAGGTAGTTGCCAAACCCTCCCAGGAACAGCGCGGTGAGCAGGTAGACGACCATGATCATGCCGTGCATGGTGACGAACTGAAGGTAGTTGCCAGGGTCGATGAACGAGAAGCTGTTCGGGTACGCCAGCTGCAGCCGCATCAACCACGACAGCACCAACGCCACCAACCCGATCCCGATCGCCGTGATCGAGTACTGAATAGCGATAACTTTCGCGTCCTGGCTCCAGATGTATTTCCCGATGAAAGTTTTGGGATGGTAGAGCTCCATCTCCTCGACTTCGGCGGGCGGACTGAAATCCGATGCGTCATGCGCAACGTGATCCATCAAAATCTCCTCGTCACTGCTTCTTCATTAATGCGCTGTTCGCTTGAGTCTCATCAGCACGATAATATACGGCGCTCAAGCGGGCCTGTCATTTCAAGGTGCTGATATGGGCAACGAGATCATCGACTGCCCGGTCGTCGGTCAGAATCGCGGCCATCATTGCCATCTGGCCTCCGTACAGGTCTTGCGGATGGGCGCCGCGAATACCCTGCTTGAAATTTTTTAATTGAGTGACCAAATACCAATCACTCATACCCTTCAGCCCGGGGGCATGCATTGCCTGTAGACCGCGCCCATTCGCACCGTGGCAGGCCGCACAGGTCGCGTAATGCCTGCGACCGTTATTTGCATTCCCCTTCACCGTGGCCGGTGCGGGATTATCCGGCAGCGTCCCGATATAAGCGCTGACATTATTGATGGCGGAGTCATCAACCAGCGCCGCCGCCATCGGCGCCATCATTTTGCCGAAAACGTCCTTGTCGTGTGCCCCCCGGACGCCTTGCTTGTAATATTTCAATTGCCGGTTCAGGTACCAGTCACCTTGCCCGCTCAATTTCGGCGCATGCAGCGCAGCGTTGCCCTCCGCCTGCACGCCGTGACAGCCAGCACACGCCGCGTAGAGTGGCTTGCCTGCGGCAGCGTCACCGGCAACCTGAGCCGAAGTTTGCGCGAACGTCGGATAACCGCTCAACCACGCCTGAAACGCGCTCTCTTCTTCCACGACGATTTTGCCACGCATGGCGTAGTGTGCAATGCCGCACAATTCTTCGCAGAGGAGGTCGAAGCTCCCGCTCCGTGTGGGGATGAACCAGATATAGGTAACCAGACCCGGCACCAGATCCATCTTGACCCGGATCTGTGCCACCGAGAAGTTATGCAGCACGTCTTTAGAGCGGAGCAGCACCTTGACCGGCTTGCCGATGGGGAGATGCAACTCCTGACTTGAAATTAGGATGTCATCCTGTCCGTTGGGATCGTCGGGATTCATGCCAAACGGATTTTTATCGCTGATGTGCCGGGAATCGACCGTACCGAGCTTGCCGTCCTTGCCGGGGAACCGATAGCTCCAGTACCACTGCTGGCCCACGGCCTCAACCACCATCGCATCTTCCGGGACGGTGACGAATTTCGCCCACACCGCCAAACCGGGGGCCAACATGGCAACGATTCCCGCCGCGGTCAATCCGACCAGCCACCCCTCCAGCTTTTTGTTCTCGGGTTCGTACTCTGCCCGTTTCTCCTTCCGGTAACGGAAGCGCACCACGCAATAAACCATAAACAAATTGACAACGACGAAAACGGCCCCCGTGACCCAGAACGTGAGGCTGATCGTGTCGTCGATCGCGCCCCAGTTAGAGGCGATCGGCGTGAAGTACCACGGGCTCAGAAAGTGAAAAAGGACCGAGCCAACGATCAATATTACCAATACGATTGCCATAGCCATAGGCGAGGTCAACTCCCAATTGCAACTCTACTGGCGAAAGAAGAGGCAGGCTGCAGTAGCATCGATGCTGCTTGGACTGCCACGTCAATCAAGCACACGCGTGAAGCGCTACATACAGATTACGCCGAGGACGATAATATCATAGTAATACCCTCATTCTAATCAGGGTTTTAGCCGGGCACGGATTGCGCGGAGGGCGCGGGATGATGCGAAACGGCGGCCTCGGTGGTCACGCCGCGGCTCGGACTCGAAGTGTCATGCATCGAAATCACAGTCTTGGTCGCCGGATACGCCATCCCGATCAGGATCAGGAACGGAATGATCGTCCATGCGATTTCGACCATCACGTTCGCGTGGAACTGTGCGGCCTTGTGACCCGCTGCTTGACGGTGCTTGATGATCGAATAGATCATCGCCCCGAACACGAACACGAAGATTACGCAGCAGATCACGAAAATCAGCGTATGCGGATCATAAAATTCATGCGGGATGATGGCTTGCGGCGTCTGCAGGTCATTGCGGCCGGCGCTTGCCAGTGCCGGCGCCAAAGCCGCGACGGCCACTAAACACTTAATCCACTTACCGATCATGCTTGACTCCACCCGTGCGCCGTGCGTTAACACAAACGCTCACACGCGAAAAAATGCGCGAATCTATCACAGCTGACGCCCGAAAGGCAACCACCAAGCCGGGCGCGCGTTTCAAGACGCAGTCCCTGAGGTAAGGGTATACGCTTGTGCGGCGCATCAATCGGGGCCGGGCAATGCGATCAGCCCGGCAATGCGCCGCGGCTCCGGGTCTGCCGTGAACTCGATCTCTCCCAACAGCGGCGCGGTCAGGCGTTCAGCCAGCGCCGCCACGTTGCGCCCGGCGGCGGCCATTGCCGGGTCGATGTGATTGGCAACCCAGCCGGCGAGCGTGAGCCCTTTGGCGCGGATCGAGTGCGCCGTCAACAGCGCGTGATTGAGACAACCCAGGCGCAACCCCACCACCAGTATCATCGGCAAGCCCAGGCGTTGCGCGAGGTCGGCGCTGTCCTCAACGCTGTTAAGCGGCACGCAGAATCCGCCGATGCCCTCGACGATCACGATGTCAGCGATCGCCGCGAGCCGCCGGTATGCGCTGATGATGGTTACGAGATCGATGGCAGCGCCAGCTTGCTCCGCCGCCAGATGCGGCGCGATCGGCAGCTCGAAGCAATAGGGGTTGACGAGCGTCAACGGCGCGTCGACATTGCCGGCGGCCAGCAGCAGCGCGACATCGTCGTTGACCAGCCCGGCCGGGCCACGGGCGGCGCCGGCGGCGACCGGCTTCATGCCGATTACGGATTTGCCCGATGCGGCAAATCCGTGCAGGAGAGCGCAAGAGACCAGCGTCTTGCCAACACCGGTGTCGGTGCCGGTGACAAAAAACCCGTGATTCGTGATTGGAGATTGGTAATTGGTCATCGTGGCGGCCTTGTGCTCACTTTGATCGGGATAATCGGCCTGCCATCGGCAGTGGTCCGCAATTGCGGCGCCCACGCGTGCCCGTAGATGACCTCGAAGGTCGCCGGCAGCCGTCCGTCGCGGCGCAATGCTTCGTAATTGCGCTCGACCGCCGCGAGTGATGCACGGGCGGTCATGCCCTGCCTGCGCCCGGCGGTCACGTTGTGCGCGCCGATCGCTTTCAGATCATGCATCAATGCCCGCACGTCGCCGTAGGTCAGCGTCACGTATTCCATATCCATCACCGGATCGGCGAAACCGCCGTGCACCAGCATATCGCCGAGATCGTGCATGTCGATGAAGCGGTTGACGTGGGTGTAGCGGTCAGTTCTTTGGTAGGCTGCACGCAACTCCTTCAGCGTGTCGGGACCGAAGGTGCTGAACATGAGCAGCCCGCCGGGAGCGAGCACGCGCCGGAATTCGGCGATTGCGCACGGCGGATCGTTTACCCACTGCAGCGCTAGATTCGACCACACCATGCCGACCGCTGCGACGCGCAGCGGCAGCCGCTCGATGTCGCCGCACACCGGCACGACGCCGCGCCCGAGCAGGCGCCGCCACCATGGCGCGCGAGCGCGTGCGCGCCGCACCATCGCCAGCGCAATGTCGAGCGCATAAAGCGTGGCCCGCGGATAGCGCGCGCGCAACGCCGCGACCACGTTGCCAGTGCCGCTGCCGGCATCGAGTATCGCCGCCGGCTCGTGCCTGATGTAAGCGAGCCGCGCGAGCATGCGCCGGCAAACCTCATGCTGCAGCACCGCTGCCGCATCATAGCCGGCGGCGGCGTTCTCGAAAGAGCGCCGCAGCAGGCGTTTGTCCAGCGCGAATTCAGGATACACGGCAGAATTCCGCGATGCGCCGGGCGGTACGCTGCGGCTGCGCGATGAAAGGCGCATGCCCCGCGCCGGCAAACACCTCGAGCGTAGCGTGCGGCAGCACGCGCTGCAAATATTCGCCCGCCGCCAGCGGCACGAGGGCGTCGCGCTCGCCGTGCAGTATCAGCGCCGGCTGTGCTATCCGTTTCAGTCTGGCGCGCAAATCAGTTTTCTTGAGCAAACGCAATGCCGCGGCTAGCGCCGCCGCATCCGGCTCGCCGCGCGCGAGTGCGTGCTCGCGCAGCCGGCGCAGCACGCCGCGCGGGTGTGCGTCGCCCCGCGCCTGCAGCGCGTAAAAGCGCTGCAGCGTGGCGCGGTAATCGTGGGCCAGGCCGCGCGCGAAATCGTCCAGCACGGCGGCGTCGATGCCGCAGTCCCATTGCGCGCCGCGCACGAAGCGCGGCGTGGCCGCCAGCAACACCAGGCGCTCGACCTGATCCGGCTTGCGCAACGCCCAGTTGAGCGCCACCTGTCCTCCAAACGACCAGCCGCAGACGGCCACCCGCCGCGGCAGCGCTGCCGCAAGCAGGCCGGCCAGCGCGTCCAGCGTGCAGGGCGCGCACGCGCGACTCGCGCCGTGGCCCGGCAAATCAACGCAATGCAGCCGAAAATGCTCAGTAAGCCCGGCGGCCGACTCGTCCCACACCGCAGCGTTCATGCCCCAGCCGTGCAGCAGCACGAGATCGGGCCCGCTGCCGCTGACGTTTATCTGCAAAGCCATTCGCCGGTCAGGATTTCCGTTCGATTTCACGCAACGCGTCAACCAGCTGCGCGATGTCCTGCTCACGGTGCGCCGCCGACAACGAAATGCGCAGCCGCGCGCTGCCCGGCGGCACGGTCGGCGGCCGAATTGCCGGCACCAGCAACCCGCGCTGCGCGAGTTGTTCCGAAACGCGCACCGCCTCGTCGTTGGCGCCTATCATCAGCGGCTGGATCGCGGTATCGGACGGAGCCAACTGCCAGCGCAGCGCGGCAACATCGCGCTTGAGCCGGGCGATGAGCTGCGCCAGACGCTCGCGCCGCCACGCCTCGGCAGCGATGATCCCGAGGCCGGCCAGCAGCGCGTGCGCAATGAGCGGCGGCAGCGCCGTGGTGTAGATGTAGGGCCGCGCGCGCTGCACCAGTATTTCAATCAAAGCGGGCTCTCCTGCCACGAATGCGCCGAACGTGCCGGCCGCTTTGCCGAGCGTCGCCATGTATACGATGCGCTCGGAGGCGACACCGCAATGCTCCAGCACGCCGGCGCCGGTCGCACCCAACACGCCGAAGCCGTGCGCATCGTCGAGCACGAGCCACGCTCCATAGCGCTCGCATAACCGCAGCAATGCGGGCACCGGCGCAATGTCGCCGTCCATGCTGAATACCGCATCAGTCACCACCAGCTTGCGGCGCGCCCGGCTTGCGGCAAGCAGCTTCTCGAGCGCGTCGAGATCGCCATGCGCATAGCGCCTGAAAGCGGCGCGCGACAGCAGCACCGCGTCGTTGAGCGACGCATGGTTGAGTTTGTCGGCGAACACCGCGTCCTCGCGCCCGGCGAGCGCGGTCACGATCCCGAGATTCGCCAGGTAGCCGCTCGAGAACAGCAGTGCGCGCGGCAGCCGCACGAATTGTGCGAGCGCCGCCTCGAGCGCGTGATGCGCGGTGGCGTGCCCGAGTATCAGGTGGGAAGCGCCGGCGCCTACGCCATAGCGCGCTGCTCCCTCACGCGCTGCCGCCACCAACCGCGGATCGCCGGCGAGCCCGAGGTAATCGTTGCTGCAAAACGCCACGAACTCGCGGCCGTCGACCACGACCTGCGCGCCTTGCGGGCTTTCGAGCACGCGGCGATGGCGCGTCAGTCCCTGCGCCTCGATGCGTCGCAATTCGCCGGCGAGGCTACTCCTCACCCTTCACTTCCGTCGGATACAAACCGAGCCTGCCCATCAGCGCGCGGTCCTGTTCGGCCTCCGGATTGCCGGTCGTAAGCAGCTTGTCACCGTAGAAAATGGAATTGGCGCCGGCGAAAAAGCACAGCGCCTGGATACCCTCGGGCATTTCCTGGCGGCCGGCCGACAGCCTCACCATCGCCTTCGGCATTGTGATGCGCGCGCACGCGATGGTGCGAACGAATTCGAACAAGTCAAGGCTCGCGCTGCCGTTGAGCGGGGTGCCTTCGACCTGCACCAGATTATTAATCGGCACGCTTTCGGGATACGGATCGAGGTTGGCGAGCTGCGCGATCAGTGCCGCGCGGAGGCGCCGCGTCTCGCCCATGCCGACGATGCCGCCGCAGCAGACATGGATGCCGGCTGCACGCACTTGCTGCAGCGTGTCGAGACGGTCGTCCTGCGTGCGCGTGCTGACGATCTCGCCGTAGAACTCGCGCGCGGTATCGAGGTTGTGGTTGTAGTAATCGAGGCCAGCCGCCTTCAACTGCCCGGCCTGGCCTTCTTTCAGCATGCCGAGCGTGGCGCATGTCTCCAAGCCGAGCGCGCGCACCGCTTTCACCATGTCGAGCACGCGCTCGAGATCGCGCTGTTTCGGGCCGCGCCACGCGGCTCCCATGCAAAACCGCGTCGCGCCTTGTTGCTTCGCCGCGCGTGCTGCGGCGACCACCGCATCGACCGCGAGCATGTCCTCGTTCTCGACACCGGTGTGATGGCGCGCGGCCTGCGGACAATAGCCGCAGTCTTCGGGACAGCCGCCGGTCTTGACCGAAAGCAGCGTCGATAACTGCACGGCGTTGGGATCGAAATGCGCGCGGTGCACGGTGTGCGAGCGATGAATCAGGTCGTTGAACGGCAACTCGAGAAGTGCCGCCACCTGGGCAACTGTCCAGCGCGGATCGGCAGCGCTGTCAGCGAATACGCGGACTTGGGCGTTTTGCGTAATGGTATCCATCGTTTATAGGCATTCGGTCCAGGCCGGAAACAACCTTCAGATCATGAGTTTCGCATCATCAGCGATCGTCCGCCGGGTGTCAAACTGGCGCAGGGATTTCTTGAACAACTGCCTTGTTTTTGGACAGCGCGCGCTGCCCCAGCAATGCCTGCTGTGCGCTGCGCCAGCCATGGCGAACACACTTTGCACTGCATGCTACGCGCACCTGCCGTGGCTTACCGGTCCGTGCTGCCCGCAATGCGCGCTGCCGACCGCCGACGGCGGCATCTGCGGTGCGTGTTTGAGCCACCCGCCGCGTTTCGACCGTGTCACCGCGGCGTTTGCGTATGCGTGGCCGCTGGCTCCGCTCATTCACCATTACAAGTACGCGGGCAACCTCGCACTCGCGACGCTATTGGCGCAGGCGCTCGGCGCGCGGCTGGCGGGGGACGCCGATTTCATCATCCCCATGCCACTCGCACCGCAGCGCTTGCGCAGCCGCGGCTTCAACCAGGCACTCGAGATCGCGCGCGTGGTCAGCCGCATGACCGGCGTGCCGCTTGCGCCCGCCGCGTGCCGGCGCGTGCGCGACACCGCGCCACAGGCTTCCCTGCCGTGGCAAGCACGTGCGCGGAACATCCGCAATGCGTTTGTATGCGACGCCGACCTGAGCGGCCTGCGCGTGGCGGTGATCGACGACGTGATGACGACCGGCGCCACGCTCGATGAACTTGCGCGCAATCTGCGCCAGGCAGGCGCGCTCGAAGTTCACGGGTGGATGGTGGCAAGAACGCTTTAACCGTATCCTGTATCTTGCAAGTTTGCGAGTCTCCGACATGTTCGAAGTCGTTTTGTTTGAACCCGAAATCCCGCCAAACACCGGTAACATCATGCGCCTGTGCGCGAATTCGGGGTGCCGCCTGCATCTGGTGCGGCCGCTCGGGTTTTCACTGTCGGACAAGCAACTCGAGCGAGCCGGCATGGATTACCGCAGCGGGATCGATTACACCTTGCACGACGACTGGGAGCGCTGCCGGCAAACACTCGCCCGGCGCCGCATCTACGCCGTCACCACCAAGGGCTCGCAGCGCCACGATCAGCTCCGCTATCAGCCCGGCGATGTATTCGTGTTTGGCCCCGAGACCCGGGGGCTGCCGCCGCAGCTCCGGTCGCAATCGGCGGCACAACTCAGGCTGCCCATGCTGCCGGGCAACCGCAGCCTCAACCTCGCGAACGCGGTCGCAGTCGTGATTTACGAAGCGTGGCGGCAGCTCGATTTCGCCGGCGCAAGCTGATTCCAGTTTGCAATAGAAACTCAACTAATTGCCGTAGGGCGGTTGCGTGCGTTGTTCGGCACGCTCAAGCCGTGCCCTACAACCGCAACACGAACCACGAGCAACGAATCACGAACAACGGTTTTTCAGCGGTGCTCAGGCTTGGGATCGCGCTGCAACAGTTCCTGCACCGCCTCGAGTACGGGAATGTTCCCGTCCAGGACGCGACACACCGCGCGCGTAATCGGCATGTCGACTCCGAGTTCGCGCGCCAGGCGGTCGACCGCGCGCGCGGTGGGAACGCCTTCCGCAACGTGCCCGAGCGAGCGCAGTACTTCCGGCAGCGGGATATTGCGGGCGAGCTGCAGCCCGACGTTGCGATTGCGCGACAGGTCGCCGGTACAGGTCAGTATCAGATCGCCGGCGCCGGCAAGCCCCATGAAGGTCGCGGGGCGTCCGCCGAGCTTCAGTCCGAGCCGCGTGATTTCCGCCAGCCCGCGCGTGATCAGCGCGGCGCGCGCGTTGGCGCCCAGCCCGAGACCATCGCTGACACCGGCTGCGATTGCCATCACGTTTTTTAACGCGCCCGCGACTTCGACGCCGGTCACATCGTCGCTCGAATAAATGCGCAGCGCATTAGCGTGCAGATCGCGCGCGACGCGCGCCGCGAATTCAGGGTCATGGCTCGCGAGTGTCAGCGCAGCCGGCAGGCCGCGCGCGATCTCAGCGGCGAAACTCGGCCCTGACAGCACTGCGCGCGGCAGGGCCGGCGGCAGCTCGGCCGCCGCGATTCTGTGCGGAAGTTGCGCCGTTTCGGCTTCAAAACCTTTGCATAGCCACACCAGCGGCGCCGTATTGCCCGCGGCAGCGAGCCGCTTGAGCGTCGGGCGCAAGCCGGCGGTGGTGGTTGCCGCCAATATCACGTCGCAAGCGTCAAGCGCAGCCGCAAGCTCTGCAGTGACGGCAATCGCGTCCGGAACGCTGAATCCAGGAAGATAGCGCTGGTTGGTGCGCGTCGCGGCAATTTCGCGCGCTTGCTGCGCATCCCGCGCCCACAGCACGAGGCTGTGGTGCCGGGCAAGACTGATGCTAATCGCCGTGCCCCACGCGCCCGCCCCGAGCACGGCGAGCTTCATACCCCCCAGACCTGGCTCAGTTTGACGTAGCCGCTCTGCCCGTCACGGTGTGTGACGCGCGCCCAGCCGGTGCCCGTCAGCTCAACCAGATCGAGCAGCACGCTTTGTTCGGCCTGGAATACGAGCGGCGCGTGATCGTCGGCCGCCTGGCGAATATCGGCAAGGGGCATGATCACCATCACGGTGCGGCGCTCGCTCAAGTTTCTCGATTCGATCCACGCCAGCTCGCCGCTCGCATCCCGAATCTTGACCCAGCCCTCGACTGTCACGACCACTTCGACCGGATAGCTGCGCCCGATCACGTAGAGTTTTTTCGCCCTGGCTGACGGCGCATCGTAAAGCACTGCGGCATTCTCGGCGATCGATCGGAAGTCGGCCGCAGGCACTTCGGCCTGCGCAAACGCGAGCAGCATCCCGACACCACACGCCAGCAACCGGATTCGCGTCGCCACGGCAGGCTCAGTTTGGCTTCGCGCCCGGTTCCGGCTGCGCCTGCTGAATCTGCTGCATTTGCTGCTGGTAGATTCCCTCGAACGTCATCGGCGCCAACACCACCGGCGTGAAGCCGGCGCGCGAAGTCACCGCGGAAATCGTCTCGCGCACGTACGGAAACAGCGTGTTCGGGCACGCGATGCCGAGCAGCGGGCCCATGTCCTGCTGCGGCACGTTGCGAATCTGGAACACGCCGGCCTGTGCCGCTTCCACTAGAAACAAGGTCTTGTCCTTGATCTTGGCGGTCATGGTGACAGTCAGCACCACCTCGAACAGTCCGTCCTGCACTGTTCTCGCGCTGCTGCCGACGTTGACTTCGACGCTGGGCGCTTCGCGCTCGAGAAAAACGTCCGGCGCATTCGGCACTTCGACCGACAGATCCTTGAGGTAGATTTTCTCGATGGCAAACATCGGTTGCGGTGATTCGCTCATGGCAGTTCCTGGGTAAATTTATCGGGAGATCAGGCGCGCAACAGTGCATCGAGCCCGCCGGCCTGATCGAGGGCGGCAAGATCGTCGTAACCACCGACATGGGTTTCACCGATGTATATTTGCGGCACGGTACGGCGCCCGGTGCGCGTCATCATTTCGATGCGTTTCTCCGGCTCGAGATCGACCCGGATCCTGGTGATTCCAGTGACGCCTTTCGAATTCAGCAGGCGTTCCGCGAGCGCGCAGTAAGGGCAAGCGCCGCTGCCGTACATCAGAACCGCAGCCATTTATTTTTCCACCGGCAGGCTCGCCTCGACCCAGCCGCCGATGCCGCCGCGCAGCGAGAAGACTTCGCCGAAGCCGTTTTGCTTGAGCATGCCGCAAACGCCCGCCGAGCGCGCGCCGGACTGACAGATGATGACGATCGGGCGCGCCTTGAATTTTTCGAGTTCGCGCAGGCGAGCGTCCAGTTCCGGCAGCGGGATATTGCGCGCATTCGGGATATGGCCGGCCGCGAAGTCCGCCTTGTCGCGCACATCGAGCGCCAAGGCGTCGCGGCGGTTGATCAGCTGCACCGCCTCGGTCGGGCCGACCTGCGGCGTGGTACCGCCGAGCAGGCGGCTGACCAACGGCCACATCAGCATGCCGCCGGTCACGACCGCGGTGCCGAACAGCATCATGTGCCACGGGTTTTTCTGCAAGAATACTAGAAACGAAGAGTCCAAGGCTGATTCCTGTAAGGGTCAATTCAAGTCAACGCTGCGGCGTCCGGCGCCGCGGCGCGGGCGGGCAACAGCGCACCGGCGGGCGTGATGATAACGCATGCGTCAGTCGGTGAGGCCGCAGAATACCTCGCGCATCATGCCCAGCAGCACCAGCGTGCGCGTATCGCCGACGCGGTAATAGACGCGGTTGGCATCTTTCCGAGTGCGCAGCACGCCCTTGTCGCGCAGAATCGCGAGGTGCTGGGAAATGTTGCTTTGCGAAGTGCCGACGCTCTCGACGATGTCCTGCACGCTGACTTCCTGGTCGCCGAGCACGCACAGGATCTTGAGGCGTAACGGGTGCGACATCGCCTTCATCGCGCGCGCGGCCTGCTCGATATGCTCTTGCTTGTCGATCAGGAGCGCGCGCATGTCGACTTGTTTTGGCATGCTCTCCTTATTCAAGAGGCGTCCATCAATAAAATAGAATAAAATGATACAGCATTTCGCGCAGCCACAGAAAGCATTGAAAATCATGAACGTAACGCCGGCGCTGCTGATCATACTCGACGGCTTCGGTTACCGCGAGGCGTGCGACCACAACGCGATCTGTCTGGCGCGCAAGCCGCACTGGAATTTGTGGTGGCGTACCTGCCCGCATACCACGATCGACGCGTCTGAGAAATGGGTCGGCTTGCCCACCGCGCAAATGGGCAATTCGGAAGTCGGCCACCTCAACATCGGAGCGGGTCGCGTCGTTTATCAGGATTACACACGCATCGACGCCGCGATTGAAAGCCGCGAGTTTTTCGCCAATCCGGTGCTGCAACAGGCCGTCGGCACCGCGCGCGAGAATCGATCGGCACTGCACATCCTCGGCCTGCTGTCTCCGGGCGGGGTGCACAGCCATGAGCTGCAAATCGCCGCCATGGTCGAAATGGCGGCCGCGGCCGGCGTCACGAATGTGTGCGTTCACGCGTTCCTCGACGGGCGCGACACGCCGCCGAGGAGCGCCGCCGCGTCGCTCGCGCTGCTCGCGCGCAAATGCGCGCAACTCAAAGCCGGGCGCATTGCCTCCATCGTCGGACGCTATTATGCGATGGACCGCGACCAGCGCTGGGAACGCGTGCAAGCCGCCTACGACATGCTCACGCAAGGCAAGGCGCCCTACCAGGCGGCCGATGCGCTGGCCGCGCTTGAGCAAGCCTATGCGCGCGGCGAAAGCGACGAGTTCGTGCAAGCGACCGCGATCGCGCCTGCGAGCAGCGAGCAGGGCTCCCGCTTGCGGGATGCGAACGTCCGCGAGTCTGGCGCAGCGCCGTCAAGCGCAGGCGTGGCATCCGTCTCCGGGGTCACATCCCCTGAAGGGGCCCCTGTTCCGCCCTCCGACGGCGCGCCGGCGGCGGCGATGCGCGACGGCGACGCGGTGGTGTTCATGAATTTCCGCGCCGACCGCGCTCGCCAGTTGACGCGCGCGCTCACCGATCCCGGGTTCAGCGGCTTTGCGCGCGGCTGCGTTCCCAAGCTCGGTTACTACTGCACGCTGACGAGCTACGGTGAAGACTTCAAGCTGCCGGCGGCGTTCCTGCCGCAAAACATCAGCAACGGTTTTGGCGAATACGTTTCGCGGCAGGGACTCAAGCAATTGCGCATCGCCGAGACCGAGAAGTATGCGCACGTCACGTATTTTTTCAGCGGCGGCGTCGAGACACCCTATCCCGGCGAGGAGCGCGTGCTGGTGCCTTCGCCCAGGGTTGCGACCTACGATCTGCAGCCCGAGATGAGCGCGTACGAGCTGACCGACAAGCTGGTGGCGGCGGTCGCGAGCCGCCAATACGACGCCATCATCTGCAACTACGCCAACGGCGACATGGTCGGCCACACCGGCAATCTCGCGGCGGCGACCCGCGCAATCGAAGTGCTCGATGAATGCCTCGGGCGGGTAATCGAAGCAATGCAGAATAGCGGCTGCGAAGCGCTGATCACCTCCGATCACGGCAACGCCGAGACCATGCTTGACGAGGCCAACCATCAGGCGCACACCGCGCACACGCTGAACGTGGTGCCGCTGCTCTACATCGGGCGCAAAGCCAAGGTCCGCGACGGCGGAGCGCTGCAGGATGTGGCGCCGACGCTGCTCAAAATGATGGGCCTGCCGCAGCCGCCGGAAATGACGGGCAAACCGCTGATCGATTTTGGCTAGAAACCATCTCACCAACAAGTTAATTGCTGTTTTTTGATGGGTCCCCGGTACATTCTCCCAATATTCACGATCCTGCTCGCGGCGAGTGCTGGCGCGGCCGGGGCGGCCCCGGCGGCCAACGCGCAAAAGGAAGAACTCCGGCAGCTGCGCGGGCGCATCGACGCGCTGCAGCAGCGGCTTGCCGCGGCCGAGGAAACCAAGAGCGAGGCGGTCGACTCGCTGCGCGAATCGGAGCGCGCGATATCCGAAACCAACCGCGTGCTGCGCGAGTTCGACGGGCAACAACGCGCGCTCGACGCGACGTTGAGCGAGTTGCAAGGCCAGAGCCAGCGCGCTGCAGCCGAGATCGACGGGCAGCAGGCGCAGCTCGCGCGGCTGCTCTACCAACAGTATCTCGGCGTCCAGCCGGACGCGCTGAAGCTGCTTTTGAACCGCGACGATCCGAACCGGATTGCGCGTGAGCTGCATTACCTCACGCACTTGTCGCGCGCGCGCGCCGAACTGATCCGCGCCCTGCGCTCGAATCTCGGCCGGCTCAACGAACTGGAACGTGCAACCCGGCAGCAAAGCGCCGAGCTTGCCGCGATCGACGCCGAACGGCACGCGCAGCGCAAGCGCCTCGAGGCCGATAAACGCGCGCGCAAAGCGGTGCTGGTGCGGGTATCGCGCCAGATTGCGCAGCAGCGGCGCGAGATTTCGACCCTCAAACGAAACGAAAACCGGCTCGCCACGCTGGTCGAGCAGTTGAGCCGGATGCTGTCGCGCGCGCGGCCGGAGGCGCTGCGCAACGAACGCCTGCCGGATGCCTCGGACGACGGCAGCCCGTTCGTCCAGCTCAAAGGCCGGCTCAGTCTGCCCGTGCGCGGGGAACTTCGCAACCGTTTTGGCAGTCCACGTGAAGATAGCGGCCTGTCGTGGAAAGGGTTATTCATCGCGGCCCCCGCCGGCCAGGAGGTACGCGCAATCGCGGCGGGCCGGGTGGTGTTCGCCGATTGGCTGCGCGGCTTCGGCAACCTGCTGATCATCGACCACGGCGGCGGCTACATGAGCCTGTACGGCAACAACGAGTCGCTGTACAAGCAGGTCGGCGCAGCGGCGCTGGGCGGCGAAAGCGTGGCCGCCGTCGGCAACAGCGGCGGAAATACCGATTCCGGTTTATACTTCGAGATTCGGCATCAAGGTAAGGCGTTCGACCCGCTCGCCTGGATCAATTTGAAGTGAGGAATGCTTTTTTGACGGAGTTCGCGATGCGCAGCAAACTGCAACAGGTAGGGTTGATAGCGCTCGGCGCGGTTCTGGGCGTGATGATCTCGCTCAATTTTTCCGCGGTCGCGCAACGCGATGCACTGGCACCGCTGCCGGTTGAGGAGCTGCGGGCGTTCACCGAAGTGTTCGGGCGCATCAAGAGCGACTATGTCGAACCGGTGACAGACAAGAAACTCATCACCGAAGCCATCAGCGGCATGGTCGCCGGGCTGGATCCGCACTCTTCCTACCTCGACTCTGACGCGTTTCGCGAGCTGCAGGTCGGCACGCAAGGCCAATTTGGCGGGCTGGGCATTGAAGTCGGCATGGAAGACGGCTTCGTCAAGGTGATTTCTCCCATCGACGATTCGCCGGCCGCGCGCGCCGACATCAAGCCGGGCGACCTGATCATCAGGCTCGACGATACCTCGGTCAAGGGCATGACGCTCAACGACGCGGTGAAGCGCATGCGCGGCAAGCCCAACACGCAGATCACGCTCACCATCGTGCGCAAGGGCGCGGCGAAGCCGATCATCGTCACCCTGACGCGCGCCGTGATCAAGATACAAAGCGTGAAGTCGAAGCTGATCGAGCCGGGCTACGCCTATTTCCGCGTCACCCAATTCCAGGAGCATACCGGCGAGACGCTGGCGAAAGCGATCCAAGCGGCGTTCAAGGAAAGCCGCGGGGGAATGCGCGGCATCGTGCTCGACCTGCGCAACGATCCGGGCGGATTGCTGAACGGCGCGGTGGCGGTATCGGCGGCGTTCCTGCCGCAGGATGCGCTGGTGGTCTACACTGAAGGCCGTACCGAGGACGCAAAAATGCGCCTCACCGCGAGCCCCGAGCATTACGTGCGCGGCCGGCGCAGGGGCGACTATCTCGCCAAGCTGCCCGCGGAAGTGAAGAAGGTGCCGATGGTGGTGCTTGTCAACGGCGGCTCGGCGTCGGCTTCGGAGATCGTCGCCGGCGCGCTGCAGGACCACCAGCGCGCGGTCATCATGGGCACGCAGACGTTCGGCAAGGGCTCGGTGCAAACGATCCTGCCGCTCGGCAACAACACTGCGATCAAACTCACCACCGCGCGCTATTACACGCCCAACGGCCGCTCGATCCAGGCCAAGGGCATCGTTCCGGACATCACGCTCGACGACGGTACTGCCGCCCGCGCGGATTCGAGCTTCAAGATGCGCGAGGCCGATCTCACCAAACATCTGCTCAACGAACGCGGCGAGGACAAGTCGGGCGACCAGGCCGCGCTGCCGACCGCCAACGAATTCAATTTCATTCCCGAGCCGCGGCCGAAGGATGTCGACGAGAAGACCACCAGGCCCCAGCCGGGGGAAATCGTCGCCAAGAACGACTACGAGCTGGCGCAGGCGATCTCGTTCCTGAAAAGCCGCACCATCGCGCGCGCCAACTAACCCGAGCGCCGTCACGCCATTGCAGCGCCCGGCCGCGGCCGGGCGTTTTGTTTTGCGGATGAGAAAAATGAACGACGACCAGCTACTGCGCTACAGCCGGCACATCCTGCTGCCGCAGCTCGGCATCGAAGGCCAGGACAAGTTCCGCCGCTCGCATGCGCTGATCATCGGTGCCGGCGGCCTCGGTTCGCCGGCCGCGCTGTACCTGGCTTCCGCCGGCGTCGGCACCTTGACGATCTGCGATGGCGACGCGGTCGACCTCACCAATCTGCAGCGCCAGATCGTGCATCGCTTTGATGCGATCGGCAGTCCCAAGGCTGAATCGGCGCGGCGCACGCTGGCGACGATCAATCCGGAAGTCACGGTCAACGCGCTCATTGAACGCATCGCCGGCGCGCGGCTAGCCCGGCTCGTGTGCGATACGGACATCGTGCTTGACTGCAGCGACAATTTCGCCACCCGCCACGCGATCAACCGCGCCTGCGTCGCGCACGCGAAGCCGCTGGTGTCGGGTGCCGGGGTGCGCTTCGACGGGCAGATTGCGGTGTTCGACCTGCGGGAAGCGCAGTCGCCCTGTTATCACTGCCTGTTCCCGGAGCACGGCGACGATGCAGACATGCGCTGCGCGGTGATGGGAGTGTTCGCGCCGCTCACCGGCATCATCGGCTCGATGCAGGCGGCCGAAGCACTGAAGTTGCTGGCAGGCATCGGCGCGAGCCTCGCCGGGCGCCTGCTGCTGCTCGATGCACTGGCAATGGAATGGCGCTCGGTGCGGCTCAAGCGCGACCCGGCATGCGCGGTGTGCGGCGCGCGCAGCGCAAACCAAGCTGCGTCAGTTCCCTAAGTCATATCCAGATCGGTGTCGCTTTTTCCGGCAGGCGCGCCGGCTGCCGCGGCGGCAGGAGGCGCCGGGGCCGGTGCGGCCGCGGGTGAGGCAGCCTGCGGGCCCGCCAGCAACGCGTCGAGGTCGCGCACGATCTGCGCGACGTTGGGCCCGGCGCGTCCCTGGCATTGCAGCAAAACGCGCGCCGGGAATTCCTGCAGTTGCAGCGGCCGGCCGGTGGCGCGGATCTTCGCCACGCTGTCGAGCGCCGGCGCGAGATACGTGCCTTTGAAGCCGGCTTTCATGCTTTCGATCGCTTCGATCAGCGCCTGCTGCGAGCGCGCGATGCCGATCAGTATTTCGGCCAGCTGCTGAGTGGTAAGATTCATGTGAGCTCCCATTGGTCTACGAAATTTCAGTAGGTCAGAAGCGACCGCCATTGCTCGCTCCAGTACTGCATCGGGTCGCGCTTGAAACCGCTTTTCGCAAACTGATGCCAGCGGCCGGTGACGAAACTCATGACCAGGTTGGCGCGCGCGGCCGCATCCGGCAGCGCCGGCATTTCATTCTGGCTCACGGCGAAACGCAGCGCCTGCTTGAACGTCGCCTCGACCCGGTCATGCAGCTGATTGATGCGCAGCTGCAGCCGCTCGTTTTCATGCACCAGCGCATCCCCGATCAGCACGCGCGTCATGCCGCGGTTTTTCTGTGCGAAGCCGAGCAGCATCGCAGTGATCGCCTCGAGCTGTTTGAGCCCGTTGGTCTCCTCGCTGGTGATCTTGTTGATCAGCCCGAACAGCGTTTCCTCGATGAATTCGATCAGGCCCTCGAACATCTGCGCCTTGCTCGCGAAATGCCGGTAGAGTGCTGCTTCCGACACGTCGAGCCTCGCAGCGAGCGCCGCAGTCGTGATTTTTTCCGCCGCCGGCGCTTCCAGCATTTCCGCCAGCGCATGCAGGATCTGTAGCTTGCGGTTTCCGCGTTTGGCAGCCATCGCTCACCTCATGTCCAGTCCGCCCCGCTCAGCGCAGGTGCCACGCCAGGCGCGGCAGCTGCGTGAGGCTCCTGATGCTGAAATCCACGTAGCCGGGACTCCTCGCCGCCCGCGCCACCCACACCGTCGACATGCCGAGTTTCTTTGCGGTCTTCAGATTCTCGAGCGTATCCTCAACCATGATGCACGCGGCGGCGCGCACCCGGTTCCTGCGGAACAGCCTGAGAAAGCCGTAGCTGTCCGGTTTCGGCCGGTAATCGGTGTGCTCGATGGAAAACACGTCGTCGAACAAATCGGCGATTCCGAGCGCGCCCAGCACCGCAAACGCATAATGCACCGGGGAATTGGAAAACACCAGCTTGCGCCCGGGCAGCCGCGTGAGCGTCGCGCGCAGCCCGGGCTCCCGCACCACCATGCTCTCGAGCTCGGGAAAATGATGGGTCGCGCGCAGAAAATGCTGCGGGTCGGTCGCGTGATGGCGCATCAGCCCGATCAGCGTCGCCCCGTAGCGCTGCCAGTAATGCCGGCGCAGCTCGCCGGCCTCGGCCTCGTTGAGCCCGAGATGCGTCTGCAGATAGCCGGTCATCGCGCGGTTGATGTGCGGAAAGATATGCGGGCTGGCGTTGTGCAGTGTATTGTCGAGATCGAACACCCACACCCGGTTAAACTTCAAATGCGTACGTCCCGTGACGCGCCGGCTAGCGCCGCTTGATCAGCGTGCCGACGCCTTCATTGGTGAGGATTTCCAGCAGCAGCGCGTGCTCGACGCGGCCGTCGATAATGTGGCACGAATTGACGCCGTTCTTAACCGCCTCCAGCGCGGAGCCGATTTTCGGCAACATGCCGCCGGAGATCGTGCCGTCGGCGAACAGTTCGTCGATTCTGTTGGCGGTGAGCCCGGTCAGCAAGTTGCCGTTCTTGTCGAGCACTCCCGGCGTGTTGGTCAGCACTACCAGCTTCTCCGCCTTGAGAATTTCGGCGAGCTTGCCGGCGACGAGGTCAGCGTTGATGTTGTACGACTCTCCGTCCTTGCCGACGCCCACCGGCGCGATCACCGGCACGAAATTCTGCGCGGTCAGGACCTGGATCACCTCCGGATCAATCGACTCGACTTCACCGACCCGGCCGATGTCGATCAGCTCTTCGGGATTGTTTTTGCCGCGCATCATCATCTTGCGCGCGCGGATCAGCGGGCCGTCGGCGCCGCAGAGCCCGACCGCGCGGCCGCCGTGCTGGTTGATCAGATTCACGATGGCAGTGTTGACCTGGCCGCCGAGCACCATCTCGACCACTTCCATGGTTTCGGCATCCGTCACACGCATGCCCTGGATGAACTCGCCCTTCTTGCCGACTCTCCTCAACTGGTCGTCGATCTGGGGACCGCCACCGTGCACGATTACGGGATTGATGCCGACCAACTTGAGCAGAACGACATCGCGGGCGAAGCTGTGCTTCAGATTCTCGTCGGTCATCGCATTGCCGCCATACTTGACGACGACGGTCTTGCGGTGAAAGCGCTGGATGTACGGCAGCGCCTCGGCGAGGATCTTCGCCTTCAGGTGGGCAGTGGTGCCGGTCAGAGCCATGTGGCTGCAAGGGTTGAGTGAACCCGCGCTATTCTACACGACCCCCGGCAACAAAAAAGGCGGCAGCCCTTGCGGCCTGCCGCCTTGCGAACCGCCATGCACCGGGATATTACTGGATCGCGATGCGCTTGGCCGCGGCCGATGCTTTTTTCGGCAGCCTGAGCTCGAGTATACCGTCCGCATACCTGGCCTGGGTCGCGGTCTCGTCGACATCCTGATCGAGCGCGAACGCACGATAGACGCGGCCGTAGTAGCGCTCCGAGCGCAGCAGTTTTTCGCCGTCTTTGATCGTTTTTTCGTTTTTCACTTCGGCGCTGATTTCGACCTGGTTGCCGTCGACCCCGACGTTGATGTCCTCCTTCTTCACGCCGGGAATTTCGGCGCGCACGGAGTAACTCTTGTCGTCTTCGGTCACCTCAATACGAAGCTGTGCCGGGGCCGTCGGCTCGTAGTTCATCGGACGCACGAAAAAACCACGCATGAGATCATCCAGTGCATTGTCAAGCACGTTGAAACGGGCAATGTTTGCCATGATGCTGCTCCTTTCGCAATCGAATCGGGCTTGCGCCCTATGTTTTTCAATATGGGTCCTGCCCGCCGGAATTCAAGGGGGCACTGGGCGCCTAGTATTCCGGCAGAAAACTTGCCGCAATCATCGCGCAGCACCGCAACAGCAACCGCACGCCGGGTATTTTCCGGTTTGCTATAATCCAACTTTTTCTTGCTCATGCGCGCTTTACTGCTCCTGCTTTCGCTCGGCTTCACCTGCGCATCTCTCGGCCAAGCCGCGAATTCGTCCGTGCCGCCGGCGCCAGCGGTCGCCGCCAGGTCCTACCTGCTGCTCGACTTCCATAGCCAGCAGGCGCTGGCGAGCCACAACCCCGGTGAGCGGGTCGAACCCGCATCGCTGACCAAGTTGATGACGGCCTATCTTACCTTCGCCGCAATCAAGCAGAAGCGGATTCAGCCGACGCAGACAGTACCGGTGTCGGAACGAGCACGGAAAGCCGAAGGCTCGCGCATGTTCATCGAGCCGCGCAGGCCGGTCACGGTCGACGAACTGATGCGCGGCATGATCGTGCAATCCGGCAACGATGCAAGCATCGCACTCGCCGAGCTGATCGCCGGCAGCGAGGAGACCTTTGTGCAGCAGATGAACCGCGAGGCGCAAAAGCTCGGCATGACGAACACCAACTTCGTCAACTCGACCGGCCTGCCGAATCCGCAGCATTACTCAGCCGCCCACGACCTGGCGCTGCTCGCAAGCGCCATCATTCGCGACTTTCCCGAGTTCTACCCGCTGTATTCGACGAAGGAATACCGCTACAACAACATCACGCAGGCCAACCGCAACCGCCTGCTGTGGTCGGACCCGGCGGTCGACGGCATGAAGACGGGCTACACCGAACGCGCGGGCTACTGCCTGATCACGTCCGCCAGGCGCGGCGAGCAGCGCCTGGTCTCCGTGGTGCTCGGGGCCGCATCCGAAGCGGCGCGCGCGGCGGAAAGCCAGAAGCTGCTCAACTACGGCTTTCAGTTTTATGATAGCGTGAAGCTCTACGGGAAATCCCAGCCGGTGGCGAGCCTGCGGGTCTGGAAAGGCGGCGGCAACAGCGTCAACGTGGGATTTCTCGGCGATCTCTACGTAAGTCCACCCAAAGGACAGGCCGACAAGCTGAAAGCCGTGCTCGAAACCCAGCAGCCGCTGTTCGCGCCGATCGGCGTCGGGCAGAAAATCGGCACGATGAAACTCGCGCTCGACGGCAAGCCGTACGCCGAAGTTCCGGTGGTCGCGCTTGAAGCGGTCGCGCTGGCGGGGGTACTCGGGCGCGGCTGGGACTCGATCCGGCTGCTGTTCAAATAAACGGAGCGACCATGGCCACAGACATCATTTATCTCAACGGTGAATTCATGCCGCTCGAGGCAGCGCGCATCCCGGTGCTCGACCGCGGTTTTATTTTTGGCGACGGCGTGTATGAAGTGATCCCGGTTTATTCGCGCCACCCGTTCCGGCTGCCCGAGCATTTGCGGCGGCTCAAGCACAGCCTCGACGGCATCCGACTCGCGAACCCGCTGTCGAACCCGGAGTGGACCCGGCTCACCCACGACATCATCGCGCGCAATCCGGGCGATGACCAGTCGATTTATTTCCAGATTACGCGCGGCGCGGCCAAGCGCGCCCACGAGTTTCCGCAAGATGCGCAACCGACGGTATTCATGATGAGCAGCCCGCTCGTCACGCCGCCGCGCGAACAGGTCGAAAACGGCATCGCCTGCGTCACGACGAGCGACTTTCGCTGGCTCAAGTGCGACGTCAAGTCGGTGTCATTGCTCGGCAACTGCCTGCTCAAGCAACTTGCCGTTGATGCCGGCGTCGTCGAGGTCGTGCTGTTCCGCGACGGCTACCTGACCGAAGCCTCGGCGTGCAACGTATGCGTCGTGCGCGACGGCGTGCTGCTGGCGCCGCCGAAGAATCACCTGATCCTGCCCGGCATCACCTACGACGTCGTGCTCGAGCTGGCTCGCGCGAACCAGATTCCGCTCGAGGTGCGCGAAGTGTCGGAACAGGAGGTAAAGGCCGCGCAGGAAATCTGGATCACCTCATCGACCAAGGAAGTGCTGGCGGTGACCGCGCTCGATGGCCGCGCCGTCGGCGACGGCAGGCCCGGCACTGTCTTCCGCCGCATCTACGCGCTGTATCAGGACTTCAAGCAAACGGTGATGCGCCGCGCGGCCTGACCGGTATACCGGCATGCAGGACGCACCGCTGATCGAATATCCGTGCGAGTTCCCCATCAAGATCATGGGGCATACTCGCGCGGGATTTGCGCAGGCAATACTCGAAGTGATCAACCATCATGCGCCCGATTTCAACGGCGCAACGATGGAAATGAAAAGCAGCAAGCACGGCAAGTACCTGAGCATCACCTGCGTGATCAATGCGACGTCGCGCGCCCAGCTCGATGCCCTGTATCAGGAGCTATGCGACCATCCGATGGTGGTCATGGTGCTGTGAGAACCTCACCGACAGTCAAGCGGCTGGGCTGCGTCGACTATCTTCCCACCTGGCGCGCGATGCAGGACTTCACCGCCAGGCGTGACCCTGCAACGCCGGACGAACTGTGGATGTTGCAGCATCCGCCCGTTTACACGCTGGGCATCGCCGGCAAAGCCGAGCACCTGCCGCGCGTCGCCAACGGCATTCCGGTGATTCGGAGCGACCGCGGCGGACAGATCACGTATCACGGTCCCGGCCAGATCGTGGTTTATCTGCTGCTCGACATGCGCCGCCGCGGGTTGGGCGTGCGGCCGCTGGTCAGAATGATGGAGCAGGCCGGGATCGACTTGCTCGCCGCTTTCGGCGTAGCCGCGCGCGGCCGCAATGATGCGCCTGGTGTCTACGTGGACGAGGCCAAGATCGCCGCGCTCGGACTGCGCATCAGGAACGGCTGCTGCTATCATGGGCTCGCGCTCAACGTCGATATGGACTTGAGCCCGTTCGATGCGATCGACCCCTGCGGCTATCCGGGCCTCCTCGTTACGCAGACACGCGATCTTGGCATCGCGGCCCCGCTCGATGCGCTGGGCCGGAAGCTTGTCGAACACCTGCTGCTGCGGTTAAATGCTCATGGAACCTCCGATGAACACCGGTAAGCAAAAAGGCGCAGCGAAAACCGCGCGCGCATTTGGCAAATCAGCGATAAAAATCGTGCCGGTGGAGCGGCTGAAAAAACCGGAGTGGATCCGCGTCAAGGCCGGCAACAGCCAGCGCTTCCAGGACATCAAGCACATCTTGCGCACGCACAATCTGCATACCGTGTGCGAGGAAGCTACGTGCCCCAACATCGGCGAGTGCTTCGGCAAGGGCACCGCGACATTCATGATCCTCGGCGAGCTGTGCACGCGGCGCTGCCCGTTCTGCGACGTCGCGCACGGGCGGCCGCACCCGCCGGATGCCGCCGAGCCGGCGAGCCTCGCTGCGACCATTGCCGCACTCAAGCTCGGCTACGTCGTGATCACCAGTGTTGATCGCGATGATTTGCGCGACGGCGGCGCCCGGCACTTCGCCGCCTGCATCCGCGCGGTGCGCGAGTCCTCGCCCGCGACGCGCATCGAAGTGCTGGTGCCGGATTTCCGCGGGCGGCTCGAAGTCGCGCTCGAGATTCTTGCCGAGTGTCCGCCCGATGTCATGAATCACAACCTCGAAACCGTACCGCGCCTCTACCGGCTGGCGCGGCCGGGCGCCGATTACCACAATTCGCTGCGACTGCTCGGGGAATTCAAGGCTCTCGTGCCGTGCGTCCCGACCAAATCGGGAATGATGCTGGGACTGGGCGAAACCGACGACGAGATTCTGGAGGTAATGCGCGACCTGCGCGCGCACGGCGTCGACATGCTCACCCTAGGCCAGTACCTGCAGCCGGGCGCGCATCATCTGCCGGTCGCGCGCTATGCCGAACCGGCGGTGTTCCGGGAATTCGAACGCCAGGCAACCATCATGGGTTTTGCGCACGCGGCGTGCGGGCCGCTGGTGCGCTCGAGCTATCACGCCGACGAGCAGGCCCACGCCGCGGGCGTGGCCTGAAATGACTCTAGCAGCCTGTCGGACTTAACAGTCCGACAGGCTGCTAAAAGGAAAACCGCCCCATTTTTTTGTGAACAATGCTTAGTTCCACAGCCGTTTCACCTCGGTCAGCACGCAAGAACGACGTTTCGACGGTTTTTTGATGACATTTTCGAATTCTTTCCGGGGGCCGTTTTGCCTAAGGAGCTTGTCGGACGCAAGTCCGACAAGCTCCTAGTGCGCCTGATCCCAGTTCGGCCCAACACCCAGATCCACCACCAGCGGTACCGCCAGAGTCGCGACTGAGTTCATCAGCCGCGGCAGGTGCTTCCGCACCGCGGCCACCTCGGCGTCGGGCACTTCAATTACGAGTTCGTCATGCACCTGCAGGATGAGCTTCGCCTGCATCGCGTCGCCGGCGAGCCAGCGCTGCACCGCGATCATCGCGAGCTTGATGAGATCGGCAGCCGTTCCCTGCATCGGCGCGTTGATCGCGGCGCGTTCCGCACCCTGCCGGCGCGCGCCGTTGCTGGCTGTGATCTCAGGCAGCCATAGGCGCCGGCCGAACACGGTCTCGACATAACCCTGCTCGCGCGCGCGCTCGCGCGTGGTCCGCATGTATTCCGCAACACCCGGGTAACGCGTGAAGTAGCGGTCCATGTACTGCTGCGCCGCGGCGCGCTCGACGCCGAGCTGGGAGGCAAGACCGAACGCCGACATGCCGTAGATCAGGCCGAAATTGATCACCTTGGCATAACGCCGCTGCTCGGCATCGACGGCACCCGGGTCGACGCCGAAAATTTCCGCCGCGGTCGCGCGGTGCACATCTTCACCGGCCGCGAACGCCCTGAGCAGGTTCGCGTCCTGCGAAATATGCGCCATGATCCTCAACTCGATCTGCGAATAGTCCGCCGAGACGATCTTGCTCCCCGGGGGTGCTATGAACGCCTCGCGAATGCGGCGGCCTTCGGCCGTACGCACCGGAATGTTCTGCAGGTTGGGGTCGTTGCTGGCGAGACGGCCGGTGATCGCCACGGCCTGCGCATAATTGGTGTGCACGCGCCCGGTGTCCGGGTTGACCATACGCGGCAGCTTGTCGGTGTAAGTCGACTTGAGCTTGGCGATGCCGCGGTACTCGAGGATCAGCTTCGGCAGCGGATAATCGAGCGCGAGCTGCTCGAGCACGTCCTCGTCGGTCGAAGGCGCACCGCTGGGCGTCTTCTTGATGATTGGCAGCTCAAGCCGGTCGAACAGGATTTCCTGGATCTGCTTCGGCGAATTGAGGTTGAACGGCCGGCCGGCCTGAGTCTGCGCGGCGCGCTCGAGCTCGAGCATCTTCGCGCCCAGTTCCCGGCTCTGCGCTTCGAGCAGCGAGCAGTCGAGCAGCACGCCGTGGCGCTCCATGGCGTGCAGCACCTCCATGACCGGCATCTCGATGTCGAGGTAAATCTTCGCGAGCCTCGCGTCGCCCTCGATCTGCGGGTACAGCACATGATGCAGCTGCAGCGTGACGTCCGCGTCTTCCGCCGCGTATTCGGATGCGCGCTCGAGCGTCACCTGATCGAAACCTATATGGCCCGCGCCTTTGCCCGCGACCTCCTGGTAGGTGATGGTTTTCACGCCGAGATGACGCAAGGCCAGGTTGTCCATGCCATGCGGCTTGTGGCTCTCGAGCACGTAGGACTGCAGCAGCGTGTCATGCGCAACACCCGCGAGCCGGATCCCGTGATTGGCAAACACGTGCTTGTCGTACTTGAGGTTCTGGCCAAGCTTGGGCGCGTGCGCCGCTTCGAGCCACGGCTTGAGCCTGGCCAGCACTGACGCCAATTCGAGCTGCGGTAGCGCGCCGGCATAGCGGTGCGCAAGCGGCAGATACGCGGCGTGCCCCGGCTCGGTTGCGAACGAGATTCCGACCAGCCGTGCCTGCAGCGGATCCAGGCTGGTAGTTTCCGTATCGACCGATACGAGCGGGGCGGCGGTGATTTTCGCCAGCCATGCGTCGAGCTCGCGTCCGGTCAGAATCGTTTGGTAATTGCGCGAAGCGTTAGGCGTAAGAGGTGAGGCGTGAGGCGTGAGGCGTGAGGCGGCGGCCGCTGCGCCGGGGGTTCTTTCATCCTTGCTTTTTTCGCTGCTCCCCTCTCGCCTCTCTCCTCTTTCGTCCAACTCCCGCCGCCAGGTCTTGAACTCGAAGCGGTCGAACAACTCGCCAAGTTTCGGCGCGTCCTGCTGAACGTGCACGAGATCTTCGAGCCTGACCGGCAGCCTGACGTCGCATTTGATCGTCAAAAGCGCGCGCGCCTGCGGCAGCCAGGCGAGGCTCTTCCTCAGATTCTCGCCGACGACGCCGCCGATTTCCCCGGCATGCCAGATCACGTCGTCGAGCGTCCGGTATTGCGTGAGCCATTTGACCGCTGTCTTCGGCCCCACCTTGGCGACGCCGGGCACGTTGTCGACCGCGTCGCCGACGAGCGCCAGGTAATCGACCATGCGCTCGGGTCTGACGCCGAATTTTTTTTCGACCCCGGCCTCGTCCAGCGTTTCGTTCGACAGGGTGTTGACCAGCGTCACCTGCGGATTGACGAGCTGCGCGATGTCCTTGTCGCCGGTCGAAATCACCGTGCGCACGCCGCGGCTCTGCGCCTCGCGTGCGAGCGTGCCGATCACGTCGTCGGCTTCGACTCCGTCGACGATCAGCAACGGCCAGCCCATGGCGCGGATCGCGTCCGTCAGCGGCGCGATCTGCTGCACGAGCTCGTTCGGCATCGGCGGCCGGTTCGCCTTGTATTCGGGGTAAGCGTCCTCGCGGAAAGTCTTGCCTTTTGCGTCGAAAATACAGGCGCTATAATCGGCCGCGATCTCCCGGTGCAGCCGCCGCAGCATGTTCAGCACGCCGTAGATCGCGCCGGTGGGTTCGCCATTCCGGTTGCGCAGGTCCGGCATTGCGTGGAACGCGCGGTAGAGGTACGAGGATCCGTCAACCAGCAGCAGCGTTTTCATAAATTGCGTGAGATGCAGGGCGTGAAAAGTGAGCCTACCAGGAGGTTTCCACCATGACGCGTCCGGCTTTAACTTTTTCGCTGAAAAGCAGATAATACCCGCATGAGCCCACCGCGAATGAATGTGCGCAACCTGCTCGCCGTAATACTGCTCGGCATTGTGCTGCCCGCGGTGGCGGCGGAGCGGGCCGGTAACTTGCAGCCGATACCCGACCCCCCTCCTCCGCCGCCGGGTTTTGAGCTCGACCCGGCGCTCGAACCGCAGGTCACGATCATCAAGCGCGGCAGCGATACGGTCGAGGAGTACCGCATCGGCGGCAAGCTCTACATGCTCAAGGTCACCCCGGCCCATGGGGTATCGTACTATCTGGTCGACGAAAAAGGCGACGGCAGGATGACACGGCAGGACGGCCTCGATTCCGGCATCCGTCCGCCGCTGTGGGTCATACGTTCCTGGTAGGATGTCCGTCTTCACCACCGTCACACCCGAGCAGTTGTCGGCGTGGCTCAAGAACTATTCGATCGGCACACTCACGCGGCTCGAGGGCATCGCCGCCGGCATCGAAAACACCAACTATTACGTCACCACCACGCACGGCCGCTACGTCTTGACGCTGTTCGAGAAGCTCGAGGCCCATGATCTGCCGTTCTACCTCAACCTGATGGCGCATCTCGCGCGCCATGGCATCCCGAGCCCGCAGCCGATCGCCAGCCTCGGCAACGAGTATCTCGGCGCATTAAACGGCAGGCCGGCTGCGATCGTGACCTGCGCGCCGGGGTGCGATCTCCAGCAAGTCGATACCGAGCACTGCGCGACAATCGGCGGATTGCTCGCGGAAATGCATCTTGCAGGCGCGAGCTACCGCGCCGAAATGCCGAACCCGCGCGGGGCCAAGTGGTGGCGGGCAGCGATGCCGGAAGTGCTGCCGTTCCTCGATCAGCGCGCCGCGGCGCTATTGCAGGAGGAAGTACGCTTTCAGGCGCTCTATCGCTGCGAAGACCTGCCGCACGGCGTGATTCATGCCGATTTGTTCCGCGACAACGTGCTCTGGGACGGCGACCGTGTGGGCGGCATCATCGATTTCTATTTCGCCTGCACCGGCGCGCTGCTCTATGACGTTGCGATCGCGGTCAACGACTGGTGCGGCACCTCCGCCGGCGCGATAGACCCCGGCCGCACCACGGCGCTGCTCGCGGCATATCACCGCGTGCGGCCGTTCACCGCAATCGAGCGCGGCGCGTGGCCGGTGATGCTGCGCGCGGGCGCGCTGCGCTTCTGGCTATCGCGGCTGTATGATCTGTATTTGCCGCGGCCGGGCCTGCTCACGCATGCCAAGGATCCTCAACCTGTCCAGCGCGTCCTCGAGCATCACGTTGCGTGCGAAGCCGAATTGCGGTCATTATTCGTACCATGAGCATGAACATTCGGATAGTCGACGCTTCTCATGGCTGGCGCTGGATCGCGGCGGGCATGGTGATTTTCCGCAAGAATCCGCCGCTGTGGCTGCTGATGATCGCGCTGCTCTTCATCGGCAGCCGCGTGTTGCTCGCGATTCCGCTGGTCGGCATGATTGCCGTGTTGATCGCGCCGAATTTTCTCGCCGGCCTGGCCCACGGCGCCCAGGCGCTCGAGCAGGGCAGGCCGCTGCGGCTGGGCTATCTGGCGAGCGGTTTCCTCAGCAACGCAGCGCGGCTGGTCACGATCGGCGGGGTGTCGCTGGTCGGCCAGTTTCTCACGCTGATGGCGATGGTACTGATCGGCGGCGAGGCGATCGGCAGCGTTGCCAAGACTATGGCCGCAGGCAGCGCCACGCCCGAGGCGGTACAAGCTTTGCGCGCCGCCGCGCCCGGCATGATGCGCGCCCTGGTTGTGGGATTCCTGCTGTCCGTGCCGCTGATGATGGCGGTCTGGTTTGCGCCACTGCTGGTCTTTTTCAACGACTTGAAGCCGCTGCCGGCGCTGATGTTGAGCCTGTCGGCATGCATCAGGAATATTCTGCCGTTCCTCGTGTACAGCATGGCGGTGCTGGTGCCGGTCGTGGTATTGATGCCGATCAGCCTCGCGGCGCGCCAGCCCGATCTGGGATTGTGGCTGCTGGCGCCGATATTGGTGCCGTCGATTTATGCCGGCTACAAGGACTTGTTTGTCCCAGTGCAGGATACGCAATAACGCGCTTCGCGCTGACCGGTAACTTCTCGACTTTCGACTCGTCACCCCGGCGAAAGCCGGGGTCCAGCAAACACTTTCCGAGCGAATCGATACTTGCGCTGCTGGATGCCGGCATTCGCCGGCATGACGGAATATCGACCACCGGCGCGATTTTCAACCGCCGGCTAGACCGGAGCCAACTTGGCGTATTCCAGGGCCAGCCATTTGGTGCCATTACGGTGAAAATTCACCTGCACGCGCGCGTCCGCGCCGCGACCTTCGGCGTTCACAATCACGCCGGCCCCGAATTTCGGATGCGTCACGTTCTGCCCGATGCGCCACGGTAAATCCGGCTGAGCGCTGAGTGTTGAGTGCTGAGTGATTGCGGCGCGGGAACCCGCGATTCGTGGACTCGCGCTTTGAACTCTGAACGCCGAATCCCGGCGTCTGAACCGTGAACCGATGCGCTTCATCAGCGCCGCGGGAATTTCTTCGAAAAAACTCGACGCAATGTTGTAGCGCGTCTGGCCGTGCAGCCTGCGGCTTTGTGCCAACGACAGATAAAGCCGCCGCCGTGCACGCGTCAGCGCCACGTACATCAGCCGCCGCTCTTCTTCCCTGCCCTCGGCCTCCGACAGGCTGTTTTCGTGCGGGAACAGCCCCTCCTCGAGCCCGCTGACGAACACGCTGTGGAACTCCAGCCCCTTGGCCGAGTGCGCCGTCATCAGCTGCAGCGCGTCAGTGCCGGCCTCGGCCTGGTTATCTCCTGCTTCGAGCGCGGCATGCGCGAGGAAAGCGGTGAGGCTCGTGTCTTCCTGCTGTTCGTCGGACACAAACGCGGAGGCGGCATTGACCAGCTCGCCGAGATTTTCCAGCCGGTCGGTGCCGTCGCGCTCGTGCTGGTAATGCGGCTTGAGACCGCTGTGCTCGACCACGTGCTCGATAATTTCCGGCAGCGGCAGGCCCGCGGCTGCGGTCCGCATGGACTCGATCAGCGCCACGAATGCCGGAATGCCCTTGAGGAATGAGGGGTCTGCGGCGGGCTTGGCTTTTCCCTCCGCCCTCATCCCTCCGCCCTCCGCCCTTGACTTGGCCGCCGCCCACAGGCTCACGCCGCGCGCGCTTGCCAGATCCTGCAATTGTTCGAGGCTGCGATTGCCGATGCCGCGCGTGGGAAAATTGATCACGCGCATGACAGCGCCGTCGTCCTCATCGCTCGCGAGCAGCCGCAGGTAGGCGAGCGCATGCTTGATTTCCTGGCGCTCGAAGAAGCGCAGCCCGCCGTAGACGCGGTAGGCGATACCGGCGCTGAACAGTGCGTGCTCCAGCACGCGCGATTGCGCATTCGACCGGTACAGCAGGGCGATCTCCGACAGGCGCACGCCCTCGCTGTGCAGCGCCTGCACTTCCTCGACGATGAAACCCGCCTCGTCGATATCGGTCGCGGCTTCATAGACGCGCAACGGCTCGCCTTTGGCGGCGGAAGTCCACAGGTTCTTGCCGAGCCGCCGGCGGTTGTGCCCGATCAGCGCGTTGGCGGCGTCAAGGATGCGGCCGTGCGAACGGTAGTTCTGCTCGAGCTTGATCACCTTTTCGACTGCGAAGTCCTGCTGCAAATCCTGCATGTTGGCTGCCGATGCCCCCCGGAAAGCGTAGATCGACTGATCGTCATCTCCCACCGCAAAGATCGCGTTGTCCTTGCCGGCCAGCAGCCGCAGCCACCGGTATTGCAGGCGGTTGGTGTCCTGGAATTCATCGACCAGGATGTGGCGGAAGCGGCCGCGGTAATGATCGCGCAGGATTTCGTTTTTCGACAACAGCTCATGGCAACGCAGCAACAACTCGGCGAAATCGACCACGCCTTCGCGCTGGCACTGCTCGTCGTAGGCGGCGTAGAGCTCCTGCATGCGGCGCGAGAAACTGTCGTAGGCGTCGGCATCGACCGCGCGCCTGCCCGCATCCTTGTGGCTGTTGATGTACCACGCGACCTGGCGCGGCGGGTACTTCTCGTCGTCGACATTGGCGGCCTTCATCAGGCGCTTGATCAGCGCGAGCTGGTCCTGGCTGTCGAGAATCTGGAACAGCTGCGGCAGCCCCGCTTCGCGGTAATGCGCGCGCAGCATGCGGTTGCACAGGCCATGGAAGGTGCCGACCCACATGCCGCGCGTATTGATCGGCAGCATCGAGCTAATACGCGCGAGCATTTCCTTCGCCGCCTTGTTGGTGAAGGTGACCGCGAGCAATCCGGCCGGGCTCACCTGTCCGGTCTGGATCAGCCATGCAATGCGGGTGGTCAGAACGCGGGTCTTGCCGCTGCCGGCCCCGGCGAGGATAAGCGCCGGCTGGGGCGGCAGCGTGACAGCTTCGAGTTGCTGTTCGTTGAGGCCGGACAGGAATGACGGGTTCATCTATTACGCTTTGATCTTCATTGCCTGCTCGCTCGAGTCCCGCGGGTGGGTGGATAGTTGGTGGAGGCGAAATTCGGGATGCGTAACGGGTATAATTCCCGGTTTGGCTCTTGATTCAGCCATCGATTTTCAGGCCGGCATGCAGAACAAATACAACGCCCACGCAATCGAGCGCGATGCCCAGCAATACTGGGAAGAACAGCGCTCGTTTCGCGCCGTGGAAGCGCCCGCCAAACCCAAATACTACTGCTTGTCGATGTTCCCCTATCCGTCCGGCAAGCTGCATATGGGGCACGTGCGAAACTATACCATAGGCGACGCGCTGACCCGTTACCACCGCATGCGCGGCTATAACGTGCTGCAGCCGATGGGCTGGGACGCGTTCGGCCTGCCCGCCGAGAACGCGGCAATGGCGAACCGTGTTCCGCCGGCGCAATGGACGCACGACAATATCGCCTATATGAAGCGGCAGCTCGTCTGCCTCGGTTTCGCGATCGACTGGGAGCGCGAGCTCGCGACCTGCAAGCCTGAGTACTACCGCTGGAACCAGTGGCTTTTCCTGCGCATGCTCGAACAGGGGCTCGTCTACAAAAAAACCGGCGTAGTCAACTGGGACCCGGTCGATCAGACCGTGCTCGCCAACGAACAGGTAATCGACGGCCGCGGCTGGCGCACCGGCGCGCTCATCGAGAAGCGCGAAATCCCGATGTATTACATGGCTATCACCCGCTACGCCGACGAGCTGCTTGCCGCACTCGACGCGCTTCCGGGCTGGCCCGAGCGCGTGAAAACGATGCAGGCGAACTGGATCGGCAAGAGCTACGGCGTGCGTTTTGCGTTTCCTTATACGCTCGACGGCGGCGCTGAAAAACTCTGGGTATTCACCACCCGCGCCGACACCATCATGGGCGTCACCTTCTGCGTGGTCGCCGCCGAGCACCCTCTCGCGACCCACGCCGCAAAGAGCAGCCCGGAGCTCGCTCGCTTTGTCGATGAATGCAAGCGCGGCTCGGTGATGGAAGCAGACGTTGCGACGATGGAAAAGAAGGGCATGCCGACCGGCATCTTCGTCGCGCATCCGCTGACCGGCGAGAAGATCGAGGTATGGGTCGGCAATTACGTGCTGATGGGCTATGGCGAGGGTGCCGTGATGGGCGTGCCCGGTCACGATGAGCGCGACTTCCACTTTGCCAAGCTGCACGGCCTGCGGATCGCGCAGGTAATCGATGTGCCAGGCAAGACTTTCAGCACGGATGCCTGGCAGGAATGGTATGCGGACAAGGAAAACGGCCGCTGCAGCAACTCGGGCAAATACGACGGCCTCGCCTACGGGCAGGCAGTGGATGCGATTGCCGCCGATCTCGAGTCCAGGGGACTCGGCGAGAAGCAGGTATTGTGGCGGCTGCGGGACTGGGGCATCTCGCGCCAGCGCTATTGGGGCACGCCGATTCCGCTCATCCACTGCGCCGCCTGCGGCGACGTGGCGGTGCCGGACGACCAGCTGCCGGTGGTGCTGCCCGAGGACTGTGTGCCCGACGGCAGCGGCAACCCGCTCAACAAACGCGCTGACTTCCTGAACTGCCCGTGCCCGAAGTGCGGCAGGCCCGCGCAGCGCGAAACCGACACCATGGACACCTTCGTCGACTCATCGTGGTACTACACGCGCTTCGCGTGCGCCGACCAGCAAGACGCGATGGTAGATGCGCGCGTCAAATACTGGCTGCCGGTCGATCAGTACATCGGCGGCATCGAGCACGCGATCCTGCATCTGCTCTACTCACGCTTCTGGACCAAGGTCATGCGCGACCTGGGGCTGGTGCAACTCGATGAGCCGTTCACCAACCTGCTGACGCAGGGCATGGTGCTGAACGAAATCTTCTTCCGCAAACCGGACACGGGCCGCATCACCTATTACAACCCGGCCGAAGTCGAGATTGAGCTCGACGCGCGCGGGAGCCGCGCCGGCGCCTGGCTCAAGGCCGACGGCCTGCCGGTCGAATCCGGCGGAATCGGCACCATGTCGAAGTCGAAGAACAACGGTGTCGATCCGCAGTCGCTGATCGAGGATTACGGCGCGGACACCGCGCGCCTGTTCATGATGTTCGCGAGTCCGCCCGAGCAGACGCTCGAGTGGTCGGACAGCGGCGTTGAAGGCGCCTCGCGCTTTCTCAAGCGGCTGTGGAATTACGCTCACGAACACCAAGCGGAGATCTCCGTCGGCCGCGGCCCACTTAGATCGGGAACCGTCGACTGGACCCGCGTTCCGCCGCAACACAAGGAGCTGCGCAGAGAGATACATTTGACCCTGAAGCAGGCGAATTACGATTTCGCCAGATTTCAGTTCAATACGGTCGTGTCTGCTGCCATGAAGATCCTGAATGCGCTTGAACGGCTTCCTGGTGCGGTTGGCGCGGAGCAGGGGTTTGATTCCGAGAACGCAGACGCTGCAACATCGCATATCGCGGCGGAAGGCTACTCAATTCTGCTGCGGCTGCTCGCGCCGATCACACCGCACGTCTCGCATCATCTGTGGCGCGAACTGCGCTACGGTGAAGACGTCCTCACCGCCTCATGGCCGAAGCCCGATCCGCAGGCACTGCTACAAGATGACATCGAACTCGTGCTGCAGGTCAACGGCAAGCTGCGCGGCAACATGCGGGTGGCAAAGGACGCCGACCGCACGCAGATCGAAACGCTTGCGATGCAGAATCCGAACGTGCAGAAGCACGTCAACGGCCAGCCGGTGAAAAAAGTCGTGGTCGTCCCCGGCAGATTGGTCAACGTAGTAGTTTAGCGAGTGAACGCTAAGGAGTCGGGAGTGAAGAACACGACCGCAGAAGTGTGGCTCACCGCCAGCACGTTTTTACGCCTCACGCCTCACGCCTCACGCCTTGCTGCGAGCAGCATGGCCGTCGTGGCCTTGCTGCTCACATCCTGCGGTTTCCAGCTGCGCGGCCAGGCAGCGCTGCCGTTCGAATCGATGTACGTGCAGACCGGCGGGCCGTCCTCGTTCGCCAGCCAGCTCGCGCGCGCGGTGCGCGCCGGCAGCCAGACGCGCGTCATCGACAACCAGCAGGACGCGCAGGTCACGCTGCAGATCATCGCGGAGGCGCGCGAGCGAACGATCCTGTCGTTGTCCGGCGGTGGGCGCGTGCGCGAGATCACGCTGCGCTACCGCGTTTCGTACCGCCTCTATGACCGGAAGAACAAGGAACACATTGCGCCGAGCGAAATCCTGCTGCGGCGCGACCTGTCGTATAGCGATTCCGACGTGATCGCGAAGGAACAGGAAGAAGGGCTGCTCTATCGCGACATGCTGAACGACGCCGTGCAGCAGTTGGTGCGCCGCCTGCAGATCACACGGATAGATTCTTAACAGCTTTGCCGCAAAGGGCGCCAGGCGATCGATGTATGGTGTTCTCGGTTTTGATTTGGCGTTATTTTTTGGCGTCCCTGGCGGCTAGGGTTTCATGAAAATTTCAACTGAGCAACTGCCGCAGCAGCTCGCGCGCAGCCTCGCACCGCTCTACACCATATACGGTGACGAGCCGCTGCTCGCGCTCGAGGCGGCCGACCGGCTGCGCGCCAAAGCGCGCGCGGACGGCTACAGCGAGCGCGATGTGCTGACCGCGGAGCAGCATTTCGACTGGTCGCAGCTCAGAATGAGCGGGCAGTCGCAATCGCTGTTCGCCTCCCGCCGAGTGCTCGAGCTGCGCATCCCGAGCGGCAAGCCCGGCAGTGAAGGCAGCCAGGCACTGCAGGAGTTATGCGCGCGGCTGCCCACCGAGACCATCACGCTCGTCTGCCTGCCTGGAATCGACTGGCGCGGGCAGAAGTCAGCGTGGTTCGCAGCACTCGATGACGCCGGCACGATGGTGGAGGCGACGCAGATCGCCCGCAGCGCGCTGCCGGCGTGGGTCGCTAAGCGCCTGCTGGCCCAGGAACAGCACGCCGGCGAGGAAACGCTTGAATTCATCGCCGAGCGCGTCGAAGGCAACCTGCTCGCCGCGTATCAGGAAGTGCAAAAGCTCGCCCTCCTGTTCCCGCCCGGCAAGCTTGCGTTCGAGCAGGTCAGGGAATCGGTGTTCGACGTCGCGCGCTTCGACGTATTCGATCTCGGCGCAGTCCTGATCGCAGGCAACGCGCAGCATCTCGCGCGCGTGCTCGACGGCTTGCAGGGCGAGGGCGCCGCCCCGCCGCTCGTGCTGTGGGCTCTCGCCGAGGAAATCCGCGCGATCGCCAAACTTCTCGCCGCGCTCGCCGCCGGCCGCCCCGTGCCGCAGGCGATGCGCGAAGCGCGCATCTGGGGTACAACGCGCCAGCACCTGATGCAACGCCACATCAGACGTTTCACCCCGCAGCAGACCGAGGCGGCCCTCTTGCACGCGGCCTCCATCGACCGCATGATCAAGGGTCTCGCCCAAGGCGATGTGTGGGATGAATTGCTGCAGCTCGGCCTGCGCTTCGCCCCGGCGCCCCGCGCGAGCGCCGCGAAAACGCGGTAGAATCCTCTCGAAACCCGCGTGGGAATTGGGTGCCTCACGCCTCGCTCACATGGACATACAAAGCTACATGCTCGGCGTTGGCGAGCAGGCGCGCTCTGCGGCGCGGCTCGTCGCCCGCGCCGACACCGCGACCAAAAACCAGGCGTTGACGCTCACCGCACAGGCGATCGGGCGCGACGCGAAGCGCCTGCTCGACGCAAATGCAACAGATCTGGAAGCGGCGCGAGCGAAAAGGCTCGCTGCGCCGCTGATCGACCGCCTCACGCTCACCGAAAAAACCATCGCCGGCATGGCCGACGGCCTGCTGCAGATAGTCAAGCTGCCCGATCCCGTCGGTGAAATCAGCGGCCTCAAGCAGCAACCGTCGGGCATCGAGGTAGGCCGTATGCGCGTGCCGCTCGGCGTGGTCGCGATCATTTACGAGGCGCGCCCCAACGTCACCGCCGATGCTGCCGGGCTGTGTCTGAAGTCGGGCAACGCCGTGATCCTGCGCGGCGGCTCGGAGGCGATTCACTCCAATCAGGCGATCGCCGCGTGCGTGCACGAAGGCCTCAGAGGCGCCGGCTTGCCCGCAACCGCGGTGCAGGTAATCGAGACCACCGACCGCGCCGCGGTCGGCGAGCTGCTGCGCATGAACGAATACGTGGACATCGTCGTGCCGCGCGGCGGCAAAGGCCTGATCGAGCGCGTGATGCGTGAATCGCGCATTCCGATGATCAAGCATCTCGACGGCGTATGCCACGTATACATCGACGACAAAGCAGACCTCGGCAAAGCGATCCGCATCGCGGACAACGCCAAGACGCAGCGGCTGGGCACCTGCAATACCATGGAGACGCTGTTGGTTGCGCACGGCATCGCCGACACGGCACTTCCCAAGCTGGCGAAAATTTATTTCGACAAAGGCATCGAACTGCGCGGCGACGAAGCAGCACGCAAGCTCGTGCCGCAGATGAAGTCCGCGACCGAGGAAGACTGGTACACCGAATACCTCGCCGCGATTCTGTCGGTGCGCATCGTCGACGGGCTCGATCAGGCCATCGACCACATTGCACGCTACGGCTCGCAGCATACGGATGCGATCGTCACCGAAGATGAGGCGCGCGCGCGGCGCTTCCTGCGCGAAGTCGATTCGAGCTCGGTGATGGTCAACGCTTCGACGCGCTTCGCCGACGGCTACGAATACGGCCTCGGCGCCGAGATCGGTATTTCGACCGACAAGCTGCACGCGCGCGGCCCGGTCGGACTCGAAGGATTGACGTCGCTGAAATGGGTGGTGTTCGGTCACGGCGAGATAAGAACGTGAGCCAGACCGTCGAAGTCAAAGTCCCCGATATCGGCGATTTCAAGAACGTCCCGATCATCGAAATCCTGGTCAAGCCCGGCGACAGCGTCAACCCCGAAGATCCGCTGATCGCGCTCGAGTCCGACAAGGCGACGCTGGAGATACCCGCGCCGCAGGCGGGCACGGTCAGAGAACTCAGCGTCAAGGTCGGCGACAAGGTTTCCCAGGGCACGCTGATACTCACGCTCGACGCCGCGGGCATCGCGGCAGAATCTGCTGCGCCGGCGCCCGCCGCGCCAACACCGGCAAAACCCGCGCTTGCGGCACCATCGCCCGCCGCGGCGGCGCAACCCGCAGCGCCTGCGGCCGCCGCAGCCGCGTCCTACGCCGGCCCGAAAGGCGACCTCCGCGCCGAAGTCGTCGTGCTCGGCGCGGGCCCCGGCGGCTATACCGCAGCGTTCCGCGCCGCCGATCTCGGCAAGCAGGTCGTGCTGATCGAGCGCTACCCGACGCTGGGCGGCGTATGCCTGAATGTTGGCTGCATTCCGTCGAAAGCGCTGCTGCACGTCGCGAAAGTGATCACCGAAGCCGGTGAGATGGCGCACAGCGGCGTCACGTTCGGCAAGCCGAAAATCGAAATCGACAAGCTGCGCGCATGGAAAGATGGCGTAATCCGCAAGCTCACTCAGGGGCTCACCGCGCTCGCCAGGCAGCGTAAAGTCACAGTCATTCAAGGCCGGGGCGAATTCGCTACACCGCACACGCTCCGGGTCGAAACCAAAGATGGCGTCAGGACCGTATCGTTCGACAACTGCATCATCGCCGCAGGCTCGAGCGTTGCGCGCATCCCCGGCTTCCCCTACGACCATCCGCGCCTGATCGACTCGACCGGCGCGCTCGCGCTGCCGGAAGTGCCGCAGCGGCTGCTGGTAATCGGCGGCGGAATTATCGGGCTCGAGATGGCGACCGTGTTCGATGCGCTCGGCTCGAGGATCACCGTCGTCGAATTGCTGGACGGCCTGATGCCCGGCGCCGACCGCGACATCGTGCGTCCGCTCGCGAGGCGAATCGAAAAACGCTACGAAAAAATCCTGCTCAAGACCAAGGTCTCCGGGATCGAACCCGCAGCCAACGGGTTGAGGGTCACGTTCGAGGGCGACAGCGCGCCGGCATCCGACACGTTCGACTACGTGCTGATGGCCGTCGGCCGCAGTCCGAACGGGCGCGAGATCAAGGCCGAAACCGCGGGCGTCACGGTCGATGCGCGCGGCTTCATTCCGGTCGACCGGCAAATGCGCACCAACGTGCCGCACATTTTCGGCATTGGCGACATCGTCGGCGAACCGATGCTCGCGCATAAAGCGACGCACGAGGGCAAGCTCGCAGCCGAGATAATCGCGGGCCATAAAGTCGCGTTCGACGCGCGCACCATTCCATCGGTTGCCTACACCGATCCCGAGGTGGCATGGATGGGGCTCACCGAGACGCAGGCCCAGGCGCAGGGCGTCGAATACGACAAAGCGGTGTTCCCGTGGGCTGCGAGCGGCCGCGCGCTCGCGACCGGCCGCGACGAAGGCATGACGAAGCTGCTATTCGACCGGAACTCCAGGCGCATCATCGGCGCCGGCCTGGTGGGCGTGAACGCCGGTGAGCTGATCGCCGAAACCGTGCTCGCGCTCGAGATGGGCGCGGACGCGAGCGACATCGGCCTTACGATCCATCCGCACCCGACGCTATCAGAAACGGTGTTTTTCGCTGCCGAGATCGCCGCGGGATCGATTACCGATCTCTACCTGCCAAAAAAATAAGAGGGCAACGATTGCAGCCAACTCGAGGCTGCACGGACTTGCTGAGTTCTTTTACTGCGACCCCGTGGCCAGCGCCACGATAACGCTGCCGTCGCGGCTTTCGACTTCGACCTCGTACTGCCGCGTCGGGTCTGCGTCCTCGACCCCGTGCTGGCCCTGGGCGTTCAGTTCCTTCTTGGGCCACACGAGAAACCCGCGCATCGGCACGCCGCGCTCGATCGCTTCATGGACGTTGGCGTGGTGGCGCGCACCGGTGTTGCTTTGCAGGTCTTTATCCTCGCACAGCGGGTAGCGGTAAACTCCGCTCTTCACGCGCTTCAGGCGGTCGGACCAGAGCGTCACCCACAGCGTCGAACGGTCCTCGGTCCATTTCGATGAGTCATTGCGCGTGCCGCCGACGGCGCCGAGATGTTCCCACGCTACTGTAATTTTAGGTTTCATGATTTACCTTTCTATCTCGCTTTTGGACCATTTTAATCCTACCGGGGTTCCAGCGGCTGATTAAATTGTGTGCAGCGCATGCTGCCGCCCGCCTCGCCGCGGGGAGCAAGACCAAGCGCGGCTTGGATGAGGCCGTTTTCGGCTAATATTCGCATCGGGAGCGGAGTTGGAGCCGCTGAATCACACCGCAAAGGGAGGACAAATGATCCGCAAACTCAGAACGCAACGCGACAATCAGCAATGGATGCTCGACCTGGCACTCAACATGCGCGGGCGGGTGCAGAACTTCGAGCGCGACGACCTCGAAGTCCCGGCGGGGAAACGTGCGCGCAACTACCGCATGCTCCCCAAGGTCTGGGCCGAAGCGGCCGAGCGCCACGAGAAACTCGCCAAGCGGGCGCAAACACGAGGCGCGCAGGAAACAGCCACGGTACATTACGACCATGCGATCGAGGCCTACCGCATGGCCCAACACCCGATCTTCTACGACGATCATCCGGTCAAGCTCCACCTCTGTCAAAAGCTGTCCGAGATGGTCGACCGCCGCTCGAAAGTGGCAGGCTACCCGATCGAGCGGGTCGAGGTGCCGTTTGACGACGGCAAGACCATTTCCGGTCTGCTGCATCTGCTGCCGGACCGCCGCAAAGCCCCGGTCGTAATCTATGTGCCGGGGATGGACCAGACCAAGGAGGTTTTTCCCAAGGCGCACCACAACATTGCACTGTCGCGCGGCTTTCACGTGCTCGCGATCGACGGACCCGGCCAGGGCAACTCGAACATCCAGAAGATCCGCGCGGTGGGTGACAACTACGAGCGCGCCGGCGCGGCGGCAATCAGCTACCTGATCGAGCGCCCGGAGGTGGATCCCAAGAAGATCGCGATCTACGGCATCAGCATGGGAAGCTACTGGTCGCTGCGCTTATCGAGCTACGATCACCGCGCGGCGGCCGTGGTGAGTTCGGTGGCGTGCTTCAACCCGAACAACACGATCTTCACGCAGTCCTCGCCGCGCTTCAAGCAGATGTTCATGTACATGGCGGGATACGAAGACGAAGACAAGTTCGACGAAGAGGTGGCGAAGGGGATGACCGTGCGCGGCTATCTCGACAAGATCAAGTGCCCAACGCTGCTGGTCACCGGCGAATTCGATCCGCTGTGCCCCCTCGAGGATGCAGTCGAGGCCTTCGGGGATCTCAAGGTTCCCAAAGAGATGTGGGTGATGGAAAACCAGTACCATCCGCTGTGGGGCATCGCGAACCTCGGCGGCATGGACTGCCATGAGTACGTGCTCGATTGGCTGCACGCTTTGTTCTCGGGCAAGCTCTCACCCAAGAAAAGCGGCCGCATCGCCTATATCAGGGAAAACGGCGATGGCCCGTGGGGCAACTGCGAGTGGACACCGCCGATCGGCCGGGGACAAGCTTATTTCTAGTGCGGGCAGGCAGGCGCGGATACAAGCATCGAACCGGGCTGCTTGCACGGAACAATTTCGCTCTTGAATGAGTCTATTTTCTATTTAAGAGCAAAGGCTTGTATCGGACATACTCGATGGCGCCACGAGCGCAATCCAAGGCTCGTTGGCGCTGCGACCGCGCTTGCTGCTGCAGTGCAACATCATAGGCCACTAGTGCTTGAAATTACAGACCTTTTCAGCGTCATGACATGGGCGTAAGATAGCGCCCACCCAAGACCGCCCTGGATCCGTTTTAAGGCTCAAGCGTTAGCACGTCTCACCGGCGAAGCTGAGCAGTAAAGAACGACAAAGGCGCAGCAAGGAGACGAATTGAACCCGACCGATATCCACCAGCCGGACTATTTCCATAAAGTCGTGGATTGTCAGTGGGCGTGTCCCTCCCACACCCCCGTTCCCGAATACATCCGGTTGATCGCCGCCGGCAGATACAGCGACGCCTACATGATCAACTGGGAATCGAACGTGTTTCCCGGCATTCTGGGCCGCACCTGCGATCGCCCGTGCGAGCCGGCGTGCCGCCGCGGCCGCGTCGAGGAAAACAACGGCGAGAAACCGGAGCCGGTGGCGATCTGCCGTTTGAAGCGCGTGGCTGCGGACTACAAAGACGACATCCGCGGCAGACTCCCTAAAGCACCTGCCAAGAAAAACGGCAAGCGCATCGCGTTAATCGGGGCCGGTCCCGCCTCGCTCACCGTCGCGCGCGATCTCGCGCCGCTCGGCTACCAGGTCACGCTGTTCGACGGAGACAAGCTCGCGGGCGGCATGATCCGCTCGCAGATTCCGAAATTTCGCCTGCCCGAATCCGTGATCGACGAGGAAGTCGGCTACATTCTTGGCATCGGCGTCGAGTTCCGCGGCGGGAACCGCATCGGCAGCCTGAAGCAGCTGCTCGCCGAAAAATACGACGCAATATTCGTCGGCACCGGCGCGCCGCGCGGGCGCGACCTTGAAATTCCGGGGCGCAGGGAGGCCGCGGCCAACATCCACATCGGCATCGACTGGCTCTCCAGCGTGTCGTTCGGCCACATCGACAAGATCGGCAAGCGCGTGATCGTGCTTGGCGGCGGCAACACCGCGATGGACTGCTGCCGCTCGTCGAAGCGCCTCGGCGGCGCGGACGTAAAAGTGATCGTGCGCTCGGGCTTCGAGGAAATGAAGGCCTCGCCGTGGGAAAAAGAAGACGCGCAGCACGAGGGCATCCCGATCCTCAATTATCTGGTGCCCAAGGAATTCGCCCACAAGGGCGGCCGGCTTACCGGCGTCAAGTTCGAAAAAGTGAAAGCCGTATACGACGCGGCATTTGGCAAACCCGGCCGCCGCAAACTGGTGCCGACCGGGGAACCCGATGTGCATCACGAATGCGACGACGTGCTGGTCGCCGTCGGTCAGGAAAATGCATTCCCGTGGATCGAGCGCGACATCGGCATCGAGTTCGGCCAATGGGGCCTGCCGGTCGTCGACAAGACGACGATGCAATCGTCGCTGCCCCACGTGTTCTTTGGCGGAGACGCCGCATTCGGCCCCAAGAACATCATCTGGGCGGTGGCGCACGGCCACGATGCGGCGATTTCGATCGACAAGCTGTGCCACGGCGAGGACGTGAGCGTGCGTCCGCCGCCGCTGGTGAACCTCGCGTCGCAAAAGATGGGCATCCACGAGTGGAGCTACGACAACGACATCTCCGGCGATGAGCGCTACAAGGTGCCGCTCAAGGATCAGAACATCGCGCTGAAGAACATCAAGATCGAAGTCGAGCTCGGCTTCGACCCCAAGCTCGCGCTCGCCGAGGCGGGGCGCTGCCTCAATTGCGACGTGCAGACGGTGTTTTCGCCCAGGCTGTGCATCGAATGTGACGCCTGCGTCGACATCTGCCCGATGGACTGCATCACGTTCACGCCGAACGGCGAGGAGCGTGAACTGCGCACGCGGCTCAACGCGCCGGCGCACGACCTGACGCAGGACCTTTACGTGTCGGACGCGCTCAAGACCGGCCGCATCATGGCGAAAGACGAGGACGTGTGCCTGCACTGCGGGCTGTGCGCCGAGCGTTGCCCGACCGGCGCGTGGGACATGCAGAAGTTCCTGCTGGACATGACCCGCGCCGGGCCCGGATGCCGCAACAAGCCTCAACGGAAAGCCGCATGAAGCGTATTGAAGCTACGAACGACTTCGTCGTCAAATTCGCCAACGTCAACGGCTCGGGTTCGGCGAGCGCCAACGAGCTGTTCGCGCGCGCCATCCTGCGCATGGGCGTGCCGGTGTCCCCGCGCAACATCTTTCCGTCGAACATCCAGGGCCTGCCGACGTGGTACGAGGTTCGCGTCAACGAGAACGGCTATCAGGGCCGGCGTGGCGGCGTCGACCTGATGGTGGCGATGAATCCGCAGACGTGGGACGCCGACTTGAAAGAGATCGAAGCGGGCGGCTACATATTCTTCGACAATACCAAAGCACTGCCGAAGTCCCGGTTTCGCGACGACATCAACGTGATCGGCGTGCCGTTGACCGAAATCTGCAACGCAACCTACACGGATCCGCGTCAGCGGCAGCTGTTCAAGAACATCATCTACGTCGGCGCACTGTCTGCTCTGCTCGAAATCGACCCTAACGAGATCGAGCGCCT